>Ga0233437_1001043_pt1 | contig 54245 bp, 51 predicted proteins | sample SI_122_August201_FD_182714 | JGI IMG/M metagenome (GOLD analysis project Ga0233437, IMG submission 182714) | Seawater microbial communities from Saanich Inlet, British Columbia, Canada - SI_122_August2016_200_MG | ecosystem: Environmental > Aquatic > Marine > Inlet | place: Canada: British...
ATAAATGCGACAAGGTCCTGCGAATGTTGTACAATTGTTGTGAGCATTGGAGACCTCTGGTTTTGAACAGGGATATAACCTATCCTACCAGATTTCCAATGCTCATTATTTTGGCGAAACTAAAGTAATATGTCTAAGTTCCGTCTCGTTACAATCGTTCTCGTCCTGTTGGGAATGTTGATTCCCGCGTCTGCAGGAATGGCTGCCACTGATCTCTCCCAGTTCGAGGTTATCAACCACAGCGACCAGCCGATTACCATGTGGATGTATGAATCCACTTCATATCAAGACCCTGCTATGGATGGCGTTCAATACGAGAAAGTGAAAAATGGTGCCTTCTATTTCCTAAACATTGATGCCGGAGAAAGAGTTACTTTCACAGTAAAACGAGCCCTCTATTCCTATACAATGAACCTCTGTGGTGGCGATTCCCGCGCCGGTGCAATTGACCTCTCCAACTACAACCGGATCGTGGTTCCCAAGTGTGGCATCTTTGCGCTAGAATTGCCCGGCAAGAAATCGGGGCAAGAACTTGATAATGTTACAGAACTGATTGAATTGGTGAAATTCACGGCCACAAACATTTCCGATACAACCGCTTTCCTCACCATCAGCGGCCAGGGAGCAACCTACCACTTCACATTAGTTCCTGGAGCGGCTAAAGAAATCACCGTGGAAGAAGGCCAATACACTTACAGCTATTGGGCCTGCAGCAAACCTGCTGCTGCACAATCCTTTACTCCGTTCTTCCATACAAACTTGAAACTCACCTGCCCCTAAAATCAACAAATATCGTCTTAGTATAGGCAGCAGGTCACTAAAACGAATCTAATTTAAAACTAAAAACACGAAAACAGGCTTTGACCCGGTATTATTGGTCAAAGCCTGTTTTCGCGGTATCATAACAACATGCCTGTTGCTGAAATCATCACCATTGGAACCGAACTGCTCTTGGGCGAAACCGTGGATACCAACACCCGCTATATTGCCCGCGCCTTGCGCGATGCTGGCGTTGATCTATATCGCTCTTCCACGATTGGCGACAACCAGGAACGCATCGCCCAGATTATTCGAGAGGGGATGAACCGCGCGGACATTATCATCACGACAGGGGGGCTTGGCCCCACCGTAGATGATCCCACGCGCGAGGCCCTGGCGTTGGCTCTGGATGTGGAGATTGAATTCCGCCCGGAGCTTTGGGAACAAATTCAAGAACGTTTCCGGCGCTATAACCGCACCCCTACAGACAACAACCGCCGACAAGCCTACATCCCCACAGGAGCTATTGGGGTAGAGAATGCAGTAGGTACAGCCCCAGCCTTTGTCATTGAAACCGATCGTCACGCCATCATCGCGTTGCCCGGTGTACCCCGCGAGATGGAACACTTGATGCAAGTGAAAATTCTACCTTATTTGCGCCAACGCTTTCAATTGCACGGTATCATTAAATCGCGCATCTTGCACACATCTGGAGTCGGGGAATCCACCATCGATGCACGTATCGGCGATCTGGAACGCCTCACCAACCCCACCGTTGGTATGGCTGCCCACGCCGGTCAGGTAGATATTCGCATCACCGCCAAAGCCGATTCAGAAAGCGAAGCGAATCACCTCATCCAACAAGTTGAACAACAACTCCGCCAACGCCTGGGAAAATGGATTTACGGTGCGGATGGAGATACCCTCGAAGGCGTTGTGCTGGCCGCGCTTGAAGTGCAAGAACTCCCCCTCGCTGTTGTAGAAGCCAACCTCGAGGGCAGATTGCTGCGCCGCCTCGCCGGGAAGAGTCATATCTTCGCCGGTGGCGAAATCATATCACCACCACCCAAACCCAAAACACTAAATCAGGCGGTTAAAACTGTCTGCCAGAGTCATAACGCTGCCATTTGTCTCGGTGTGTTGTTAGAATCCGGAGCAACACAACAAACCATGCACCTTGTCCTGCTCACTCCCGAGGGTGAGAAAACCATCCAGCATACCTATGGCGGGCCCCCGCAGATGGCCCCGCTATGGACTGTGAATCTCTGTCTGGACCATTTGCGCAAACTACATATTTAACCCGCCAAACCAGTGTCTGTATATTTTGCAATATCCCCTTGAACATCGAAAGGACAGTATGACAAAATCAGTGGATCGCCTCCTCACTAACGCTATCGTTCTCACAATGGATAGAGATTTTCACCAATACGAACCCGGTGCAGTCGCCATCGCAGATGACAAAATCATCGCTGTCGGGCTGGAAGCAGAACTCAAACAACAATACACGGCCAACGAAACAGTGGACTGCGACGGCAAGGTGCTCATGCCGGGTCTGGTCAACGCGCATACCCATGTCCCCATGACATTGTTACGCGGGCTTGCCGATGACTTACGCCTCGATGTCTGGTTGCTGGGCTATATGATGCCCGTGGAACGCGAGTTTGTATCGCCCGAATTCGTCCAGCTAGGCACCTCACTGGCCTGCATTGAACTCATTCGCTCGGGAGTCACCTGCTTTGCCGATATGTATTATTTTGAAGAAGATGTCGCCATAGCCACCGCAGAAGCCGGGTTGCGCGCCTTATGCGCTCAAACGGTACTCAAATACCCTTCCCCCGACGCCGATTCATACGAGCAATCTCTCGATGCTGCCGATGATTTTATCGCCCGTTGGAAGAACCATCCGCTAATTGTCCCCTCGGTGGCCCCACATGCGCCCTATACCTGCACCGAAGATATTCTTCAAGCTACCTCGGCAATCGCGGTCAAACATGATGTGCCGCTGCACACTCATTTAGCCGAAACCCTCACCGAGGTCGAAGCCTCAAAAGAAGAACACGGCATGCCCGTAATTCCCTACGTCAAAAAACATAAAATCTTCGAGGCTAAAGTGCTAGCTGCCCATTGTGTGCATGTAGATAGCGGCGAAATCCACACCCTGCACCACCACGGAGCCGGGGTTGCACATAACCCGTCTTCCAATCTAAAACTGGCTTCGGGGGTTGCTCCAGTTAATGCCATGCTCGAAATTGGCGTTAATGTTGGCATCGGCACCGATGGCCCAGCCTCCAATAACGATCTGGATATGTTTGAAGAAATCCGCCTGACGGCTCTGCTCGCCAAAGGCATTAGCGGCGATCCCACTGTGTTACCCGCCAAAACCGCCTTACTGATGGCTACCCGTTTGGGGGCGCAAGCCATGCATATGGGCGAAATTACCGGTTCGCTTGAATCCGGCAAACGCGCCGATCTGATTCTGGTAGATATTTCTCCTCTGCATAACGCCCCGCGTTTCCACAGAGACCCTGAAGGGATCTATGCCCAATTGATCTATGCCGCCAAGAGTACTGATGTCAGCGACGTGATGGTCAATGGTCAATGGCTAATGCGCGACCGAGAGTTGCTCACGCTGGATGAAGCCCCACTGCTGGAACAAGCCGCTGAGTATGCCCAAAAAATTGATGCCTTCTTACGCCAGCGCGAAGAATCGGTACTCTCGAAACTGATCGCAATTGGCGGAGCATTGGAGCAAGAGAGCTTTGAAGTACAGGCTAAAGTTCGCATTACCGATACACAAGCCATCCTGGCTAATATTTCGCGGCCTGAAATCGAAACCCTGCACACACGTCAATACCACGAATTCGATACCTACTTCCAATTTGATGATCCTACCCAGGGGCAATTGCGCTACCGAGAAGACGAATATATCGGCGAGGATGAAGCCGTCGATAAAATTCGTTATCGCCTGACGATGATCGGTAAAACCAGCGAACGCCATTTCCTAAGCGATGTATTGCTTTCCCGCAGCCGTTATATTGCCCCTGCCACCCACAGCCTGCGCTTTTATCGCGAATATTTCAAGCCCAACTCCGAAACCTTCATCGAGAAAGATCGCCTGCGCTGGCGGGTACTCTTCCGCGGCACAGAGTTCTACATCAACCTTGATCGCATTGATAAACCGGACTTAGGCACTTTTTTGGAAGTCAAAAGCCGCACCTGGAGTTTGAGGGACGCGGAAAACAAGGCAAAAATGGCTAAAGAATTACTCATATTTTTGGGAGCTGAACCCGAAAAGATGGTGGTGCAAGACTACGTTGAAGCTGCCGCGAGCGAACAATCCTGATCCCACTTTCAAAGTGAATCGCCATACTCAAGAAACCAAAGACTTTCACCAAATTATGAAGATCGCCGTCCTCGCGGATATTCACGCCAATTACCCAGCCCTTGAAGCAACCGTAGATCACATTGAACGCTGGCAACCAGATACTGTTCTGGTTGCTGGCGATCTTATCAACCGCGGCCCAAAACCGGTTGAATGTTTGCATCTCATCCAGAAAATGCAAACGCAACGCGGCTGGGAAGTGATCCGCGGCAATCATGAAGAATATGTGCTCTGGCACAGCCTGCCTGATTCGCCGCGTGAAGGGCCACTCTTTGAATTATTCCGCTACAGCTATTGGACGTATGAAAAACTCGATGAACAGGCAGCACTCCTTGAAGCCATGCCCGATGAATTTAGTAAAAATATCCCCGCCGCAGGTGAGTTTCGCTGCGTACATGCCTCTATGAAAAGCAATCGCCGGGGTATTTACCCTGAAATGGCGGATGAAACCATCAAAAAATTGATCAACCCGCCCCCCGCGCTGCTCGCCGTTGGACACACCCACCGACCGCTGATCCGCCAAATTGGGCAAACCCTGGTTGTCAATGCCGGAGCCGTAGGCCTTCCCTTTGATGCCGACCGTCGCCCCGCCTATGCGCAGATTACATTTTCACAGGGGCATTGGAGCGCCGAAATAGTTCGACTGAATTACGACATCACACAGGCCAAGAGAGATTTTTACGACACCGGTTTCCTCGATCAAGCTGGCCCACTCAGCAAAATCATACAGCTGGAATTGGAAATCTCACTCTCCCAGCTTTTCCAATGGACACATATTTACATGAACGCAGTTCTGGATGAAAAAATCAGCATCAAACAAGCCGTTGATGAGTATTTGCGTGATCCGCTGGATCGGCCATATTGGTAATTCCCCCTACAATTCGTTTTCGCGGTAAAAACGATTCTCCTCCGAGTGATAAAGCAGTTCACAAGAGGGGCAAAACCACCACAAACGATTTTCAGCGCGCGACAAAGTCACATTGCAATCCGGGCAAATATAGCCCGTACCGGGAATCGGTGGGCGAATCTGCACGGCCACCTTAGGCGGTGTAATGGTGGCATACGGGCCACTGACCAACAAAATCACGCGGCATGTGCCAATCGCCCAGCCAATCAAACGGCGAGCATCATCCGCAGAGTCCGATTCGACCTCCCAGATTTCGCCTGTATCCCGATGTACAACCCGATAATGCGCCATTTGCCGTTCGTCTCCAAAGCCAGTATAACACGTTCCCCAACTGCCCATGATATACTCTGCCCCATGAACACCCCACTCAATTTTTCCATCGAAATTGCCAAAGAAGCCGGTAATATCTTAATGAAATATTATCGGGCTACTGGTATACAAGCCAATAAAAAAGCGGATAAAAGTGCTGTAACCGAGGGAGATTTAGCCGCCGATGAGTTTCTGCGCTGCAAGATTCAACAGGCTTATCCGCAGGACGGCCTGATTAGCGAGGAGGCTGGCACTGTGTACCCGAAGGGGAAATCTGCGGTGTGGGTGATTGATCCTCTCGATGGCACCACCAATTTCAGCCTCGGTTTGCACCATTGGGGCGTTGCCATCAACCGTATTATAGATGGCCTACCCGAATTAACCGCGCTGTACTTCCCCATCATTGATGAACTTTTCACTGCGCAGCGTGGTGCGGGGGCGTTTCTCAACGGAGAACGCATCCAGGTGAAGATTCCCGATGAGAATCAACCTTTCTCATTTTTCTCATGCTGCACGCGTACCATCCGTAATTACAATATTAATCTACGCTACAAAACCCGTGTTCTGGGGACCTCAGCCTACGGGCTGAGTACCGTTGCCCGCGGCAACGCAGTATTGGCTTTTGAAACTACCCCCAAAATCTGGGATTTCGCCGGAAGTTGGCTGCTCACCGAGGAAGCTGGGGGCATAATACGTGTCCTCGATGGCAGCACTCCCTTCCCTTTGGTTCCCGGCACAGACTACAAAACCAAGAGCTACCCAATTTTGGCGGCAGCCACCCCCGAGCTTTGGACAGAGGGTCAACAAAATATAATTCCAAAAAAATAATAGGTCGTGAATAACACGGATCGGGCAAATTTTCACGGAAATTCCAGGTTGGTTTTTATCCGCGAAAATCCGTCAAATTCGCATCATCCGCGCTCTATTTAGGATTACAGACAACAAGGAGTCAACCATGCAATATCGTTATCTTGGATCGTCTGGCCTGCAAGTTTCGGCGCTGTCGTTTGGCGCCTGGGTCACATTTGGAAATCAACTTGATGTAGATGCAGCCTATGAACTGATGAACGCCGCCTATGAGGCCGGGGTTAATTTTTTCGATAATGCCGAAGTCTACGCTGATGGTAAAGCCGAGACAATTATGGGAGAAGTACTCAAACGCGCTCCCTGGAAACGCTCGGATTTAGTCATCTCGACCAAAATCTTTTGGGGCGGACAAGGCCCCAACGACCGCGGGCTTTCGCGCAAACATATCGTGGAAGGCCTGGACGCGGCGCTGGCGCGTTTGCAGCTCGATTACGTTGATCTCGTCTTTGCGCACCGCCCCGATCTGCACACGCCTATCGAAGAGACTGTGCGCGCCTTCACCCACGCTATCAACCAGGGCAAAGCCTTCTACTGGGGCACCAGCGAGTGGAGCGCCCAACAAATTATGGAGGCTTACGCCGTCGCCCGGCGCGAGCATCTGATTCCCCCACAGATGGAGCAGCCTCAGTACAATATGTTCCACCGCGAACGTGTAGAAGTGGAGTACGACCGCCTGTACGAAGAAATCGGCCTGGGCACCACCATTTGGAGTCCTCTCGCCAGCGGTCTGCTCACCGGCAAATACAATCAGGGCACACCCGATGGAACCCGCATAAGTCTGGAAGGCTACGAATGGCTGCGCAAACAATTTGAAAGCGCAGAAGCCCAGCAACGCCTGGAAAAAGTTGGCAAACTGATACCCATTGCAGATGAACTTGGCTGCACCATCGCCCAACTCGCCTTGGCCTGGACGTTGAAGAATCCGCATGTCAGCACGACCATCACCGGCGCTTCGCGCGTTGAGCAGGTTGTGGAAAATATGAAAGCCATTGATTTCGTCGAAAAACTCACCCCCGAGGTGATGACCCGCATCGAAGATGCACTCGAAAACAAACCCACACAGCAGCAAGATTGGCGCGGGTAAATTCTAAAAATAGAGCCGGGCGCTTTGCGCCCGGCTCTATTTTTTTTGAGGCTCATTTTGCCCGGATCGGCTGCCGGATAACGGTTTTTAGTTTTTCTGGCGCGGTGCGGCGGGGATCACTTAAATAGATTTCGTGGTGTTTGCCGTGAAGCATATAGCCCTGCGCTTCGATAAACTCGTGCATGGCTGCAATCGTCGGGCCTTCATCGGCATAGGTACCCAGATACATAATTTGTGCAGATTTCCCCTCCGCGTAAGTATTCAGCCGGAGCAAATCAAGCGCGGCGGGATTTTTACCAGCGCGCACTTGGGATACAGCATCATCAAACAGGTTCTGTGTGATCCACGTTGGGGTCATTATCATGGCTGTCCAATCCCACCGTGATTTATCGTCCGCGAACGTTTCCATATTTTCAGCCCACCAGAGACCTTCCAGCGGCGGGACAACATAGTCTTTTTCCAGGCCATTCTTGCTGCTGAATTTAAGCGTGTATGCCACAGCATAGAGCGTTTCTATCGCATCCTTATAGCTCTGAGCGGTGTTTGGGTCGCCGTGACCGTCCACCATTAGAAATTGCATCTCAGGGACATCCACGATGCTAAATTTTTTGGGCGGGTTATACAGGTGCTTCAATTCCTTCTTGAAATCAACTTTCGACATTTTCTTTCACCTCCAAATCCTGAATAAATGTATCCAACCATTTTCGTTCGGCTTCAATCAATGCCAAACTATAGTCAAACATGGCGCTCACAAAAAAAGGTGCGCTGCTCTGCGCCTCAGTACGCTGCACAAGATGTTGTTGGCGCTCTGTAAGCTGTTGACGATAGGCGTGCAAAGCATCAAGAGCTTGCTCTGACGATAAAACCGGGAAATTCGACAACCCCAGCAAGAATGGCACCGATCTCCCATGCAACGTAGACAGAGCATCATAGGTCGCGGCGGCTTGCGCTTCATACCCTGCAGCGGTAATCTGGTACACTTTGCGGGCAGGTCCTTTACCTTCAAATTGCTGTATTTCGCTCGCAATCAAGCCAGATTTTTCCAACTTGTTTAGCAAATAATAGATCGATGAAAAACCAATTTCCGTCCAATCGCGCATCCCGCGCATCTCGATGGTTTGTTCAATCTCGTAGCCGTGACGGGGTGTTTCGGCAATCAAGCTGAGGATGGCAAGCTCTGCGTTGGTCATTTGTACAAATATCCTATTCTATTTATATTCTAGCATTAGAATAACAAATTTTAATCAGGTCGTCAAGAGGTATTAGTACACTGTAACCCAAGACTTCGGAGGTCTTTCGCGAAAAATCAAACCACTTTGTTTACGATGTAATCATTCTGGATTCGCTCATTTCGATGGATAAATCTGTTGTCACGTCCTGAGAATCATTTTGAACTTACCCCACTATGCTTTGAATATCAGCCGCCAATTGACGCGTCTTTTGCGGCGCGTTACCCACATAATGACTCGCATCCATCAAACCGCGTATCGCTGCACCAGAAAGATGGCGCAAAAATTCGCTTTCCTGGGCAACCAACTCAATTAACGGATTCGCTTCCCCAACCCGCAGGGCCTCCCACGCAGTCAGGGCGTGTTGCCGCAAATATTCGTGCATGGCCTGACGGTCGGCACCAGCTTTACCCAGCGCCATCAGCAAACGTTCAGTAGCCGCAAACGGCGCATAAATAGCAAAATTCCGCCCAATAGCGATTTCATCAATTTGCAAATTCGATATGATTTTGTATGCAACGCGCAAAAGTTCATCGGCAATCAAAAAGGCTTCAGGCAAAAGCGTACGCCGGTTGGCGCTGTCATCGAGGGTGCGTTCCAATAGCGAATGGGCAGCATTATCCCAGGCCGTACGCGGGAATTGCGCAAGCAGGCGCGCCAGCGAGTCCAATTTCTCAGCCTGAATTGGGTTACGCTTGAAAGGCATCGCCGAAGAACCGATCTGCTTGCTACCAAACGGCTCAGCCAATTCGCCAATCGGGGGCGATTGTAAAATGCGTAAATCAAAAGCCAGTTTGTAAATCGAAGCGCCCATCCCGGCCAACGCCGAAAGCACTTCATAATCCTGCTTGCGCGGGTAGGTTTGGGTCGTCACCGGGAAGAAGGTCAGGCCTAATTCTTCTGCCATTAAAAGTTCAAACTCGGCCAAGTTTTCCAACCCAAAGAGTTCCGCATACGAGGCCGAAGTCCCTACCGCGCCCTTAAAACCTTTACCTTTTAGCGCGGCACGCGCACGCACAAGATTTTCCCAATCTGTCAACAAATCCTGCGTATATTGCGCCAAACGATACCCCAACGTAGTTGGCTCTGCCGGTTGCAGGTGAGTATAGGCCATCACCGGAGTCTCGGCGAACTGGATCATCTTCGGGACGAGAATCAATAACAGGTCACGCGCGCCAGCTATGGTTAAGTCCAGAGCAGCCCGCATTTGCAGCACGGTGGCATTATCTTTCACGTCCACTGAAGTCGCCCCCAGATGAATAATCCCCCCACCCAATGGGCATTGCTCAGCGTAGGTTTTGACTTCGGCCATCAGATCATGCTGAATTTCAATCTCAATTTCCAAAGCGCGTTCCACATCAACTTTATCGGCATGGTGTTGTAAATCGGCGACTTGTTCGGGGGTAACCAGGCCAAAGTGCGCCTGGGTTTGGGCCAATGCCACCCAGATTTTTCGCCACAGCAAGCGCGTATAATGCTCGCTCCAGATTTGGCGCATGGCCGCAGAGCCGTAGCGCCAAGTAAAAGGGGAAAGATAGCTTTTATAATTATTCATGGGGTACAATTTACGCTTATGGATACACTTTTTTTCTTCAAAGGTTTGGTATTAGGATTCTCAATTGCTGCGCCGGTCGGTCCGATTGGAGTTCTTTGCATCCGGCGGACTCTGGCTGAGGGGCGGCTGCACGGACTCATCTCGGGGCTGGGGGCAGCCACCGCGGATGGATTTTACGGCCTGGTGGCAGGATTCGGTTTATCCATGCTCTCGGGCCTGTTGGTGGAGCAACAGAGATGGCTGGCGTTGCTCGGCGGCCTGTATCTACTCTATTTGGGCATCAAAACCCTGGGGACAAAACCCGGTGAACAAGCCGCCAGCGACAGAAGCTCAACCCTGTGGGGAGCTTATTTTTCAACCTTGGTGCTAACACTCACTAATCCAGTGACTATCCTTTCATTTGTGGCAATCTTCGCCGGTTTGGGGATGGTCGCAGGCAGCTACATGGCGGCAGCCTCATTGGTGGCCGGGGTATTTTTGGGATCAGCGGCCTGGTGGCTGACGCTCAGCGGCGGGGTTAGCCTGCTGCGCAACCGTGTAACTCCCAAAACTCTGGTCTGGATTAACCGCGTCGCCGGGGCAGTTTTGCTGGTATACGGGGTAATAGCGTTGATCAGCTCACTACTTGCAAACTAACCAATGCTGACACACTTATCTACCTAGCTTTCAGCCGCCTCATTTTCATTGGTTGGCTGCAATGAGTGTTCTTCGGCATGCGTGCCAAGTAAATACTCAAATGCTATCTCAAAACTGGCATCATCGTAGATAAATTTTCTTGCGCCTTTGCCAGACCATTTTTTGACGCGCCAATGGTTGAGTACGGGAGAGTAAAACAGTGTGCGATTCGCCATACTCAATTGCATGGCCTCACCCCATTTCATAAGGGCTTCTTGGATTATTTCCATAGCAGCTCTTTACTAAACCATCGAACAAAAATTCAGGCGGCCGCTGGAAATAAGGTCTTTCACAGCAGCAATATATTTGTATAGAACTGTATCTTCCTCGATGAAAGGAGCACAGGTGCGAATCAGCTTATAGACTTCACCGGTTCCCTGCCCCAGTTGCGCATCCGCGCCAATTTCAGCACGGCGAAAATCGATACCCTGGGCGGCAGCCATCAACTCGGTAGCGAGAATATGTTCAACATTGCTGGCGATCTGCCTCAGTTTGAGGGCCGCGGTCAGTCCCATGCTAACATGATCCTCAACATTTGCAGAAGTGGGAATGCTATCCACGCTGGCAGGGTGAGAGAGAACTTTATTCTCAGTTGCCAGCGCGGCTGCTGTGTATTGGGTAATCATGAAGCCAGAGTTCAGCCCACCTTTTTCCGTCAGAAAAGCCGGTAAAACATGCGCGTTGCTGGCATCATCAGTCAGACGCATAATGCGCCGTTCAGCGATATTGCCTAACTCGGTCAGCGCAATGGCTAAATAATCCATCGCAATCGCCAGCGGTTCACCATGAAAATTCCCCCCAGAGAGTACGCTAATTTCACCACTTTCATCATCGAAGAAAATCAGCGGGTTATCGGTGACAGAATTCAACTCGATATCCATCACCCAACGCGTGTAGGCAATTGCATCGCGCACCGCGCCATGCACCTGAGGGATGCAGCGTAGCGTATAAGCATCTTGCACATTGCTGGGATCATAATCGCGCGTGAATTGGCTGCCTGCCAAAAGTTTGCGCATATTGGCAGCGCAATCCATCTGCCGCGGGAAAGGGCGTAATTGGTGAATGCGTTCATCGAAAGCCAGCGGCGTGCCGTGCAAGGCTTCCATGCTCAACGCGCCAGCGACATCGGCCACACCATATAAACACTCGGATTGATGGACAAGTAACGCCCCCAACGCGGTCATCACAGATGTGCCATTCGTCAGCGCCAAGCCTTCCTTAGCAGCCAGTTCAACCGGCTTCAATCCCGCAGCTTGCAAGGCTATTGCTCCAGGGAGAATTTCACCCCTATATTCGGCTTCGCCCATCCCAATCATCACCAGCGCCATGTGCGCCAACGGAGCCAGATCGCCACTGGCGCCCAGAGACCCCTTTTCAGGGATGCAGGGATGTACTCCTTCGTTGAGCATCGCTAATAATAGATTCAATGTCTCCAGGCGAATACCCGAATGTCCGCGGGTGAGGGTGTTGGCTCGGATCAACATAATGGCGCGGGTGGTGGGAATATCAAAGAGATTACCAGTCCCCACCGCGTGACTCATCACAATATTGCGTTGCAACAACTCAACCTGATCAGGTGAGATGATCTTGTCTTTAAAGGCGCCAAACCCGGTAGTAATTCCATAGGCGATTTCCCCGCGCACCAGTAGTTCTTGCACGGCGCGGGCGGCGCGTTCAACTTGTTGCTGTCCAGTTTTGCCAATAAGCACCTCAGGCTGCCCGGGTTCCCCATAAGCTACCTGAATAACCTGTTCAATAGTCAGTGATTTTCCGTCAAGAATCATTGAAGTCCTTTTCATATTATCGATTCACCCACCAGACACCCAGTAACATTACAGCAAGCCCAATCAGGCGTGTTGCATCCAGCGGACGCACCGTAGCCTGAAACCAGCCAAAATGGTCAATTAACGCTGCGAAAACAAATTGCGCTGCGACAATCAGCGTGAAACCACTGGCAACTCCAAGGCGAGGGACAACATAACCAATCGTGCCAACAATCACCAGCCCCAACACTCCGGCGCTGAAAGCATACCAGGGCACGGCGCGTAAATTTTCCAACTTAACACCGCGCAATAACACCACCAACACCATCAACGCGCCCCCGCTGGCATAAGTGATAAATACGCTGGTGCGCGTCCCCAGAGTTTGATCCATGATACCCATAAACTGGCCCTGTAAAGTAATAGCCAAACCCCCAACAACTGCCAGGGCTATAAAATAAAACGTACTCAAAACTAGCCTCCAGGGTCTTCTTATAGCACACACTTGAGCCAATACGTGAACATCGCCATTATAGCAAGTATTCTGAACTTTGACCTTCCAGGAACTGCAGTAGCGCATCCCAAAGATGCGCAGCCCTTTAGCGTCGTTTTTGGGCGCATCGCGTTATAATACAACTCAGGAGACTGATTATTATGGAAGAACGCGTTCAAAAAATCATGGCACACGCAGGAATCGGCTCACGCCGGGCTTGCGAAAAAATCATTGAGCAGGGGTTGGTCACTGTCAATGGGCAGCGCGCCACTTTGGGCATGAAAGCTGACCCCGAAAAAGACCGTATCGAAGTAAAAGGCGAGCCAATTCGTGCAGCACAAAAATTGGTCTATATCGCCCTCAACAAACCGCGCGGCGTGATTTCGGCAGTCACATCCCCCGATCCACGCCCGACAGTGCGCGATCTGGTGGAAATTCCGGGCAGGCTCTACCCGGTGGGCCGTCTCGATATCGAGAGCGAAGGGCTAATGCTGCTGACCAACGACGGCAATCTTGCCAACCGGCTAACGCACCCCAAATACGGTCACGAAAAAGAATACTCGGTTTTAGTTGCCAGCCGACCAGATGAAAAACAACTCTCTGTCTGGCGCAACGGAGTTGTACTGGAAGATGGCTATCGCACCAAACCTGTTCAAGTTTTTGTAACAAGCACCAAAGGCAAAGGAGCCTGGCTCAAAGTAATCATGCGCGAAGGGCGCAAACGCCAAATTCGCGAGATGGGCCGACTCACCGGTTTGCCGATTGTACGTATCACGCGCATGCGCATCGGGAATCTGCGCTTGGGGGATCTCAAATCACGCCAATGGCGCTATCTGACCGAAGATGAAATCACTGAACTCAAAAAGTAATATTCTGATTTGTTGTCAGATTTTTCCAAAATAATCGTTTTTAATTCCACACGCGAAAACAACTTGCTGCGGAGCCATTTTCAATGACTTCACCATCATCATGCTCTTCGGAAGAAATTATTTCACTCCGTAGCACCGCAGCTTTTAACGCGCTCTATCGACGCACGCATCAGACGGTATTTCGCTATATCTACGGCCTGGGCGCGGGCAGCACGCAAGACGCCGAAGATCTGACCGCTGAAACCTATATCCGGGCCTGGCAGGCGCGGCGACGTTTCCGTGGCGATGCACAGGCTGCGCTGGGATGGCTGTTGCGCATCGCTCGCAATCTGGTTTTCGATCGTTTCCGATGGCAGAAACGCCAACCCAAAAACGATACGATTGAAACCCATATTCTCCACGACCCCGCCGCCAGCCCTGAGGCGCACGCCATGTATACCCAGCAAGTGCGCCTTCTCTGGCAACAACTCAATCAACTGGATCGCACTCAACGGGAAATACTCGTACTGCGCTACATCTTGGGCTTTCAAGTTAGAGCAATTGGCGAATATTTAGAAATTAAGGAAAATACCGTCTCGGTGAAAATTCGCCGGGCGTTGGAAAAATTGCGTCAGGATTGGCCGAATGATGATGAGCAACAAACCGGATGACAATCAAATTATAGACTGGCTGGAAAGTGTGCGCCCCACCCCGGGGGCTGAATTCTACCAAAAGGCGGCACACCAACCCTGGGCCGCGGGTGAGCATCCCCCACGGAAGGCAGGATTCTTCCCCAGACGCGTGGCAGCCATCGCTGGCCTGGCCCTGCTGCTGGTCGTCGTCATCAGCCTGACTTCCCCATCTTTAGAAGTCCTGGCGCAACGCTGGCTGCAATTCTTTCTGCCCAAAACCAGCGACCAGACCACTGTCCAGATTCCGATCAGCGAAATCAGCGACCCTGCCGGGCGTTTCACATTGACCATCGCCGAAGCCGAGGCGTTGGCCGGTTTTACAGCGCGGGTTCCAGCAGAGCTGCCTTCCGACTTTCGCTTCAGCGGAGCCGCTTACGAAGCTGAACGGGGCGCAATTGTACTCAACTATATGACACAATCCGGTGGCGTGCTGCGGATTATCCAAAGCCGCGCCGTGGAGGAATACCAACAAATCGGGGCCAGCGCAGAAGTAGAGATGGTCTCAGTTGGCGGCCTGAGCGGTGAATACCTGCGCGGCGCGTGGGTGATTCCTGAGGTAAAATCGGCTCTCGACACGCCCGCCAAAACTACCCTGCCGCTGCAAGCCACCTGGAACCCCGCTGCCAACAGCCAGATGTTGCGCTGGCAAAGCGGGGAAATGCTATTTGAAATTATTGTTGCCGGGGGCGTAGAAAACCAACCCGGTTATCTCGATAAAGAAGATTTAATTGCGCTCGCCGAGCAGATGCACTAATGGAGTACCGATGCAAGTAACCGACACACAATCTAAAACCTGGCTCGACAAACCCGTTTTCAGTAATCTGACAATTAATTGGGAGACACTGATCTTCAGCATCATCCTGATTTTGGCCGTCGTCACGCGTTTCTACGACCTTGAAGCGCGCGTGATGAGCCACGATGAAAACTCGCACGTCTATTATTCCTGGCAACTGGAACAGGGCAGCGGCTACACACACACACCAATGACGCACGGCCCATTCCAGTTCCATGTCGTTGCACTCTCGTATTTTATGTTCGGCGACAACGATTTCACCGCCCGCATCCCGGCGGCGTTGTTTGGCATCGCCACCGTAGCTTTCTTGTGGTTTTATCGCCGGTATCTGGGACGCGCTGGTACCCTGATTGCCGCGGCGCTGATGCTGATTTCTCCCTTTATGCTCTACTATGCCCGCTATGTGCGTAACGATATTTTCTCGGCGCTCTTCGGTATTATCACATTTTGGGCTATTTTGCGCTATCTTGAAACCGGCGAGGCGCGCTACGCCTTCTGGCTGACCGCCGTGACGATGCTGCATTACACCACCAAAGAGACTTCCTTCATCTATTCGGCGCAAACGCTCGTCTTTCTGGGTTTGCTCTTTGTGGCGCAGATCAGCCGCGCCCGCTGGCAAAAACCTGCCCACCGCGATCTTTTCCTGATCTTATTGCTAGTAGCGGGCATTCTCGCCGCAATTGGCATCGGCCTGAATGCCTATTTCCCTGCCCCGGAGGCCGTCGTCACAGAAGCCGTAGCCGAGGCGGTTGAAACCGCCCGCGATATCCCCCTGCATTTGTATATTCCGCTGGCATTGAGCGGCCTCACGGTGCTGGGTGCATTGGTGCTTGCCATTCGTGGTTACACCTGGGAAAAACTGCGCCAACAGCGCGCTTTCAGCCTGATGCTGCTACAATTCACGCTGATTTTGCCGCAGTTAGCGCCCTTCATCGTCAGCGCCATTGGCTGGAACCCGCTCGACTACACCAACATTGGCATGATCCGCACCGGGGCGTTTGTTTTCATTTTGGCGCTGGTTGCCATTGGCGTGGGCATGACCTGGGATGCGCGCCTGTGGCTGATTAACGCGGCCATTTTTTATATTCCCTTCACGATCCTGTACACCACCGTCTTCACCAATGGCGCCGGATTTTTCACCGGCATCGTCGGCTCGCTGGGCTACTGGCTCGAACAGCAAGGCGTGGAGCGCGGCAGCCAGCCCTGGTATTACTACATACTGGTGCAGGTGCCGATGTATGAATTTTTGCCGCTCCTGGGGAGTATTCTGGCTGGATATTACTGGATTCGGCTCAAATTGATCCCTGGCCTCGAAGCGGATGTTCAGACTCACTCCAGGCATGATTCTGAGACCGATATAGAAATTGATCCCCAAGATGGTCCTGCTCCCGTACTGCCGCTGCTCAGCTTCTGGGTGGTTACCAGCCTACTGGCCTACACCGTCGCTGGAGAAAAAATGCCCTGGCTGACGGTTCATATTGCCTACCCGATGATTTTGCTGGCCGCCTGGGGGTTGGGCAAACTCGTTGAACGCATCGATTGGGACTTCGTCAAAACCCGCAATGGCGCCTTGCTCAGCGCCCTGACGATCACTTTCATCACATCGCTGGGTTCCACTATCGGTAAGCTCATCGGGAGCCAGCCCCCCTTTATGGGCAAAGAACTCAGCCAATTAAACAGCACCAACGCATTTATCCTGGCGGCGCTGGTCGCCATTATCAGTGCGCTGCTAATTGTGCGTTTGCTGCGCGAGTGGCAATTCGCTCAGTTCGCCCGCCTGACCATCCTGACCATGTTCACCTTCCTGGCGCTGCTTACCGCACGCGCCGCTTTCCGGGCAGCTTATATCAATTACGATCAGGCCACCGAATATCTGGTCTATGCGCACTCAGGTGCCGGGCCGAAGATCGCCCTCGAGCAAATTGAAGAACTCTCGCGCCGCACCACCGACGGGCTGGATATGGTCGTCGCCTACGACGACGAAACCACCTACCCCTACTGGTGGTATCTGCGCAATTATCCTAACCAGAAATACTACGGCCCCAACCCGACGCGCGAATTGCGCGACGCGCCGGTAATTCTGGTCGGCGACAATAATTTCGACAAGCTGGAACCCGTCGTCGGGCAGGCCTATTACCAGTTCGACTATATCCGCATCTGGTGGCCGAATCAGGATTATTACAACCTGACGTGGGAGCGCATTCGCAATGCTATCTTCGATCCGCAGATGCGCGCCGCCATCTTCCAGATTTGGCTGAACCGCGATTACAGCGACTACGCCGTCCTGACAGGCAAAGAGGCCGAACTCAACCTGCCCACCTGGTCGCCCGCCGACCGCATGAGATTGTATGTGCGCAAGGATATCGCTGCCCAGGTATGGAATTACGGCAGCGCGCCGCTGGCTATGGAAGAAGTGCTTGCCGACCCCTATGAAGGCAAAGAAATTATCTTGCTGGCCAATAAAACCTTCGGCAGCAACGGCGCAGAGCGCGGCCAATTCCAGATGCCGCGCGCTGTGGCCGCCGCCCCCGATGGCTCGGTCTATGTGGCCGACACCAATAATCACCGCATCCAGCACCTCAGCGCCGAGGGCGAAGTGATGCATGTGTGGGGCAGCTTTGCCGACAGCGCTGTTGGAGAAGCCCCCGCGGGCACCTTCTACGAACCCTGGGGCATTGCTGTGGGGCCGGATGGCAGCGTTTACGTTACCGATACCTGGAATCATCGCGTGCAGAAGTTCAGCGCCACGGGAAAGTTCATCACCCAGTGGGGTTATTTCGGCCAGGCCGAAACCGGCACCGCTTTCTGGGGACCGCGCGATGTGATCGTAGACAGCGAAGGCCGCGTTTTCATCACCGATACCGGCAACAAGCGCGTGGCTGTCTTTGATGGAGATGGCAACTTCCTGACCGCTTTTGGAACAGCCGGGCTGCTCGAAGGCCAGTTTGACGAGCCTGTCGGGCTGGCGGTGGATGGCGAGGGCCGCATCTACGTGGCCGATACCTGGAACAAGCGCGTGCAGGTTTTCGCCTTCGATGAGACCGAACTGGCCTACTTCCCCGTGCTGGAATGGGAAATTGTCGGCTGGTACGGCCAATCGCTGGATAACAAGCCCTATATCACGGTTGATGCACAAGACCGTGTTTTTGTCAGCGACCCGGAGGGCTACCGCATTCTGGAATTCACCACCGAGGGCGAGTTTGTGCGCTACTGGGGCATTTTCGGAAGCAGCATGGATAGTTTCAACCTGCCCACCGGGTTGGCAGCCGCGCCCGATGGCGGCCTGTGGGTTGCCGATGCGGGTAACCACCGCATTTTGCACTTCGCCATACCACAAGAGTAGCATGCCAATAAAATTTACAACTGATTTCGCTACCGTACATTTAGAAAAATAGTGCCAAATTTTAACGCGAATTACGCGAATGAACGAATACCGCGAATGAAAAACAAGGAAAAATTCGTGTCATTCGCATATTCGCGACATTCGTGTTCCGTTTTTGTGCTATTGTGCATAGATGTACGGTAGAAAACAACTGATCAAAATTGGGCAGTTCCCCCGCGGGGTATTACTGGCAAAAAATAACCGCGGAGAGCGCAAAGGTCGCCGAGTTCTGTTGCATAAAATGCTTCTCCCAGCGTTCTCGGCGCACTCTGCGGCAAATCAGTGAGACGATTTTCCATAGCAACACTTAATCGCCATCCAAAATGGGTTCAATCGAAAAGCAGATTGAATCCATTTGTTTGTTTAAGTTGCCGCTCGCAATTTACTCGCCATATTCTGATATAATCCACCTGACACGATTCAACTGAGATGTCGGGGGAATGTCTGCACCCAGAAACCGGCGTTCCCGACGAAAATCTCACCCGCTATGGAATACCCCGATTGGGGAAAGGAGTTGTATGATGGCGAAGAAAATCAAAATGTGGCAGGAGCTTGGCCCCAGGCTGGCTTCGGCCACCCCGATGGACTCCGAAGAGATGATTGACGAATTGATTGCTGCCACAAACCAGACCCGCGGCAGTATTCTGGCCGTACTCTCGGAGTTGGATGTCGTCATTGAAAAAGGTTTGAAAGCCGGGCGCATCGTTAAACTGCCCAATGGCACATCCTTCAGACCAATTGGCAAAAAAGACGGCAGCATCAAAATTAGCCTGCGCCTGAACCCGCGCGTGAGCGGCGGCGTGAACAGCGAGTTCCGCGGCGCATGGCTCAACGCCGCCAACATTGGCAAAACCGAAGACGAAATGGTTGCGCTTTGGAATGAACTGCATCCCGACGACCTGATTGAAGATTAGGGCGGGGCGATTGCACTGGCGCAATTGACCCGCTGCACCAGTGGAACACATGGATTGCACCAGTGCGCCCCCATCATTCCACTGGTGCAATCAACACATTCCACCAGTGGCGTCACGCCACCACACTGGATCGATTTGCGTACAAAGGCCAGACCTGACAGGTCTGACCTTACCGGGATAAACTATAATGCGCGGTTTTACTCACCTCGTATAATGCGATTCACACAGCCGGATACGATTATTCCTGACTTATCTAATCCTCAGAGCCTCAATCGGTATAGCTACACATATAACAACCCGGTGAAGTATACCGACCCAACAGGGCATATAGGGATGCTTCGTACAAACCCAGTAATTATTGGAGCAGGTCATACTACATTAGAAGGAAATACGGGAAGGCCTCCAGTTGGGATTAAAGGATCTGCAGATTATTATCACAGAGCATATAATGCAGCAATGGTAGTAGTCCAGGATCTTAAAAAGAGAAAGCCAAAAACAACCGTGGAGGTAGCTGCACAAATAGTCGAAACCACCGCAGATATATATGGTGATTATGATATGATGATGCCAACGCTTAATGATTTGTTTATTGGTACAACAACGGTTGGTAAGTGGGCACCACTACACGCAAATAGGCATGTAGCTCCAACATATTCATACTTCACCGATACAGGTTTTCATACTGACTTTCGAGATAAGGGTAACCAAATTTACCATTCATGGGCTTATGTGGCAGCAATGACAGAAGAAAGTGATTTTGAAATGGCTTTTGTATTCGCCACAGGGGCAAATGTAGTACATGAGTATGCTCAAAGCACTGTAGGCACGGTATTCCAGTCAACTTCTGTGGATTTAACCACTGGCACCAGTTGGAAAGATCATGTTCTCTCGGAAGCTGCTATGGGGATTGGCGTTTGTATTTCAATTGAGTGCGTTTCTCCCGATGATCTTGGTAATTTAATTAGAAATGTATTTGGTATACGTGGTGTTGGAAGCAATGGCCGTTACGAAGATTTATTAATAAGACATGGCCCACTTGCTGGTGAACCGTTCCCTTTTTCGAGACCATAATTGGAGAGATTTACTAAATTATGCAGAATATTTTTCGCAACATACCTTTAAGGGCAATAGCGATAATCCTAGTGGTTTTTGTAGTGACGTATTTTTGCTGTGGTATGTGTCCTTGGTATGGATTCATTTTCCACAATATTGAAGATAACAATGAAATCATGGGAGGGCTTCAGCATTTAGATGCGACAACTATAAAGGATTTATGTACTAAATTTACTCTAGACTTTGATGAATATCCCTGTATACCTAGTGGCCAAGTTGATTCTAATGACTTTATAGATATTTTAAGGGACGCTTTCATGTCGGATGTTAGTTTCGAAGATGTTCAAGTTCAACTGCGAAAATATAGAGTTGGACAGTGCATCAATATCTCTAACGAGAATAGTGATGAATTCACTTCATGTACTTATGATCTAGGAGATGGTGTTTATAAAATCGACATTCTGTTTGATAACCAAGGTTTGGTCTCTAGTATAGAAATCTATGGCGACTTCCAATAAAAGATTCCGTAAAATCTCTGATTGATACTCTCTTGAAGGACAGCGACCGGGGGCCTAGTTCTGCTCGCCTTCCGTTGGGGTCTGCGGTGATGATTTATCGCAGCCACGGCGGGAAAATTCAGGATTTTGCCCTTAAATTGAAAGACGAGCGAACCGGGTAGCCCAGCTCTGCTCGCCTTCCGTTGGGGTAGAGATAGTGTACCCCAAAGTTTCTACTCAGGCATATCGTGAAATACCACTTTTTTCACCACAAAAACACAAAGTCACGAAGAAAATGCCAAGATTTTATGTTTTTCTTTGTGGTGAATTTTATAGCCCTTTAGGCATAGGCTGAGTAATTACACTCCAGGAACCTTACCAATTTAGCGCAAGATATAATCATAATAGTGGTGTTATCCCGCTCACGGTCACTTTGTGGCCTGGGATATGTTTGAAGCTGAGGGCGACGTTATTCTCGCCCTGAGGATCATGCCTCGGAGATAAGGATGTCGCCTCAGCGCCATTGAGAGGACTCGAATAAGCAGGTTGCTGATCTGCGGTATCGAACCGCAGATGCTTCGTAAGACTCACGAGGCTGAGTGGCTCATTGGATGGCTGAGGATCACCTCACTTCTACGAAATTCGGGAATTACTGGGATAGTGTATTGGTCAACAGTATCTTGAACAAATCAATCATTCAGCCTGGAACGCGAATGCCGCGAATGGTGCGAATTTCACGAATTTTTTAAAACATTCGCGTGATTAGCGATATTCGCGCTCATTCGCGTTAAAAATTTCGAAGGCATTTATTGTACAACATGCACTTGATGAATACGGAAGTACTGGATTAGGCCAAAAAGCTTGAACACATGTCATTCTGAACGTTGCGAAGCGGAGCGAAGAATCCCTGAACAGAATCGCGAAAAAATACTATCACACAGATGATCAATCAAGCCGCTTCACAAGGATTCCTCGCCTCGCTCGGAATGACAACGATCGTATTGTTATTCAAGCCATAGTTGACCAAGAAAACCCTTGTCTCCTAATAGCAGGTCTTAACCAAGGGATTTCTATTCATCAACTTCCCATTTGCAATTAATCTTCCTGTTAATCAGGTAGCCTATAATTCGGAGTAAGATAGGCCAGTTTGTAAGCATCATAGCATTAGACAACAGGAGATTGCCATGCAAAAAATCCCATCATCTGAAATTACACCCGAACACGTTTACCTTTCGCGCCGCGACTTCCTCAAGAGCATGGGGATTGTCAGCGCCAGCGCGGCAATATTAGCAGCTTGCGGCATTGCTCCCGCAGAAACCGCCGAAGCATCCGCGGCGCCTGCCAGCGATGCGCAGCCCACGGTTCCGCCATCATCGACTACAGACGAGTTGGGCGCCCCGCTCAATTCGTTTGAAGATATTACCCACTACAACAACTACTACGAGTTCACTACCGACAAAGAACGCGTCGCAGACCTGGCCATGGGCTATCCAACATCTCCCTGGGAAGTGACAGTGGGCGGATTGGTGGATAACCCCAAAACCTTCTCGCTGGATGATTTACACAAATTCGAGATCGAAGAACGCATCTACCGTCTGCGTTGCGTGGAGGCCTGGTCGATGGTCATCCCCTGGATGGGTTTCCCGCTGAGCAAATTACTCGCCGAAGTCGAACCCAAAGCCGAGGCCAAATACGTGCGCTTCGAGACGATCTACGACCCCGAAGGCATGCCCGGCTTCAAGGCGAATCCCTGGTATCAGTGGCCCTACATTGAAGGCCTACGCCTGGATGAGGCGATGCACGATTTGACCATTCTCTCTACCGGTCTCTACGGCAAAGACCTGCTGCCCCAAAGCGGCGCGCCTATACGTCTGGTGGTACCATGGAAATATGGTTTCAAGAGCATTAAATCCATTGTCAAGATTGATCTAGTCACCGAGATGCCCACCTCCCTGTGGATGGCTGCTGCCTCCAACGAATATGGTTTCTATGCTAACGTCAACCCCACAGTAGACCACCCACGCTGGTCGCAAGCCTCTGAGCGACGCATCGGAAATTTTGGCCGCAGCGAAACGCTGATGTTCAACGGTTACGAAGCCGAAGTTGCCCATCTCTATGCCGGAATGGATTTAAAGGCTAATTTTTGACCGACGACCGGGCACAGAAGACGGAGAGATAAAACATGAAAAAAAAGATTTTAAACTTACAACTCGCCACCCACGTCAGTGCACTCATTCCATTCGCATGGATGCTATGGGATTTTTTCACCCACAATTACGGTCCCGATCCAATCCGCGAGTTCACCCTGCGTACGGGAAAAACTGCTCTGGTGTTGCTGCTGCTCTCACTGGCCTGCACGCCGGTCAACACCGTGTTCAAATATCGCCCGGTGCTGAAATTGCGCCGCCCGCTGGGGCTTTACAGTTTCATGTACGCCAGCATTCATTTTGCGATCTTTATCGGCGTGGATTATTTCTTCAATTTTGCTTTGATTCAGGATGCTTTGCTTGAAAAGCGCTACGCCGTTGTCGGGCTAACCACGGGGTTGATCCTGCTAAGTTTGGCGATTACTTCCACCCAGGGTTGGCAGCGCCGCCTGAAGAAGAACTGGAAAAAGCTGCATAAATTGGCCTACGCCGCGGGAATTTTTGCCGTCATCCACTATATTTGGCTGGTCAAACAAGGGGTCACACAACCCTGGTATTTCGCCGCGGCGCTGCTTTTGTTGCTGGCGCTTCGGGTTAAACCCATCAAAAAATGGGCAGGATCACGCCTAAAGGGAGTCTGAACACCCGCTCGGGAATAGAATCCGTCTGAATAATGAACGTGGTATAATCGCCCCGCTAACTGATTAGAGACAAGTATTCAGCTAGGAGCTATCACGTTCATGAAACTACACGAGTATCAATCTAAATTAATATTCGCCGAGTACGGCGTACCCATCCCGAAAGGGAGAGTAGCGGCTACCGCAAGTGAGGCAAAACAAATTGCCGAAGAATTGGGTGGCCGCGTTGTTGTTAAATCGCAGGTATTGGTCGGTGGGCGCGGCAAGGCTGGGGGAATTCGCCTGGCGAAAAGCCCAGCAGAAGCCGAAGAAATCGCAACCCAAATTTTAGGCATGGAGATTAAAGGTTTGCCGGTACGCAAGGTGCTGATTGACGAAGCTGCTGATATCCAGCACGAAATTTACCTGGGCATCACCAATGACCGCGCCGCGCGGCGTCCGGTGATGATGGCTTCATCTGAGGGCGGTGTGGATATTGAAGAAGTAGCCCGCGTAACCCCAGAGAAAATCATCCGGGCGCATATTGATCCCTTAATGGGCTTGCAAGGCTATCAGGCCCGCGATATTGCCGCCGGGATTGATTTGCCACGCGAATTATGGCGCAGTTTTGGCAAGATCGCCGAAGGTTTATGGCAAGCTTATAAACAAAGTGATGCCACCCTGGCCGAGATCAACCCCCTGGTGATTACAAACGACAAGAGACTGTTGGCTGTTGACGGCAAAATGGTATTGGATGACAGCGCCTTATTCCGGCATCCGGAACTGGCCGATAAGCGCGATCTGGATGTGGAAGCCTCCGCCGAGATTGAAGCCCGCAAGTATGGTCTTTCGTTCATCAAGCTGGATGGCGATATTGGCTGTATGGTCAATGGGGCCGGGCTGGCAATGACCAGCATGGATGTGATTAAATTCTTCGGCGGCGAACCGGCCAACTTTTTAGATATTGGTGGTGGCGCGAATGCCGAGAAAGTTGCCGCCGCCTTCCGCATTATTCTTTCGGACCCAAATATCAAAGCTATTCTGATTAATATTTTTGGCGGGATCACGCGCGGCGATGAAGTGGCGCGCGGTATACTGGCAGCTATGGAGGAAGTGAAGCCGGATGTGCCAATGGTGGTGCGGCTGGTGGGCACCAACGCCGAAGAGGGGCGCAAATTATTAGCAGATGCCAAAATGATTACGGCAGACACATTGGCTGACGCAGCCCAAAAAGCGGTTGCCGCCGCTAAGGGAGAAGCTAAGTAATGAGTATCCTGGTTGATAAAAACACAAAATTAATGGGTCAGGGCATTACCGGACGCGAGGGCCTTTTCCACGCCGAGCGCATGTTTGCCTATGGTACTAATCTGGTCGCTGGTGTGACCCCCGGCAAGGGTGGTGAGTGGATTTTAGATGGCAAGGTCCCCGTTTTCGACTCGGTCAAGCTGGCGAAAGAAGCCACGGACGCCAATGCAACCATCATTTTCGTCCCCTCGCGCTTCGCCGCCGACGCCATGTTTGAAGCGGCGGACGCAGGTGTTGAATTGATTATCACCATCACTGAGGGCATTCCGGTGCAAGATATGATGCGCGTGCGCAACTATCTCGATCAGAAAAAAGTGCGCCTGGTTGGGCCAAACTGCCCCGGTTTGCTGACCCCCGGCGAGGCCAAAGTTGGCATCATCCCTGGCGATATTGCCATCCCAGGTGATGTGGGTGTGGTTTCCCGCTCTGGCACGCTCACGTATGAGGTACTTTATGCGTTGAAAGAATTGGGCATGGGCGTGAGTACGTGCGTGGGCATTGGCGGTGATCCCATCAATGGCACCAATTTCATCGACGCGCTGCGCCTCTTCGAGGAAGATCCCCAAACCAAAAAAATTGTCTTGATTGGTGAAATTGGCGGCACCGACGAAGAAAAAGCAGCCGAGTTCATCAGCAAGTATCTAACGAAACCCGTAGCCGGATTCATCGCCGGGCAAACCGCTCCTCCTGGAAAACGTATGGGACACGCAGGCGCGATTGTCGAAGGCGGTACCGGCTTGGCCGCGGATAAAATCAAGGCACTAGAAGCCGCCGGAGTGCGTGTTGCCAAACACCCGGAGGAAATTCCGCTGCTCTTGAAAGATTAATCTGCCCACACCCCTGCCCCTCCCCCGAAATACGGAGAAGGGAGGAACGTAAAAATAAAGGAGCCGCAGCAAAATTGCTGCGGCTCCTTTATTTTTACGTTAAATTGTGCCATAAGTGCAGCACGGAGAGATTACATGCGTTGTTCGATATAGCTGACTGCCTCGCCCACGCTGGTAATGCTCTGGGCATCTTCGTCAGAAATTTCGCTGCCAAAAGTCTCTTCAAACTCCATAATCAATTCGACCAAATCGAGCGAATCGGCTTCGAGATCTTCACGAAAACGAGATTCAGGTTTGATCTCGCTCTCATCAACATCCAGTAATTCAGCAATAATCGCTTTGATTTTCTCAAGAACTTCTTGGTTCATAGTCGACCTCCTCAGGTAGTAAGCCAGTAATCAACAAAGTCTGGCCTGGTTCAAAAATTACTGAGGCAATTTTACAGCCCAATTCAGGCACCTGTCAAGCGCTGTTGACAGCGCAGAATCGGACTGGTAATATAGCCTCACAGCTAAGGAACACTAGACTATGCCAAAAGTTACGGCGACAAGCTCGCGAAAAGCCGATCATATTCGGATCAACCTCGAAGAAGACGTGCGCTCCAGCCTGGGCACTGGGCTGGAGCGTTATCATTTCTCCCATCAGGCCCTGCCTGAGCTTGATCTGGAAGCAATTGATTTAACACAAAAGTTGTTTGGACGCGTCTTAAAGGCTCCCGTGCTGATTTCATCGATGACTGGTGGCACACCCGAAGCTGGAGAGCTAAACCGCACGTTAGCTGCAGCCGCGCAGGCCACCGGCATTGCTATGGGTTTGGGTTCACAACGCGCCGCAATCGAAGATCCGGCGCTAGCGGCAACCTTCCAGGTTCGTCAGGTGGCGCCCGATATACTGCTGCTGGCAAACCTGGGGGCGATTCAACTCAATTATGGCTATGGCGTTGAAGAGTGTCAACGCGCTGTAGATATGATCGCTGCCGATGCGCTCATCTTGCATCTCAACGCTTTGCAAGAGGCCGTACAACCCGAGGGCGATACACACTTCAGCGGACTGCTCTCTAAAATTGAAGTGGTTTGCAAAAAACTCACTGTGCCGGTGATTGCAAAAGAAGTAGGCTGGGGTATATCGGCACAAGCAGCACGGCAGCTCGCCAATGCTGGAATCGCCGCCATTGACGTAGCCGGAGCCGGTGGTACATCATGGTCACAAGTTGAAATGTACCGCGCAAAAAACCCAAGCCAGAAACGATTGGCAGCCGCCTTTGTCGATTGGGGCATCCCCACCGCTGAGTCCATTATTCAGGTGCGGCAATCCGCCCCAGGCTTGCCCATCTTTGCTTCGGGAGGTATCCATACCGGCGTGGAAATTGCCAAAAGCATCGCTCTGGGCGCGTCCCTGGGGGGCATGGCTGGGCCATTCTTGAAGGCCGCTTCCCACTCGCTCGACCAAACCATCCTGACCATTCAGGAAATCACGCGGGAAATTCGAGTAACCATGTTTGCCACGGGCGCCGCCAACCTTTCAACTCTGCAAAACACTCCCCTTAGCGGGTATCAGGAGTAAATTATGCCGCTTCAGCAGTTGATCCAAACCTACCTGCCTGCTATCGAAAACGAACTTCAGTTGGCGGTGGCGCGATCGCACGCCCCGCATTATGCTGAACTCCTCAAGATGATGCGCTACCACATGGGTTGGGAAGGCGAGGGCGCTGGCTCAAAAGCAACTGGCAAACGGGTGCGCCCACTGCTGGTATTGTTAACCGCCGCGGCCGCTGGCGGCAACTGGAAAAACACACTTCCCGCCGCCGCAGCAGTAGAATTGGTACATAATTTCTCGCTCGTCCATGACGATATTGAGGATAACAGCCCTCTGCGCCGCGGCCGCCCTACGGTGTGGAAAATTTGGGGTCTTTCGCAGGGCATCAACACGGGCGATACACTCTTCACGCTTGCTCATCTGGAAATGCTCGAACTGCGCCGCTCAGTTTCTACCAAAATTGTACTGGATGCCGCCAGCCTGCTTCAGCAAACCTGCCTGCATCTCACCCAGGGGCAATTTCTGGATATTTCTTATGAGAATCGGAACGATCTTGTTCTGAGTGATTATTGGCCGATGGTCAGCGGGAAAACTGCTGCGCTACTGGAGGCCTGCACCGAATTGGGGGCAATTGTAGCCGAGAGTGATGCGGCAACCCGAAATTCATACCGGCTTTTCGGACGCGACCTCGGGTTGGCTTTTCAGGCCCTTGACGATTATCTGGGCATTTGGGGGGATGTCAGCGAAACCGGAAAATCAGCAGCCAGCGATCTGCTGGAGGGTAAAAAATCGTTACCCGTACTCTTCGGCTTGCAACAAAATGGGGCATTCGCAGCCCGTTGGCGACAGGGTCCAATCAGTCCTGAGGAGGTCCCCACGCTTGCTGCACAACTCGCCACAGAAGGCGGACAAGCCTATACACAACAACAAGCTGAACGACTCACGCAACAAGCACTCGACGCGCTAGAAGCTGCCAATCCTCTGGGAGATGCCGGAGAAGCGTTGGTGGAGCTAGCAAATATTTTGTTGAAACGCGAAGTGTAACCCTCACCCCAACCCTCTCCCGAATCGGGAGAGGGTCTTTTTCTACACAAACTGTATAAAAACCTGATTGCCCAGTAAACGCCCGCGCCTGGTCAGGCTTAAGGTATCATTTTCCCAACAGAGTAGTTCCCACTCCATAAGCTGTTGAATCTCTTCGGTAAATTGCTGTTGTAGGGACAGGCCGAAGCGCGCCTGAAAGCGGGCATCCGAGACGCCTTCACGCGTCAGGCGCAGGCCCATCATCATGGTCTCGCGCATTTCAGTCTCGCGATCTATGGGGTTGGCCTCGATGGTGGCGGGGGTGCGAGGAAATTGGGCTGATGATTGAAGGTTGAAGGTGGAAAGGCGCTGAATATAGGACTTGGGGGATAAGACATTAACAGTACGCATACCATTGACAAAGCCGTGCGCCCCGGCCCCAAGGCCCAGGTAGGGCTGGTTACGCCAGTATTGCACGTTATGGCGACACTCATGATTTTCTCGCGCCCAGTTGGAAATTTCGTATTGTGCGTATCCGGCTTGAGCGAGCATTTCGGTGGCGAGTTCATACATATCGGCAGCCCGGTCGGGATCGGGTTCGGGGATCAGGCCGCGGGCCGCCCAACTCCCCAGTGGGGTGCCATGCTCCAGCGTCAGCGCGTAGAGCGAGAAATGCTCCGGAGCAAGCGCCAAGGCCCGTTGGAGGCTATCCACCCAGGTCTGAGTCTGCTGCTCCGGCAACCCAAATATCAAATCCAGACTCAGGTTGTCAAATCCGGCCTGACGCGCCCAGGTTACGGCATCAACCACATCCATATAATCATGAATACGCTCAAGGAATTTCAATTCATCGGGGTGCGCGGACTGCATCCCCAGGCTGAGGCGATTGATGCCCAAATTGCGTAATTCAGTCAGATAAGCCGCCGAGAGTGTGCCAGGATTGGCCTCCAGACTGATCTCTGCATCGGGAAATACATTAAAGGATGTGCGCAGCGTTTTTAATATATTCGCCAGGTATTCAGCAGGCAGCAGCGAGGGGGTGCCGCCACCAAAAAAGATCGTATGTACAGGCAATTTTGCATCCAGGGTTGCAGCCACATATTTAATTTCGTGTTGCAGCGCCTGGGCATAAGCTGAAATTAGATTCTCTAAACCGGCATAGGTATTGAAGTCGCAGTAACTACAACGATGCTGGCAAAAGGGGATATGGAGATAAATGCTGTGAGGCTGCATGATGGCAGTATACCAGTTTCCGGTTTCCGGCAGCCAGTATCTGGAGGGTAAAAAGCGATTCGCAAGGGTTGTAAAAGGCTGGTATAATCATCGCCGCTATTTTAAGAACCAGTCTTAGACTTATTCTACAAACCAATCCTCTGTTTTTTATACTTGGCCTATGAGCACTGACAACTCTGCAACTTCCACAAAACTTTGCCCAACCTGCGGTACGCGTCTCAGCGAAGATGCCGCCCGATGTCTGGTATGCGGCAGTTCATTAACGGGCAATGGCGAAAGCGAAGAAAAGCAATCACAGGCTTTGCGCGGCAGCCGAATGCCTGAAATTACATTAAGCCTGCCTGCAGTGATCGGTTTACTGGCAGTGTTTCTGGCAATTGGCGCGGTGATGGTATTTTTTGCACTGCAAAGCACCGGACGCGTGGTAGAACCCACAGCAACGCCTACGCTGACATTGACCATTACGCCATCGCTGACCCCCACGCCGCAAACTCCTACACTCACACCCACGCCACTGCCCTCGCCAACACCTTTTACCTACACGGTACAATCAGGCGATACCTGCGGTGGTATCGCAGCCGCTTTTGATATTTCGGTGCAGAGCATTGTGCGCACCAACAACCTGCCAGCCGATTGCGCCACGCTCTTCGATGGACAAGAGTTGCTGATTCCGTATCCTACACCGACGGTGACTCCTTTCCCCACGGCCACGCTCAGTGGTCTGGATGCTACAATTGCCGCCTGCGAGAAAGTTGTCTATACCGTGGCAGAGAACGACACCTTAAGCAGCATTTCAACCAATTATGCTGTACCGATGGATGCCATCAAGGAATTTAACGGAATGGTCAATAACACGGTCTATTCCGGCTTGAGTTTGATCATCCCTTTGTGTGAGCGGGCAGCCACCCCCGGGCCAACGCCTACACCCACAGCGCCGCCCCCTTATCCCGCCCCGAACCTATTACTGCCCCCCGATGGGACACACTTCACTCTCGAAGATGATATTGTCACCCTACAATGGGCCGCGGTAGGCACGTTGCGCGATAACGAAACCTATGCCATCACGGTTGAAGATGTCACCGAAGGCCAGGGACGTAAATTGATAGCTTATGTTACGGATACAAAATTTATTGTGCCGGCTTCCTTTAGAGCGAATGCCAACGAACCGCATGTTTATCGCTGGTCGGTGATGCCGGTACGCCAAATTGGCACCGACGATAATGGCGCACCCATTTGGGATACCGCGGGAGCCAGCAGCCAGACCCGGGTCTTCACCTGGACGGGTGAAGCAGGTGCGGCGGTAACACCAACACCATAAAGATAAAAAAAGAGCCGGTGCTTGTGAATTGCACCGGCTCTTTTTTATTGGCAATTATTTGTAAGGCTTTTACTTCGCCTTGACAACGATATCTTCAAGCATTTTCGTGGTGAGGGATTTAGGACGTTCCAGGGGTTGACCAAGCGCACGCGCCCAAACCAAATTGGCGGTTACACCCAGAATGCGACTGATGCCAAAGAGAACGGTATAGAAGTCAAATTCGCGCATACCGTAGTGATATTGCAGCGTGCCGCTAATGGCATCCACATTCGGCCAGGGGTTCTTGACTTTGCCAAGCTCCTGCAAAACTTTGGGGACAACATTGTACAACTCTTCGATCAGCTGGAAAATCTCGTCATGGGGCATATATTCGCGGCCAAATTCAAGCTGGGCTGTATAACGCGGATCGGGCAGGCGCAAAACCGCGTGACCATAACCCGGAATCACTTGCCCCGAGTTCAGGGTATCCCAGGTGAATTTTTCAAGCTCTTCCTTGCTGGGGTTGCGGCCAAATTCCTCACGAAGATTCAACACCCAGCGCAAGCTTTCCTGATTCGCCAAGCCATGCAAAGGGCCAGCCAAACCGTTGATACCTGCAGCACAGGCGTAGTACACATCGGCGAGCGATGAACCCACTAAGTGGGTGGTATGGGCGCTGACATTGCCGCTCTCGTGATCGGAGTGCAGGAAGAAATACAAACGCGAGAGTTCCTTATAATCCGGGCTGTCAAAGCCAATCATGTGGGCAAAATTGGCTGCCCAATCCAGATCGGGGTCAGGGGAGACAAAACCGCCATTGCCATATTTGATATTGTAAATATACGCCGCAATCGCGGGGAGTTTTGCTGTCAGGTTGAGGGCATCAGCCAGGGCAGCTTCCCAATAATCTTCGCGCTGCATCCCTTCTTGATAGCGGCGAGCGAAAACCGACTCATGCTGCAAAGACACAATCGCCTGTGAGAACATGGTCATGGGATGGGTATCTTCCGGCATGGCCCGCAAGGTTTCGAAAACGAAGGGTGGAATTACGCCGCGCGCTTTCCAGGCGTTCTCAACTTCCATCGCTTCTGCGAAACTTGGAATTTCGCCAACTAATAATAGATAGAACAAACTTCCGGCCAGGGGGAACTTTGAGCCTTCAGCCTTGGGAAGTAGTTTCAACAGTTCGGGAATAGTATAGCCTCGAAAACGGATACCCTCATTGGGGTCCACGTAAGAAATATCCGTCACAAGAACTTTGGCGCTGCGCATGCCACCGTAGATTTGCTTCACAGTGACCTGATCCACAACCACGTCCCCATTCTCACCAACCAGTTTGCGAACACGCGCACGCCATTCGGGAAGTTGAGCGGCGATCTTCTCTTTTAAAATCATTTCATTCCTTTCCACAAATAAACCAATATTTTTGTATCTTCGGGCATTTGAGGGTGATCAAACCCGAAAAAGTTGATTTTACAGGCCCAAGGCGGCAATATTCTCGGCAACACTTTTTGCCGATTTTTGAAGTTCTGCAAGCTCGTCATCGCTGAGTTCGTATTCGATGATTTTCTCGACACCATTAGCACCTAACTGAGCAGGCGCGCCAAAGTATATGCCGTTGAGACCGTACTCGCCCTGCATATAGACAGCCGCGGGAACGATAAGCTGTTTGTCTTTCAAGATAGCTGCAGCCATCTGAGCAACACCTGCCGCCGGAGCATAAAACGCGCTGCCCTGCTTGAGTAAGCTGACAATTTCACCACCGCCTTTGCGGGTGCGCTCTACAATTGCATCCAGGCGTTCTTGGGGCATCGTTTTGTGCAAAGGTACACCAGCTACGTTGGAGTGCTGCGTTAACGGCACCATCGAGTCGCCGTGTCCACCCAGCACATAGCAATGAATATTTTCAACGCTGACGCCCAGTTCCATGGCAACGAAGGCGCGCATCCGTGCCGAATCGAGTACACCGGCCTGACCGATGACACGGTTGGCAGGCAACCCAGATTTCTTCCAGGCCAGATACGTCATCACATCCAACGGATTGGTGAGAATGATATAAATGGCATCGGGGGAAAGTTTGATCGTCTCTTCTACAACTTTGCCAACAATGGCTGTATTGGCCGCCAGCAGATCATCACGGCTCATGCCCGGCTTGCGCGGCAGGCCAGCTGTAATCACAATAATATCGGATCCGGCAGTGGCAGCATAATCATTGCTGCCTGTGATAGTAACATCTTTGCCAATTACCGGCATGGCCTCTTGCATATCGAGTGCTTTACCCTGCGGCATCCCCTCGACAATATCTACCAAAACAATATCAGCGATCTCACGTTCAGCCAACCAATGCGCGGTAGTTGAACCAGTCATCCCCGCGCCAACAATCGTAACTTTTTTATCCATCGGATAACTCCTTGAAGTAAAAAACTGAAATTTTTCTTGCTACTCAGCCGATTTTACTTTCTGATGCAGCAAACCACAGTAGCATTTATCACTTTATTTTCGCCGCATAGCACGTATCAATATATACACATATTCAATAGCAGTCCGATCAAAACAACTGGCGTAAAAACATCAGGGGGATATTTACCTATTTAATTTGATTTTCAAGGTAATGAATGGCCTGCATAGCGGCGGCGGCACCCATTCCCGCGGAAGTAATCACCTGTCGGAAATGCGAGTCGGCAACTTCGCCAGCCGCGTAAACACCGGGGATACTGGTTTGCATATACTTATCGATAACAACATAACCTTGATCGTCCATTTCCAGCTTACCGACATAAAGCTCGGTGTTGGGGATGTGGCCGATGAAGATAAACACGCCTTCGGTGGGCATATCACTCTCGTCGCCCGTTTTGAGGTTCTTCACTTTGACACTTTGCACAATCCCCTCGCCAACGATCTCGGTAAGTGTGCTATCCCAAATAAAACTGACTTTAGGATCATTAAAAGCGCGCGCTTGCAGCAGTTTTCCGGCGCGCAATTCATCGCGTCGATGCACGATGGTAATGGTCTTTGCAAAACGCGTCAGGAAAAGACCTTCTTCCAGGGCGCTATCGCCACCGCCAACCACAATCACATCTTTGCCCTGGAAGAAATGCCCATCGCAAGTTGCGCAATAGGAAACACCACGTCCGGTGAATTCTACTTCGCCGGGAATCTCAAGATGGCGCGGGTTGGCGCCGGTACTGAGGAGCAGCGTTTCGGCATAATATTCGCCGCTATAGGTAATGACTTTGAAAGGGCGCTTGGAAAAATCGATATCGGTGACTTGATCGAATTCAACTCGAGTACCAAATCGTTCGGCCTGTTTTTGAAAAGCATCTACCAATTCGGGGCCACCAATGCCTTCGGGAAAGCCAGGATAATTCTCGACAATATGTGTCGTGGAAACCTGCCCACCTAATTGCATACCCGTGAAAACCACGGGCTCCAAATTAGCACGGGATGCGTATAGCGCTCCGGCCAGGCCAGCAGGGCCAGAGCCAATGATTAGCATTTTATGTACTTTTTTGTCTTCCATTGTTCCTCTTTTTGAACGATGTGTGCATCCAGTAGTTTGACAATATCGCACTACAAACAAGAAGCCCTAAATTAGGGAACTTTTCGCACGAATGTCGATTTTCAACGTAGCTACTCACTTATAACAGAAATTTTAATCTATGAATTAGCGTGCACGAATTGATATTATTTTACCAATCTCAACTTATTTTTAGATGCATCTCTCACAAAAAGGTTGCAGCCAATAAAAAAGGTGCGTGGATCACCCACACACCTTTTTTATTAATTATTTTAGTTTTGAGCAAGCACATGTTCTAGCGCCGATTATCACGATTGCGGCGATCGCCACCACGATTCGATGAAGAACCCCGATTACCGCCACCTTTACTTCCGCCAGCCTTGTCATTGGCAATCGCTTCTTCTACCGTCCAGCCTTCGAGTACGGCACGACGGGAGAGGCGAATTTTGCCTGAGCGCGGATTGATTTCTGTCACCATCACGGTAATTTCATCACCGTTCGTCACGACATCTTCTACGCTATTGACGCGTTGCGTGTCCAATTGTGAAATATGAACCAGTCCATCCGTCCCAGGGGTGATTTCAACAAAAGCGCCGAAATCTTTAACACCCGTCACTTTGCCAGTGTAGATACGCCCAACTTCGGGTGTCTCGGTGAGGCCGATGATGATCTCGCGTGCCTTACGTGCACCTTCACCATCTGCAGAAGCAATAAAGACAGTACCATCTTCCTGAATGTCAATCTGCACACCGGTTTCTTCCTGAATACCGCGAATGACTTTGCCACCTGGGCCAATCACCGCACCGATTTTGGCCTCGGGGATTTGAATGGTTTCGATACGCGGCACATGCGGTTTCAATTCTGCGCGCGGCTCAGAGATCACAGACATCATTTCATTCTTGATGTGATCGCGGGCTTCTTTGGCTTGGAGCAGGGCTTCGGCCATAATTTCTGGAGAAATACCCTTGATCTTAATATCCATCTGGAGGGCGGTGATGCCATCATCCGTTCCGGCTACTTTGAAATCCATATCGCCGAGGTGATCTTCCATACCTTGAATATCGGTAAGGACAACGTAGCGATCTCCTTCTTTGATGAGCCCCATAGCAACACCGGCCACAGGAGCTTTGATCGGCACACCTGTATCCAGCAACGCCAGGGTTGAGCCGCAAACCGAAGCCATCGAGGAAGAACCATTCGAAGACAAGACTTCGGAAACCAGACGCAGCGAGTAGGGAAATACTGTTTCATCGGGGATCACTGGCAGTAAAGCTCGTTCTGCCAAAGCGCCATGCCCAACCTCGCGGCGAGATGTGCCACGCAAGAAGCGGGCTTCGCCTGTACAGAAGGGCGGGAAATTATAATGGTGCATATAACGCTTGCTTTCTTCGGGATCCAGCGTATCGAGTCGTTGTGCATCGCGCGGGGTTCCCAAAGTCGCCATGGTCATCACCTGAGTCTCGCCACGAGTGAAGAGACCGGTTCCATGGGCGCGCGGGCTAGTGTTGATATCACACCAAATTTGGCGCACATCTTTTAGACCGCGTCCATCGGGGCGTTTTCCTTGCTCCAAAATACGGGCGCGCACAACTTTCTTGTGAGCAGCGTCGAAGTAGTTTTTTACATCCGTGACGAGGCTTTCATCTTCACCAGAAAACTCGGCCAAAATTTCTTCTTTTAGCACCGACATTACTTGTTTACTCTCAGCTTTGGGCAACTGCTGCTCAAGAATTTCATTCATCCGTGCCTGAGAGCGGTCATAGATCGCCTGTTTCATGGCTTCATCAACAGGGTCAGCATCATAACTGCGCTTGGCCTTGCCGACTTCGGCAGCCATTTTATCTAATGTATCGGTGATCTGACGGATTGCGTCATGCCCAACGCTGATGGCTTCAACTATTGTGTTCTCAGCCACTTCGTCGGCACCACACTCAACCATAAGAATGGCATCCTTCGTTCCGGCCAGCCGCAAATCCAGGGGAGAAATTTCCATTTCGGCAAAAGTTGGATTGATGACAAATTTCCCTTCGAGCATACCCACACGCACCGCGCCAATTGGACCATCCCAGGGAAGATCCGAAATCGTCACGGCAGCAGAAGCAGCATTGATGGCAAGAATATCCAACGGATTTTCGCCATCTGCAGAGAGCGAGTACATAATCACCTGAACAGCATTGCGCAAGTCTTTGGGAAAGAGCGGGCGCAGCGGGCGATCGGTGAGACGATTGACCAAAATAGCGTTTTCGCTGGGGCGGCCTTCACGGCGGAAGAATGAGCCAGGGATAACGCCACCGGCATACATGCGCTGTTCATAATCGACCGTTAGAGGAAGAAAATCAATGCCATCGCGCACTTCGCCCATTGTAGCAACACCAAAAAGTAAGGCATCGCCAACGCCGACGGTGACTGCACCGCCAGCTTGTCCGGCCAGCAGACCTGTTTCAAAGGTCATTTCTTTATCGCCGACCATCACTTGATATTTTTTTGCTTCGGGTTTCATGGTACCTCCTACCATTTTGACCCACCGGTTAGGGATTGGGAGCTAAAAACAACCTACCTGAACAGGTTATTCTCAAGTCCCAATTCCCAACCTCGCGGTGGGCCTGAAAAAAATTAGTTAACGCAGACCTGGTGCATTCCAAGCACCACAGACTGAGTAATTCTCATATTTAACTTCAATTAACAGATGCAAGAAAATAATGAACCCAATCCCCCGTTGAAGAAAAACCGCCAGGGCTTATGCAACATGCTTGCTGCAAACAAGGGTATGAAGAGCACATCGTACCCAACATACCCTCATTTTAGTTTTTTCTCATCATGCTGCACAGATATAAACAAGTAGATGGCAGACTTACAGCGCCATCTACTTTGAATACTTATACCTTACGAATGCCCAACTCTTTGGTCAATGCCACAAACCGATTGTAGTCTTTACTGCGCAAGTATCTGAGCAGTCGGCGGCGGCGGCCAACTAATTTCAACAATCCCCGGCGTGAAGATTCATCGTGCTTATGCTCACGTAAGTGATCGGTAAGATAAAGGATACGATCTGTCAGCAGGGCAATCTGCACTTCTGGCGAACCGGTATCTTTCTCGTGACGAGAATATTTTTGGATCAGGTCTGTCTTGTTTTCTTTTTCTGTTACCATGACGTCTGCTATCTCCTATTAGATGTGTTATTTGTGCTGTTAGCAGGTCTCCAGGTCAGTAGCTGTCCCATTCGGAGCAGCCGCCGACCGGTCGAGTCAGCGGGCAGATTATACCAGAGAACGATCAGAAGTAAATAGCATAAAATATGCCCAAATTCTAGCCAATTGCATCCATCACTGCACCATAATTGGCTGCGACTTCAATCGGCGGGTTAGCATAGCGCGAGACAACATCAACTAACTGCTCTTGATGATAATCGACTTTGAAACGCGAGAACTTGAGTCCGTGCGCTGTGGAGATAACCACAACACGCTGATCGGGTTTTATTTCGCCGCGTTCCAGCAGTTTGAACATAGCCCCCAGCGCCACCCCGGTATGCGGGCAGGCATACAGGCCGGTTTTATCGGCGCGCATAGCCGCATTGGCAAGTTCATCTTCGGTAACCTGTTCAACGATACCGTCAAAGGCTTGTAGCACTCGCACAGCGCGCTCGTAGCTGACCGGATTGCCGATCTGAATGGCGCTGGCAAGAGTTTTCTTAGCCGTCATCGGCATAAACTGCTCAAAGCCTGTTTGAAAACTCTGGTAAAGCGGATTAGCGTGGGCAGCCTGCGCCGCCACCAGGCGCGGCAACCGCTTTATCAAACCAAGTTCTTTCATCAGCAACAAGCCCTTTCCCAATGCGCTGACATTGCCTAAATTGCCGGAAGGAATAATGATCCAGTCGGGGACTTCCCAGTTGAACTGCTCAACGATTTCAATGCCAACCGTCTTTTGCCCCTCCATGCGCAGCGAGTTCATCGAGTTCGCCAGATAAATGTGAGGGTCCTGCGTCATTTGCTGGACAATTGCCATACAGCCGTCGAAATCGGTATCCAACGAGAGTACCGTAGCCCCGTTGGCAATTGGCTGGATCAACTGTTCAATCGAGACCTTGCCGCGCGGCAACAACACAATCGCCGGAATGCCCGCGGCCGCCGCGTAGGCCGCCACGGCAGCCGATGTATCCCCCGTCGATGCCGCGGCTACAGCCTTAATCGGCGCGCCATCGCTAATCATCTGCCTGAGTACCGAAACCAGCACGGTCATGCCCAAATCTTTAAAAGAGCCGGTGTGGCTATTGCCGCACAGTTTGACCCACAGTTCGGGTAAACTCAATTCTTTACCCAGACGCTCGGCCCAATACAAATTAGTATGCCCTTCATAAACTGAAACAATATTTTCATCGTCGATTTGCGGGCAGACCCACTCTTTTTTTCCCCACACACCACTGCCATACGGCCAGGTATGCGTGTGCGTACGCTGTTCAAAAAGCGCTTTCCATTCATCGGCGGAGCGGTCGCGCAGGGCATCCACATCATGTTCCACTTCCAATAGCCCGCCGCAATCTTCGCAGCGATACACCACATCGTAAATCGGGTAACGCCGCCCGCAGCCGCGCACACATTGGTACCAACTGGAATACATATCTACCTCCGATCCAGGTGGGGTGCACTTTTTGGAAGTGCGCCCCATCTTCACTCGCCTACTACATCCGTTTCAATTCGGTGGATGGGCTGAGCCCCCTGGCTGGCCTGTTCTGCCTCGGGGAGAGAGGCCTCATCGGGTTTATCGGACAACCCGAAGATGAAGGCACCCTGATTGAGCCAGGTCAGCGCCTGCGTATACACCTCGCGGGTGATGACAATTTCCTCAGCGAGTTTCTGCTCCACAGTGGATTCTGTTCCCAACTGCCCCATGCGAGCGGCCGTAGCGCGATATTCGTTGCGGCGGAAAGTCTTGAAGGGGGTGGGATCCCCGGCAGCGACGCGCGTCTGCACATCGTGGTGGATTCCCTGCAATGCCGCAGACAGCTCGGTTGCACGCGCACTCACCTCGGTAAGGAAACGCTCAAACGAGGCAACCCTCCCTGAGCGAATATCGTCAATCAACCCCTCCAGCGAGAAGATACCACTGCCAAGAATCAAGCACAGGTAAACCAGGTAGTCTTGATTATCGGTGGTAAAGGGATGGTACTCAACTTTATTCAATTCCCGATAGGATGCCTCGAATGCCGGGGCATCAAAATCATCCCCCAGCAGCACGCTGACCGTCTGAAAAGCGGCATCCACGCGCACCTGATCGATCACGCAGTCGTTGCGGCCGCGCGCGCCCAGGGTAGTTTTATCAAGATCAACCAGCACGGCGGTGCTTTCGTCCACGGGGAAATTCTGCGCGGCGCAGTAGGCGGCGAAATCGGGCAGGGCTGCCCAGCGATTGGCAATGTAGACATGGGCGTTCGCGCCACGTTGTTCCATCTCGAAGGATGGAGCTTGATCCGGTTTCTCAGCGGCTATAAAGGCCAGCCCCGGCCAACCGCCCGCGGCGCAGATATTGGCAAACGCGGTGCCATCGTTGAGACGCGTGTCGCCGAGAAAAATCACGCGACGAATTGGAGTTTGCGGCGCATCCAGGGCTCGCCCGGCGCGCAGAATTTGGGCGACGACGCGGGCGTAATCATTGGTGCTTTTGCGCGGCACCACCCCGGCAGGCAAGCCGACTGTTTCATGTAAATCACCCAGCGATGGCAGGCGCGCGTCGAGGGGCTGCAAATTGCGGTACACAATCGCGTCACCCAGAAAATCGCTGACTTTCGCTTTTCCGTAGGCTTTCATTGAGAATATCCTTTCAGAAATTTTAACGCAAGGTCGCAAAGATGCAGAGCCGGAAAGACGCAAGGGTTTTTGATGTTTTTCTCTGTGTCTTTGTTCCTTAGCGACTTTGCGTTGAGCATTACTCCAAATATCCTTCCGCCACCAGCAACTCGGCGTTCAATATCGAGCCGCTGGCCGCGCCGCGCAGAGTGTTGTGAACTACACTGACCATGCGCAAATCCAGAATTTGGCACTCGCGAATGCGCCCGACGGTGACAGCCATGCCCTCAGCGGCGGAGCGGTCGCGGCGCGGCTGCGGGCGGTCGGCTTCAGTGCGGACAACAACGGGGTATAACGGCGCGCTGGGCAAATCCAAACCGGGGAATTCGGCCAGAACGCGTGCGGCTTCCCCGGGGGTGGGTTTGCGCTCGAAATCCACGGCAATGCTCAGGGTATGTCCGTCAAACACCGGGACACGATTAGCCTGGGCGCTGACGCGGAACGGTGCGGCCACGCGCTCGCCATTCTCAATCTGCCCCAGCAAAATGCGGGATTCATTTTCAATTTTCTCTTCTTCCCCACCGATATAGGGGATCACGTTGCCGTCAATGTCCAGATACGATACACCCGGATACCCCGCCCCGGAGACGGCCTGCATAGTGGTGACAATCACTTGGCGCACGCCAAAGGCATCATCGAGGGGCTTGAGGGTCATCGCCAGGCCGGATGTAGTGCAATTGGGACTGGTGACGATTAGCCCCGGCCAGCCATGTTCTGCACGCTGACGTTCTATCATCGCCAGGTGGTCGCCGTTGACCTCGGGAATTATCAGCGGAACGCCCGTCGCCTGACGATAGGCCGATGCATTCGAGCAAACGGCATAACCGGCGGCGGCAAAGCGCGGCTCAATCTCTTTGGCATGCTGCGTAGGCAAGGCCGAAAAAACGAGTTTGGCGGGCAAATTTGGCGTGGAACGGGAGATGGTCATTTGGCGCGCCGCGGCGGGGGGATCACCATCCAGCACCCAGCGGGTTTCGCCGTAAGCCTTGCCAATGCTGCGCTCAGAGCCAGTCAGGGCTACAACTTCAAACCAGGGATGATCGGCGAGTAATTGCACAAAACGTTGACCGACAGCGCCAGTAGCGCCCAGCACGGCCACAGGTATTTTTTGAGATAGGTTGTTGTTCATAATAATCACCACAAAATATGAGTGCTTTCCTAAGCCACAGAGATCACAGAGAAAAAACTCTGAGTGGCTTCATTATGCTTCGACCAACATTTCGGTATGGATGGCACGCATGGCTTCTTCCGCATCGGCGTCGGTCAAAACCAGCGAGATGCTATACTCCGATGAACCTTGGGCGATGGCAATCACGTTGATATTGGCCTTGCCCAGCGCGCCAAAGATGCGCGCCGCCACGCCGGGCGTGTTGCGAATGGCCGCGCCGACTACCGTTAGAATCGTGACATCATCTTTCGACCAGATGCGATCAATATCGCGGCGGGTTAATTCCAGCGACATTTCTGTTTCCAGCGAAGCAATGACATCGGTGGCGTTGGCGGTGGGAATCACGAAACTGATCGATTGCTCGGAGGAGGCCTGCGAAATCATCAGCACACTGGCTCCGGTGCGGGCGACGGCGGAAAATGTGCGCGCTGCAATGCCAGGAACACCCAACATGCCGCGTCCCTCCACGGTGACCATGCTCAGATTCGGAATGGTCGAGATAGCGGTCACTTGCCCAGAGTCGCTCTGGGGTGCAGCGGTGATACGCGTGCCAGGATAGCTGGGGTTGAAGGTATTCTTGACCCACAGGGGAATATCTTGCTCGATGATCGGACGGATGGTCTTGGGGTGCAACACCTTGGCGCCAAAATAGGCCAGTTCGCTAACTTCGCTGAAAGAAAGCTCCGGGATAACACGCGCATCAGGGACAACGCGCGGATCGGCAGTCATCACGCCGTCCACGTCAGTCCAGGTCCAGACTTCGTCGGCATCGAGGCAGGTGCCCAGGATGGCAGCAGTATAATCGCTGCCACCGCGCCCCAGGGTTGTAATCACTCCATCGGGGGTGGCGCTGATGAAGCCGGTCACCACAGGGATGGAACCCGCCTCGAAAAAGGGTATCAACTTCGAGCGCGTCCGGCTGCGCGTGGCTTCCATATCCGGCACAGCATTCTGAAAATTGGCATCCGTGATAATCAGTTCGGTGGCGTTTACCGGTTGGGCTTTCAATCCAATTTGGCGCAAAGCCGCCGAAACCACGCGTGCATTCAGACGCTCCCCCAACGAAGTGATGGTATCCATACCGCGCGGGGTGACTTCCCCCAGCACGTGGATGCTGTTGCAGTAGGCGCTGAGTTCATTAAGGTGTTGATTGACGATTTCGAGCAGGCTTTTACGCTCTTCTCCGGAGGGGATCAGTTCCATAATGGCTTCGTAGTGGCGCACCTGCAAATCGGCAATCAAACCCTGATAAGTAGATTGGTCGCCGCGGGCTGCGGCTTGAGCGCTGTGGATGAGGGCATCGGTGATGCCGCGCATGGCCGAAACAACCACAGTCAGGCGCTCCCATTGGGGAGCATACTCCTTGACAATTGTCGCTGTTTGACGAATGGCATCGGCATTGCCGACGGATGTGCCGCCAAATTTCATCACCAATGTTTTCATAAAAGCACCTCACGGGAATAAATTCACAGAATTATACTCGCGCCCCTTGAAATTTGGTTCCTGCCTGTATAAAAATTGTGTAAAGCTATTTTCGACCCTCACCCTAGCTCCTCTCCCAAAATTGGGAGAGGAGTATATGCAAATCTTTTCGCCTAAAAAATTAGCATTTATCTATGTTCGCGTGTGCGCTTCAGGGTATCTGTGTCTATTATTGAAAAGTCCACGATGACGGGCAGATGGTCGGAGCCGATGTCAGGGCCAATGTGATGAGCATGTACTTGGATAGCCTCTGAGATCAAGATATGGTCAATAGGAATTGAAAACAAAGGATGGATACCCATCCAAGTAGGCTGCACACCAAATCCGAGTCGGCTATCCCACAAATTAGCAGTATCCATCCATGAACCAAAATATGGCGACCATGATGTAACATTAAAATCCCCCGCCGCAATGAAAGGTGGAGCCAAATGGCTAACGTAATCCGTTAACGCATCCATTTGCGCGTTACGCACCTGCGTTAGCTTTTCATTTTTTGGGGGCACTGTATGCACAAGCACCAATGTGGTCGGCTGCTCATCGAGAATAATTCTGGCAACAATTACAGGCAACTCCCAAATATCAAGATAAATTATTTGTGCATCTTCAATTAAATAACGGCTATATAACGAAATTCCAAAGTTATCGCTTCGCGGCATCAAAATACTATGCACATATCCCAGTTCTTCAAGCCTCAAATCGTCTAACCAATTTTGGTTGACTTCGAGCAAGGCTACAAAATCGGCATCACTCTCTTCAATAAACTGGCGCGTCCGCTCGTGTTGAGGGTTGGAGGTCAGCACATTATACAAAAACAACCGATATTCGGGGGATTCTACATCCACGGCGTGAACCGGGATGAATAACGGGACGATCAAACTTAGGTTGATGAGGGCGAGCCCCGCAGAAAGGATGCTCCATCCCGCGCGTTTACCCAGCGCAGAGACAGCCAGCAACAACAACGCGACCACCAGGTATTGCACCCGGAAATGGGCAAGTAAATCTAAAATCCACCACAAGCGCCCCAGAAAACCGCCCAATGTGACAGCCATAAGTCCCAACGTTGCAACGTGCACACCGGCCCAAAGCAACTTGTTCAGAAAAGAAAATTTTGACATGCCGATAAGTTTATCACTTTGGAAGCCCGTAGCCCATCCCCTGAGTTCATGGTAATATCGAATTCCCCAGGCCGACCAGGCGATCGCAGTCCGATGTTTTGTCGGATTGAGGAAAGTCCGCACTCCATAGAGCGCGATGCCGGATAACATCCGGAGGGAAGCAATTTCCTGGATCGGGCCACAGAAACAGGTAGCCATCCCCCACGGGGTGAATGGTGATAGTGAAAAGGTGGTGTAAGAGACCACCGGCGCGGGTGGCAACATCCGCGGCCAGGCAACCCCCATCGGGAGCAAGGCCAAGCAGGCGCGAGGGGCTGCTCGCCCCGTCGAAGCGTCGGGTAGGCTGCACGAGGTGTGGGGAGACCTGCATCCCAGACAGATGATCGTCCTCGACAGAATGCGGCTTATCGGTCGACCTGGGGTTAGGTTTTTCCTACTAACTGGTACCTTACCATTGGAATACATGAATCACTCGCTTCGTAGAGATATTGATCGAGGATGATATCGCTTGAAGATACGGCGGCGACTTTCTACAGTATCAGGTGCATAATAAAGTCTTGTTGTTCTCAATTCGCTGTGGCGTAAAAATTCACGAGCTTCATCAAGGGAAGCACCGTTTTCCCTGAGGTTGCGAGCAATGGTTGTCCGAATTCTGCGTGGGTAAATATCCTTTACGCCTCTTTCTTCTCCATATTGTTTCACAACTCGGTGAATGTCTTTTCGTGTCCATTTATTACCATTCAATTTTATGAAAAGATTATCATCGAGTGACAAATAGTTTGTGAATTTGCGTAATGGTTCGATTAGGTACTCAGGAATGTGCACATACTGAGTCATTCCACCTTTGGTCATTTCAAGGATTATGATTCCGTCGTCCAAATTGATATCTCGTTTCCTGAGGTTGGCAACTTCTGAAGATCGTAGAGCATTGCAATCCAGTAACGCCATAGTAAGGATGATTTGGTACCGCTGGCGTTGATAATGGAATCGAAGAAAATTCAATCTTTCTACTTGTTTTTGAGAAATATCGCTCGGGTGGTTATGGATTGGCTGAACACCAGCTTGGAAAACAAGTTTTCGAAATCTTTTAGAAAACTTCCCCGGCAGATATAGATTGCCATTTAGGGTGGGGAATAGATGTTCCGATTCAGGAAACATTTCATCCCGCCTTTGAAGAAATTCCATCCATAACTTCGATAATGGAAATGAATTTGAATTTTGGATATTAATCTCGTCGTTGATTATTTCAATTGCTTTTCGCTGAAATTGTAAACTCTCTTGAATAGATTTTCCCGAGTGCCGAATTAGATGAATGATTGATAGATCACGTAAAGTAATAAACTCACCAAATTTCTCGAAGTCTCTCATATAAATCTCCCATAAGATGATCCATTGTGTCGTTCGCGATATGAGGAGTTGGGTTGATGATTTTGCGAAAGGTGATTTCCATGTTTTCCATGGGTTCTGGTGTAGGAGCCAGCCTTTGGCGATATAAAAATTTCCAATAACGGTATACGCCATAGGCGACACGTTCAACTGTAGATTCGGATAGGTTGGTGTTCCTCAGCCATGCAATGAAATCTTCAAATAGATCTTGATTGATCGTTACGTCATTTATCTCAATTTGCTCTAGAAAACTATGATATCGCATAGCATCCCGTACATATGAGTAGACTGTTGAATCAGCACGACCCAATGTCCGCCTTAGATATTTTTCGAATTCTTGTAATGACATAATGGCTTCCTTATTGATGGACAACTGTGCATACAGTTACCATTATTATACGGATAATTACCTAAAAGTCAAGGAAATATTATGGAAGAGTTATCACAATCAATCGTAAATTGGATCAAGGATGTCAGGAAAAGTAAGGGACTTTCTTTAACTGAGCTTGGCAATCGAGCAGGTATCACACATTCACAATTGAGCCGCATCGAGAACGGAGTTTCGGCCCTAACGTTATTTTCCTTGATTCGAATGTTGCATGGGATGAATTACTCGTTTACTTCATTATTTAGTGAGAAAATTATTGATAGCAAATTTCCACTGCCAAGCATCTATCTAGAAGAAAAAACCGAATCGTACCAATATCCAGTCATAAAGTTTAGCGATATTGATAGCTTTGTCCATTTCATCCTGTACAGGAAAAATGCCAGAATTATTATTGCAAAATGGATAAAACACTATTTGAAGAACTATACATCATGGGCAGATGAAACCATAGCAGTACTAATGGATGAAGCAATTACTCTGCTTACTTTTCCGTCAGTTGATAATCGAGAAGGATCTCTATATGAAAATCTTTGCTATCCGATAGATATTGGCGTTGATAAACTTAGAAAAATCTATCTATCAGGGGGGGTACTGCTAATGAGGGATATTGGGGCCTATATCCGAAATCAGAGAATAGCTAGTAACCTTTCCCTGAGGGCTCTCAGCAGCAGGATCGATTTTTCTCACCCAGGGTTAATTAAATTGGAATCAAACATTGGTGATAGAGTCATTTTCTCTGATATTCTAAAATTAGATCGAGCATTGGGAGTTGATGGTGAACTAGTAGCACTCGCATGGAGAGCAGGCGAATTATATCTGGGGGTTCACAGGATTTACGAAAGGAAAGAGTTTCCTTTGCCTTATACAACACGTGAGGTTGAATGGATCGAAAGGTTAGTCATTGTCCAGAGGATCTACCAACATTTTGATCTGGATGAAGAAATCCAATCTTGCATAGCTGATCTAAGGGAGAATGCCGTTTTGGATCCTTCATAAAATGTGGAGTACATCTATATACGTAACAAGACCTTACTTTTGGGGAAATTGCTGAAAACTGTAATATACTGTCACATCCTTGATCTCAGCTTGATTCTACAATACGAGCATGAGAGAACCTAAATGAAGAAGTATAAAGTTGGTCAGACCGTGGATGCAGTTGTCGAGAAAGTGCTGCCATTTGGTGTTTTCGCGCGTCTAGACGGTGAGACTATTGGGTATATTCGTCACCGCGAAATGAATATAGATACCGATGTGGATCCTTCGCAGGATTTGCAAGCTGCTTTGCCAGGCAAGGTTTTGTTGGTAATGACGTCTGTCGGGCCAGTGCCAGAGATTTTAATGCGCATGGCAGGTGAAGGGGTTTGTGATATAGCCGGGCGGATAAGCTAAACCTTCTGCTGAAAACCATCCTTGTCAATCTGATATTTATATTGGATAATATACAAGATATGTATATTATCCAATATAAATTATGAGCAATTCAATTCTTTCTTCCTTCGAAAATTTGCCCTATTTCACCATCGCCGGATTTCGACAAATGGCAGGGGATTCGATTTCCAACGATCATTCCGCGCGGGTGGCGCTCTCGCGCCGGGCGAAAGCCGGGCAAATCTTTCGCCTGAAAAATGGCGTTTATATGCACCGCCGCTTCTATGAGCGGCACCGGCAAGATGCCGCTTTTTCAGCCATCATCAGCGCCATCTTGTTACCACAGTCGTATCTATCTTTGGAGTACGTCTTACAGCAAAACGGTATCCTGACAGAAATCACCTACCCGATCACTGCCATCACCACTAAAAATACGCACGCCATTGATAATGCGGCAGGCGATTTTGTATACCGCCACATCCGGCCTGAGCTGTATCGAGGCTTTCATATCGCAGAGGCCTATGGCATCCCCTATGCGCAAGCTACTCTGGCAAAAGCGCTGTTTGATTATCTGTACCTGCGCCCCCTGGATACCCGCGCGAATCTGGCCGAAGAACTGCGCCTGAATTTGGATGATTTCACGCCCCAAGAACGTGATGAATTCGCTGGATATGTAGCTATCAGTGGCAAACCCAAAATGCGCAACATCCTTACCAACCTGGAGAAATATGTATGGCGACCTTGATCCAAACCATGCAAAACGTGCTGGATAGTAAAGACCCGCTTCTGGCTGTTGAAACCAAACGCATTATTCTCAAGGAAGTGCTTCAGGCGCATGTGCTGGATTTTCTGTACAACCACGCCGCCTATCGCAAATTGAACTTCTACGGTGGCACTTGCCTGCATATCATTTATGAACTCAATCGTCTTTCCGAAGACCTGGACTTTGATAACCAGACCGGGCTGGAACTGAGCAATCTTCACGTAGATTTATTGGCTCATTTTCAACAAACGCTTGGTTACACAGATATTTCTGCCAAGCAACAGGAAGGGGCTGGTGGCATCCTGCGTATCACGCTCAAATTTCCGCTGCTCTATGAGTTAGGGCTTTCTCCACATGCCAGTGAAGCCTTACATCTCAAAGTAGAAATTAGCCATCACGATCAGGTGTGTATTGTTCAACGCACCCCAGTTATGGTATATGGGCGCAGTCTGGTCGCCAGTCATTTTTCGCTGGAAACCATGCTGGCGGGCAAAATCCTGGCTTGCCTGGAACGCTCCTTTGAGAGCGGAAAAAGCGGAGCTACTGTCAAGGGACGTGATTTTTACGATCTGCTCTGGTTTATGCAGAAGCGCATCTGGCCGCTTGAAGAAAAACTCGCACAAGATGGGGGAAAACCATATACAGTACAAAGTGCTATGCTGGCCTTGCAGGAAAAAATTGACTACATTCCAAAGCGTACCCTTGCCATAGATTTGCTGCCCATGTTTGAATCGCGCAGTTTCATCGAGACCTGGTTGGATGTATTCCATGAAAATTTCAACACGCTGATGAAAACTTACCTGGATAATTCCTTAATATAACTGCTCTTGTACGACGGCTTGACCCTGAGAGACTTCGCATAAGTGGTGCCTAACGGGGGGCTAAGAGCGGAAAAAGTCTTCAGATAATTGCGTTTCGCACGCTTTTGCACTACACTTATATGGATTCCATTCCAGCTAGCCAAATTACAGGGGAATCCCATGCCCACACCCGAAGAACAGGCCCGTAAGATCATCGACCAGAAGCTGACCGCCGCCGGTTGGATTGTGCAGAATTATAAACATCTCAACCTCGGCGCAGGGATTGGGGTGGCTGTGCGCGAGTTTCCGACGGGGCGCGGGGAAGCAGATTATCTGCTCTTTGTGGATCGGAAGGCTGTTGGGGTGGTGGAGGCAAAGCCCGAGGGAACAACGCTCAGCGGGGTTTCGGAGCAATCGGCGAAGTATCAGACCAGCTTTCCAGATGATATTCCGCATGTGGAGCTGCCGCTGCCTTTTGCGTATGAAAGCACGGGCGTGGAGACGCATTTTACCGACATCCGTGACCCGGATTATCGTTCGCGGCGGGTCTTTTCTTTTCATCGTCCAGAGACGCTGAGGGATTGGCTCTCTGTTGGGCGGGGCGACCCCGCCCCTACGTTGCGCGGACGATTGCGCGAGATGCCGCCTTTGATTGAGAAGGGGTTGTGGAAGGCGCAGATTGAAGCGGTCTCGCAATTGGAGCAATCTTTGGCGCAGGGGCGACCGCGCTCCTTGATCCAGATGGCGACGGGCAGCGGGAAGACCTTTACGGCGGTGAATTTTATTTATCGGCTGATCAAGCATGGCGGGGCGAAGCGCGTTCTTTTCCTTGTCGATCGCAATAATCTCAGCAAGCAGACCTTGGCGGAGTTCCAGAAATTCCGCACGCCGGATGATGGGCGTTTATTCACCGAGTTGTATAACGTCCAGCGGTTGACGAGCAATATGATTGACCCCGTCAGCAAGGTAACGATCACGACCATTCAGCGGCTGTATTCGATGTTGAGGGGCGAGGAATATGAAGAAGAGAACGAAGAAGAATCGCTCTTTGAGGCCCTCACCGCCCCCACCCCTAACCCCTCCCCCGCGAGCGGGAGAGGGGGATTAACTGTCGAATATAATCCCGAGATCCCCATCGAAGCGTTTGATTTCATCGTTACGGATGAGTGCCATCGTTCAATCTATAATCTTTGGCGGCAGGTATTGGAGTATTTCGATGCTTTCCTGATCGGGCTGACCGCCACGCCATCGAAATATACGCTGGGATTTTTCAACCAGAATTTGGTGACGGAATATACCCATGAACGCGCGGTTGCGGATGGCGTCAATGTCGGCTATGAAGTCTATCGCATCCGCACGAAGATCACGCAGGAGGGCAGCCAGGTGGATGCGGGCGAATATGTGGATAAACGCGATAAAAAATCGCGCGCAGATCGTTGGGCGGTGGAGCTGGAAGAAGACCTTGAGTACGCATCCAACCAACTCGACCGCGATGTGGTTGCGATTGACCAAATTCGTACCGTTGTGCAAACCTTTCGAGATCGGCTTTTTACGGAGATTTTTCCCGGGCGCAGCGAAGTGCCCAAGACGCTGGTTTTTGCCAAAGATGATTCGCACGCCGAAGATATTACCAATATCATTCGCGAGGAGTTTGGCAAGGGGAACGAATTTTGCAAGAAGATCACCTACAAAACCACAGGAGAAACACCCGAAACGCTGCTGGCTTCTTTCCGCAATAATTACAATCCGCGCATTGCGGTTTCGGTGGATATGATCGCGACCGGCACCGATATCAAGCCGCTCGAGTGCCTGCTTTTCATGCGCATGATCCGCTCGCAGGGTTATTTTGAGCAGATGAAGGGGCGCGGCACACGCGTGATTTCGGATACGGATTTGCGGGCGGTGACGGCCGATGCGGGGCATAAAACCCATTTTGTGATCGTGGATGCGGTCGGCGTTTGCGAGCAGGATAAAACGGATATGCGTCCGCTGGAGAAGCAGAAAACGGTGCCTTTCGCCAGGTTGATGCAGCGGGTGGCGATGGGTGTGCGGGATGCGGATTCACTGGAATCGCTCGCGGGACGCCTCTCCCGTTTGGATAGGGCACTCAAGCCCAAGGATCGGGAGCGTATCGCCCGTGTTTCCGGCGGAATCCCGCTAAAGGAGATCATCCACACTTTGATGGATTCCGTTGATCCAGACATCCATCTTCAACATGCGCGCGTTAAATGGGCAGACGTCTCGCCTGAGAGCATCGCCAAAGCCGAAGCGGAGATCATCCAGAAAGCTTGTGCGCCTTTTGATGATGGCGATTTCCGCACGTTGTTGGAGGCGCTACAAAAAAATTCTGAGCAGGTGATTGATATTGTCAGCCGAGATGAATTAATTAGCGCGGGTTTGGAAAGCGAAAAGGCGCAAGCGGATGTGCAAAGTTTTCGGCAATTTATCGCTGAGAATAAGGATGAGTTGACGGCTTTGCAGATTTTGTATGCCCAGCCTTATGGGATGCGGGCGTTGAGCCATGGGATGGTGAAGGAGTTGGCCGAGGCGTTGAGTGCGCCGCCCTATTTGCTGACGACGGAGAATTTGTGGCGGGCGTATGCGCAGTTGAGTAAGGCGAGCGAACGCGGGGCAAATGTTGTTACACAATTAACGAATATTATCTCGCTGATCCGCTATGAACAGGGCGAGTTGGAGACCTTGGAGCTTTTCTCGGCAACGGTGGAAAAACGCTATGAGCGCTGGCTGGCAGCTCAAAAAGCGGCGGGACGAACCTTCAGTCAAACGCAACTGGAATGGCTGGCGATGATCCGCGACCATATCGCAACCAGTGTGAGTATTGAAATTGAAGATTTTGACGCCGTCCCTTTTAATCAGAAAGGCGGCGCGGTGAAAGTCTATGACCTTTTTGGCGAGGGGTTGGAGAGTCTTTTGGATGAGTTGAGCAGGGTGTTGGTAGGGTAGGCTGTGTCAGGTATAATGTAAGCATGGCATACGTAGCGGAGATGAGATGATGACAAGAGAGCAAATTACACAAATTCTACAAGAGCAGCGCGCTTATTTGGACGCAGAATTTGGCGTGAAAAAGATCGGCTTGTTTGGCTCTTATAGCAAAGGCACAGCCCATAAAAAAAGCGATATTGACCTGATGATCGAATTTGGGCGTCCGATTGGCTTCCGCTTTATGGAATTGGCTGACTATTTGGAGAAGATACTCGGCGTACCGGTAGATATTTTGACTCCGGCAGGTGTTGAAGGCATCCGCGTGCCCCAAGTGGCAGCAGGAATTCAAGAGTCGGTGGCCTATGTCTGAACGGGGTGCAAGCGCTTTTCTGCAAGATATGCTCGAAGCCGCCCGACGGATTCTAGATTACACCGCTGGGCTGGACTACGCCGCGTTCCGGGGAGATTACAAAACGCAAGACGCCGTCCTGCGTAATCTGGAAGTTTTGGGAGAAGCTGCCAAGCATGTCCCGGCAGAAATTTCCGCACAATACCCTGGTTTGCCCTGGCGTGAGATGGCACGTACGCGTGACCGTTTGATCCACCATTATTTTGGTATCAACCTGGACGTGGTTTGGAGTATTGTGGAACTGGAACTGCCGGGTGTTGTTGCCGAATTAGAAGCAATTTTAGATTAGATGGGGATGACATGCACAGCGAAATGATACGAACGCGGTTCCTGAACAGGGCCGCGTTTTTGGCAAGGTGGGTGGGTTAGGATGACGGAGAATAATGGTTTGCCCCCAGGTTGGGATTGGGTTCCACTTGGTGAAATTGTTGAAAATGTTATTAAAGTTCAGCCAAAAGAAAACCCAGAAGAAGAATTTATTTATCTTGATATTTCATCCATTGACAATGAGCAATCAAAAATTATTAGCCCAAAACATTATCTTGGAAAAGATGCACCATCTCGAGCAAGGCAATTAGTAAAAACTGGAGATATTCTTTTTTCTACTGTGCGAACCTATTTGAAAAATATAGCGCAAGTACCACCTATTTATGATGGTCAAATTGCATCAACGGGTTTTTGTGTCATAAGAGCTTCTTCAAAACTGGATAAACAATATTGTTTCTATCTTACGTTATCTAATCAGTTTATTGATTCTTTAAGCAAAATACAGCGAGGAACAAGTTATCCCGCTGTCAGAAATTCAGATGTTTTTGAACAATTTATTCCCCTTCCTCCGCTCCCCGAACAGGAACGCATCGTCGCCAAGATCGAAGAACTCTTCACTCAACTGGATGCGGGTGTCGCCGAGTTGGAACAGGCAAAAGCGCAACTAAAACGCTATCGGCAATCCGTGCTCAAATCCGCTGTGGAAGGCGAACTGACACGCGAGTGGCGCGAGTCCAGACAGGGCGAGTTGGAGCCAGCGTCGCAGTTGCTGGAGCGGGTTTTGGCGGAGAGAAGAGAGAAGTGGGTAGGCAAAGGGAAATACAAAGAGTCTTCTGCACCTGATGTAAAAGATTTGCCTGATTTGCCTGAGGGGTGGGTTTGGGCGACGATGGACGCTCTGGCTGACGTAATTGGTGGTGTTACAAAAGGGCGACATCTAGAAAAGCACAAAACTATACTTGCCCCATATCTCCGTGTCGCAAATGTGCAACAAGGTTATCTCGATTTAGATTTAATAAAAGAGATAGAAATCCGTGAAGATGAATTAGAAAAATACAGATTAAGAAGCAACGATCTTTTGCTCACAGAGGGCGGCGATTGGGACAAGTTAGGACGTTCTGCTATTTGGCATAATCAAGTATCAGATTGCGTTCATCAAAATCATATTTTTAGAGCAAGACCTTTCACCGAAGATATATCAACCACATGGTTAATGTATTGGACAAACTCGTTACATGGTCGCAAATATTTTGCAAATTCATCAAAGCAAACGGCGTTGGTGCATAAATAGTAGACAAAATAGGCAAAGAGCGAGTATTCTTGGATTATGTCAAAAAAAACACGCTCTCAGTCGAAGAAATTATACCGTGTTCGCAATTGGTCAGACTACGATGCGGCATTAGTCAAGCGAGGTTCTCTGACAGTATGGATTTCGGAAGGCGCAATTGCAAAGTGGAAGCCTGAGAAAGAGCCAAACAAACGAGGTCTATACTTATCCCCAAAAACTAGACCACGAGCTAAGGTGATAAAAGGCTAAAATAAACCTAGTTTGTGGAGACAAAAAAATGACAATAAAACGAAAAAGACATAGTGCCGGGTTCAAGTTTGAAGT
>Ga0233437_1001047_pt1 | contig 54087 bp, 57 predicted proteins | sample SI_122_August201_FD_182714 | JGI IMG/M metagenome (GOLD analysis project Ga0233437, IMG submission 182714) | Seawater microbial communities from Saanich Inlet, British Columbia, Canada - SI_122_August2016_200_MG | ecosystem: Environmental > Aquatic > Marine > Inlet | place: Canada: British...
CTGACCAATTAGTAACTTTGTAGCGGGTTGGTGAGGGATGCTTTTTCATTGTGGGGGATACTCCCATTTCTCTATTTCCCCCACGGCAAGATTAACCGCTTATTCGCATTTGTGCAACAAAGCCTGAAAAAGAGCCCAACGCTCATATTAGTTCACGGTGCATTTCATGGTGCCTGATGCTGGCAGATGGTACCTGTTTAATTGCCGGTTTAATAATACCATTCATAGACAAAGGGCATAGCGCCTGATTTGTGAAATTTGTTATACTGTGGTATTAAAAGTCCAGAAGAATGACGGCCTATCTTCGACGTTAGAAGACAAACTTAGGGAGGCAGAGCCTTATATCCGGAATAAACTGACTATCCGACAACTTCTTATCAACAAAAGGTGAGTGACTAAAATGAAGGGCATTTCAAGGATCGATTCAAATCATACACACGGATGGTTTGTTCGGGTGTTTAGAAACGGTCAGACACATTCTAAAATGTTCAGCGATGGAGTACACGAAGGTCGGGAAAAAGCTCTTCGGGCGGCACAGAAATACAAAGAGGAATACGAAATCAAATATCCTCCGACACACATATCCACGCGGTTACGGTCTCGTCCTCAAAAAAACAATAGTTCCGGTGTAGTTGGAGTTTCAGAAACATTTAACAGAAGCAGGAATGGGAGCAAACTCCCATGCTTCAATGTTTCATGGAGGCCCAGACGAGGTGCGTTCCGTACAAAAAGCTTCTACATCAGCCAGTATGGATCAAGAGATGCTGCATTTAAAGCGGCAGTTGAATTCAGGAAAGCGCGCGAGGCCGAGATCATAAAGAGTATCGAAATGTCATAAACTTGCTGCTTTCACTAGCACTATCGCGGCACAGAAAACCGTTATTAATCCACAGAAACGAAGAAACCGGGCTTACTCTTTCAGCCCGGTTCTTTTTGGTCTATTAGACTTGATCCTGAAGAGCTGCTACACCAGGCAGCGTTTTTCCTTCCAGGAATTCAAGCGAAGCTCCACCACCCGTAGAAACATGTGTCATTTTGGATGCAACCCCGATATCATTTACGGCAGCGGCTGTATCTCCACCACCGATTATTGTGGTGGCATCCAGTTCAGCAACGAGTGAGGCAATGGCATTTGTACCATCGGCAAATGTCGGAAACTCAAATACTCCCATAGGTCCATTCCAAACAATCGTCTTACAACTTTTCAATTCGTTTTTGAAATTCCTAATACTCTCCGGCCCTATATCTAGTATTTGCCATCCGCTGGGGACGCTATCAATCGAAGCATTCTTGTGTTTCGATTCGGCATCAAACTTCTCAGCGGCAACTCCGTCAACCGGCAAAAGCAGTCGCACTCCCTGTTTAGCGGCATTATCGATCAAACTGCGCCCGAAATCCAATTGATCATCCTCGACCTTTGAACTCCCAACGTCATATCCCTGCGCTTTGATAAAAGTGTTGGCCATTCCTCCACCGATAATGAGAACATCCACTTTTTGAAGGATATTTTCCAGAAGCGTTATCTTGTCAGCGACCTTCGCTCCGCCAACTATCATAGCGAACGGTCTATCAGGATTGGTGAGCGCTTTACCCAAAAAATCAAGTTCTCTTTCCATCAAAAAACCAGACACTGCCGGAAGATATTCGGCAACACCTGAAGTCGAGGCGTGCGCCCTATGCGCCGTACCAAAAGCATCGTTGACATACACATCAGCCAGATTAGCGAGTGATTTAGCAAATTCGGGATTGTTTTTTTCTTCTTCGGGATGAAACCGCAGATTTTCCAGAAGTAGTACATCGCCTGCCAGCATCTCTCCAACTGCCATTTCAACTTCCGGACCGATACAATCCTGCATACAGATGACAGGTTTTTCCAGCAGCTCGGATAACCGATCGCCGACAATTTTCAGCCGAAGTTCTTCCTTGACTTCACCTTTAGGCCTGCCGAGATGAGAGCACAGAATCAGCTTTGCACCCTTGTCAATAAGATATTGTATAGTTGGTATCGCTGCTTTAATGCGAGCATCATCCGTTATCATGCCGGTTGATTTATCGCGCGGCACATTGAAATCCACACGGATTAATACTCGTTTGCCAGTAGTGTCAATATCCTTAACTGTTTTCTTTCCCATTGCCGGCTCCTTGAATCTCTTCCAGACGGTTCACTATTTTGGTTACCTCCGCTACTGCATTGGGAGCAGTATCGTAGGGACTCATTCCTTTGAAATCGGCTTCACGGACTAAAGGATCGGCACTTATGAATCCCAGGACCTCAAAATCCGGCAAGTTTTTCCTGACGAATTCCTCATCTTCCGGGCCGTTAACCTTGTTTCCAACAACATACGTTGTTTTTACGCCGAGATCTGCTGCCAGTTTCTTGACCGATTTGGCAGTCTGTACACTTCTTTGTCCTGGTTCTACAACAACAATAAAGGCGTCAACAGCCCTAACCGTACCTCGAGCGAGATGTTCAACACCTGCATCCATATCTAAAATAACCGTGTCCTCTCGCCTGAGAATGAGGTGGCTAAGGAGGGCTTTCAAAAGCGTGCTCTCCGGACAAATACAACCGGCACCACCGGTGTCTACGGTGCCCATCATCAGGAGTTTCACACCATTCTTTTCAATCGAGAAGCGGTCAGGTATATCATCAACTTTTGGATTCAACTTAAAAAACGGAGCAGATGTACCGGGTTTTGCCCCGGTGCGTTCTTCGATGAGGGCATTCATTTCTGCAATAGGTGTGATTTTTTCTATATCCTCCCAGGGAATACCAAGAGCCGCACCAAAATTGGCATCCGGGTTGGCATCAATTGCCAGTACATTGTGCCCTTTGGAAGCATATATTCGGGCCAGGAGACTGGAAAGGGTGGTCTTTCCGACGCCACCTTTTCCTGAGATAGCCAGTTTCAACATTGCACACCTCCTCTATATTTACTATTATACGATTAGCCTTTCCAAAGTTCTACTGTGTAGCTTTATTATGCATCTAAAGTTGAGTGATAAACGGGTATGGCCAGTGTTACTGTTCGCCATATTTCATATCGTAATATTCATGGTGATATTTCAGGGAGCTTTCCCTGATGAGAGTGAATATCCTAATCATGCAGAAGGGGACAGCCGATCACTATATTACAGCTATGCCAATCAAATATTCGATGGCGACTTGCCCTATCAGGATTTCGATATTGAATACGCCCCACTTTCTCTGCCGCTATTTCTTCTCCCGAGACTTCTGGCACAAAGCGATCTCAACTATCATATAGTCTTTGCGGCCCAAATGCTAATATTTGATCTTGTAGGGTTGATGGTTATAGCATCGCTGACGAAGCGATTCGGGTATTCGTTGTGGGGTGTCCTGACTTTCTACACTATAGGGCTGTTAGCTCTTGGTCCGACGGTCATCGATCATTTTGATCTCGCTGCTTCAATAATGGTACTTCTGGCGTTCTATTGCGTTGTCAGAGGCTGGAATTCTATTTCATGGATGATGTTGGCTTTGGGAACGATGATCAAAATATTCCCGATTGTGATAGTCCCGATTTTCGCTTTATATCTGCTTTGGCGAAAAGAGTATCGAGATATTTTAAAGGGGGGAATGGCTTTTGCTTTTACTCTTATCGTAGTCAGCATACCTTGCATGATTATCGATGCCGGGGGATATATTGATTCATTCACGTACCATAGCGATAGAGGTTTGCAGGCAGAAAGCACATATTCGTCGTTGATATTCTTGGGAGACTTTTGGGGAATCACGACCATCGAAACGGATTTTATCGATAAAGCCGGCTCATGGGACATGATCACACCACTGGCTGATACCTTTGCCAATATTGCTCCTTTGATAGTGTTTTTGTCACTAGCATTAGTGTACGGAGCTTATACTCAAAAGAGGTGGCGTCCGGGTCAGTTGGATGCAGAGATACAGCATAAGAATCTAATCACCTACTCAACACTTGCATTAATCATCTTCTTGATTACCAACAAAGTGTTTTCACCACAGTATGTTATCTGGCTATACCCCTTGATTCCGATCATTGCTGTACGGTGGAAATCTGTTTTGATTGTTTTCTTTGCCGCAATAGCGTTAGCAACGCAATATATATTCTCGTATCATTACGATTATATTTTCTCAGATCACTATCTCGACCTTGTTTATTATCATGAGACAACGGCAATAATGGTACTTATTGTGCGCAATTTCTTGCTTATAGCTATGGTAATCCTGTTTTTCGATTGGCAACTGCCTATATCAAAATTGAAGAAGAGACAAACATGAATGCTCCCGAATCTGAAATAATGTTACGGCGTTTGACCGTTGATGAAGCGCTGCTGAAACTGGACAGATACTTAAGCGATTCCTATACAGCCGGATTTTACTGCGTTCGCGTAATCCATGGGAAAGGAACAGGTACCCTTCGGGCGGAAGTTCGTCGCGAACTTATGAGGCATCCACTGGTGGAATCTTTCCGTGAGGGTGATCCTTGGGAGGGAGGGGCAGGAGTTGCCATTGTTCAACTATCAAAGAAATGACTATACATGGGCGATTGCTTCGATTTCCACTTTAGCATCGAAGGGAAGTCTACTTACCTCGATACAACTTCTGGCAGGTCGATCTGTGGGAAAGTGTTTCTTATAGATTCCATTGAACTTAACAAAATCATCCATATTGATCAGAAAAACCGTGGTCTTGATTACATCCTCCAATGAAGACCCAGCTGCCTCTAAAACGGCCTTAAGGTTCTGAAACGTGATCTCTACCTGCTCTTCGAAGTCATCGGTTGTGATAGAGCCCTTTAAGGCATCTACCGGAACTTGCCCGGAAACAAAAATGAGCGAATCGTATATTACAGCCGGTGAATAAGGCGAATCGGTCGCGGGAACATTTTTTCTGGTTACGATTTTCTTTTGCATTGATACCCTCCTTAAATAGAGCGATTGCCTCGGTTTACGTTTAGTTGATAGACAATACACGCGAATATCTCTATAATCACAAGAAATCAGTACATGCGGAGGAGCTTGTTGGCATGTTTTTGAATCTGGACATCCAGTGGCAATTGGGTTTGTTAGGGGTTATCAACGTCTTCATTGTCATTATGATCATCGCTGTGACTTATTGGGTTGCAAGGGACACACGAAAGCGAGGCCTCTCCTGGTTTGATTCCATATTTTGGGCTGTGGTCACACTGGTTGTTATATTACCTATTGGGTGGGGACTGTATATGCTTATAGGTCGACCAAAAGTTCCCAAAAACGTTTAGCTCTTAATCCATCGATTAGAACTTAAATCGATCTCTCATCATTTCTGAGACTGTTTTCAGATAAGTAAATGCCCTTTCTACCAGACTTTCCTCTGTTTGCGGATCAGTACAACTTGCGGCTGATCGTGATGCTTCATCCATCTCAACCATTACGGCGTTCTTAATGCAGCATTTTGATGGAGCGATCAATGCCTGGCGAGCGATCTTTTCTGTGGAAATATCGGAGTTTTCAGCAATGACTTCCCAGTAACTCACCAATCGATTAAACAAAGTTTCCGGCGATTCGGGATCGAGTGTGACCGACTCTGTGGGCACGATACCCCAGGACATTATCCCGCCACTATTCAGAAACTGCGCGATGTCTTCCGCATATCCTCTTGGCATTGTCTCGAACTGAAACGCATCTATAGAAAGAATGTCCAGTCCCAATCCAAACAAATACGGCAGATGTACGTTTAAGCATAAGTGAAGCGCCCTCGGACCTTCGAATCCGTCGAGAAAATACCGGTAGTCCTCTTGGGCCCGGAGTTCGTTATATCCGGAAAATGAGTTAAATACCCAGCCCAAGCCTGGTTCATCAACCCACACAAATGCGTTTGAGTTTATCTTGACCAATTCCTGATACTGGGCATTAACTTTTTTCTGAGCGAAATCGAACAACAATGCACGCACATCATCGTTGTAGATTATCGGTTTCTTCTCTTCATCAGTTACCCTGAATCCAAAATTAACAGGGCCGCAAAGCTGACCGCGTATGGCAACCTTGGTGCTGAAATCAGAATCCAGATAGTGGTGATAGGTCATCGAATTGTGCCCATTTAAAGAGAATGCGGAAGGATCATCCATTTTAGCAGAATAATTTGCAAGATCATCAAAGAAACGCTCAGTATTGAAACTGACATATTTGTCTTCATGATTTGTCATTGTTCCTGGAAATCCATCGGCGAGCTGTGCGAACATATCTTCGCTGAAGGTAATCCGTGGGAGCTGGGGCCAATAAGGTATATCAAGATTCAAAGCCAATTCTAGTGCTCGCTTGTGATCTTTATGAGGCATTACGCCCATAGCTGTGGTTCTACAGTTTGCTTCGAAATTCATTACCCACTCCAATCAAATTCTATCATAATTACACTGCAGACACTTAAGGTAAACGTGTATAATGAGCCATATTGGGGGGCTAATAGGCATGGTCACCAAAGAACTTGAAGAGATTGGACTCTTTCTCCGCCGAAACTATTCTGAACTTATCATCATAAGCTGTGCAGCTCTTTTCCTTATCCTCGGTGAGCACCATTCACTAGTTTCCCGTTGGTTTGACGCAGTCGTTTTCTATGCCATTTTGCCGCTTCTTGCCATATTTATTCTGTTAAGAAAAAATCCCTTGGACTTTGGATTAAGACCGGGGGATTACAGAATATGGCTTGTCCATGTAATAGTTACCTGTATTGTCGCATTCCCAATCCTAATCATTGCTTCACGCTTCAACTCATTGCAAGACTATTACACAATCGAGGATTTCTTTTTACCTCGATATTTCCTTGAAATTACAGCATATCAGATTTCATGGGAATTTATATTTCGCGGATTCTTACTATTCGGGTTGAAGGAAAAACTTAAGGAAGTAAGTATTATTGTCCAGATGGTTCCCTTCGTGCTTCTTCATCTCGGAAAGCCCGAAATTGAGGTCATCAGCACCATACCCATGGGTATATACTTTGGATATATAGCCTATAGGGGAAATTCCTACTGGCCAGCGGTTATCATTCACCTCTTCATCAATATTTCATTCCGAGTAATGGTCAATGGATTTTAGCCCACTGTCATGATGTTAGTGTTCGTTTAAGAAATCGATCATACGTTTCTCAATCGCCGGCCCGACGTTTCGAATGTTCTGCAACTCACCTCTGGCGGCAACATCAGCAATGGATTCGCTTAGACTCTGAATATTCTGGCCTGCCCAGACAGCGCTATTCCATGGCTTATCTTGTATTTGGGCCAGATAGGCCTCGTTCAGCAACATCTCAGAAATCATGTAGTTCAATTTCCGAAAGTCATCGGGAATGTAGCGCTTGACCCTGAGATCGATTTGATACTTCTCACATAGTTCTATCACTTGCCTATTTATTTTTTTCGCATAAGACCAACGCGGTCCATAATTCCCTGAGTACCCGGTATCAGGATCGTAGGTTGCCCCGTATAGTTCTGCAAACCGTTCGACCATTCGCGGATATTTTTCATTTATTCTGCCTAGAAACCATTCCGCCTGTTTATCCCTCATAGTCATACCGCCACCGGCAAGGATGTAATCAGCGCCATTATTTTTGGCTTCACGCACAATAGATTCCAGGTTATCCGCGCTATCGCCAAGGAACGGAACAATCGGCATGAGGTTTATACCTGCATGAATCTGCGGAGCCTTTTCTTTAATGGTTCGAATAATCTGAAGTCGGCTGGTAGGATCAGGTGCGTTGGGTTCAAGAAAGGATGCCATTTCCTCGTTAAGAGTGGTTACGGTAACGCCAACAGCGCACCAGGTATCTTCAGATATTCGTGATAGTAAATCAAGATCACGAAGTATAAGCGGCGACTTGGTAGAGAAGCATACGGGATAATGGTGTTTTAGAAGAACTTCGAGGCATTTCCGGGTATTGCCGAACTCTGCCTCTGCGGGTTGATAAGCATCACATGTGCCGCCAATTGCTACAACGTCGGGCAACAGTGTTCTGGCTCGTGTAATGCGGTTATCCAGCATAACACCGACGTTGGTCTTTACGAAAATATCCTGATCAAAGCTCGGGTGCAGATGGTACTTGTGACTCCGGGAATCACAATAAGTGCAGGCAAACTCGCAGCCATTGTAAGGATTAAGAGTATATCGACACCAGAACCAGCTATCAATAAGCTTCAGCTTGTTGATTATGCTTTTGAAGTCTTTGTAAACGTAACTAACACTCATTGGATTATCGTGGTTTCATTATAGCACCGCTAGAAAAGCGGCAACCTAGTGTATTATCCCCAACGTTTCTTTACATGGTCTCATTTCTTACCAAAGCTCGTTGGACCGTTCGCCCTGAGCTAGGTCGAAGGGGAACGGGTTCATGCTTCGATAAGCTCAGCACAAACGGAACTGGAGACAGATGTACAGCTATCTTGGGAGACAAAACTGGTGGTTTTGGGGGCTAGGAAACAATCCCCTGTTAGTGGTAACACCAACAGTTGGGTAGGGTAAACCTTCAAGCTGGGACTTCGGAATCGGTGGAAGTAAAATATTTTCTCTGGAAATATAGTGCCACACTAACCAGGCCGATCAAAACCGGTACCTCCACAAGAGGGCCAATCACAGCGACAAAAGCCTGACCGGAACCGATGCCAAACACCGCAACTGCCACCGCGATGGCCAGTTCAAAGTTGTTACTGGCAGCCGTGAATGAGATTGTTGCCGTCTTGGGGTAGTCTGCTCCGATCTTTTTCCCCATGTAGAATGAGACCAGGAACATGACAACAAAGTAAATAAGGAGAGGTATAGCAATCCGAACAACATCCAGAGGTAATTCAACGATGATATCTCCTTTGAGCGAGAACATCACCAGGATTGTGAACAGTAAAGCAATTAGGGTCACAGGGCTTATCTTGGGTATGAACTTCTGCTCATACCAATCCCTGCCCTTTTTCCGCAACAGGATGAAGCGGGTAAGCATCCCGCCAAAAAAGGGAATGCCCAGATAAATGAATACGCTCTTTGCGATCTCGCCGATAGTTATGTTTACCTCAGCCCCCTCCAATCCAAACCATCGTGGCATGACTGTGATAAACAAATATGCGTAGACTGAAAAGAAGACTATTTGAAAAATCGAATTGAAGGCAACCAGCCCAGCTGCATATTCCGAGTCACCTTTGGCCAGTTCATTCCATACAATGACCATTGCAATACAGCGCGCCAGACCAATCAGAATAAGCCCTTCCATATAGTCGGGAAAGGAACGAAGAAAAATGATAGCCAAAAAGAACATCAAAACCGGTCCGATAACCCAGTTCTGAACCAGCGAAAGCGCAAGTATACGCCAATCGCGGAAGACCTTGCCCAACTCCTCATATCTCACTTTGGCTAGGGGCGGATACATCATCAGAATGAGTCCTACAGCAATGGGAATGGAAGTGGTACCAACTTGCAGTTCGGTGATGGCATCGGATATATCCGGAACGAAGCGTCCCAGCCCAACTCCGATACCCATCGCCAAAAATATCCAAAGAGTTAAGAATCGATCTAAGAAAGAAAGCCTGCTATTTTTTTGCAGACAAGCTAATTCGGCAGTGTTCAACGTTTTTAATAATCTCCAATGCTACTCAGGGTTTAACGGCTTCAATTGTGGATGAAATCACAAAATCATCGATATTCCTACCGGGAACCCACTCGCTGACAAATTCCTTACTTTCATCCTTAGGCTGAATGCGTATGTCTACGAACCCAATGTCAGCAAGTATTCTTTCCAGATCATCAATGCGAGCAGCGCCCGTGATGCAGCCGCAATAGCAATCGAGATCTGCTTTCAGATCATCAGGCATTTCAGCTGTGGAAACCATGTCAGAAATGGCCAGTCTGCCCGATGATTTGAGAACTCGAAAAGCCTCTTGATAGACGGCTTCTTTGTCCGGTGATAGGTTGATTACACAATTGGATAGGATAACGTCCACACTGTTATCACCTACCGGTAAATGTTCGATTTCCCCCAAGCGGAATTCAACATTAGAATAACCGGATTTTGCGGCATTTCCCCTTGCATTACTCACCATCTCCGGGGTCATATCCACGCCGATGACATGTCCGTTATTTCCTATTTGGTTTGCTGCCAAAAAGCAATCGAACCCTCCTCCGCTTCCGAGGTCAAGTACCGTTTCTCCCGGCTTCAATGCCGCGATTGCCTGTGGGTTACCGCAACCGAGCCCCATGTTAGCGCCATCTGGAACGTTTGACAAATCTTCAGTAGAATATCCCATGCGAGTGGAGTCCTGAACCGGACGTTCTTTTGCCAAATCTTGCGAGCTACCACAGCAAGAGCTTTTGGCCATTGGTAATTGCTCAAGACTATTAGAGGCGCAACCACAGCTTTTGTCACCACCTTGGGCTACTTTGGCGTAGTTCTCCCGAACTACCTTACGAATCTGGTCATGATCGATATTATCCATTTGCCAGCCTCCCATTTAATAAACTAATCGCAACATGCGGGTTCGCATCCTGGGCCAATACGCTCTGCCTTTTCCAATCTCTCTTTATCCAATGCGATGATTCCATTCCCTTCCAGCCCTTTTCTCACTACTTCAACTAAATCAGGGCAACAACTTAATATTGCTTCAGTATCGATTGAATATAATGACCACAGACCGTCTTTTCGCATTTTTAGAAAACCGGCATCATATAGAGCTCCCAGGTTGCGTGACGCTCTGCTCTGAGAAATATCCAGCGATTGCATTACCTCACATACACAACATTCTCGTGCCAGTAATATGTTGAGAATTCTTAATCGGGTCTCATCCGATAGTGCTTTGAAAGCCTTTATAAGTTCACGCATTCTCAATCCCCCAAGAATGTAAACATGTATATGTGCATCTATGCATATAGTTTATCCCATAATAATTACCATGTCAAACACCTCTCGATAGCCAATGAAAGCTTGACGGAACTTGGATTTGACCCATCATCGTTCCAAGGACTATAATGAATGTGTAGTTATCTTTTGGATTAAATATGTCCTTACATGAGGCTTGCGGTGTTTTCGGAATTTACGCTCCCAGTGAGGACGTAGCAAGACTCACATATTTCGCCCTCTATGCTCTTCAGCACCGTGGTCAGGAAAGCTCCGGAATTGCCACCAGTGACGGAAATGATATATCTCTGTATGGAGACATGGGGCTGGTATCACAGGTATTCAACGAAGAGGTGCTGGAACAACTCTCTGGCCATATAGCCATAGGACACAATCGATATTCCACTACCGGATCGAGCCATATTGCCAACATTCAACCGATCGTAATCGATAGCCCAATAGGTGAAATCGGAATAGGGCACAATGGCAACCTTACTAATGCTGCCTATCTCAGATCAGAGCTGGAACAGCAAGGTTACACTTTTCATACCACCACTGATTCGGAAGTTATTGCCCAGATGATCGCCGCAGCTCCGAGCGGCGATATTATAGAAAAAATCCGCTATGCAATGGGAAGACTTCAGGGTGCTTATAGCCTGGTTGTCATGACCAAGGACAAGGTGCTCGGTGTGCGCGATTACCTGGGTGTTCGCCCTCTCTGCATCGGAAAGGTCAATGGCAATGGATGGGCGATATCTTCCGAGAGCTGTGCCCTTGATCAGTTAGGCATGGATTATCAGCGAGCTATTCAACCTGGCGAAATTGTTGTAATTGATGAATCAGGGTTGCATAGCTACCCTTCGGTTATTCCGATCAAGGAAAGGGCACTCTGCGTTTTTGAGCATATTTATTTCGCACGTCCAGATAGTCGTATAGGTAGTAGACAACTATATCCGGCAAGGCAAGCGATGGGAGCCGGTTTGTGCAAAGAGTATCCCGTGGATGCCGATCTTGTAATCGGTGTTCCCGATTCCGCAACAGCGGCCGCCGTAGGCTACTCCCAGGCCTCTGGAATACCCTTCGGCGAGGGCCTATTAAAAAGCAGGTATGTCGGTCGTACTTTTATTCAGCCGGACCAAAGGCTACGCGATGTTGGTGTCAGACTGAAATTCAGCCCTCTCCCCCATGCACTGAAGGGCAAGAGAGTGGTAGTAGTCGATGACAGCATCGTACGGGGAACCACTACTCCCAGGATCGTTACTCTCCTGCGCAAGGCAGGCGCTAAAGAAATCCATTTCAGGATTTGTGCTCCTCCTTTACGATACCCTTGTGTTTTTGGGATCGATATGGCAACCCGTCGAGAACTCATTGCTGCTCAAAAGACAGTGGATGAGATACGCGATTGGATTGGGGCTGATTCTTTGGGCTATTTGAGTATCGATGGGCTGATGGAAGCCATCGATCTTCCCAGGGACACGTTCTGTCTTGCCTGTTTTACCGGAGACTATCCGATACCAATTCAGCTCGAAATGGATAAGTTTGCCCTGGAGACAACTTGAGACTCAGTCCACAACTCTGTCAGGAGAATTAAATGCCAGAGCCGCAGGACAAACAAACCTATGCTGAGGCTGGCGTCGATATTGATGCTGCAGACCGGGCATTGGATCTCATAAAAAAACATACCCGATCAACACTTCGTCCCGAGGTACTTAGTGACCTCGGCTTTTTCGGAGGGCTTTTTGAGCTGAAAGGTTACAACAATCCCGTTCTTGTTTCCAGTGCTGACGGTGTAGGAACCAAGCTTAAAATTGCCGCTGAATTGGGAATATATGATACCATCGGTATCGACCTTGTCAATCATTGCATAAACGATATCCTGACTTGCGGTGCCGAACCACTCTATTTCCTCGATTATGTAGGCGTGGGCAAGCTGTTTCCAGAGCATGTTGGAGATATTGTGAAAGGCCTCTCACAAGCTTGCAAAGATGCCAATTGTGCCCTTATTGGCGGTGAAACTGCGGAGATGCCGGGTGTCTATGCTGAGGGTGATTTCGATCTCGTGGGATTCATCGTGGGTATTGTTGAAAAGGATAAAATAATCGATGGTAAATCAATACAGTCTGGCGATGTGATTCTGGGATTGCCATCGAGCGGAATTCATACCAACGGATACTCGCTGGTTAGAAAATTGTTCGATATCACCCCGTCCTCACTCCACGCTCTCTATCCCGAACTCCGATGCACACTGGGCGAGGAATTACTCCGACCGCATCGATGTTACTTCAATCAAATCAAACCAATTCTTCCTAAAGTGAAAGGCTTGGCACACATAACCGGTGGTGGATTGCTGGACAATATTCCAAGGATCTTCAAAACCGATGTGTCTGCTCAGCTTAGCAAGGGAAGCTGGTATGTTCCGCCTATATTCGGTATTATCCAAAAACTGGGTAATATTGACGAGCAAGAGATGTATCGAGTATTCAATATGGGTGTGGGCATGGCTATCTTCTGTTCTCCATCTGATGCTGAAGAGCTGATGGCGAGCATGCCGGACGCTAAACGTATCGGTGTGGTAGTTGAGGGTAACAGAACGGTCATAATTTCCTAACTGGAGGGAATAATTTGGCCGCTAGCAAGAAAGTCACCATTCCCCAGATAGATATCGATGATATCCCTTCAGTCTACGGACTGGGCGAGAAATACTTCGCCAGCGAAGATTTCCCTACGAGCTACCTCACCTGGGACCCATACGAAGTAACTGAGTATTTCACCACTGATCCCAACTATTGTCTAGTAGCAGAAGTCCAAGAAAGTATTGTTGGCTTTGTGCTGGGTACGACGGTCGAAAAAGAACGAACGGCCTGGAAAAAAATATGGCTACCTTGCATGGATATTGATCGACGAAGAATTTCAAGGCATTCGTATTGGAAAACGCCTATATCGAGAACCGGAGAAGAGATGTCGCAATGACGATGTTAGGATGGTACTCGTGGAGACGAGCGCTGATAATGATGATGCCATAGTGTTCTTCAAGTAAATGTCAACACCAGGCAAGGTATGCAACTGATTCAAAGGAAATCCCCACAGAATTGTCCCTTTATTTTAATTGATTTGACAAAATACTCGTAGCCTGCTATATTTGTTGCTGCACAATTGAATATTACACTAAAGGCTGTGAACAGGAGTAGTAGCTCTTAAGGCGAGTTACAGAGAGCCGGGGAAAGCTGAGAACCCGGTACTAAAGCGGAGAGTGAATGGGCTTGGGAGCTGCAAACCGAAATCCAAAACCAGGAGAGTAGGCTTTGACGGAAAGGGCACCGTTATCAGAGCCCAGGGTATCGCCGGAAACGGTCGTACCTGAAAAGATGACCGATACTGTAAGCGCATTGGTCAAGAAGGGTGGTACCGCGGATTAAACTCCGCCCCTTTGGGGTGGAGTTTTTTTTGTTTGGAGGCAAACAATGACAGCTGTTTATTTTCCTGATAGAGAGATTTTCAGACAGAAGGCTCGCAAAGGTGGGTTAATCCCCATTTGCCGTGAACTGGCTGCAGACCTTGATACGCCCGTTTCTCTGTTTCTCAGGCTAGGTCAAGAACCGCCGACTTTCTTACTTGAAAGCGTTGAACGAGGCGAGAACTTAGGACGCTATACCTTCATGGGTTTGGGCCATTCGAAAGTCCTTACCAGCAAAGGTGAACGTGTTACCATCCAAAATGGAGCAGAACACGAGGAAATAGACTTGGATAACCGTGATCCATTGCACCTGATTCAGGATATCCTTGGTGAGCGAGATACGATAAGAATTCCTGGATTGCCCCCTTTTTGTGGTGGGGCCGTTGGTTACATGTCATATGACATCGTGAATTTTTTCGAAGAACTGCCTCGTTGTTCTCATGACGAACTCGATTTGCCGGATTGCATTTTCCTTTTCACAGATACCATGCTGGCCTTTGACCATGTTCAGCATAAGATGAAGATCATTGCCAACGCGTATATTGATGACGATGTGGATGCTGCATACGATGAAGCGATATCGAAGATCGAAAAAGTAATCGCCAGTCTAAGCAAACCGTTACCTCCTGGATCCCAGACAATCATTGCTACCGATGCTCCCCCATCAAATGGGGAACTTAACTCAAATTTTACACGGGAAGAGTTCGCTGATCTCGTCAGTACTGCCAAAGAATACATAGCTGCTGGGGATTCCATCCAGATAGTGCTTTCCCAGCGTTTGCGACGTCAAACAGATGCAAAACCGTTCGATATTTATCGGGCTCTACGCATGCTGAATCCGTCTCCCTATATGTTTTATTTCAATTTCGGTGACTTCCAGATTATAGGGTCCAGCCCGGAAGTCCTGGTCAAGGCACAGGGTGACAAAGCCGTTTCTCGTCCCATCGCCGGTACTCGTCCGCGCGGCGCAACCGAGGAAGAGGACCAGGAACTGATCGATGAATTACTGGCCGATCCCAAGGAACGTGCGGAACACGTGATGCTGGTAGATCTGGCCAGAAACGATCTTGGCCGTGTTTGCCAATATGGGACAGTCAGTGTGCCTGAGCTAATGGTGATCGAGAAATATTCCCATGTGAGCCATATCGTATCGGAAGTGCAGGGTAAGTTGAATCCCGGGGAGGACGCATTTTCTTTACTGAGAGCTTCTTTCCCTGCCGGGACAGTCTCGGGAGCTCCCAAAATAAGAGCTATGGAAATAATCGCGGAACTGGAAAAAACCAAGCGCGGGCCTTACGCTGGTGCAGTGGGATACTTCGATTTTTCCGGCAACATGGATACCTGTATCACCATTCGTACTATCGTGATGAAGGGAGATACGGTTTATCTTCAGGGGGGGGCGGGAATAGTAGCCGACTCTGATCCACTCACCGAACATCAAGAAACTTTGAATAAGCTGAAAGCATTGGAGAGGGCGATCGCTTTGGCTGAGGGGGCAGACTAATGATTCTGGTTATTGATAACTACGATTCGTTCACCTATAATCTGGTTCAAATGATAGGTGAACTGGGGGAAGAACTGGTAGTATATCGTAATGACAAAATCACGGTTGATAAAGTTGCCGAACTAGCTCCTTCAAAAATCGTGATCTCTCCGGGGCCTGGCAGACCTGAAGATGGCCGGATATCTAATGATATAATCAGAGAATTCTATCAGCGTGTACCGATACTCGGAGTTTGCCTGGGAAACCAGTGTATCGCCTATTCGTTTGGCGGTAAAGTAGTTCGGGCTGGGCGACTTATGCACGGAAAAACATCGATGGTTAACCATGATGGTAACGGTGTTTTTAGGGGTTTGTCCAACCCATTCGAAGCTACGCGTTACCATTCATTGATAGCTGAAAAACCAGTTCCCGAAGAGTTCATAATTTCTGCCTGGACCGATGAAGGCGAGATCATGGGTCTGAGACACAAAGAATACCCTTTGGAAGGAGTTCAATTCCATCCGGAATCGATCCTAACATTAGAGGGAAGTAAGTTGTTGCATAATTTCATCGAAAGGAATAACAAACAATGATAAAAGAAGCAATTGCTCAAGTGGTTGAGGGAGAAGACCTAAGCATGGAAGAGACCGCGGGGGTCATGAGCGAGATTATGAGCGGCGAGGCAACGCCGGCCCAAATTGCATCTTTTATCACTGCCATGCGCATGAAAGGCGAAACAGCATTAGAGATTGCCGGTTGCGCCCGAACAATGAGGGATAATGCCCTGCACGTAAATCCTAAAAGGACTGACGTTGTCGATACTTGTGGCACAGGAGGCGATAGCAGCGGAACATTCAATATCTCAACAACTGTGGCGTTTGTCGCAGCCGGGGCAGGATTGGGAGTGGCCAAACATGGCAATCGGTCAATAACCAGTCAGTGTGGAAGTGCCGACTTGATGGAAGCTCTCGGGGTCAAGATAGAACTTACTCCGGAACAGGTGGCACAGTGTGTTGATGAAGTTGGGATCGGATTCTGTTTTGCGCCAGCTTTCCATCCGGCAATGAAATACGCTACACCAGTAAGACAGGAACTTGGATTGAGAACGCTTTTCAATATTCTGGGGCCATTGGCCAATCCCGCTCGAGCAAGGCGCCAACTTATTGGAATATATAGCGCTGATCTAACTGAGACACTGGCCGAAGTGTTGCGTGCTATGGAATCGGAGCAGGCCTTTGTGGTGCACGGCGCCGATGGGCTCGATGAGCTATCCACCACTGGGAAAAACAAGGTTTCAGAGCTTCGTGACGGTAGTATTAAAACGTACCAAATCGATCCGGCAGAGCTCGGATTGGGCAAAAGCAAACTCACCGATCTCCTTGGCGGGACACTCGAAGAGAACGCTGAAATAACTCGTTCCATTCTTGCCGGGAAACAGGGGCCCAAAAGAGACGTCGTTCTACTGAATGCCGCTGCTGTACTGGTAGTCGGTGGCAAGGCAAACGATCTCGCAGAAGCTGTACCGATGGCTGCTGAAGCCATTGATAGCGGAAAATCACTCCGGAAGATTGATGAACTAGTAAAAATGAGCCAAAGTTTTGGATAAGAGATGATACTTGATGAAATAATTGCTACAACCTGGAAGCTATTGGAAGAGCGAAAGTTGAATCGCCCTCTCGCTGATCTGGATTGCGCGGTTATGAATCAACAGCCTCCAATAGATTTCGCCGCAGCCCTAAGTGAACCGGGAATTGGACTGATCGCTGAAATAAAACGAGCGTCACCATCGAAGGGGCCGCTTGCCCCTGATCTGGATGCCACTTCAACGGCTATAACTTATGAAGAAAGCGGGGCGAATGCCATATCGGTACTGACCGAGACAGAATACTTTAAGGGCAGTTTAGCTGATTTGGAAGCAGTTAGAGGATCGGTTGCCATTCCCATTCTGCGCAAGGATTTTATCGTCGATCCATATCAAATTTGGGAAGCGCGAGCTAGCGGTGCCGATGCCGTGCTCTTGATTGCTGCTGCGTTACCGACTAGTGACCTACTGCGGCTGTACAAAACTGTAGAGGGTCTGGCAATGACTGCGCTGGTCGAAGTGCACAATCGAAAAGAACTTGAACGTGTGTTGGGAATCAATCCGAAAGTTATCGGCATTAACAATAGAAATCTGTCCGATTTCAGTGTTAGTTTGGAGACGACACTGGAGCTTCGCTCGCTCATTCCCAATGATAAAATTGTGGTTAGCGAAAGCGGTATTCACACCAGAGATGATGTTAAGAAACTCGAACAGTCAGGTGTGAATGCTATATTGGTTGGAGAGGCGTTGGTAAAAAGCGCTGACCCGTCACTAAAAATCAGGGAATTAATTGGATAGCATCGATGGTCAAAGTTAAAGTCTGCGGAATAACCAATCCGGACGATGCGTTAGCTGCAATAGAATATGGTGCTGATGCTCTGGGCTTTATCTTCGCTCCCAGTCCACGACAGGTCGATCCATTCGAAGTGAAAAAAATAGTATCAAAACTCCCACCTTTTATTACCAAGGTCGGAGTTTTTGTGGATGCTGAAATTGGCGAAGTTAAGGGTATAATGAGGATTGCAGGGCTCGACTTGGCACAATTACACGGAAACGAAGGGCCGGAAGTATGCGAGGAGTTTTCCCCAAAAGTGATAAAGGCGTTCAATCCGGGTACATTGCCTCGTCTTGATGAACTTAACCAGTATCCGGTAGCGGCATTCCTGCTCGATAAGCAAAAAGGATCGGATGTATCACCGGAACAGTTGTGGCCTATCGCTCGAGATATGTCATCATATGGATTGGTGATATTGGCAGGTGCTCTTACCCACGAAAATGTTGCTGCGGCTATATCGATTGCACAGCCATATGCAGTGGATGTCGCCAGTGGAGTAGAGAAGGAGCCGGGAAAGAAAGATCATCCAAAGATGAAAGATTTTATTCGCGCAGCGAAATCAGCGGGATGAGAAACGTCTACAAGTAATAGGCAACCATGAAATACGATCCTGATAAACGTCATCGTCGATCTATCCGTTTGAAAGAGTACGATTATTCCCAACCGGGAGCGTACTTCCTGACAATTTGTACTCAGAACAGAGAAATGTATCTGGAAAGCGGTGCTTGTAAAGCAGTTTTACAGAGTTGCTGGTGCGAAATACCGGTGCGTTATCCTAATGTTGAATTGGACGAATTTGTGATAATGCCAAATCACATTCACGGTATCATGATTGTAGGGGCGCAATTCATTGCGCCCACATCAGGAAACAAACGTAAATCTGCTTTACGGGGCGCGATAAATCTCGCCCCTACGATTGGGCAGATGATTAGATCGTTCAAAGCCACATCCACGCGTGTTATTCGCAGGGATATTTTGCCGGAATTTGGATGGCAACGAAATTATTACGATCATGTTATTCGGAGTGCGCACGACTTATACAAAACCAGACAGTACATCATCAACAATCCCCATAAGTGGGAAGAGGATGAAAACAATCCCGGAATTATAACTAAAGGCATAACACAATGAAATACAAATTGAAATTACCTGATGAAATGGGGCACTTTGGTCCTTGGGGCGGACAGTTTGTGCCGGAGACTTTAATGCCGGTTTTATCAGAGCTGGCGAACGCCTATTCAGATGTTGGAAATGATACAAACTTCTGGAAAGAATATGATTTGCTCTGCCGAGAATATGCCGGACGCCCAACACCGTTGTATCACGCCAAAAGGCTTTCTGCGAAGACAGGCGGTGCTCAGATTCTCCTCAAGAGGGAAGATCTAGCCCATACAGGTGCTCACAAAATAAACAATGCCCTTGGGCAAGGTCTGTTGGCTCAACGAATGGGTAAGAAACGAATCATTGCCGAGACTGGCGCAGGACAACATGGCGTGGCAACCGCCACTGTTTGCGCCTTGTTAGGACTTGATTGCATCGTCTATATGGGTGAAGAAGATGTGCATCGGCAATCTCCAAACGTCTTTCGCATGAAATTGCTGGGAGCTGAGGTTCGTCCGGTAGTCTCCGGGAGCCGCACATTGAAGGATGCCATCAATGAAGCTATTCGTGACTGGGTCACCAATGTTCAGACAACCCATTACCTCATTGGATCTGTAGTTGGTCCGCATCCATACCCCACGATGGTTCGGGATTTTCAATCGATTATTGGGAAAGAGGCAAGGGAACAGATGCTCTCGCAATACAATCGACTCCCCGATTATGTTGTAGCCTGCGTTGGAGGCGGAAGTAATGCCATAGGCATCTTTCATCCGTTTATTAGAGATGAGGCAGTCAAACTCATCGGCGTGGAAGCTGCTGGGAGAGGACTTGAAGGAAATGAACATTCGGCCCCATTGGCCGTCGGAAGTGACGGTGTTCTGCATGGAGCCAGATCATATCTATTGCAGGATGATCATGGACAAGTGAAGCCAACCCACAGTATTTCGGCGGGTTTAGACTACCCAGGTGTCGGGCCGGAGCACAGTTATCTGAAGGATGCAGGCCGGGCCACATATGATTCGGTTACCGATGCACAAGCGCTAGTAGGATTCCAAATGCTATGTGAAACGGAAGGTATCATCCCCGCACTGGAATCATCGCATGCCGTTTACCATGCTGTCAGGATGGCCAAGGAGTTAGCTGAAGACAAAATCATCGTAGTGAACCTCTCTGGCCGAGGTGACAAGGACCTCGATATCGTCGCACAGGCAATGGGGATAGAATTATGAGCCGGATTGAACGAGTTTTTGAAGATAGGAATAAAAAAGCCCTGATAGGTTACGTGACGGTCGGCTTTCCCAATATCGAGTCTACTCTCAAGATTGTGCCTTTGTTGGTGGAAAACGGATGCGATATTATCGAACTCGGCATTCCCTTCTCTGATCCGCTTGCTGATGGCCCCGTTATTCAGAAATCAAGCTATGAAGCACTTCAGCAAGGTGTTACAACTGAAAAGTGCATAGAAGTTGCAATTCAGTTACGCAAGACGATCGATGTTCCTTTGGTCTTTATGGGGTACTACAATCCGGTGCTTCATTATGGTCCGGATCGTTTTTGCAAAGATTCAGCTGCAGCCGGAATTGATGGCTTCATCATACCTGATCTTCCCCCGGAAGAAGGAGTAGAATTGGAGAGCATCGCTCAGACATATGGTATCGATTTGATTTACCTGCTGGCTCCGACCAGTGGTGATGATAGAATATCCATTGTGGCCGAAAAATCACAAGGATTTGTTTACCTGGTTTCGTTAACCGGAGTAACGGGCTCTGGGACTGAACTTCCTCCGGAATTGGAGGAGTTCGTCAAAAGGGTTCGTCAAAAGACATCAAAACCACTATGTGTCGGATTCGGGATAACCAATCCGGAACAAGCCAGGAGAGTGGCCAGTGTTGCGGATGGAATAATAGTAGGCAGCCGTTTCATTAAATTGATAGAAGAAGACCCTTCTCTGTCAAGCCTGCAATCATTAGTCCAGAGCCTAAAAACGGCTCTGTAACTCAAAACCGGAGCAGAGCTTCCCGCAGACGTTTTTCGGGTCTACACTATTGCCTTGCTACAAAGGCTTGTGCTAATAATAGCGCGGGTAGGTAGAATTTTGATTATTCTTCTTTTTATATTGGGGCTCGAATTCGGCAGTTTTCTCAATGTTGTCATAGACCGTTTGCCGGATGGCAGATCGTTAATGAAACCACCTTCTCACTGCGATAACTGCGGAACCAGACTTAAAATAGTCGACCTCATCCCACTGATAAGTTATCTATGGTTGCGTGGCAGATGCCGCTATTGTGGTCTGCACATTCCTATTAGAGTTTTCTGTGTTGAGCTGGCAACCGGGATTATGTTTGCCTTCTTATGGGCCAGATATGGTTTGAGTAATGAACTGTGGATATTCGCTGTTTATGCTTGCTTGTTTATCGCGATATTCGTCATCGATCTGAATACGCAGCTCATACTCAATAAGATGACCTATCCCGCCTGCATTTTCGCACTAGCCACAGTACCGCTACGGGATGACCTTAATTACTTCGATTCAGTAACCGGTAATACGTTCATAGGTGGTGTAGTAGGATTTACGCTGTTGTTGCTGGTTGTTGTGGTGTCACGTGGAGGCATGGGGTTTGGTGATGTGAAGATGTCTGCCCTAATGGGATTCGCTCTGGGCTACCCTAATATCTTCGTTGGATTATTCGTTGGAATAATAACCGGTGGATTGGTGGCAACAGGACTGCTGATAATGAAACGAAAGGGAAGAAAGCAAGCCATTCCTTTTGGTCCGTTCTTAGCTATTGGTGCGATGACTGCGCTGATATGGGGTGATGCTATATGGGATTGGTACACTACCCCATTCAATTAATTTGGTAATACGATTAGACTTTTCTAGCTAATCTTCCTCACACTGTTACTACGACATTTTGGGCAAGTACGCTCTTCCATCACGGCTTTCTCAGGCTTAGGGAGAGAGTATTCATTGCCACAACGCAGGCATTTGAAGTTATCTTGTTCTGCCATTATTAACCTCTCAAACCTTGTCCTTAGCCTTTCTTTTGGATTCCTGCTTTTCTCGATCTTCTTTCAGTACATTCTTGGTGTGTTCGATTTCTTCAAGCGTGACGGCTTTCCGCATCTCCTCTGTCTCTCTCATTACCACAGCAAACTTTTGCCCTTCTGCGGCACTGATCCATTCTAATTGCAGCCGTTCAGGGCGAATCCCCAGCTTCTCAAGCTTATTCCATAACTTGTCCACACGTCGCTGAGTTGCTCGATTGGCATCGATATAATGGCAATCGGCAAAATGACAGCCGGAAACCAGCACGATGGGCGCACCGAGTTCAAATGCCCTGAGGATGAATTTCTCGTCGACTCGACCGCTGCACATTGTGCGAATAATGCGAGCGTTTGGAGGATACTGTAAACGTGATGTGCCCGCTCCGTCTCCACCCGCATACGAACACCAGTTGCAGGCGAATACTACTATTCGCTCATTAGCATTCTCAGAAACGGCGGACTCGGTTTGAGCCATTAGTGCATCATCACTGAAGTGGCGTATGTTAATCGCATCGAAGCGGCATTCGGCAGCACACGTACCGCAACCGGCACACATGGCCTCGATTACCTCGGCGGGTGTTTTCTTTTCTTTATCGAACTTTATGGCTCCGTATGGACATACGCGGACACAAGCCCCACAGGCAGTACATTTATCTTTATCCACAACGGCTGTGATAGCTTCCACATTAAGCGTATCCGCATTCAGAATAGTTGACGCCCTGGCAACAGCGGCGCTCGCTTGCGTAACACTGTCTTTGACATCCTTGGGCGCTTCAACGCATCCGGCAAGAAAGATACCCGGAGTTGACGCATCTACCGGTCTTAGTTTAGGGTGGGCCTCAAGAAGGAATCCATCGCTGGTTTTGGAAAGGTTTAGTGCCTGTCTCAACGGATCGCCATCTTCACGTGGTTCCAGTCCTACCGATAGGACCAGCATATCGAGGTTGTATTGTTCCAGTCTCCCGGCGGTGGTGTTTTCAACATCCACAATCAGGTTACCTGTATCAGGGTCCTCGATTACACTACCGGGCAAGCCTCGTACGTAGTTAACGCCTAACTCCCGGCTACGCTTAAATAGGTCTTCAAACCCCTTCCCGAAGGCACGCATATCGATATAGAACACAAATATTTCAGTATCGGGATAATGTTCTTTCAGAAGCAGGCTATCTTTTACAGTGTTCATGCAGCAGATGTTGCTACAATAGGGATTCCCTCGGTTTTCCATCCTCGATCCGACACACTGGACAAACCCGATGCGCTTGGGTGTTGTGCGATCTCCTGGGCGTACAAAATGCCCCTCTGTGGGGCCGCTGGCACAAATAAGCCGTTCGAACTCCATGCTGGTAACAACGTTCTGGAACCGAGTGTAGCCATATTCATCCATTTCTGTAGGATCGTATACATCCATTCCGGTGGCTACAATAATGGCCCCAACTTCAAGCTCTATCAGCTTGTCCTGCATGTCAAAATCAATACATTGTTTTTGGCATTTCTCGGCGCACTTACCGCAGGCAATGGGATTACTTCCCAGGCAGTTATCCGAATTTATCACATACGACGAAGGCACAGCCTGAGCAAAGGGGATATGAATGGCCTTCCTCGTACCTAGACCAATCTGGTATTCATCGGGGTATGTCACGGGACAGACTTCAACGCATTCGCCACAAGCAGTACATTCTTTCTCATCAACATAACGTGCTTTTTGGCGTACCTTCACTTTGAAGTTGCCAATGTAACCATTAACCTCTTCGACCTCTGTCAAAGTCAGCAGTTCAATCAGGGGATGTCGACCGACATCCATCATTTTAGGTCCGAGTATTCATATAGAGCAATCCATAGTGGGAAAGGTTTTATCCAATTGAGCCATGATCCCACCTATGGAAGGTTGTTTCTCCAATAAATATACATGATGCCCCGTATCGGCTAGATCGAGTGCGGCCTGAATACCCGCTACGCCACCGCCAATAACGAGTGCTGCATCGGTAACGGGAACCTTTGCTTCTGTCTGCGCTTGCAGATGACGTGATCGGTCCACTGCCATCCTGACGGTGTCTCTAGCTTTTTGGGTGGCGCCGGCATGATCGTTTGAATGCACCCAGCTACAATGCTCACGAATATTGGCCATCTCCATCAAGTATTGGTTCAGTCCCGTTTCTTCAACACAGTGACGGAAAGTTGGTTCATGAAGCCGAGGTGAACAGGAAGCAACCACAACTCGGTTGATGTTATGCTCATGGATATTTCTCTTTATCTCTTCCTGCCCTGGATCAGCACAGGTGTATCTGTTGCCAACCGCAGCTACCACATCGGGCAAGCTTTCAGCGTATTGTCTAACTGCTTCTGTATCTACTGTACCGGCGATGTTCAATCCGCAATCGCAGACAAACACGCCAATTCTCAACCCATCCTCACTCATAGGCATAACCTCCTACCTGGCCAGGGCTCCAGCTACAAAGCCGGCAAAATCTTGAATCTTGATTTTGAGATCCTGGCCGAGCACCTCATCGTGCATCGCGCACTTCAAGTGAATTTGACATTTCGGGCAAGCTGTGAGAAGGACATCAGCTCCGGTAGCTTTTGCCTCCTTCAACAGATCGACCTGTAATTGCTTATTAATTGCGCCACAGTTTATCCATGACTGAGTGCCGCAGCAAAGTGCGGTACCTCGATGATGACTCATCTCCACTACAGTCAGACCAGGGATCGCGTCAAGTATAGCACGTGGCTCATCATAAATACCGGACATCCTCCCCAACCTACACGGATCATGGTAAGCGACTTTTCTCTTGGTTTTGTTGAAGCTAAGCTCACCCTTGGCAACTGCTTCGGCAACCAACTCGGTCAAATGAACAACTTCAAATCCTGTATTCCCCAAATATCGAGGGTATTCAACTTTGAGAGTATGGTACCCTTCAGGGCAAGAAGTAACAACCCTCTTTGCCCCGGTTTTGGAAATCTCCTTCACATTCTGATTGGCTAGCTTTTTGAAACCGTCTATATCGCCGCTGTTTAGTAGATCGTGTCCGCAGCAGCGTTCGTCAGGCGAGACAGCAGGAATAATTCCCATGCGATTTAGCAAAGCCAAAGAACCCTGTGCGGCTCTGCGGGTCTTAACTTCAAGATTGGAGAAAAACGAGTCAAAATAGGGGGCGCATCCAACAAAAAACAGTGTATCGGAAGTCGTAGCTGTTTCCAGCTGTTTTGGCACCCAATCGAGCCGATTCTGTTTTAAATCGTCACTAGCCATGATATGCATCAGGGATTGCAGAGCTCCCCCGTGAGTACATTGTCCGGTAATACCCTGCTCGCTCGCATCACCACGCAGCGTCCTGATAAATTCACCGTACCGCACACCGGAAGTGCAGATCGTCTCACATGACGCACATGTAAGGCATTGCCACAAACGATCATCATGGACGATTTCAATATCGGTCTCATGAATAGCATCATATACCAGCATGCGTGGTGAAAAACCTGAATCATATCGCGAGATGGGGCAAGCAGCCGTACATTTCCCGCAATCCAAGCAAGCGTATGCTTTGGTTGTGGCGATCATTTTGTTCATTTCTGTCATTTGTTTAACTTCAGGAGTTTAGAATAGACTGGCTGATGGGTCAACCATTTCGATTTGCGATGGAGCATACTTGACGGGACTTGGCCCCAAATCTTTTGTTCGTTTAACGAATGCATTGATTCGCCTGGCAACAAATTCACCATCATCCGGAGGGACCTCAACCAGATGTACTCGCTTAGAACCCAGTCCCAATAGGTTGAGCATTTTTTTCATCTGGGCAACCGACTCTTTGGTTCGATCCACTCCGAATTCGTAGTGGCAGCTACCCGGAGGACATCCCAGGAGCAATATTCCGTCAGCGCCCATTTCAAATGCTTTTAGGACCAGTCCGGTGTGCACCCTTCCCAAACACATTAAGCGAATGAGTTTTACGTCTGGGGCATATTTTAGCTTATTGACACCGGCCATTTCCAAGCTGCTATACGCACCCCAATTGCAGACAAACCCAACGATGCGTGGTTCGAAGTCGTCCTTGCAAATCTTAAATTTATTAGACATTCAAATCTCTTCTGTGGTGATCTCGATTGAACGGACCATCTAACAACAATGAGGCAATCCTAACCTCTAGCACTCATAACTAAAGGAGCATGCCTACAATGGGATTTTATCACAGTACGTTCATTCTTCTCAACTTGAATCTGGCAATCAGTATGAAATCAACCGATCAAAAAGGTAATTCCGGAGATCACGAAGTAAATCCCCAGACCTACCAAGATTAAACCACAAACAATCAACACCCATGAATATACAGTTTTGTTTATCGCCTTTCTACCTGTGGCGATGATGAATGAGATAAGTGCGTACCAGCTCAAGTCAGCTAGAATATGTCCCGTAAAGAATGAGGCCACGCCTGCGGTTCCCAACTCCAATGACCATAGAAGATAGGTCATTCCGATAGTGGCCCACCAGATGAACCAGTACGGGTTGGACATGCTGATTACAATTCCTGAAACAACCATTTTCTGGCTCTTAGCCAAACCATTGGACGTTTCAAGAGGCACGGGAACTCCACGGAATCCCTGCCTTAACATTGCAAAGCCCATGACTGTGAGTACTACCCCTCCGATAAATGCTACGATGCTGGTGAAGGTGTCTCCTTCCAGAAACTGATTAAGGCCCAGCACAAGAGCAAATATCAGCACCAATTCCAGAATGGCATGTCCTAGCATGAGTAGTGGCCCGGCCCAAAAACCATGTTTTGCGGTGGCGCTGATGGTATATGCCAAGAGTGGGCCGGGCATCATGGCTCCGGAAAAGGCAACAAAAAAAGCGGTAGTGAAGATGACTGGGATAGTAGCTTCCGGCACTAGTCGAGTATAGCAAAGCTATCCGATGGGCACAAATGTAAGCGCTCGGTAACCTAATATCAGTTTTGTTTTGTTATAGGTCTAAGCCACGTAGCTCCAATAGCACCCAAAAACGCGACCACAGCAGCAAATATGAAAGCTGGTGAGTGAGTATCGGCTGAATCAGCTATCGCTCCCGCAACGCTGGGGCCAATAACCTGCCCGATTCCAAAGAACAGGGTAATAAATCCCAATGCGGCGGAGGCGAGCCTGGGCCCTAGCAAATCTCCACATGCAGCAGTCATGATGGCTGGAATACTCCATGCAGACAAACCGAATAATACTGCTGCCAGAGTGAATCCGACAGTATCGAGCCATAATCCAAATATACTGAACGCTATGGTGTGTATTAAATATACGGTTATAAGAGCTCTTTTACGTCCGATATAATCGGATACCGTACCCCAGATAACTCCGCAAAACAAGCTTACACAACCCATCAGCATGAACAGGTTGCCGGCTGATTGATCGCTATACCCACCCTCCGAAGTCAAGTGCTCTTTGAAAAATGTCATGAAAATTATATAGGACATTCCAAAAGCAACGTACACTAGTCCCAAATGCCACACAGCAGCCGATCTGTACACATTTCCCCAATGTAATCCTGTACTCTTTGATTCTGATTCTGAATAATAGCCACTATTACCGAGAAGTTTGAGCCCCTTATCGCCCGGTCTATTTCGCAATAAGAATATGGCCAAGACTGCCATCAATATGGTAATCCCACCGAAAAGGAACCAGGATATGCGCCACCCATCTTCATCGGAGGCATCCAGGATAGGAGGAACGGTCGACCCCACAAATATGAGTCCCAGAGACGATCCAGTCACCGCGATACCTGATGCCAACCCAAGCTTCCTTGGCGCAAACCACGATGCCAATAGCCCCATGACAGGCACGTTACTTGCACCGCTCCCCATACCAGCAATAAACTGGCAAAATACCGCCATCAGCAAGCCATTTGATAGCCCTGTGAACACCATCCCTAAACCAGCAAAAAGCAGTCCACCTGCAATAACCACACGGGCTCCCATTCGGGATGCAATTATGCCGCCGAGAATTGATAACGCCAGGTATCCGAGCAATCCCGATGCTGCCAAAACTCCGGCCCCAGTCGATCCGATACCAAGGTCCTCTTTCATTTCGGGAAGTATCATGGAATATCCGAACCGTGCCAGTCCCAGAGAGCCGAATACAACGAAAACACCGACTATCAGAACAACCCAACCGTAGTGGAAACGGGGGGAGGAAGAGTTCATTGCAAATCTGTTCCTTTGAATATCATATCGATTCCATACACTTGCGATCATATAGCAAGCGCCTTGAGCGAATGACTGTCGCTCAAGGCGCTACAAAACTATGTTTACGGAATACACCCGGTTACTTTCCTGTTAAAATCTGGTCTGCCTTATCAAGATCGTCGGCTTTTAATACGACTATAGTTTTGTTGGTTGTAGCATCCGTAGAGGCATAGAAGTACTTCAAGTTTATTCCTGCTTCCGACAATGGTTTGACCACATTATTCAACAAACCGCCAGGGACATCCGGTATTTCAGCACTGACGATCCAATCCATTCTAGCCGTGAACCCGGCATCTCGTAAAGCCTCGATGCCTCTATCTGCATCAGGGAAAATCATGCGAACAATTCCGAACTCACCGGACTCGCTGATGGATAGTGCTCTCAAATTGATACTTTCCTTTTCCATAACTTCAAGTATGGCTAATAACCGGCCCGGTTGATTCTGGATAAACACGGATACTTGTCTAATTTTCACTTGCAGGTTTCCCCCTTTTCAAAATTGACTAGAGAATGGGTAACTCGCTTTTATCCACAACCCTCTTGGCTTTCCCTTCGGTGCGGGTAATGGTTTTAGGTTCAACCAGTTTGATCTTGGCTGAAATAGCCAGAACACTATCCATTTCTGAACGAAGCCTGTCTTCCAGATCTTCCATTTTTGACATTTCATCGGAAAAGATATCTTCCGATACCTCGACCCATATCTCCAAATAATCCGATTTGAAGCCCTGCTGTCGATCGACAACGATCAAATAATGAGGCTCAACTCCTTCGACATCAAGCAGAACGCTCTCAATCTGCGATGGGAATACATTGACCCCCTTAACCACCAGCATGTCATCGGTTCGTCCGGTAATACGGGACATTCTCACATGAGTCCTGCCGCACTTACATGGCTCAGGATTAAGGCTGGTGATATCTTTTGTTCGGAATCTCAATACCGGTTGGGCTTCCTTGGTCAGAGTGGTTAAAACCAGTTCCCCGATCTCTCCATATGGCAGTTGCTTCCCGGTATCAGGGTTGATAATCTCTGCCAGGAAATGGTCCTCTGCAATATGCATTCCGCATTGATAGGGGCACTCCGTAGAAACACCGGGGCCAATGATCTCTGTTAAGCCATAGATATTGATGGCTGAGATACCCATCTTGCTTTCGATATCTTTCCTCATCTGATCTGACCATGGTTCTGCACCAAACACGCCAACGCGGAGTTTTGTTTCACGCAGGTCAACGCCCATATCCAAAGCTGTTTCGTTGAGGATTAACGAATATGAAGGCGTACAGGTAATAACTGACGTTCCCAAATCCTGCAACAGGAGAATTTGTCTCTTTGTGTTTCCACCGCCAGTGGGAATAACCGAAGCCCCTAGACGTTCGGCGCCATAATGGAATCCCAATCCACCGGTAAAAAGACCATAGCCATAAGAGTTTTGCAGCACATCATTCTCGGTAACACCTGCCGTCGCCAGTGTGCGAGCCATTACGTCGGACCATGTATCGATATCGCCCTGGGTATAAGGAGCGACCACCGGCTTACCTGTGGTGCCGCTAGACGAATGAACTCGAACCACTTTATCCATTGAAACTGCCATTAATCCAAACGGGTAGTTGTCCCTGAAATCCAATTTGCTGGTGAATGGCAATTTGGTGATATCGGCCAAAGTTTGAATATCCCCCGGCGCTACACCTTTCTCTTTCATCGCACGCTGGTAGAATGGAGACTTATCATAAACATAGGCAGCCATCGCCTTCAACCGTTCGAGCTGAAGTTTATCCAGATCGCCTCTACTCATTTGTTCATAGCGAGCATCACGAATCATTTCAAATACACTCCCATTATTTCAAGGATTTGATCTCATCAACGCCCTTATGGAAAGCCTGAATGCTGGAATCGAGGAACTTCGGCGGGACTTTTCGGCGTATATCCGCCAGCCATGCCTCATCACCCAGATCAAGGAACGTAGACAGTGCTCCCATCATTACGATATTAAGAGCCTTGGGATTGTTCACTTCCTGTCCGATCTTGATAGCCGGAACGAAAAATATCTGATCAGTCTGTGGTTGCAGTACACTCTTTATCTCATCCCAACTGGGATATGGCACTGCTCCGCTCATTGCCGAAATCGGAATAACCACTACATCTGCGACTATGGCTACCCCGCTTGGCTTCAGATACGCGGCCCAGCGGGCTGTCTCAACTTGTTCGAAGGAGACCAGAAAATCTACTTCTCCTTTTTTTATCATAGGAGAAAACACCTTTTGTCCCCAACGGACGTTACTTACAACACTTCCACCCCTTTGCGCCATTCCTAAAGAATCTGTCTTTTTCACGTCGTATCCGGCATTCATGCCAATCTCAGCCATGGCATCACTCGCCAGAATAACACCTTGCCCACCGACCCCTACCATCAATACGTTGATATCTTTCATCGTTTCATCTCCACAATAGCTTCCGATGGACATACTTGAGCACATACGCCGCAGGCCGGACCCACGCAGACAGCAGGATCGATGTTAATATCTTCCCCGGTAATACATATGGCTGGGCAACCAACATCAAGGCACTCATGGCATTGAATGCACGAATCTGCATCAATCTCAAACGGAGTGCCTTTTATTTTTTCACGAAGAGCACACGGACCACGGGCGATTATTACCGAGGGTTCATCGGTCTCCACGCATCTTCTAATTGTCGATTCAACAGTTTCCAAATCAAAGGCGCTTATTACTGTGATGTCTTTAATTCCTATTCCTTCACAAAGCTTCTCCAGATTTACCTCGGGACCTTTAGTTCCGGTGACAGAAACCCCGGTTCCCGGATGGCCTTGATGACCGGTCATGGCGGTAGTTCTGTTATCCAGAATTAGAACTGTAGTGTTTCCTTGCTTGTATACTACGTCTATGAGACCGGTAACGCCGGAATGCATAAAGGTAGAATCGCCAAGAACAGCCACACCTTTATTCGGAATTCCGGCCTTTGACATTCCCAGTCCCACACCAATACTGGCACCCATGCATACGCAGGTGTCCAGTGCTCCGAGAGGTTCGTAGACACCAAGTGTGTAGCACCCGATATCACTGGTTATCACCATTTCCTTTTCCGTCATTTCTCTCGGGGTGAGTGATGGTTTGACACTGCTATCGAAAGCGATTTTCCTCAGTATAAATTCAGGCCCGACATGGGGACAACCAGCGCATAATTGCGGCCGGCGGGGAGGGATTTGAACCGCGGGAACTTCTGTCGTATTCGATCGCGGTGGTGTTGGAATAAGCCCTGACTTGATTGCGCCCGCTTCGACAATCTCTGGATTGAGTTCTCCGATAATGGGAATAAAATCTTTCCCGGAGACATCAATACCCAGCAATCGGATCTCTTCCTCTAGATGAGGATCAAGCTCTTCAATAACTATCACCTTTTCTACTTCAGATGCGAATTTGCGGATCAATTTTTCCGGAATAGGGTAGGTAGTAACGAGTTTTAAAAATGAAGCACCGTTAAAAACCTCTCTGGCGTTCTGGTAAGCTATACCGCTGCTGATCACACCGAGTTTTCGGTCACCCATGATCATCTCATTTAGAGGGAAGTTTTCCACATATTCCCGAAGTTTAGCAATCCTTTCTTCCATAGCTATTCGCCTGACGCGCGCATTGGAAGGAACCATCACATATTTGGCGGATGAACGCAAGAATTTCGGATCACTGACATTTGAAGGTCTTTCCCTATTAACGTTTACCACACTCTTGCAGTGAGAAATGCGAGTAGTTGAGCGGAATAAAACGGGCGTATCGAATTCCTCGCTTATCTTGAATGCCCAATCCATCAGCTCATACGCTTCCTGGCTGTCGGTGGGTTCAATCATAGGTACCTTGGCAAATTTGGCAAAATGTCGGTTATCCTGTTCACCTTGGGAGCTGTGCTCACCCGGATCGTCGCAAGAGACCACAATAATTCCGGCATTGGTTCCCGTGGTGGCGAGTGCAAAAAAAGGATCAGCTGCGACATTGAGTCCCACGTGTTTCATAGTTACAAGTGTGCGGATTCCCGCGTAAGCTGCACCTATGCCTACTTCCAGAGCTACTTTTTCGTTGATTGACCACTCACTGTACACCCCCTCCATCGAGGATATATTCTGCAAAATCTCAGTGCTGGGGGTTCCGGGATAGGCTGTAGCGAAGCCCATACCAGAGTGATATGCTCCCAAAGCAATCGCTTCATTACCTGATAAAAGTTGTTTCATATTCCACCTGCCTGATTGAATCTAACCGAAATGTGTTGCAAAGGACGCAGACGTTCCGAATATATTATATTCTGTGTCCAATTGTCCCATGCGATTTTATCATTTTTGATCCCATTTAGGCCACAGATTTGCCCAGATAGGCCTGCCTAACTTGATCATTTCCTATTAGCTCTTTTGCCGTGCCCTCAATTGTGATCCGTCCTCGCTCCATAACATACCCTCGATCCGCAACCTTGAGAGCAGCATTAGCATCCTGTTCTACTAAAAGTATTGTCAAACCATCGTCCCTGAGTTTTCGAAGAAGCCTCAGAATATCTCTAACAAGATTCGGTGCCAAACCGAGTGATGGTTCATCCAGCAACAATATTTTGGGTGATGACATCAATGCGCGACCGATAGCTAGCATTTGTTGCTGTCCGCCGCTCATGCTGCCAGCCTTCTGTTTTCCCCGTTCCCTGAGAATAGGGAAAAGGTTATAGACTGTCTCCAACTGTTCTTGGAACGAGTCCCGTCTCAGATACCAGCCAATAGGCCCTATGGGTCCCATCCGTTGTTTGGCACAATCGGAATATGCGCCAAGAATGAGGTTATCCTTTACGGACATTGCCCCGAACAGATGCCGACCCTCCGGCACGTAACCCAGACCAAGCTTAACGGTTTCATGGGAAGGCAATCCGGTGAGTCGGTTATCGCTCAGAGTAATCTCGCCGTCCTTAATCGGAACAACCCCGGTTATAGCATTCATGAGGCTGGTCTTGCCTGCACCGTTGGCCCCGATTAGCGTAACGATCTCACTTTCCTCCACAGTCAATGACGCTTCTCGAACCGCAGTGGACCGGCCATAAGCAACAAATACTTTCTCAACCCTAAGCATTTTACAGATCGTCCTCGTCATCGCCTAGATAGGCTGCGATTACACGCTTGTCTTTCTGCACCTGTGCGGCAGTACCTTCGGCGATTTTCCTTCCGGTATCGAGTACAACAACTTTTTCGGCCAGACCCATCACCAGAGGCATATCATGTTCCACTAGGACAACGGTGATACCCATATCGCGAATACGCCGAATCAAATCACTCAAATCCCTTTTTTCAAGTCGGTTCAATCCGGCTCCCGGTTCGTCAAGCAGGAGCAGCTGAGGCTCGGTTGCCAAAGCGCGGGCAATGGCCAAAAGCTTCTGTTGTCCCAGCGGTAAATTCATCGCGTTTTCTTCCTCGTACTGGCCCATCCCGACCATATTAAGGTACTTCATAGCATTCAGTCGGATTCGCTCTTCCTCACGATATCTTTTGGGAAGATGAAATGCAGCCTCCAAAAAACCATAGCTACTGCGTGGATGCTGTCCTGTCATCACGTTTTCCATAACCGTCATGTTGTTGAATAGATGCACATGCTGAAACGTTCTGACAATACCGAGTTTTGTTCTCAGCGCCGGGGATACCTGATAAGATCGGTTCCTCAGTGAATTGAAAGATGAATTGGCTAAATCCCTGAACCTATGGTGTTTACCGCTTCCGGATAAAGCCCTGGATATAGGCTTCCCTTTAAATGAAATCTCACCATCAGTAGGAGTATGGACACCTGTTATCAAGTTAAACAGGGTGGTCTTGCCTGCGCCATTCGGACCGATAACCGCAGTAATCTTATCGGTCTCTATCTGTAGGTCAACTTTATCAACAGCTACCAACCCGCCAAACACACGGGTCAATCCTTTGGTCTCCAGTAAGATATCCATCACCGGTCAGGTTCTCCATGGAACGATTTTGCCGTCTTTCGCTGCTGGAAACCTCTTATTCCAGAATAGAGACGTATAACCAGCCTCCATATCCGTTTAGGAATGAATAACACTCCGTCCCGCTGATATCCCATCTTTAACGCCACAAACAAACCTTCTGGCATAAAGATCAAAATCAGCATCAGAATAAGTCCGAGAATAACCATGTTCCATTGATCATAGTGAATCAATATTTCGTTCCTGAGTATTTCGACGGCTCCAGCGCCAAATATAGCTCCCCATATACTCGCCAACCCCCCAATTACTGCCATGATAACAAGATATACGGAATCGATCGGTTCGAAGTAACCGGGACTGGCGTGCAATTGATGATGAGCAAATAGGCTTCCAGCAATTGAGGCGTATACCGCGCTTACCACAAATATTTTCAGTTTGAATCGAAATACATCGATCCCAAGCGATTCCGCCGCCTCTTCACTACCATGTACCGCTCTTAGTGCACGTCCTATTCGTGAATTCACGATGCTTTGTGAAATCAACAGAATCGCCAAACAGATACCCCAGACCAGATAATACCGCCGAAATTGCGAATCGAATTCGAATCCACCTATCGCAAGATACGGTATTTCCCTGATTCCATCAGGGCCCCCGGTATACCCCATATCATCAATCACTGCGATCTTCCACACAATAAAACCCACCGCCAAAGTAGCCATTGCCAGGTAATTGCCTTTCAATCTCAGTATTATTCCTAGTAGGAATGCAACGGCTGCGGTAACACTGGCTGCTATCAACATTGCCAACCAGGGATCCAAACCTTGCTTGCTACTTAGCACTGCAGAAAAATACATCCCAATCCCATAGAAGGCCGCCTGTCCCAGCGAAACCTGACCTGTATATCCCATAAACAGGCACAGGCCAACCGTGACTATGGTGCTTAATCCAATTACGGTACCTAGATATTTGTATTGTCCTAGAAACCAGTCGAAAGGCACTAGACACATAAGAATGATAAGCACCGGGATCAGGAGCAGTCGCCACCGTGAAAGCATATTTCTTGACATTAGCCTAGCCGTTCTTCCTCTGCCAAAATGTTGGAACGCAACAGCAATATGACCACCAGGATTACCATCGGCCATACGTCTTTATAATCGGAATTGAAGAGCCACCAGTCGACTCCTATAATGAGTGCCCTACCTATACCCAATACGAATCCGCCAAAAACGGCACCAATAGGGCTCCGGAACCCGCCAAGTGAGGCGGCCACAAATCCATACAAACCGTATAGAAAACCGGATTCATAAGTCATCCCTACCTTCGGGGTCATCACTGCGCCAATAGCTCCGCCCACGGCTGCCGCAAGTGCAAAAGCGATGAGTGCCATTATTTTTGGATTGATACCCATCAGGCCAGCCCCAACAGGATTGATGGCACAAGCCTTAAGCGATTTGCCCAGCATCGTACGTGACAAGAATAGCTGCAGGAGTATCGCTACAATCACCATTGTCGCTAGAATCCACAGGACCTGGGTATGAACTGTGGCATCCAGCACATCAATAGTCCGCTCTTCCCAATAGAGCGGTGTACGGTGCATTTTGTCCCCCCACAGCACACCGGCAATCCCACGGATAACCAGAGCAGCACCAATCGTGATGATAATCAGCGCAAGGATGGAAGGTCGGCGTGCGGTTCGAATACTCAGAAGATACAGAATAGCGCCTACAGCCCCAACCATCAATACGGGAAGAAACGAAGCAAGTCCAACAGGTATCTCAACAGAAGCAAACTCGCCATATAAGAACAGTACTAGAGGGATGGATGCAAGAGGAAGAACTATCATCAAACCGAGTATGAATCGGTTAATTCGTCTATTTCGGAGGAGGTGAATTAAAGCCCCGATCGCCGCTGCACAGAGAAGGGCGATGACCACCGTGGGCAACGTAGGCACATCAACTGAATCTACCAGCATGTAAGAACACATGCCCCCCAACATTACAAATTCACCCTGGGCAAAGTTGATGATATTGGTGACAGCGTATATGATGGTAAATCCCAAGCCAATCAAGGCATAGATACTGCCATCTTGAATCCCGATTACTATATATTGCTGGAATTGTTCCCAAGTCATCAATAGAACCTTATGGTGCTACCATTGGAATAATACAGACAAGAAGGGGGAAAGTTTCCACTTTCCCCCTTTTTGTCTGTTTACTTAATACTACGGTTATTGGCTGTTATGGCGCTAGGGTCCACGCCTCATCAACGATCTCGATCATGCCCAATGAGCCGGGAGCCATTCCAAGATGGTTTTCAGGTGACATGGTAAACACACCACCTGTGCCGGCAAATTCAGTGATCTGCTCAAGGCCATCTCTGATTTGACTTCTTGCATCAGCAGTGCTTGCGCCTTCGTCCACACCTGCCAGAGCAATAGCAACCATGCTCAGAGCATCATACAGGTGTCCACCGAATGTGCTCATAGTTCCTTCGCCATTGATCGCTTCATAATCGGCAATGTAATTAACCAGAACCGGCTTCTGAGGATCGCCATCCAGAACCCGATCTACGAACAACAGTTTTCCTGCAGGGAAGATCACGCCATTAGCTGCTTCCCCAGCTTGATCAATGAAGTCAATATTGGCTATGCCGTGGCTGCAATATAGCGGAATTTCTATACCGAGCGTCTGCATATCAAGTGCAACAGTCGCCGATTCATCGGACGTAGCCCAGCAGATAACTGCTTCGGCATCTGATCCCATTATGTTGGTCAACTGAGCTTCCATACTGGGATCGCCACTATCGAAAGTCTGCTCTGCAACAACCTCAATACCATAACCTTCGGCATCAGCTGCCAGGAAAGCTAAACCGGCAGCACCAAAGCCTGAAGTATCGGTAATAAGCGCCACTTTGGTAATTCCATTTGTCTGCATGTAGGTGTATATTTCAGTGACAGCTTCCTTCTCGGTCTGTGGTGTTTTGAATACCCAGTAACGTTCTTCTATAGGTGTCACAATGCTGATAGCCGCAGCACATGATACCAGCGGTACTTCTGCATTGGTGACAATGTCAATAATAGCCATACTATTTCCACTTGTTGTGGGACCGACAATGGCCAGTACATTATCTTGTTCAACGAGCCTCGTGGTCAGCGTGGCACACTTTTCTGGACTTGTTTCGTCATCATAAACGACCATCTTTATCGGATGACCATTAATTCCACCGGCAGCATTGATCTGATCTTCCATCATCTTGGCGGTATTTTCTTCGGGTATGCCCAAGCTCGAAGCCGGACCACTTATAGAAAGGACTGCTCCAATCTTGTAAGCCTCTTTCTCGGGTTCTTCAGTTGCAGGAGCAGTGGCTTCCTCGGTTACCGGTGCGGTTGGTTCTTCTGTTTCGTCATCATCACAAGCAACAGCACCAATTGCCACCATGGCAAGGATCATTGTGAGTACAAATGCCCATTTCAAATATTTCTTCATCACGGTTTTATCCTCCTTATTTGTTGGAATTCTTCATTTCTCAATTCAATGGAGCTATTTTCTATCTATAAGCCCCCCTTCCAAAGTATGTAAATTACTGGGGGCTATTATAGCCTATGAAGATAACCAGTGCAACTCGTTGCATTGAAGCTGGCCCAAGAGAGAGGACTATCCTGTAGGAATGGTAGTACCTGTTGCTTTGGCAAGGAGTTTGCCGTCTTGGTTTGTTACGGTCATATCAGAGATGCCTACCCGCCTGCCGCTTTTCAACACACGACACTCTCCCAAAAGAAAATCCCCCGCTTTGGCACCGGAGATGAAGTGGAAATTGAATTGCGAAGCTACGCTTGGGAACGATAAGGAGTTGGAAGCATAGGCAAATGCCTGATCGGCAACAGCCATTATGATACCGCCAAAAGTCACACCATTGAAGTTTTCATATTCCGGTAATACTTCCATTGATACACGGGCATAGCCTGGGGATAATTCCAGTAATTGTAAGTTCAAAAAGGAAGCAATTGGCTCGTTTTGGGCTCTGGCCCTAAGTTCGGCTAATACCTCAATCGACTTGTCTTCATCTTGTGGCATGTATTGTATCCCATTTGGTAGAGACGCTCCGGCGGAATGCCTCTATTTCAATTTCGCAAACCTTCTGGCCGCTTCTTCGAGAGATTCAATACTCCGGCAAAAAGCGAACCTTAGGTAACTGTCTCCCGAATTGCCTATGGCATAGAAATTATCGCCCGGCACCGTAGCTACCCCGACTTCCTTTATCAGAAATGTGGCAGCATCCATGGGCGACATTCCTTTCAAAGCCGGGACATCTGTATAATCGGCAAAGAGATAATAGGCTCCTTCAGGGGGAGTAACTTTGAAACCGATATTCCTCAGCGATTCAGTAAGCACTTCGCGTTTCCGAGCATAGGCATCCGGCATGCTTTTATAGAAGCCATCATCAAGTCCTAGCAAGTTGACTACACCTTTTTGCAATGGTGTAGGCGACTGGATAACCATGGTATCATGAAGCGCTCTAACCCGTGTGGTGTACTCTGGAGGTGAAATGATCCATCCAACGCGCCAACCGGTGGCATTCCCGGTTTTAGAGATGGCATTAACAACAAATGTCCTATCTTTCATACCATCAATTGCAGACATACAAACATGCTCGCGACCGTCATATAGAATATGTTCGTATATCTCATCGGTGATCACGATTATGTCATGCTTTTTGCAGATATCTGCAATGGCATTCATCTCGTCTCGGGTGAACACTTTGCCTGTGGGATTGTGAGGTGTATTTAAAATCAACACCTTCGTTTTCGAACCGATCGTACCCTCCAGTTCTGCCAGGTCTAATTCCCATATGCCCTTTTCCTTGTTTTCCAGCAAGGTGATGTATTTGGCTTCCAATCCAAGAATTTCCGCCTGAGCAGGATACATCTCGTGATAAGGCTGCATTACGATAAGCTCATCACCAGGATTACAGATAGCTCTAAGAGAAGTGAAAAGACCTTCAGTAGCACCGAGCACTACCGTGATCTCGGTCTCAGGATCGGGGCGGAAACCTCGAAATCTATTAGTATAGTCGGCTATGGCATTCCGTAGATCAACAAGTCCAAATGGATAACAGTACTGGTTATAGGCGTCTTTGGAATTTTGGAGGGATTTGAGTACATCCTTTAACTTCATTTTCAGAAGATGGTCCATATTGCCACCATTTTGATCGAGGACGTCCTTAAGGGTAGTTCCTTCTAGCCGAGCTATGCCTTCATCGGTACCGCCCAGGGATGCGGAAATGGCACCCCATACCATCTCATAAATTGCGGATTCGTCTGTAAAACCCTGTGACAGGTTGACAGCCTGATGCTCGTTGGCCAACCTGGTCATAAGCCGTATTGTTGATTCTTTTACCATATACACCCCTTTACTGAAGACCTAAGGTACGGTAAGCATAGCCTCCAGAGAATCAGTGATTTGACAATCGCTCAAGCCATTTTGATCTATTGCATTCGATGGACAATGTGCTACACAAGTTCCACAGCCACGGCAGAGCGCCTGATCGATCTCCGAAATAGAGAGACCAGATGGTTGATGTATCAAAGAAGCTGCCCCAAACTCGCAGATGCTGGCACAGGTTCCACAGCCGCGGCATACCGCCGGATCAACGGTAGCGGTTGTTTGAGATAGTTGCACTTCACCTTTACTCAATAACACGGCAACCTTTGCTGCAGCTGCCGATCCCTGAACTATGGATTCATCGTCACTGGTTTTGGTTTTAGCTATACCGCACAGGAAAATGCCGGGAATACGACTCATCGACATATCAAGACTTTCAGGTTTCTCGTCCTTTGAGGGTAGTGACGCCTGAACAATCGAAGGGAGGTGTTTTTTGTCAACAACGCTTAAGTCAACAATAATAGCGCCGGCACTGACAGTTTGTTGGTTTCCTTCGCCCAGCAATTTGAGGCTGTACTGGCCTATGGTCCCTTGAACATCTTGCAGGCGAACCATGTCAAGGACTCCGGCGCCATTCTGTTTAAGTTTCTGCAATAATTGTTGTTTGTGTTCGCTAAAGTCTTTTTGGCTCCAAGAAATCAAAGTTGTTGGAATGCCCATTAATGACAGATCGTTTGCTGCTTGAATCCCACTCAAACCATCGCCAACAACAGCTACACTTTGTTCGATTGGGAACGATCGTCTTTCTTCCAACCGTCCTTCACTGGCACGCGCCATCGCACCTCTAATCAGTGCTTTAGCTTTATCGAAGGCCTTTTGGGGCTCCTTCCGATGTACCCATGAGCAATGTTCCCGAATATTGACAAACTCATAGAATATTTCATCTTCATGACTGTATCCTAGAAGTTTTTCCTTGCACTCTATCCGGCGATCGGAACAGCTAAAACAAATTTGGTCTAGTGCACAACATGCACATGCAGCTACTACGACATGGGTCAGGCCCCATTCAAGAGCCATATTCCTTATTTCAAGCGCGCCATCGTCACTGCATGCATAGCCAATTTCCTGAGCGTAGGCTACTCCCTCACGCCGGAAAAAATGTCGCGCGAGACGCGGTACATCGAGAACATCACTTATGTTTCCTCCGCAATGGCAAATAAATACACCCATACGAGACTCACCAGTAGTTGCATGGATAGCTTCCGGTATTGATTCTGTGAAGTGGATAACTGGAGCGCGTTTAATATCGACGTATCCGCTCAAATCATTCAGGACCTTGCTGGCGATAGCCGACGCTTCAGTCAGTCTCTGAGATACGTCTGTTTCATGTTGGCCGCTGCCCACTACATATAGGCCGGCCTCAGGATGCTTGTCGACGATCAACGGGTCTGCCACAACAATCGCCCCGGCTTCCAATTCAATTTCTTCTTGTTTCATATCATGGCGAACGGCTGCTAAATCGCATGTTCTGACACATTCCATACATTCACTGCATCCGCCGCACGCCAGGCATCGTTTCGCTTCACGCAGCGCCATGAATGTGGTGTACCCTTTCTCAACTTCCTCGAAGTTATTTAACCGGTTTTTCACCGGTAAAACAGGAATACGCCGACGTCCTCCCGGAGGTATTCGTACTTCTTTTATGTCAACCTGCACAGGTATCGGTTTCTGCAAAGTGCGTCCCTCTTCGAGGTCCATACCCTGCAATATTCTGTCAATGGTAACGGCGGCCCGGCGACCATCACCGACTGCTTCAACCATTGACCTGGGACCGCTGACAACATCACCGCCTGCCAGTATTCCCTCTTCGTTGGTTCTGAGTGTAAGAGGATTTACCGTCAGTGTTCTCCCATTATTATCCAAGCGAATATTGCCGTGATTAAAAATATCCAAATCCGGCAATTGTCCTATAGCCGGAATGACAGTATCACACTCGAAAATGAACGATGAACCTTCGACCGGTACTGGACTTTTACGTCCGCTTTCATCCGGCTCTCCAAGTACCATTTCCTGGCATTCGATCCCCACTACCTTTCCGTTTTCTCCAACTATTCTGATTGGAGCTGCCAGGAAAGTCATATCAACGCCTTCTTCTATTGTCTCCAATAACTCGGCTTTTGTGGCATACATTTCATCAGCTGTACGCCGATAAAGTATACGCACATTATTACAGTGCAACCGGATTGCAGTCCTGGCGGAATCTATTGCGGTGTAACCTCCGCCAACCACCACCACATTTTTGCCTATGTCGGTAGGTCGTTTGAGGTTTACATTCCGAAGCAATTCAATGCTATCGATTACCCCTTCCAAATCCTCGCCTGGTATATCCAGCGTGGCGTTTTTATGAGCACCACTTGCAATAAAGATGGCCTCATATCCTCGCTGCTTCAGATCATCCAGAGTCAAGTCTTTTCCAATCGGCATATTGGTCTTTATCTCTATACCTAAATTGGTGATGGCATTTATCTCTGCCTCTCTAACCTCACGAGGCAAACGGAATCTGGGCATACCCACAGCCACCATACCTCCGGCAACGGGCAGAGCCTCAAAAACAGTGGAATTATGACCCATTCGTACCAGATCCCGGGCACACGTCAAACCAGCTGGACCGGAACCTATAATCGCTACTCGACTGGGACTGTCCGGAGCTATGACTTGAGTTGCTATAAGAGTATATTGTGAAGGCTCCATATCGGCAAGATATCGTTTGAGGGTAGCGATTGCTATCGGTTGATCTACTTTTCCCCTTGTGCAAGCATTTTCACAAGGGTGTGTGCAAACACGTCCCAGAATATGGGGGAACGGAATAGCTTCTCGTATCAAATCCAAGGCTTCTCTGAGTTTACCTTTTGAAATAAGGGATACGTATCCTTGAACATTTATCCCCGCAGGACATGCCGCGGTACATGGGGCCACACCGGTTTTCTCGACAATACAGGTAGATGGAATCGATTTCGTTCTCTCAGCAGGCATGTGGATTGCCTTGTGAGCTTTGTTAGCCCTTCCACCCTCATGAGAAACGATATTTACAGAACAGGCCAATTCGCAACGTCCACAACTGACGCAACTCTCCGTATCAACATATCTGGGGTGCTGCAAACCTTTTATGCGGAATGATCCTCTTTCTCCTGTTATCTCGTCTACATCAACCCCTGCAATTATCCGGATATTGGGATGACTGGCCAATTCCAGGAACTTGGGTCGTAGAAATATATTCTCATTCTGGATCTCGTTGTCTAGTGAAAAGGACTTCTCGATGAGAATGACTTCAATTCCGGAGTTGGCGATATCGAGAGCGGCTTGCACCCCCTCAATGGTCCCGCCAAGCACTAATGCACTATTTGTCACTATTGATTCTCTCCCGCAGCCTTTATCCTCTCTTTTCCGCACTCATAACCGCGATTGAAAGCATTGGTATTCAATTCCTCAGTTCCCTTGGGAACCGAATCGAGTACGGCCTTCTTCATAGCTTCCACTGAAGTTACATCAGAAACAGCTGTAAGGAAACCAATCATAACGATATTGGCCACTGCACTTCGTCCAAGCTCTTGTGCTATTCGTGTAGCTGGAACTTTCAGTATCCTGTTTTCCTGGGATTTGTCCGGTACTACCAGATCTTCATCGATGATCAACTGGACTTCTTCCCCCATCTGTGAAGCATACTTGGTGTATGCTTCCTGTGACATTGCTACCACAACGACCGGATTAGTCACATACGGATATGCGGCAGGCTCATCAGTAATTACCAATTGAGCACTGCATGAGCCTCCACGAGCTTCGGGGCCGTAGGCTTGAGTAAACGTAGCGTTTTTTCCGTCGAAGATCGAAGCAGCTTTTCCTACGATTAAACCCGCCAGTACGATGCCCTGACCACCGAAACCGCTTAACCTTATTTCCTTCCGACTCATTGGCTACTCCAAATTGATATTGTTTTACACCTGTTACCAATCGAGTGCTAGTGTTATGTCAACTCTGGTCTGACGCATTGTAAGTCTAGTGAGTCCGGCTAGGACGATCGAAGAATCTCCCCGATTGATAGTGAGGTTCTTCGCTTCGCTCAGAATGACATTTCATGCGTGACATGACACTAGTATCTAGTCCACGGGAATGGCGCGAGCAAGAATATCTTCGCTTTCTCTCAATCTTGCCTCAATAATGCCGAGCCTCTCTCTAGCATCATGGTATCCGGCGTTTTCCTTAAGGTCGCCTTCCTCTCTAGCCAAGGCGACTTCCGCAATGACCCTTTCTTTATCAGCCAGCAGACCTTTCATGTCGGCCTCAATCTGTAGGCGACCATCAGCTGAAAGCTGGATTTTCTGACGCGTAGGAGCCGAAGTTTGTTGCTTGAATATTGGCGCCTTTTTCTTAACCAAGTTGGCTGCCAGATTGATCCGAATCCATCCCATTTTCTTTGAGAATTCGAAGAATTGGTCTAGCACCTCTATCCGTTTTTTGCGATCCTTGGCCTTCTTGACCTCCATCACGCACTCTTTTACTTCACTTGCGTTGATGGCGAACAACGGGCATTGTTTTCCGCACAATGTGGAAAAACGTGCAAGTTCTGTCCTGGCACCTACAGGAGCAGAAGGTCCATCCAAGAATTCCTCGATGGCTTTTCCCAGAGGAATACTACCGTCCGCCATTCCATACCCTCCATTGCTTGTTTATTGTATTAAAGAAATGTCCACAATCGATTGCGATGTCTACCAGTTTTTCTACATTAAAACCTTCAGTGTTCAAATCAGTATTAAATGAGATAATAAAGCACGGCAGCTAGATACTCTACTCAAAACCTAGGTTCTGGTTGTTTCTGTCTGAGGTTTTGACTCAGGAGGGAATGCCTTATCGAGAATATCGGCCTGAAGATCAGAAAACGTAGCGCGGTCAATATCTACGAACTTGCCCACATTTATGGGGCCGTTCAATTCAATTCCCACATCACGGGGATCAGCTCCATGATTTATTATGCTGTTATCTCGATAGTAGTTCATTTGCGTGAGACCGGTAGCCTGACGATTCTTTCGACCGTATTGAGTTGGACACGGGGCAATCGCCTCCACAAACGAAAATCCTTTCTTATGAATTGCTTCGATGATCGATTTTTCCAGCCGACGCACATGCATAGCTGTCCAGCGGGAAACGTATACAGCCCCGGCCGCAGCAATCAGATATGGGATATTAAATGGAATCTCGTAATTCCCATACGGAGTTGTGCTGGTGCGAGCGTTTAAAGGTGTGGTAGGAGCCGCCTGCCCTCCGGTCATTCCGTAGGTAAAATTGTTTACACAAATGATAGTCATATCCATATTACGGCGCGCAGCATGAATGAGATGATTTCCGCCAATAGAAGAGAGGTCTCCGTCACCGCTAAACACAATTACTTTTAGTTCAGGATTCGCCAACTTTAATCCGGTTGCAAACGGTATCGCCCGGCCGTGAGTGGTATGGAAAGAATCCAGTTTGACATACCCTGCTGTTCGGCCGGTACAACCGATTCCAGAAACAACTGCTACCTTATCTAGTGGTAGCTCGCTTTTAATTAGAGCACTCAGAAAACTGCGCAAAACAGAGCCAAGCCCGCAACCTGGGCACCATATATGCGGAATACGATCCGCTCTCAATAATCCTTCGATGTTAACTTCTTCGTGATTCCCATTCATTTTGAGGCCTTCCTGATAGCTTTCAGAATCACCTGTGGATCGTGAACGTTTCCGCCCATATGTCCGACGAGAACCGTTTCAGCAGCTCCCCCGGCACATCGCTCCACTTCCAGGGCCATTTGCCCAGCATTGAGTTCCGGTACCACAAATGCCTTTATTTTCCCGGCGAGCTCTTTAATTCTATTGTTTGGGAAAGGCCACGCTGTTATCAAACGCAACATACCCACTTTTATCCCTTCTTCCCGTGCTGCTTTGACAGCTAGAAGAGCCACCCTGGCTGATATTCCATAGGAACAAACCACTACATCAGCACCATCGATCTCGTCCTCTTCAAGCTCTATTATGTCATCTTTGTTAAGTTCAATTTTATCGATAAGTCTGCGGACCAGTTTCTCCTGCGCCTCAGCAGTCATGTCCGGATAACCTCTCTCATCATGCGTCAACCCAGTCACATGATACCGATAACCTTCTCCTGCATTGCCCATCGGTGGTACCAGGTCCGCATCGGGTTTGAAAGGCAGATATTCACTCACCGGAACCGTTGGCTTCCTGCGATCAAATACCTCAATCTGGTTCGAAGGAGGGATAACCACTTTTTCGCTCATATGTCCTACCGATTCATCCGTCATTATCAACACGGGGGTACGGTATTTCTCCGATAAATTGAATGCCTTGATTGTAAGTTCAAACATTTCTTGCGGCGAGCTTGGGGCCAGGGCGATTATCCCGTACAATCCATGCGAACCCCATCGGGCTTGCATCATATCTCCCTGGGCTGTTAACGTCGGTAGCCCGGTCGAAGGACCAGCCCTTTGAACATTGACCACCACACATGGGGTTTCCGTCATGGCTCCAAGTCCCAAGTTTTCCATCATCAGGCTGAAACCGGGACCGGACGTAGAGGTCATTGATTTGGCGCCACCCCATGATCCGCCCAATATGGCTGCCATGGAGGCTATCTCATCCTCCATCTGGATAAACGTCCCCCCAACCTCGGGGAGCCGCTCCGCCATTCGCTCGGCTACTTCAGTAGCCGGTGTGATAGGATATCCCGCAAAAAACCGGCAACCGGCACAGATAGCTCCCTCAGCAGAGGCAACATCTCCATTCATGAAGTATTCGCCTTCAAGTAATCCATGCCTAGACACTTGTCGACTCCATCTCATCCTCTGTGGTAACGCTTATGGCAAAATCAGGGCAAATCGCTTCACAAAGACCACAAGCTACACACTCATCTTCTCTGACGGCATCTATCAAATGATATCCTTTTTTGTTTACCCTCTCAGATTCTTCAAGAACGTCCCTGGGACAAAACTTAACACAAAAACCGCAGCCTTTGCATCTTTCAGGGAGCAAATGTATTCGTCCGTGAACGGGCTTGACCTTATCTTGATCCAGTGGTTTTCTCCAGTATTTCATAACTTCTCCCGTTGCAGTGAGAGTGATTAGACTCTCAACAACACGACGTTTATTCTATCATACCAGTTGGCATGATTCAAAATAGTCCCGATATACTACGTTCGTTCTGAGACAAACCATGATATACTATGGAAAACTTAGCAGAGGATAGGATTTCCCCGGGGTGTGAAAATGACAAACGCCGATCTTATTCAAGATAGAGTTAAATACCTTAGAGAACAGATAAACGCTCACAATCACCGATACTACATCCTCGATGCTCCGCAAATAAGCGATTTCGAGTATGACGAATTAATGCAGGAGCTTAAAGAGCACGAAACCAGGTACCCAAATCTGGTTATCGTTGATTCGCCGACTCAACGAGTCGGAGCCGCTCCGGTTGAGTCATTCGGGATTGTAGAGCATCGAGAACCTCTTTTGAGTCTCGGAAACGCTTTCACCGATGAAGAGTTAACAGCATGGCATACGAGAGCGATGAACATGCTTGATGGTCAGTCGTTTGACATGGTAGGCGAACTGAAAATGGACGGGTTGGCAGTTGCTCTTACATATATTGATGGTGAATTTATGACGGGTGCTACTCGTGGTGATGGTTGGAGAGGCGAAAACGTTGCCAAGAATTTGAGGACAATTCGCAGTATACCTCTTTCTGTCCCCAATAACGCTCCCCCCCAATTCGAAGTGCGCGGCGAGGTTTTTCTTCCAAAACAAGGATTCAAAAAGCTGAACGAAGCACGTGCCGCAGATGGGCAGCCGTTGTTCGCCAATCCCAGAAACGCCGCCGCCGGTTCACTGAGACAACTCGATCCCAGGATAACAACCCAACGGCCCCTCGATATCTACATTTACGCTTTGGGCTGGGCCGAGGGAATGGATATGCCATCGACGCATTGGGAGACCCTCGAATTCCTGAGAACCTTAGGGTTCAAAATCAGTCCGTATAATGTGCCATTGAAGACCATTGATGAGGCAGCTAGATATCGTCGTGACTGGGAGTCAAGGAGAGAGTCGTTACCTTTCGAAGCGGATGGTACAGTCATTAAAATCAATAGCTTTGAAACACAGAATCGGCTGGGCGCAGTAGCACGTGAGCCTCGATGGGCTATCGCCTGCAAATTCGCTCCGATGCAGGCAACCACTCGATTGATCGATATTGAAGTCAACGTGGGGCGCACGGGAAGCCTGAATCCCGCCGCTATTCTGGAGCCGGTAAGTATTGGTGGCGTAACTGTTAAACATGCAACGCTGCACAATGAAGATTATGTAAAGTCCAAAGACCTGCGTATTGGTGATACGGTGGTCATACAGCGTGCAGGTGATGTCATTCCGGAAATCGTTGCTCCCGTAATCTCCAAACGGACCGGTGCGGAAAGGATATTTTCAATGCCTGCGGTCTGCCCGGAATGTGGGTCGGAAGTTATTCGACCGGAAGGCGAAGCTGCGCATCGATGCACTAATGCAGCCTGTCCGGCGCAAGCATTGGAAAAAGTTAGGCATTTCGTTTCTCGTGGCGCGATGGATATCGAAGGTATTGGTGAAAAGTTGTGTGTCGCCCTTTTTGAAGCTGGACTAGTAACAGATGTTTCCGATTTCTACTATCTTTCCACAGATCGGCTTCTTACTCTGGAAAAAGTGGGTGACAAAAGCGCCGCAAATGTTATGGAATCCATTGAATCGAGTAAGGAGCAACCCCTTTCCCGGCTGATATTTGCATTGGGTATCGAACATGTCGGAGCAGAAACCGCAGATATTTTGGCGCGGCATATTCCCAGTATGGGAAAACTCATTGCGGCAACTGATGAGAAGCTTGAAGCTATTCCATCTATCGGCCCGAAGATAGCGCAGAGCATCTTGGTGTTCTTCCGCCAAAGCGAGAATCTGAGGATTATCCTGAGGTTAAGGGACGCCGGGTTGAACATGGAGGCACCCGTTATTATTAAAGCAAAGAAGCAGCCTCTTAAGGGTCAAACCTTTGTGCTCACCGGTAAACTCGAAAGACTCACCCGAGGTAAAGCTGAATCTAAAATTAAGGCTCTCGGCGGGTCAACAAGCTCAAGTGTTAGTAAAAGAACCACATACGTCGTTGCCGGAGATGATGCCGGGTCCAAGCTTGACAAAGCCAAGACTCTCGGTGTAAACATCCTGAATGAAGAGGAACTGCTGACCATGCTCAGCAAGGATAAGTCGTAATGTGAATCATTAGTCCCGCCCCTCAATCGATGAAAACTCAACCATGGTATGACGATGGGCTCTGTTTCGAATGTAAACTCTGCGGTAATTGCTGTAGTGGAATTCCGGGGCATGTGTGGATCACGGATGAAGAAATAGAATCAATTGCTGGGCACCTTGAAATCGAAGAAACAGATTTTAGAAAACATTATGTTGTGAATGTAAGGGGAAAGGGAACTAGCCTAGTCGAACGGCAGAATAGTGATTGTGTATTTTTCAATAGTAACTATGGGTGCGTTATATATGATCACAGACCACTTCAGTGCAGGACATGGCCTTTCTGGAAGGGGATTGTAGAAACACAAAAAACCTGGGTCGATACTGCAACAACTTGCCCAGGCATCGGGCAGGGCAATAAATTCAGTGCAGAAGACATAACTGTTTTGATAAAGTGATAAAAGATTTGCTCATTGGTAATCACGTGGTAAAATATTCATATAGATTTTTTAATTAATTTAAAGGGGGTTTTCCATGATCAAGATCACTGATATAGCAAAAGAAAAGCTCCTCCCAGTGTTTGCCGAAAATCCGGGGAAGCTACTCAGAATTGTCATTAATGGCGTGGGCTGAGGGGGCCCCAAGTTGGGAATGGCTCTGGATGAGCCTTCAGAAAACGAGCAAACTGTAGAAGTTGATGGAATAGATGTTTTGATTACTGACGATGTTAAACCATATGCATCCGGAAATGTGCTGGATTGGGTGGATGCGTATGGAGATGAGGGATTCACGCTACAGCCCGAATCAGGCTCGTGCTGCTAATTTGACGATCAAGTAAATCACTGAATGGACCCGGAGGGGCAGGCCCTAGCATGAAAGGCTGCCCCCCTTTTCGGTAAATGAACATAAATAGTACCTATTTGCAATCAACACACAACATTGACTGTAGTAGCGAGATCATACCGAAAAAGGGCTTACAGCTTGATCCATGGCAAAACTGACGTCATCGATCAGGCCTGCAGTCCTTTTTGTTTTGCACGAGATGGAATCCGGTAGAACCCATAATCATCACTATAACCCCTCGATGCCAGCAGTGCGTTGACAAGAAGTTATGGTTTTTGCGTACAAAAAGCAGCCGTGCTTGCAGCCTTGGCAAGGGCAATTGGCGTCCCGGCTCGGTTAGGATTTGTCAATATCCGCAATCATCGTCTCGATGCTGACTGGGTGAAGATGTTTTCTACCTACGTTGTAGTCTTTCATGGTTTCACAAAATTGCTGATTTACGGGAAATTGATCAAGACTACCCCTGCCTTCGATCTCAGAATGTGTAAAGAAAATGGCTTTATCCCCGTAGACTTCGATGGTAAAAGTCATGCGATGCTGCATTCTAACGATGAAAATGGTGAGACTCATATAGAGTATCTCGATCCAATTGGGAGTTATGATGATATTCCGGTTGATAATATAATGGAGTCTGTAACGAAAGTTTACGGCCCAAAAGTTCCCGAATGATGGAAGGCAGGAGTCTGGGATTATTATCTTAAACCGCAAAATTCAATCGGAGGCAAATTGTGTCACGAGTCAGATTATTAGGCAATGACGAAGCCCCTGAGAAAAGTAAGGAAATATTTGAAAAGATCGAAGCAAATGGAGCCACAGTCTTAAACCTGTATAGAGCAGTCGGCCACAGTCCATCTACCATAGCTGGTTTTATTAAGCTGGGAAACGTCCTTTTGAATCGAGCGGAACTGTCACCTAAGCTGCGTGAAATAGCTATTTTAAGGATAGCGAATCTGACCGGAAGTGAATATGAATGGACTCAGCATGTCCCTATCGCACTGGAAGTTGGGGTAACTCAACAGCGAATTGACGATATTGCTAAATGGAAACGTTCGAATAGTTTCAATCCGGTGGAGAAAGCCGTGCTGCAATACACTGACGAAGTGGCGCAAAACGTCAAAGTTATGAACGAAACCTACAACGCTTTAAAAGGGTTTCTGAATGAGCGCTGTATTGTTGAGTTGACCGTATCTATTGGCTACTGGGGAATGATAGCTCGAGTCCTGGTACCACTTGAAATTGACATCGAAGCACAATCTGTGTGTTCCGCAACGGATCTGCTAGGTAAAAAGAAAGACGGGGCATGAAGTCCCGTCTTGAATCTCATTGTTTGGCCTATCTGAAAAGTCAGACTATTCCAGTCAATCAGCTTGCTACTGAAGAACCGTTTCTCAGGTTTAGGAGTATATCTTCAAGCTCTACTAAAAGCTCCGTTGCAGTATAATCTCTCGGATCAAAGCGTGCCCTGGTTTCTCCCTTCTCGGTCAGTACAACATACCAATCTTGGTCCAGAATAACATTGAATCCATCATTTTCATCTTTGGTCGAAATCATACCCCAGACTTTCATCATAGCTAAGTTACTCTCCCGTACAAATTTTAACGACTATTGGGAAACTATCGCCTCTGCTTGGGTGAAAATATGCTTTCCAATATTTATCCACGTTAACATGATAATCGGTTGTGAGACTAGCGAACAGTGTGTATGCCCTCATTATTTATATGCCAAACCCGCTTTTTAATGGAGGGCTAGCCCCACACATCACGCTCATGCAACCCCGAGGTATTGTTGGTGATAACGGTCGCATATATTGTGTGAATTGACAGTTATGGTATAATACACCAAATGGAAAACGACTCTGCAGGAAATGACGAACAGGGTATCACTCTTTCAGATAGCGCGCAACCTGTAACAGGCGATCCTAAAGCAACGGCTGACCGTCTGGAAAGGGTTGAGGCGGCTTTGGGTTTACTGTCAACCCATCTGCAAACATCGACCAAAGGATCTGAATTACTTGAGGCTGAACACTCACGCAGCCTCCTTTCCTCAATAGCGTTCGGGTTTTCCGCCATAGCCCTCATCGCCATGTGGGCCGTAGATTTGGCGATAGAAGATGATGACGTCGAAATTGTGGGTTTCACCATAGGCATGTCCCTGCTTTTGCTGGCAGCCGTCATTGACCTGTATTCGGCTTCCCTCCTGCGCAATGCAGTTCACAGAGCTATCCTAGAGAAGGAGCCTTCCCGTCTGGTTTTGATACAACAAAACTGGAAACGCGTCTTTCAGTTGGACTACTGGAAGACCATCCGGGATAAGGCACCTGAGTTCTATCGATACCAGATTATGCGTACTACTGCGCTTTCAGTTTATATCGCCGCTGGGATAGCTTTGATAGTTTCTGTTATCACCATTAACTGACACAATCTTCGATAGCTTCTTTGTTTACCGGGTATTTACCGATTTATAACCGTTTCTAACCTGTTGTTGACCTGAACCTTTACCGCTCAATGCTAGCCTGAAGATGAGGTAATCATCTATGACAGGGGCTAGCATCACATTAAGTTTAATAGCAATCGTGGTCTCCTTTTTGGTAGGTATATTAAGCGGGTTTCCGCTCGGAGCTGAAGGCGATACTACCGGTACTTCAGGGGAGACCTCAGAGTTCGATGCTGCAGGTATCGAAGAAGTTGGGGAGCGTTTCGAACTTAGCTACAATGCCATAATCACAGACATTGCTTCATTTCAACGCGATCCTTCTCTTGAGCGTGCCAATGCGCGAAAAGAAGTATTCAGAGAATTCGCTCAACAATTAGTTGGGGAGTACAAAGATTTTGGCGATGGGCTTCAGGGGCAACTCGATGAACTAACTTCTCAAGCCATTGAGGAAGAGCAACAGTAGGCACGTATCTTCTCAGCCAGATTGACGATCGTCAATCAAATCAACCACTATTGTTTATCTGACTTTTTAGCTCTCTTTTTCTTCTGAGGTTTACTTTTGTTATCAGGTTCAGTCACAGCATCATCTGAGTTATAATCTTCAGTTACCTGGATCGAATCACCTGTTTCGGTTTCCTCAGTATCTTCAGACAGCCTAGGAACATCCAGTATGTCTTTGACCCCAGCCGACCGCATCATTTCTTCCAATTCGCTAATTTCAGGTGTTTTGTCTCTACCTGTGTCATGTTTGACTTCCGTTCCCTCGGCCGTTAGGTCAGCGATCCCGAACATCTCCGCCATCCCGTTGATATCGGAAAGCGCGTCAGTTTTATCGATATCATCTGGCTCAACAACGGTTTCAGTTAACTCATCGGGATCGGTGGAATTGGACCCTAACATTGCTGCGGGCAAGTCCTGATCAGTTGGATACCATCCATACCATCCCGTAATGCCACACCTACTGCAAGTGACTTGGCTAGCTACATAGCCATGAGACCCACAGGAGTCACATCTGAAAGTCTTCCTCGCACCATAACCGAGAGTCGATTGGAGATTATCCCATATTACTTCCAGTCGTTCACCAACCTCTTGAGTATTATTAAGCGCATGTCGTGAGTTATTAACAGCACCGGTCACATCTTCTGGGAGTGATTTGAGTGCACCCATAGATTCGCTGATATCTGCTACTGATTCTTCCAATCTCTTTATTTGGTTCTTGGTTTCTTCATCTATGTTATCTCCACCATCGATTCCCCTGGTCTGCGCCTCAGCATCACGCACTTCTTGCAGCTCTGTACTCACTTGATTCACTCGGTTTTCAAGCCGGTCGATAGAAACACGAATTGATCCCAGAATATCCTTCATTTCTTCAGCGACCATTTCTGTTTCCTCGGTCACTTTGGTTATTCCTTCCTCTAGTTGCCCAAACTTGTTTAGATTGGATTCTGTTTGAGAAATTCTGCCTGTTAAATCAGCTGTTTTTGGCAACTAAAAAGGGACCCACCTTCGGCCATTATAAGGGGGACCACCTAACAGGTTAAAGTTAGCCATCAAGTCATTGTGCATTCCCTCAATCTCAGGTTTTCCTTGAAGCGG
>Ga0233437_1001050_pt1 | contig 53990 bp, 49 predicted proteins | sample SI_122_August201_FD_182714 | JGI IMG/M metagenome (GOLD analysis project Ga0233437, IMG submission 182714) | Seawater microbial communities from Saanich Inlet, British Columbia, Canada - SI_122_August2016_200_MG | ecosystem: Environmental > Aquatic > Marine > Inlet | place: Canada: British...
CGGATCCAAGGGTATGATGTCCTTTGAGGATAGTTCTGAAGAAAAAGATATCCTGTTTTATGAAAAGGGCATCGATTGGGTGCAGGGGGAGCCAATTAAGCGTGATGGACCCACAGAAGTCATTCCTTATGATAAGGGCTTTCCACTCACCAATGAAATTCAGTATTTCATCGATCATCTCGATGGATCAAAACTCGAGATTGCTGATGGACAGAATGCCTATGATGTTTTGGAGGTTCTGGAAAAGGCGACCCATTCGCTTCAGGGAACTAGTGCAGAACCAGATGATGAGGAGTCAGCTAAGGATTCAGATTTTTTCGTCCACCCCACCAGTGAAGTAGATGCCGGAGTTACGGTGGGCAAGGGTACCAAAATCTGGCACTATTCACATGTTCAAGGCGGATCATCTCTAGGTGAGAATGTCTCTATTGGACAGAATGTAAATGTGGGTAATAATGTAAAAATTGGTAATAGTGTAAAAATTCAAAACAATGTCTCAGTTTATGAAGGCGTTGAGCTGGAGGACTATGTCTTCTGCGGCCCTTCAATGGTGTTTACCAATATACAGCGTCCTCGCTCAGAATTTCCCCAACGGGGTACTGAGTATTATGCTAAAACCCTGGTGAAGAAAAGCGCCTCTATTGGTGCCAATGCTACTATCGTGTGCGGATCCACCATTGGTGAGTATGCTTTCATAGGAGCGGGTGCAGTGGTGACGAAAGATGTCCCTGCCTATGCTTTGGTAGTTGGCAATCCTGGCAAGGTCATCGGCTGGGTGGACAAACAGGGTCATAAGCTTGAATTCGATGACTCTGGTGTGAGTGAGTGTGGCGATTATAAACTTTCTAATGATCTAGTCAAATACATCGGGAAATAGAACCAACTTTCTGACTTTCTCCCTTTACTTAAAAAGTAGAAGTGAAAAATGAAAAGTGAACTGCAAACTAAGTTGTGAAATATATGGATGAAGGTAATAATCCCGATATAAAAGTCAGAACATTTGAGTTCTCTGTGCAAATAGTAGAGCTGTATCAGTTCTTGAGGAACGAGAAAAAAGAATTTACTCTGGGGAAGCAGCTTCTTCGTTCAGGGACATCAATTGGAGCAAATGTTGAAGAAGCAACCGCTGCTCAATCAAAAAGGGACTTCATTGCTAAAATGAGCATATCTTTGAAAGAAGCGCGTGAAACAAATTATTGGCTCAGACTCTTAAAGCGAACAGGCTATATTCAGAAGAACGATATGATCAAAGAAAGTGAAGAGATCATGAACATTTTAGGCGCGATAATCAGGACCGCTCGGAAGAACTTGGAAAAAGAATGATCTTTTACCTTCATAACCAACTTTTAACTTTTAATTTTGCATTTTTAATTCCATGAAAAAGGTACTCATCTCAGGTGCAGCAGGATTTGTTGGTTTCCATCTTTCGCAGAGATTGTTGAAAGAGGGTTATCAAATCTACGGAATCGATAATCTCAACGACTACTACACACCTACACTTAAGTATGCCCGTCTATCCCAATTAGGTGTTCCTACAAATAATGGACCGACTGAGCCAGAGGGAGGGCGCGTGGGGTTGATGAGTCAAGAGAACTTTGAATTTCGCAAACTCGATCTCCAGGACAATGATGGGTTAAACGAAGTATTTACTGACTTTCAACCCGATATTGTTATCAATCTGGCTGCCCAGGCAGGTGTCCGTTACTCTCTTGAAAACCCCAGGTCCTATATAGAATCCAATCTTGATGGATATTTCAATATACTGGAAACAGCACGGGTACATGGCGTTAAGAACTTCATCTATGCCTCTTCTAGCTCAGTCTATGGTAACAATGAAAAGTCCCCATTTTCTGAAACTGACAATGTGGACCACCCCGTCTCGTTGTATGCTGCCACCAAGAAGTCAAACGAGTTAATGGCTCATACCTATAGTCACCTTTACAAAATGACTACAATTGGTCTTCGATTCTTCACGGTTTATGGTCCCTGGGGTCGTCCTGATATGGCATATTACTTTTTTACAAAAGCCATTCTGGGAGGCAAAAAGATTCAGCTCTTCAACAATGGTTTAAACTTACGGGACTATACTTATATCGATGATATTGTGGCGAGCATCAGTCGCATGCTGGACAATCTGGTAGACTTGAAACCTGATTCTGAATCTGATCAATACACTGCCCAAAAAAGTCCTTATTATCATATTTTTAACATTGGTGGCAGCAATCCTGTCCCAGTTCTTGAATTTGTGGAAATCCTTGAAAACGCTCTTGGGATGAAGGCCAATAAAGAATTGGTGGGCTTTCAACCTGGTGATGTGTTTAGCACGGAAGCTGATACCCAAGCTCTGGAGTCCTTTATAAAATTCAAGCCGGCCACAGATTTGAGCCAGGGTCTCACACATTTTGTTGAATGGTACAAAAAATACCACAGCTAAAAACCTGACTGATCTCTGATCCTTCAGTTCAGACCTGTAAATATCCTTCTGTTTTCCCCTACGCTCCACCTTCCTTTGACCTAATCTAAATATGCCTAATCCCTACTTTTAGCAAAATTAATAGAAAGACCTTTTGGTTGCCCAAATCGGCTATACCTTATAGCTTCAAATTGAGTGGGGAAGACGTCAAATCATGAAGAATTATTCATCTAAAATCAAAATAAGCATGACTTAAGGCATCATATGGATTCCAAATATAGAGAATTATTCAATAAATCCGCTGATGCTTGTTTGATCATTAACAACGGCCTGTTTGTAGACTGTAATCAGGCTACTGTCGATATGCTTGGATTTAAAACCAAGACAGAGGTACTCAATACTCACCCCTCTGTGCTATCACCAGAATCTCAACCGGATGGACAGGATTCCCTCGATAAAGCTGACAAAATGATGGCCCTGGCTTATAAGAACGGCAGTCATCGATTTGAATGGGATCACTTAAAAGCAAACGGGCAAGTTTTTCCTGTTGAAGTACTCCTTACAGTTATTTCTCATGAAATAGGTGATCAGACCTTGTATACAGTCTGGCGAGATCTGACAGTGGTAAAAGAAAACCAAAGATTTCAGAATGCAACTCACGAGCTAGCCCAGAAACTAAGTATGTTCATGAGTATGGATGAAATTGCCCAAGCCGGAGCAGAACAGATTCGAAGCTTTTTTGGGAGTGATTCAATTTCCATCAATTTTATCGATCATAAGGGCGGCATCAACAGAGGACTCTATACTGAGGATACACTTGAAGGTGATCCTGAGCCCACCACATTTAAACCTCTTTCCACATCATTTAACAAGCTGGATACAGACAGCATCCAGGGCATCCCCAAGCCGTTACTTCTGAATCGAACAAAAGCTGAAATCAAAGCAAAATCCCTGGATCGCCCATTTGGGTCTGTTGCCAGAAAAAGTGCTTCCCTCATGTTTGCTCCAATTATGTGGGATGGAGTAAAAATGGGAGAGGTAACTGCACAGAGCTACAAGTCTAACAAATATTTAAAAAAAGCATTTATCACAACTCCAGATACTGGCTACACAAATCGGGGGTGCGCTCGTACGGGCCAAGGCTTCTGAAGACCTGAAAGCTGAGCATAGAGAACTACGGAAAAATCAGTCTCAACTTTTGTTATCACAGCAATTGGCTCATATCGGGAGTTGGGAATATGATTTACAAAGTAAAAACCTTTACTGGTCAGCAGAATTATTCAAAATATATGATCTAGATCCAGCAGAACCAATTTCTATGGATCGTCTTGTCACGAGAATACACCCTAGGGACTTAGACCTTTTCGAGGAGGAAATTGAATCCAATGCCTATGCAAGAACGGATTATCGCATTATCCGATCTGATGGTAGTATTCGTTGGATTCATGAAGAGCTTGACGAACCCAGAATTAAAAAGGGTGAAACTGTGATGTTAAGGGGCTGTGCCCAGGATGTCACTGCCAGCAAGGAGGCTGAAGAGCGTCTTGCTGAATCAGATAAACTCAGAGAACTCCTCCTAGATATCATAACCCATGATTTAAGGAATCCTGCAGGCGTCATATTCAGCATGTCAGAGCTGGCTACAAGAGAGATGCCTGATAATAAGCTGGTGGATGTACTTCATTCAACATCTGGAAGGTTACTCCAGGTCTTAGATGAAACATCACTTCTCACACAAGCCACATTTGGTGAAAAGATTCCGCTTCACCGATTAGACCTATATACTTTGGTCACAGAAGTGGTTGAAGAATTTTCCGGACGTTTGTCAGAGGCTTCCCTGGCTCTCGAAGTCAATGTCCCGGAACAACTTGTTATTTATGCCAACCCCTTGATTAGTGAAGTATTCAAAAATTATCTCAACAATGCTATCAAGTATGCCAGACATGGCAATAAAATTGTCATCAATACTAAGGTAGCAGAGTCGACAGTTCGTGTCTCGGTCGATGATTTTGGGACCACCATCCCGGAATTTGACCGCAAACGTATCTTCGAGCGCAATACGAGGATTGATAGTGCGGATCAAAAGGGCAGGGGACTGGGCCTGGCCATCGTACAGCGCATCGCTGCAGTCAATAATGCCCAGGTCTGGGTAGAGCCCAACAAACCCAAGGGTAATCAGTTCTGTGTCAGGATCCCAGTGCCTAAGCCAACCACAAATCCCTAATATTTTTTATTTAAATCGATCAAGATAGGTCCCTCACGCATCTGGTTTGTGATGAGCCTTTGAATAGAACTCCTCAATTAGTGAGGAGGCACCCTCAAACCTGAAACATAAAAATATCGCTTCCAATGCTATAGTTGGTAAGAACCTCACCTTGTTATTACGCGGTCTCCAGGCTAGATAAATGATTCACTGTATTCAAATATTTTAAATAAAAGCTAATATACTATCTCTTATATATTATATTGTGTAATAAGGGATAATATAATGGATATACAAGAATATGTAATTGATGATTTCAATCCGAGCAAAATTTCAGAAAAAATTGCCAGGAATATGAAAGCCAGACGGATTCTTTTGAATATTACTCAGAGGGAACTTGCCACTCAATCTGGAGTGAGCCTGGGAAGTATCAAGAGATTTGAAACGATGCATCAGATTGCGCTTCAAAGTCTCATACGGATTGCCATTGTGTTAGATGCTTCAAATGAATTTCACCAGCTATTTCCCATAAATCAATTTAAAAGTATTGCAGAAGTAGTAAAAGCTACAGATAAACAACCTAGAAAACGTGCTCGTGATGCTTGATCTCATCCACTTAATAGATGTAAGAATTGGTCCTATGTTGGTAGGTCAGATTGCCCAAACACCTCAGCGGAAAATTGTATTTGAATATTCACCCGACTTTCTAAAAGCGGGATATTCCATTTCTCCATTCTATCTCCCCTTAAAGCCAGGTCTTTTTGCTGCGCCCGATGAGCCATTTGCTGGGAATTTTGGAGTTTTTAATGATAGCCTCCCTGATGGGTGGGGAAATCTACTTCTGGATCGCTTCCTCATGAGCCAGGGTATTTCCTTGAGTTCATTATCTGTGCTGGATCGATTGAGTCTCATAGGTTCCAATGGAATGGGTGCTCTCCAGTATTTTCCGGATCAAAAAATTCAATCGGATTTTGATGCTTCAGAACTGGCTTTCCTCGCTAGGGAAGTAAGAAAAGTGATTTCTGAGACTGAGTACTCTGAACATATAGAAATGCTCATTGGAGCAGGTGGGTCGCCAGGTGGTGCCAGACCCAAGGCCCTGATCAAGGATAATGATGAATCCTGGATGGTTAAATTCCCCTCGTCACTTGATCCTCCCAATATTGGTAGCATTGAATTCGAATATTCTCGTATTGCTCGAAAGTGTGGCATTGAAATGCCTGAGACCCAACTGTTCGAGAATAAGTATTTTGGAGTCAAGAGATTTGATAGGGAGGGTGATACCCGCATTCATATGCACACTGCCTCAGGCTTGCTCAATGCAAGTCACCGCTACCCATCCCTAGATTATACTGACTTAATGCAAGCATCTTTCGCACTAACAAAAAATATAACTGACTCTTATAAACTCTTCAGGCAAATGGTTTTCAATGTGCTAACTGGAATCAAGGATGATCATGCTAAAAACTTCTCCTTTCTGTACTTAGAAAATGGGTGGAGAGTTGCACCTGCTTATGATCTGGCCCCTAGTGGCGGCTTTAATGGAAACCACACCACTACGGTTGCCGGGCAAGGCCAACCATCAAAATCTGATATTTTTGAAGTTGGCACTCAAGCTGGACTCAAACAGAGTCACCTGCTTCAAATCTTTGATGAAGTTTATGAGAATTGTAGCGCCATTCGGCAGAGGCAATGGTAATAAGAGGTGAAAATCGTCTTCAACCACATAATTCATGGACAAATGCAACCCGTTTAGCTAGATCCCTGCAAAAACACACAAAAAAAGTGTATATGAATGTTGAGGAAAGATAGTCTTCTTTTTTCATCCAACTCACCTGATTCTCTGATACCCCCCGCTTAAACAAAAGAAAAATTGGTCTTCAAAGAATCCTTATACAAGGAGGTGTTCATGACACTGAAAATTCAAGATGTCCCAGATGATATCATCCGGGAAGAATACGTTAAGCGTTATACATTGAAGTCTGGCGCAAAACTGAACAGTTCAAAATCTGTGGCAGACCATTTGAGAGGTTACTTTTCCAAGTCAAAAACAAGTGAAAGTTTTGCCATGATATATCTTAATTCACAACATGAATTAATCGATACGAAAATTCTTTTCACGGGTACAATTGCTACTGCTGCAATCTATCCACGCGAAATTATCAAGACCCTGCTCATAGATTATCCCGGAACGGCAGCAGTTATTATTTCGCATAATCATCCCAGTGGCTCTAATACCCCTAGTTCACCGGATTTCGCCATCACCAGAAAAATTAAGACTGCCCTTGAATCCATAGATATTGAATTATTGGATCACATCATTTTGGGTAGCAACTACTACTCATTTTCTGATCACCACCAGATTTAACCGCTATGCCTGTCCTTCTTAAGTGAAGTTCAGGTAAGCACTAGCACGTAATCAATCCAATCAAAAAGTAAGGAGGTCATAAATGACCCTACTCATGCAACGCGGCAGTGAAGCTGCGAGCCTTGAAATGGTGCGGGATGTCCCCATACCAAAGGCAACTCGAACCTATCAACCTGTCTCACATGAACAACTCTCAACTATGCTGCTTCAAATGGCAGACCATCTTTTACCTGGCTTCTCACACAGCACAAGTCAATTCGGGCTAGCCGCTGAAGGCAATAAAATGTTTGGAGTGCATACTCTGAGGTCAAGCGATACATCAATGGGACTATCCATTGGCTTTCGTAACAGCTATGACCGTAGCATGTCTGTAGGTATCGCTGTAGGAGCGTCAGTGCTAGTTTGTGATAACCTCGCCTTATGCGGGGATATTACGATTTTGCGCAAGCACACTTTGAATGTCATCAGAGATATGGAAAGTATGGCGCTGTCAGCGATTTATAAGTCGCAGAAAGTATATCACCAGGTCCAAAAGGATGCTGAGGCTATGCAATTAACAGAGATAAGCGATGACAATGCCCACCGAATGCTAGGGTTGGTATATGGTAGAGGCATCATGACACCCAGACAGATCCCTGTGGCACAACGTGAATGGAAAAAGCCACAATATGAGGCCTTTGGTCCACGGACAGTTTGGAGTCTCTATAATGCCATCACAGAAGCGCTGAAGAGTGCACCACCACAATCCATCATGGAAAAGCATTTAGGATTACATCAACTCTTTTCTGAACAGTACCGGTTTATGGGGGTAGCGTAGATGACTAGAAAAGGTATCCAAGTGCTAATCGAAGCAATGCTGGTCGTATTGGATGAGGTCTTTTCCTGGGTTTCTCGGACAAAGGGCAGTGGGTCGGTAGATAAAGATAACGATGTACCGAAAAGCTGAAATACTAAATAGAATACAGCTGCGTCAATCCACCATAAAGGATTGGCTCAGCTGTCCCCTGATGTTTCGCTTCCGCCATGTTGAGAAGAAATCCCCTGCATATAAAGGCGTGGCTGCCATTCATGGGAGCGCCTTGCATCTCGCCATTCATAAGCTCCATGAATTAGAGTTTAGCGGTGATGTGAAGGCGCTGTATCTAGATGCACTTCAGGAGGTGATGATCCAAGAGCCAGAGATTCCAATTGCATGGAAAAAATCACGTGAAGAGGATTTGCAGAAATTAGAAGAGCATGCTTGTGAAATCTTAACAGGCTATAGTGACTGGGAGGAAAATAGGAATTGTAAACTGCTGTATTCAGAGGTTCAGTTTAGAGTAAAAATTGGTGGACATGAGCTCACAGGGACCATCGATCAAGTCCGAATAAATTCAAACGGTGAATTGGATCTGGTAGACCTGAAATCAGGGATGCAACGACCCCGGGCCATTGCTCTGCATCGTGATTGGCAACTCTCATTGTATGCCTACGCTTTGAAATATGGTTTACTCTTAATCAAAGGGTCGTGGGTTCGAGTCCGTTTGTCCGTTGATCGCGCAGTGATCTATCATTTGCGTGCCCACGAGAGATATAAGCGCAATTCTAAGTACGGTCAGATGGGGACTGAGAAGGGCAGGCCCTTTATTATTTGCCAGAAACCGGAGTGGGATCATCAGCGATTTAAGCAGGACTTACTCAATATAATCAAGATGATGACTAAGGATTGGCCCTTCCCCAATCCAAATTCTTGTGGGTTTTGTGGCTTCCAAGCAATATGTCAAGATCGAACCCTCCTGCATGCTTCTCCCCAGATTGGTAGAGTAAAGTCTGATTTGGAGGAGCTTGGGATGTTGGACTTTAACAGAAAAGAGAGAGATTATGTTAACAAAAACAGATAAAGAAAAAATATTGGAGGACCTTGGTAGTACTGATTGGGATGTAACCCAAGAGATGGCAATTCTGAAGACTAGAATAAACAAGCAAGACTTACCCCGAATCCGCATTGATCACGTTGACGATGGGAAACATCGTTTCTATATAGACTATGGTGAATCCTACATAAAGGGCAGTAAACAAGTCGCTTTTCTTCGAGCGACAGCGTTTAAGGCAATTGTCTTTGAAGAGCAGCAGGTTAGGGCCTACTGGCAGGAGGATGAAGATCGCCCCCGTTGCTACTCAATTGATGATTCTATCTTAAGCGCTGAACCTCTGTCACCAACGTGTGAGCAGTGTCCAGAATCGATGCCAGGGTTTGGAGCCTGTAAACCCAAAGTTCGATTATTTGTTCTGCCCCTGATAAAAAATAGGAAGATTCAACCCATGGTGATGTCACTATCACCCACCAGTATCAAACCCTGGCGTGATCATCAGTTAAGGCTGATGCGCAGTGGATTGCCCCCGGTGGCTGTGATCACAACTTTTGGCCTAGAAGACACTGCAAATGATAGTTTCCGATGGGCCAGGGTGCAGGTGGGAATTAGTGGGGTTGCTTCAAGAGAGCATCTCGTGATAGCAAAGAACGCCCGGGAGAGTATAAGCAGGATTAAAACCCGAGTGATTCTCCAGGATTATTCTGAAACTGGAGATCGCATTGAGAAGCTAGTCCAGTGACCTCTTGTGCATTAGCAGCCATTACTAATGTGTGATGGCTGCATAGTGGCGGTGATTAAAGGTTTTTTTAGCTGAAGGATATCACCGGCTATACAGTGGTTCCCTCGTTGTCAAACGGGATGATTGAGAAGACCCTGCTCATATAGCAGGTTCCCGTTCTGCATGCCTCGCTTGTCTCTTCCATGGTCTTTTCCCCTTAAACTATTGGGTAGTTCAATAAATAAATTGCTTCATCAATGAAAATTCTTCTTAATTGAGGGCACGTCCTATGTTCAATTGGACGTAATTGAAATAAGAATAGTGATATCGGGTACGATAGAAGAGGCTATATATTTAAAATGGAGTGTAAAGCCCTTTATGGCAACCATTTGATAGCTGGAATTGGATAATTGTATACTTGTGATTGCTTCTAATAATTATATTAGAGCAGCGTTTTACGGTAACAGTAAAAGCAGGTAAAAAAGCATTCCAGGGAGGAATGTTTCAGGGATTTGCCATTTGACAACTTGTATCAATAATAACCACAGCGCAGACATAAGGGAAGGAGCGTGTTTATGATTTAGGAGGCGATGAGATGATCATCAAATGGAATGCCATCCTGTTTAAGAAATATTTTGCCTGCCAACTCTGGAAGAACCAATGCGAATCCCCTGGCAAAGCTTCACTTCAATACCACACAAAACATAAAGATATTAGTAGTCGGTTTCTTCGGTCAGAAGTAAAGAAACCACCTCTCCATCCGTTCAGGATAATTGATTTAACAACCTTTTCTCACCACCCAAATCTCACCGTCCCAAAGGTAGGTATATCATGATTGCCCCTTTTCTTTGGGATGATAATCCTGCACGCAAATTGTTCGACATTCATCTCGCCATGTTTTGGGAATACCCCCTGGTCATGCATAAAAGCTATCGGTATAAATCTTTTGGACCCAAAGAAAGAGCTTACATACGATCAGAACTTGCAAAGCTCCCGAACAGTCCGCTAAAAGAACTACTCCTTTCAATTCTGAAAGTAGTGCAGGCACCTGCTGGTTCATTCAAGATCAAAAATTTTAAGCTAAAAGACCATAACGACAAACTCATACATACTCATGAGATCATGGCCGATCCCCATGTATTCTTCCGAGTTGCTGGTTTATCATGGCTGAACGCGAGCTCTGTGGAAATATTCACCAACGTGAACAATCATTCCATACATATGGTATATAAAGAGAAGCATATCGCGCGCTTTCTCTATCAATACTGGAATACAGGAACCCAGCAAGGTTACCCCGCCAAAAGCAGAACTACCTTGAAGCAGCATGTCGGGGAGCATGAAGACTTGATTAAGAATTTTAAGCCTTTGATAGAGGGAGCATGGAGTCACCTGAATCCACTTGATCTAGCAAACTTCTATGATATTCCTCTGAAGCATGAACAAATACGTGCCTTGAATGGTCAGACGATCCAGAATGGAAGACTGGCGTTATTCAAAGACTCAAAAAGTATACAAACATCAGAAGCCAAGCACGTCAGTACAAAATTTTTAGAAAGTACACTGAAAATACAACCAGAACTCATAGACCATGAGGATAGGGAAGGCAACGGGTCAGACACCGGTAACCTCCTGTCTTTTGGAATGATTGGAGAAGATCATGAGTAAAAAGTCAAAAGGGATAGACCTGATAACCCGCATCGCTAATATCTTTCGCAACAAGGAAGGCAAAGGCCTTGATTTTGAAACACGGCCTTACTGGAAGCAGATTTATAATGAGAAGAGTCGCTATGTGGTATTGATGACCAGCAGACAGATTGGGAAATCTACATTTCAAGCAACCAGGATATTATACGAAATGCTCAGCAGAAGAGGTGCTTCTATCTTGCTGGCGAATGCCAAGGAAGAACAAAGTAAGAAATTTCGGCAGGAAAGCTTACTTCCTCAGATATATCGAAATCCCAGGTTGGAGCGAGCCGCCTTTGGAAAATCCAGTATCAACAATGCTAAGATGATAAAGCTGAGCAACGGATCAACACTTCACCTAGAACACGTTGGCTCAAGTGCAGATTCGGCTCGAGGATCCAGTGCCCCCACCATCATCGTTGACGAAGTACAGGACATACCCCGCGGAAATGTTGATGTCATTATGGAGAGCGCCGCGAATTTTGCTGAAGTTTCAAAATATCGCTTTACGGGTACCTGTAAGGATGATAGAAACATCATGTACCAATTATTTTTAGATACATGCCAGTACGAGTGGATCATTCCCTGTGCATCCTGCAAAGAGGATAACCCACCCATTGGGATGGAGCATATTGATCCGGACCGTGAATATTTATTTTGTTCTCACTGCAAGGAGCCCATAAATACACTTGATGGTCGCTGGGTTGCCCAAAATCCTCAGTGTAAACGGGCCGGCTACCGGATTCCCCGTTTGATAGATTTGCATACGGTGTGGCGGAATTCAGCCGATGGGATCCTGGATAAATATGAGACCTATTCACGAGAGAAGTTCCTAAATGAGGTGATGGCCATGCCAAGTGTTCAGGGTGAGGCATTGATCACACTCAATGAATTGGAGTCATTTTGTGAAGACAGACCAATGATGAGCCCAGACAATGTCCCCCTGGAGGAAATACAGGATCAAGCCATTATCGCCGCAGTTGACTGGGCTTATAATACAGAGCTTGGGGGCGTGTCTCACAGTATCATCAGTATTGCAAAAGTGGAAAACGACCATATCAAAATGCTTTATATGAAACGATTCTCTGGTCCCTACTATGAGGGTGTGAAAGGTCCAGATTTAGTTCTAGATGAGATTCTTAGGTTAGTCAAAGTATTTGGTGTGGACTGGGTGTTTGCTGATCATCGTATTGGCCACAAAGAAAATCTTAGACTGGGGCAAAAAATTGGTAACCGTATGGTGGAAGTAGAATATAGTCCCGGATCACATCCAGTAATTCGGAAGCCCGGCACTCGAAGATATTCCATACCCAGGACCGAAAGTCTTGATCGCCTTTTTAATCAATTGCGAGCAGGTCGCTTCACTTTTCCCAACACTGATGCATCAACGGAGTACCTACAGGATATCTTGAATGTTTACACCCACTATAATGATGAACATACCCGCAGGTCATATGAGCGTAAAGGGGGATCGTCAGATGACTTTCTCCATCTGTTAAATTACACGCTCATAGCAGCCATTGAATGTTTCGATGAGAAGATGCCATGGTTGGGCAAATATAGCTATCACGATTGAATCAATCGCATCGACTTATCGTTATCATTTCGCGAGTGGGGAAGGGAGTTCCTTCATAGATATTTATCCTATATCAAAGTGGTCACAGAAAGACGATATTTCCCACTTTCGACTTTGAGACCTTTGACCTTTGACTAATTTCAACTGCTAAAATTTAACCGAAGGCGAGGAACTCATTTGAAACGAATAATTATTACCGGGGGCGCTGGATTTATTGGAAGTAATTTTATTCTCAAGCAAATCGCCGAAACCGATAACCACATCCTCAACCTTGACATTCTCACTTACGCTGGAAACCTTGATAACCTGGTTTCAGTCGCAGACAATCCGAGATATCAGTTTGTGGAAGGGGATATCACAGATGCCAACCTGGTTCAGTCAGTTATTGATGACTTTCAGCCCGATGGTATTATCCATTTTGCAGCTGAATCCCATGTGGATCGCTCCATTGATGGCCCCATTCCATTTATCATGACCAATGTGGTTGGTACTGCTATTCTTTTAGATCGAATGCACAATCACTGGAAGGGTCTTGAAGGCGAAAAAAAAGAAAATTTTAGATTCCTCCATGTTTCTACTGATGAGGTTTTTGGCTCACTGGGTCCTGATGAATTATTCAGAATTGATACACCCTACGATCCCAGTTCACCCTATTCAGCTTCCAAGGCAGGTTCTGATCATCTGGTAAGAGCCTGGGGACGCACATTTGGATTCCCCATCTTGCTCACCAATTGTACCAACAATTATGGACCGTTCCAATTCCCTGAAAAATTAATTCCCCTCATGGTGATCAATGCCATCTCAGGCAAGGCACTTCCCATTTATGGTGATGGTCTGAATATCAGGGATTGGCTCCATGTGGAGGACCATTGTGATGCCATTTATAAAGTCTATGAGAACGGCTCACTCGGTGAAACCTATTTGGTGGGTGGCGAAGAAGAGGTCACCAATCTCCGGGTTGTGGAGAGCATTTGCAGTATCCTGGATGAAATTCAACCAAATACTTTTGGTAAAAGTTACCGCGAGCAAATTACCTATGTTACGGATAGACCAGGTCATGATGTCCGTTATGCTATGGATATCAGCAAAATCAGATCTGAACTTGGCTGGAACCCATCCCATAGCTTTGAGGCCGGCCTCAAGGAAACCATACAATGGTATCTAGATAATCAGGGTTGGTGGAAAGCATTGCAACAAAAACAAATTTATGAACAAGAAAGATTGGGTGTGAAATAATGAAGGGCATCATTTTAGCCGGAGGTTCTGGCAGCAGACTACATCCAGTCACCAGGGTGGTGTCTAAGCAGCTCTTACCCATTTACAATAAACCCATGATCTATTATCCTTTATCCACTTTGCTATTGGCCGGGATTAATGAAATTCTGATTATCTCTACACCCTCTGATCTGCCTCGATTTGAGGAATTATTGGGGGATGGCTCACGTTTTAATGCGAAATTCTCCTATGTGGTCCAACCCAGCCCTGATGGTCTGGCTCAAGCTTTTATTCTGGGCGATGAGTTTATTGGGGATGATGATGTTTGCTTAATCCTTGGGGACAATATTTTCTTTGGACACGGATTGCACACAATGTTAAAGGAAAGCGCCAGGATTGTTGCTGAAGAACAAAAATCCGTGGTATTTGCTTATCATGTGGATGATCCCCAGCGTTATGGTGTGGTCGAATTTGATGATTCAATGAAAGCCCTATCCATCGAAGAAAAACCAGATGACCCCAAGAGTAACTTTGCTGTGGTTGGACTGTATTTTTATCCAAATTCAGTGGTCCAGGTTGCTAAAAATGTGAAACCCTCTGACAGGGGAGAGTTGGAGATTACCTCTGTGAATCAGCATTATCTCTCAAAGGGAGATTTAAAGGTTCAAATCATGGAACGAGGATATGCCTGGCTGGATACAGGAACTTTTGATTCCATGCTGGAAGCCTCCCAATTTGTCCAGACCCTTGAAAAACGCCAGGGCCTCCAGATCGCCGACATAGAAAATCTTTAGTGGGAAACAAAAAGAAGCTGCGTCTCGCAAAGTTCACAGAGGCGCAGAGCTTAGAAGAAGGCAACCAGCAAAATAAAATCAACTTTGCGTCTTTGCGCTCTCCGCGAGAGGAAAATAAATGAAATTTAAGGTAACCCCACAGAGTATCCCCAATGTCCTCCTTATCGAGCCCACTGTTTATGCTGATGACCGTGGCTATTTCAAGGAAAGCTACAACTTGAATGATTTTGAAGAGTTTCTTCCTGGCGTCAAATTTGTCCAGGATAACGAATCCAAATCTACAAAGGGTGTACTGAGGGGATTGCATTTCCAGAAAGCACCACATGCCCAAGCAAAACTAATCCGAGTCATTCAAGGCTCTATCTGGGATGTTGCTGTGGATATTCGCCGTGATTCACCAACATTCAAGCAATATTGCTTTGCAGAGATTACAGCCGATAATCATTACCAATTCTTTGTCCCCCGTGGCTTCGCCCATGCCTTCCTGGTCACCAGCGACAGGGCAATCGTTCAGTATAAGACCGATAACTTTTACGAGGCTGCTGCAGATGGCGGTATACATCCCCATGATCCAGACCTCAACATCCCGTGGCCTTTACCTAAAGAAGAGCATATTCTCTCAGGGAAAGACCAAAATCTACCTTCTTTGGCGAAGCTTAAATTTCCATAACTTTCGCTTAATTGCTCAGTGATGGTCGTCACTTGTGCCTTTTCGATCTTCCAACCTCTATAGATTTCACTTATCTTTACGAATGTTAAAAACTATGAGAAACAGCATTTCCCCCCAACGCCCAAACTTCCAAACCCTCAAACTAGTTTTCCATGGCCATTTACCATTTGCAAGCATGGTTACTCTACTCATGTCGAGCTTATTGTTTCAGTGCGGTTTCGATGTCGAAGACCCCACCCCACCATCCCCACCTGTTTGGGTTGAGAAATCGCTCCCCGAAGAGTGGCCTGAGCGGGGGATAGATGCACATGAGTCAGGAGGGATTTATTTGGAATGGGAACCCAGTCCTGACGGGGATGTTATAGCATACAATATTTATCGGACCACTTGGTATCATGTGAATGACAGCCTAGGTGATTATGACATGCTTTCGAGTTTGAATATTGATACTACACCGGAATTAAAATATGTAGACAATGCAGTAAACAACGGAACTACATATTATTATAAACTAAAATCAATGGGTGGCACAAACAATTTAGGTGATTTTTCTGAGTCCTCAGTTTATTCATTGCTCCCAAAACTTGAATTTAGTTCCATGAGCCCGAACGGGACGAACAGCACCCTTGGCTCTGAGCGACTGCTTTCCTGGTCATATGGCTATCATATTGAGATGGAAGACTATTGTCTAACAGTTCTGACAGAGGAGAATGAGTATGTTACCCGTAAGAGACTTTTGCCGAGCAATTATGTAGGAGGAGCTCAATCATGGCAAATTCCAATTGAAATCCTTCTTGATTCAGGTCAAGTATATAGATGGCGCGTGGATATTGGTGCAAGATATATGGATGGCCGGGAAACAGCTGGTTCTGAATCACACTGGGCCACTTTCCTCTATTTGGGTGAATAGTCGTTCTTTTCGCCTTACTTTATTTTACATAAAATTAGTCCATTAGTTAAACATTCCCCTGTATCAAGCGGGACTAGATCGAGATACTCCAACAATCGGTATCGTATAGTGTTAACGTATTAATTTATCATTACAGCAGATATTCGAATTGATATAGGACATTCCACCAAAAAAGAGTCTAATCTAATGGCATTTCTGATTAGATTGATACACCATGGCTTGAGTTGATTCCCTTCGATTTGAACCAAAATGAAAACATCCACGGATCATAAATTAAATGATCTGAAATGACTTATTATGCTACTATTAAATGATAATGAGAAAACATGATGCTTGAAGAAAATACGCGCAAGGTACCCCATCAGAGATTATCCGCTGATGATGAAATAGATGTTAAAGAAATCTGGCGTATCATCCGCAGTTCTCGAAAATCCATTTTTTTAATTTTCTCTGCAATTATTGCTATCACTATCTATGTCACCCTTACCACCCCACCTCTTTGGGAAGCCGCCACTGCGGTCATGATTAAGGATCGAGGATCTGAGCCCTCATCGTTATTATTTGATTTAGGTATGAACAATTCTCAACAGCGTCTCCAAAATGAAATTGAAGTCCTTAAAAGCTACTATCTCCATAATCAGGTAGTTGGCTCCCTAATTGATGATGGGAGCGCGACTAAGTTAGCGTTATTTGGAACACGATATACACGCAAACGGTACCGAATAAAGGATTATTTCATTGAATGGTTAGCTCAAGATCCTGCCTCTACGATTTTACCTGAGAATTTAACAAATGATCAGAGAATTAAAATTGTTCAAAATTTGCGCAAGTCAACTAATATTACCTCAATACGAGATACGGATGTTTTAAATATTGCAATTAACTCATCTGATTCAGCAGATGCTGTTTTTCTAGCCAATCGAATTGGGGATTTATACCGTAATATTGATTTACAAGGAGGTCTAGGAGAACTCCAATTTGTCCTAACCTTCCTTGACAGTCAGATTACTCGTTATGAAAAAAGACTAGCCACAGTTGAAGATGATATGAGAAAATTCAAGTCAGACAATCAAATATATTCTCTAGACGGTTCAGCAGATCTCTTACTCAAGGACCTCACGAATTATGAAACAATATATTATACAAATATAGCTGAATTAGAGGTTGCTCAGCAAAGAGTGAACTACTTGAAAAATCAGCTTTCTGATAGTGAGCAGGCGCTCATGGAAGAGATTACTAATACCAATAATCCTATGATCGTAGCTCTAAGAGGGAGAATCGCTGAACTTGAAGCCCAAAAGGTTCAACAAATGGTGGATGAGGGCTGGAATGAGCAGTCCTTACAGGCTAGGGACTTTAACCGCCGTATCGTTGAGATGAAAGGAAAACTCACAAATATTACAGAGTCTCTCATTTTATCAGGCTGGAGTGAGGAAGACCCTTTTGCTGCATCGCAGGAAATATTCAATAGGATCGTAGAGCAACAGGTGGAAGTTCATGCTGCCAGAGCCCGCGCTGCCGAATACAAGAAGCTTTTGGGTCAAATGTCAGATCGTCTAAAAAAGTTACCGAATCAAACTCTTCAGTATGCACGCTTGGATCGAACACTTAGACTCAATGAAAACCTATATCTGACTATGAAACAAAAATTTGAAGAATCGCGAATTACCGAGGCAGGCCAAAGGGGGAAAGTGCGCATTTTAGACCCCGCTTTTATAGCCAAGAAAGTGAAGCCTGACAAAAAAACTAACATTCTACTTGGCATAATTATAGGGCTTAGTTTTGGCGTTGCTTTTGCCTTTCTCAAAGAGTTTCTAGATTATACCATAAAGGCTGTTGAACAACTTGAGCGAAAGGGAATAGCAGTCCTTGGCATTATCCCAGATATGCAGCATAAAAGTAATAGTAGTGCTTTCAAAAAAACCACCCCCCCCTCCAAAGGAGGGGATGTTTTTAAACGACGATTGATCACCTATGAGGATCCCAAATCACCCATATCGGAAAGTTATCGCTCGCTTCGTACAAATATTATATATGCAACCAATGACGAGCCAATAAAAAGTATAATAGTTTCAAGTCCTCAACCTGGAGAAGGAAAGTCCACGTCTACTGCAAATCTAGCCATTGCCTTTGCCCAGCTAAAAAAACGAACTCTCCTTGTGGATGCTGATTTAAGAAAACCGGTTCAACATAATGTTTTTGATGTGCCTCGAGAACCTGGATTGGCGGACTATCTTTTAAAAAATCATGAAAAAATCGATCCCATTATTCATTCAACCAAAGTCGATAATCTCTCTATCCTGAGTGCGGGTGGTTTACCGCCAAATCCATCGGAACTTCTAGGTTCCTCGAGAATGAGTGAATTGGTCGATCATTTAGAGCAGAAATGGGATATAATATTGTTTGATTCCCCTCCGATTGTGGCAGTTACTGATTCGTCCATGATATCATCTGAGATAGACGCGCTTGTAATGGTCGTGAAAGCTGGGCAGACAGATCGTTCGGCAGTAGATAGAGCTTTGGATACAATTTCCAATGTGAAAGCCCCGTTAATAGGAGCTATACTTAACGGTGTTAACCAAGAAACCTTAAGTGGTAAATATTCATATTATTACTCATACTATAATTATTACTATAATGAACACGAATCTGGGAAACATGTAAAGTGACACAATCGAGGCGGAATTTGGTGCAATGTAGTAAAGCAAATTAAGGATAAATGCTGAAGGTTCTGCAAGAAATTCTCAGAGATGCACCAGTCTTTTTGTTATAAAAAGTTGGATGTAGCAGCAAGTGACTATATGAGAACGCTTTAACTTATAATCAATCAGAGATATATCGGCAAAAGCAATGAAAACAGATAAATTGAAAAATAGCAAACTCCTTATTACTGGTGGAGCTGGATTTATAGGATCAAATCTTATTGAATATTTTTTAAGTAATAATAACGAGGTTGTGTGTCTTGACAATTTGAGTACAGGCCATAAGAAAAATGTTGTTCAATTTATGCAGAATCGAAACTTTCAATTTATTGAAGGTGATATTCGAGATTTAGATATATGTAAAGTAGCCACCCAAGGGTGTGATTATGTTTTTCATCAGGCCGCACTTGGTTCAGTTCCGCGTTCCATCAAAGATCCCGCTATGACTAATGCAGTTAATATTGATGGGTTTCTAAATATGTTGATTGCAGCTCGTGACGAAAAAGTAAAGAGATTTATCTATGCAGCAAGTTCTTCAACATATGGCAATTCAACTGAATTGCCAAAGATCGAAGAGAGGACTGGCCGTCCACTTAGTCCCTACGCAATTACCAAGGTAGTGAACGAGTATTTTGCAAAAGTGTATAGCGAACTCTATGGTTTGGAAACCATAGGATTAAGATATTTCAATGTATTCGGAAAGAACCAGGATCCAAATGGGTCCTATGCTGCGGTCATTCCACTCTGGGTAAAACGGTTAATAAATTATGAACCACCAGTCATTAATGGTGATGGAACTTATAGTAGAGATTTTACATATATTGATAATGTAATTCAGGCCAACGAAAAGGCTGTGATTAAACCTAAGGAAGCATTAATAAAGAATCTGAGTAAATATTATTCCAACCTTAATCAAAAAGAAGGGATTGTAATTGAACCACCTAAGGTCGTGATGGATGTGTTTAATGTAGCATTTGGAGGGAATACGAGCCTTTTCGAATTGTGTGATGCTTTGATAGTTAACCTCGCAAAATATGATAAGTCTATTGGTAAAATTAAACCTATAATGGGTTCTAAGCGACAGGGAGATATTCCTCACAGCCAAGCATCTATTTCTAAGGCTCAAATTGTCTTAGATTATGATCCAAAATTCGATGCCATTCAGGGCTTTGAAAAAGCATGTGATTGGTATTGGAACAATTTACAATAGTTATTGATCATCAATTCAAGATTTATTCATTTTTTTATAGGGTGAAACTTCGTTGCTAAAAAATAAAAACGCATGTTATTGTTCAAGGTTTAAGTTTTGTAGCTTTGCCACGACAACTGCGGGAGCAAGCAGATTAGATGAAAATAGTCAATGTTTATTTGATGCAGCTGGAATTGATTTGAATAATCTTTTAAATTGCCACCCAGATAATTAATACTCCAATGCCATACGAGAATATCTAATGATAACTAATGAAATTCAAAGAATTGACAATTTTGTAGATAATGACAGGACGAACGTTGTAATCCAGGGGATTGGGTTTGTTGGGGCTGCTATGCTTGCAGCCATCTCAAATGCAACTGATCAAGCTGGTAATTACCTTTATAATGCGATTGGCGTCGATCTTTGCGGGGACGAGCATTCTTGGAAAATAGATAGTGTCAATACTGGAATGAGTCCAATTCAGTCAAGCGACGCAAGCCTTGATGCTGCTTATCGAGAGGCGAAAAGTCGAGGGAATCTTTTGGCAACCTGCAACGAGTTTGCCTATTCTGTAGCTGACATAGTTGTAGTAGACATGAATCTTGACATTAATAAAAATACACTCGGTGATGCTGCTGACTACTCGTTCACCTTTGATTCATATTTAAAAGGTATTCGCGCTATCGGCGATCACATCTCACCTGAAACATTAGTTATTATAGAGAGCACTGTACCCCCAGGGTCGACTGAAAATGTTATTTATCCCTTTCTCAAAGGTATATTTGAAGAGCGCAACCTTGAGGATAGTTCCATTTCACTAGCCCACTCCTATGAACGGGTGATGCCCGGTGAAGGCTATCTAAGTTCAATAACAAACTATTACAGGGTATTCGCTGGTATTGATGAAAATTCCGCCGAAAAAGCTGAAAGGTTTTTTGAATCTTTTATAAATGTTAGTGATTATCCACTAACAAGATTGCATAGTACAAATGCTTCGGAGATGGCAAAGGTGCTTGAAAATTCATACCGAGCCATGAACATAGCCTTTATGCAGGAGTGGACTGAATTTGCTGATGTCGCAGGAGTAAATTTGTTTGATGTCATAGATGCAATACGTATGCGTCCAACTCACAAGAACATCATGGCTCCAGGTTTGGGTGTCGGTGGTTACTGTCTTACTAAAGATGCACTCTTAGCTGATTATGGGTATAGGAACATCTTTAAGGGGGAGAAGTCACTTTCGATGTCGATAGAAGCAATCAATATCAATGATATGATGCCCCAGTTTACATACAAGCTCTTGCATGAGGCAAATATCGACGCCTTGAACGCGAACATTGCGATCCTGGGAGTGAGTTATTTAAACGATGTGGGGGATACAAGATATACACCAACAGGTTTATTGTTTGACCTTCTGTCCGAGGGCAATTCAAATGTGCATCTCTATGATCCCTACATTAAATTTTGGGAAGAAAAAGATAAGGTAGTAAATACTACCCTACACTCAAAATCAGGTCTGGATGTAGAGGTAATAATCTTTGCTGTAAGTCATAAGGAATATAGAGAGATAACGCTTGAACAACTCCAGGTAGCATTTCCCTCCTTAAAATGTGTGGTTGATGCTAACAATGTGATTAACAGTAGAGTCGCCAAGTCAATTGTAAGTTCCGGAGTTCAATTTATTGGGCTTGGTAAAACAAAAAATAGTTAGGGCAAGTAATTGAGTAAGATTTTAGTTTTAGGTAGCGCAGGATTTGTAGGGTTTCATGTTTCATCTGTGCTTTCAAGCGATCCCAATAACCAAATCACATTAGTGGACAATATGCAGAGGGGCAGGATGGACGATGCGTTTTCTTCATTGATCAATAAACCTAATGTGACTTTTCTTCAAGCCGATATAACTGATGACTCAGTTTATTCCAACCTGGCAAATGATTACGAATACATTTACAATTTTGCAGCAGTCATTGGGGTTCAAAATGTTGAAAATAACCCTGACAAGGTGTTGTATGTGAACAGTATCTCGATGTTGAATCTTTTTGAATATGCAAAAACCTTAAACTCACTCAAAAGAGTCATCTTTACTTCCACCAGCGAAATTTATAGTGGAACGCTGAGGCACTATGGTATTTCTATCCCAACCAGCGAGGAAGTTAAGCTGGTGGTCGATGATATTACCAGCAATCGAAGCACATATGCACTATCAAAGATGTTCGGGGAGTCAGTGGCACATGTGTATGGGAAAAAATACTCCATCCCTTATACTATAGTGCGCTATCACAATGTGTATGGACCACGAATGGGATACGCTCATGTTATCCCTGAAACATTCATCAAAATTAATACGAATGATCTCATAGAGGTGCCTTCAAGCGAGCATACCAGGGCTTTCTGTTATATTGATGATGCTGTTCGAATGACCATTGGTTTGGCTGAAAATATGGGGACTTCCGGAGAAACATACCATGTTGGAAACTCAAAGGAGGAGATCAAGATCAAGGAGCTCGTCGAGCTTGTGGCAAACACCATGTCAAAGGTTGTCGGTGTCGAGCCACTTCCCCCGACAAAGGGTTCTCCCGAGCGTCGTGCTCCGAGCACAAAAAAAATTACTCAAGCCACAGGTATTGAACCAGAGGTCTCACTTGCGGAGGGGCTTCGGTTGACTTATGAGTGGTATCAGGACAAATTAGATACCAGATGGGAGTAAGAAATTGTCTTCCACGATAATCAAGGAAAATAGATTCCAAGAGCTTATTGATTATGTGAAGACCCTTTACTCTGAACAGGGTTTCATACCTCTCCATGCTCCAGTGTTTTCTGGAAATGAAAAGAAATATTTAAACGACTGCATTGATTCCACCTTTGTTTCGTATATTGGAAAATATGTTAGTCAATTTGAGGATATGATCGCCTCCTATACTGGTGCTAAACATGCTGTTGCAGTTGTTAATGGAACGGTAGCGCTGCAGATTGCATTGGAGATCATTGGAACACCTGAGCCTGATCAGGAAGTGATTACTCAGCCTCTAACTTTTGTAGCAACTGCAAATGCGATTGCTCATACTGGTTCCACCCCAGTGTTTGTCGATGTCGACCTTGATACATTAGGAATGTCCCCAAAGTCTCTAAGCAACTTTTTTGAAGGTTATGCCATCCAAAAGGGATCTGCCACTTATAATAAGAGTACAGGTAGGAAGATCAAAGCCGTCATGCCTATGCACACCTTTGGGCATCCCTGTAGGATCGATGAAATAATTGAAATTGCAGATCGATACAATCTTCCAGTTGTGGAAGATGCCGCAGAGTCTCTTGGATCCTCTTACAAGGGCAGGCACACAGGAACATTTGGCAAGGTTGGGGTTGTTAGTTTTAATGGGAATAAAACTATTACTGCTGGCGGTGGTGGCATGATCATCACGGATGATGAAGCCATCGCCTTGAGGGCCAAGCACATCACCACAACTGCAAAAATGCCCCATGATTGGGAGTATATCCATGATGAAATCGGATATAATTTTCGCCTAACAAATGTTTCAGCTGCATTAGGCGTAGCCCAGATGGAGCAACTTCCTGAGATTCTATTGAACAAAAGAGACACAGCTGAAAAATATGCTAAATTTTGCAATCAGCATGATATTCCCTTTGTTTCAGAGCCCTCTTTTTCTGAATCAAACTATTGGTTGAACGCCATCGTGCTTGGTGATAGGAAAGAGCGTGATAGATTCTTGAGGCTGAGCAATGACTATGGCGTGATGACAAGACCAATCTGGCGCTTGATGAATGGTTTGAAAATGTATGAAAAATGTCAATCTGATAAAATAGAAAACTCGCAATGGCTAGAGGAGAGAGTTGTTAATATTCCCAGTGGTGTTAGGGGGTTACAATCACTATGACGCTTAAAATAGGCTATTTTGCTGACGGTATTTGGGCACATCGGGCATTTGAGCTAATAAATGAGGATAACCGGTTTAACATATCCTTTATTTGTGTGCGATACGATTCGGGAGACCTAGTGCTTGAGAACCTCGCCGCGACTTATAACATCGATCTGGTAAAACATCCCAGAGTAAGCTCTAAGGATTTCCTTAACTCGATAGACAAATACAATTGCGACCTTTTTGTCTCGATGAGCTTTAATCAGATATTTAAAAAAAAATTTATTGAGTTTCCCCCCCTTGGAACAATCAATTGCCATGCTGGTAAGTTGCCATTTTACCGGGGGAGAAACATTCTGAATTGGGTGTTAATAAATGATGAGGATGAATTTGGTATCACTGTACACTATGTCGATGAAGGGATCGATACTGGAGACATAATCCTTCAGAGGAGTTTTCCCATAAGCGATGATGATAATTATTCTACCCTTCTAATGAGAGCTCAAAGTGGTTGTGCAGAAGTCTTGTTCGACTCACTAGAGTTGATTTACGAAGATAAGGCCACTCCAATCAAGCAAAACACGATTCATCCAACAGGGATGTATTGTGTTATGCGGATGGTTGGTGACGAAATAATTGATTGGTCGCGAACCAGTAGGGAGATCTTCAATCTAATTCGTGGCATCTGTCCACCAGGACCCGGTGCTAGAAGTGAACTAAATGGAAGAGAAATTATAATTAATCAGGCCAGGATGATTGATACTGCGCCTACATATAGTCTCATTCCTGGAGCGATAATTGGAAAAACCCAAAATTCAATAGTTGTTAAAACAGGTGATACAAGTTTAGAGATTATAGATTATGAATATGAGGGTCCTGTTATGATTGGAGCACGGCTTAAATGAAAGTAATAGGAATATTTACAACCACTCGCGCTGAATATGGATTGCTATCAAGTCTTTTGGATGCAATCGACAAGGATGATTCGCTAGACTATCTGCTATTTGTGGGAGGTGGACACCATCTCCAAAGCCAGGGAAAATCGATAAATGAAATGCAACGGCATGCAAAGAAAATTGTACCTTTCGATTTTTTACTTTCTACAGACTCTGACAATACACTTACTCAGTCTTTAGGGGTTGAGTTTTTTCTGCTTAGTGATTTGTTTATGAAGTACAATTTCGAATTTACCTGCGTGCTAGGGGACAGGGTTGAGTTGTTACCAATCGTTCAGACTTCAATTGTATATAGGAAACCTATTATTCATATACACGGTGGCGAGATTACAGAAGGGGCAATAGATGATCAAATTCGACACATGATCACCAAAGCTTCTCATATTCATTTTGCAATTTGTGAAGAGTATGCTAGAAATATTATCCAGATGGGGGAGGAATCTTGGCGTGTCCATAGTGTTGGGGCACTGGGGATTGATTCAATTACAAATCGAGGAGTTATTGAGAAAGCTGAGTTGTTCAAACAACTTGGGCTCCTGGAATCGAAGCCGACGATTTTATTAACCTATCACCCGGTAACACTTGAATTAACAACACCTGCGTTAACTCAAATCGAGAATGTGTTTCATTCTCTGAATGAGTTTGATTATCAAGTGGTTGTGACTGCTCCTAATATTGATCAATCTCACGACGATATTTTTACAATTATCGACCAACAAATTAGTAAAAATGAGAACTATTTCTACGTGGAGTCATTGGGTATTGAACGATATCAATCTATGCTTAGCTACATTGATTTCGTTATTGGAAATTCATCAAGTGGAATATTGGAGGCTCCGTTTTTCAAAATTCCAACTGTGAATATTGGCGATCGCCAAAAAGGTCGAATCAGACATGATAGCGTAATTGATACCGGATATTCAATTGAAGACATTTCAGAGGGTATCGAGGAAGCCCAAAATATGATCCGTATGAATGTATTAAAGGAAATGACTTACAAATTTGGCGATGGTAATGCAGCAAGTAGGATGACAGAAATAATTAAGTTAAGTAAAGTTGATTTTGATATGATGAGAAAAAAACTGGAGTTTCCCCAATGAGTAAGACTTTAATTATTGCTGAAGCTGGCGTCAATCACAATGGTAATATTGAAATAGCTTATGAAATGATTGAGGCTGCGAAGAATGCAGGGGCTGATATTGTTAAATTCCAAACATTTCGAGCTCTGTCACTTGTAAGCAAGGAGAGTCCTAAGGCGCAATATCAGATAGAGAATACGGACTCGAGTGAATCACAATACGCAATGTTAGCAAATCTTGAGCTTGATAGGGAGATGCACCTTAAGTTGATTGAGTACTGTAAAGCTACTGATATTGAGTTCATGTCTACTCCTTTTGATAATGAAAGTATAAATCTTTTGTCAGAGCTTGGCATGAGAAGGCTGAAAATACCATCAGGTGAAATAACTAATTATCCATATCTGAAACATATAGCAAAACAAGATGCACAATTGATTGTTTCGACAGGTATGTCAAATCTAGGAGAGGTCGAAGAAGCCATAGAAGTCCTTACATTAAACGGTTCTAAAAGAAGCAACCTTACCTTACTTCATTGCAATACGGAATACCCCACACCTTATCAGGATGTCAATCTGAGAGCGATGGCAACAATGAAAGAAGCCTTTAAATTACCAATTGGGTACTCAGATCATACACTTGGAATAGAAGTTCCGATTGCAGCAGTGGCACTTGGAGCAACAGTAATTGAGAAACATTTTACACTTGATAGACAAATGGTGGGACCGGACCACAAAGCTTCCTTGGAGCCTCTTGAACTTAAGGAGATGGTTTCTTCTATAAGGAACACAGAGCAGAGTCTTGGAGATGGTCTTAAAAAGGTTTCGGAATCAGAAAAAAAGAATAAAGAAATTGCTCGAAAGAGTATTGTAGCTGACTGCAGGATATCAGCGGGTGAAGAATTTTCAGAAGACAATTTGACTTCCAAACGACCAGGAAATGGTATCTCACCGATGAGGTGGAATGAGGTGATTGGTCAAAGGGCTCAAAAAAACTATGAAATTGATGACCCTATTGAATAGTAACTCGGTTAATATGTCAAACCAGCGAACCATGCAATTGAAATAACAGAAGGGGTTAAATAGATATCCATGGAAAAATTTAAAGAGCTTATAATTAAAGGTAATATACCCCTCCTTAAAGCCATGCAAATTCTAGATAATACTGAGGGGAAGAATTTGTTTGTAGTTGATCATAGAAGTCAGTTTATTGGTTCAGTAACTGATGGCGATATTCGCAGATGGATTCTGAACGGAGGGAAATTAGATTCACCAATTATTTCTGCTGCATGGCGAGATGCATTCACAGTTCGCAATCCATATACTGATGCAGATGTCAAGGCTGAAATGGCAGAACGGGATATCCATTTTGTTCCGATCCTAAATGAGAGAAATGAAATTGAGGATATATTATGCAACGATTCAGCTATCGAGTCAATTGGAGATAGGACTACAATTAATGCCCTAGATATCCCTGTTGTGATTATGGCGGGCGGAAAAGGAACCAGGCTGGATCCGTTTACTAGAATACTACCAAAACCGCTTATCCCTATTGGTGATAAGTCCATTCTCGAGATCATAATTGAGAAATTCCTACCCTATCAAGTAGATCACTTCTATTTGTCAGTAAACTATAAATCTGCAATCATTAAATCTTACTTTCAGGAGATTAATCCGGATTACGAATTGTCATTTATCGATGAGGAAAAACCGCTGGGAACCGTTGGTTCTCTGTCAAAACTGGTGGGGAAATATAAAACTCCGGTGTTACTGACAAACTGTGACAACATTATTGATGCAGATTTTAACGACATCAAGCACCATCATTTAAAAATGAAGAATGACATAACGATGGTCGCTTCTGTCAAAAATTATCATATCCCATATGGGGTGTGTGAAATTGAAAAAGGTGGTAACCTCCTTAAAATTCTTGAGAAACCAGTGTATAATTATCTTGTCAACACAGGTATGTATATTATCTCTCAGTCTGCCCTGGAGATGATACCAGTTGAGCAATTCTTTCATGTGACTCATCTGATGGAACTCATTAAAAAGAACGGTGGTCAAGTAGGTGTCTATCCTATTTCAGATGATTCTTGGGCAGATACAGGAGAATGGGGTGAATATAAGAACGCTATGAAGAAAATAGCTGAATGATAGATGGTAATACGATATTAGCCATTATTCCTGCCAGAGGCGGTAGTAAGCGACTTCCGAGGAAAAATATTCTTCCGCTGGGAAACAAACCTCTCATTGAATGGTCTATAGAGGCAGCACAAAAAAGCAAGTACATTGATTGTATCATTGTTTCTAGTGAAGATAGTGAGATTCTAGACATTGCAAGAAAGTGTGGTGTTGTTGCCCTAAATCGTCCAAGTGAACTGGCATCTGATATTGCTACAAGCTATAGTGTGATTGAACACGTCTTAGAATCTTCCTCACGAGACTATGATTTCGTGATTTTATTGCAGCCTACCAGCCCCTTAAGAAATGAGACTCATGTTGATCAAGCTATAGAAAACGTGCAATCGAAAAATGCAGATGCAGTTATTTCAGTCGTTGAGATGGAACATTCACCACTCTGGAGCAATACTCTACCAGCTGATGATAACATGGATAATTTTATTTCCGAGAGCGCTATAAACATGAGGAGTCAGGATTTACCGAAGTATTTTCGACTAAATGGGGATTTATATCTTTGCAGAGTCGAGTGCTTGTTAAGAGAAAAACGATTATTGTTAAAGAATAACACCTATGCTTACAAGATGAATCCTGAGTATTCAGTCGACATTGATACTAAATTAGATTTCAAACTTGCTGAATTCTTATTGACACAAGAATTGTAATCCTACCAAATGAACGTAGATTAGCTTGCTCTCAAATAAAGTTTAAACATCTGCATAGGACCACTATTTACTCATGGGAAAAAGTATACGAATAATTGCTAGAATGGACATCAAGGGTCCACATTTGGTGAAAGGAATTCATCTAGAAGGACTAAGAGTCCTGGGTACCCCGGAGGAGTTTGCCAAGCACTATTATGAGCATGGAGCAGATGAATTGTTCTATCAGGACGTGGTGGCAAGCTTATATGGTAGAAATAGCTTAGATGATTTCATCAATAAAGCAGCTATGAGCTCATTTATTCCGATGACTGTTGGTGGGGGGATTCGAACGATAGCAGATATTACACGGGTACTTAGAGCTGGTGCGGACAAGGTCTCCATAAACACTGCAGGTATTCAAAATCCACAATTCATTAAGGACGCTGTCCAAGTATTTGGATCCTCAACAATAATTGTAGCTATTGAAGCGATCAGAGATTCAAAGGGAAACTATCTGGCTTATACAGATAATGGTCGTGAATATACAGGCGTTGATGTGTATGATTGGGCAAAAAAAATTGAAGAGTTGGGGGCGGGAGAAATATGCTTAACCTCAGTGGATCGGGATGGAACTAACGCTGGGTTTGATATTGAGCTGGTCAAGAATGTATCAACCTCTGTCAATATACCTGTTATTGCTCATGGTGGAGCCGGGACACCAGAGGACATTGCGCAGGTGGTTACAGATGGCCGGGCTGATGCAGTTGCATTGTCCTCAATCATTCACTATGACTATGTGAAAAATCGTACAGAAAAAATTGACTACAATGATGGCGAGGGAAATACCGAATTTTTAAAGCGTAACACCAGCTTAAATCAGATTAATTCTTATTCCATTGAAACAATAAAAAATGCCATTTCAAAGGAAAACATTAATTGCAGAATTTGAACGGGAATCCACAATCCAAATGAAAAATGTTGCAATAATTGATTACAAGATTAGCAATTTGTTTAGTGTGAACCAAGCTTGTATTCATGCAGGGTTGTCTCCAGTGATCACCAGCGATAAATTGATAATTGAGAAGGCTGATGGTATTATCTTACCTGGAGTTGGCTCGTTTAAAGAAGCAATGAATAACCTTTCTGACCTAGATTTATGTGATAGCATAAGAAAAGTTATCAATGAGGATAAACCATTTATGGGCATATGCCTGGGTTACCAGGTTCTATTTTCAGAGAGTGAGGAGTTTGGTCATACTGATGGGTTAAATATATTTTCCGGACAGGTGAAAAAATTTGAAAACCGTGGGAATAAGTTGCTAAAAATTCCCCAAGTGGGATGGAATACTATCAACCCTTATAATGAAGAGAAATGGAATAATTCACTGTTGAAAGGCATAGACCCCGGAGAATATACGTATTTTGTTCACTCATATTATGTAGATACTCAGGAAACAGAGATTGCCCTTACTAGCACAAACTATGAGGGTACAAATTATTGTTCTAGTATCCAGTCGAAGAACGTTTTTGCTTCTCAGTATCATCCAGAAAAAAGTGGCCTTGAGGGATTAAGAATTTATAAAAACTTTGAGAAAATGATTACAAGGATACAAAATGAAAAATAGATATGATGTAAAATACGGTCTTCCTGAAGAAATAAAATTTTGCAAAAATTGTGTAATGTCCAATCAGAGACCTGCATCAACTGCAGAGTTTAAGCATACCATCAGCAGTAAAAAAACCACAATGTATATCCATGAAGATGGAGTATGTGATGCATGCAAAATGGCCGAAGATAAGGAATCTATTGATTGGAAAGAGAGGGAAGATCAATTATTAAGACTTTTGGATAAACATCGGAGGAAAGATGGATATTACGATTGCATAGTTCCAGGCAGTGGTGGAAAGGATAGTGCATATCAGTCACATGTTCTAAAGTACAAATATGGAATGCATCCATTGACCATTACATGGCCTCCGATTATGTACACAGAATATGGATATCAAAATTTTAGGAAGTGGATTGAAGTTGGAGGGTTCGATAACATATCTTACAATCAAAATGGTAGGGTGATGAAACTTCTCACAAAACTTGCTATTGAAAACTTATTTCACCCATTTCAAACATTTATTCTCGGTCAAAAAAATATTGGGCCAAAGATTGCGGCAAAATTTGAGATACCCTTAGTATTTTATGGAGAGAATGAAGCTGAGTATGGGAATCCAATAGCAGATAATGTTTCATCACTTCGAAGTAAATCATATCATGCTATGGAGAATATTGAGGAGATGTACCTTGGAGGATTATCCGTTCCACATCTTATTGAGAAATATGATTTATCCATGAATGATTTAATGACTTTTCTTCCAGCCCCGGTAAAAGAGATAGAGAGGTCAGGAATTGAAGTACATTATTTAGGCTACTACTTAAAATGGACGCCCCAGGAAGTTTATTATTATGCGGTTGATAAGACAGGCTTTAAGGCTCGTCCACATCGAACTCAAGGGACATATAGCAAATATAATAGCATTGATGATAAGATTGATGATCTTCATTACTATACAACCTTTATTAAATTCGGAATTGGCAGAGCTACATATGATGCCGCACAAGAGATTAGAAATAAGCATGTGAGTAGGGAGGAGGGCCAGGCATTAGTGAAGAGGTTTGATGGCGAATTCCCTGATAGATACTTCAATGAGATAATGGAATATCTTGATATTGATCCTGATTATTTCTTGAACGGATTGACCGACAAATTTAGATCTCAGCACCTCTGGGAAAAAGAAGATGGGATTTGGAAACTGCGTCATAATGTAAATGGGGATGGTACTGATGATTAAACATTACAGAGTTAATAATAGAGAACAAAACTTCCATCTACTTTAAGAATAATGGTTTTTACAGTGCAGACACAGTTGCTATTCAAAATGAGAAAAACGCACACCATAGATATTGATGATTACTTTGATTTTACAATATCTGACCTGCTAAATAAAGATGGAAATAGAAATGCCTAACAGTAAACATGTCTTGTTCCTAATCGATCATAAACATCGCGATTTACCAAGTGCCTCCCTAATTGGACACCACTTATCAAAAAAGGGCTATATCGTCAAGTACTGCGCATACTGGCAAGAAGATATTCTTATGGGTCAATTCAACCCTGAATATATTATTCTTGGTAAACCGGTATATAGCTATATGAAATTAGCTAAATGGCGAGCTGAAGGACGAAAATGGATTGCGCTCGATGTTGAGGGCAATCCTCAAGATATTATTTATGAGATGAAGGTCGAAATGATTCCAGACATGTCAATTTACTGGAACAACAAGGAGTATTCAGCTTACGAAAATTATTATCGTAAAAAAAGTGGTTATTTTAAACCCATGCCAGACCTAAGGGTGCTTGGTTGCCCACGTATAGATTTTCATCATGAAAGTTTGTCACATCTATTTGAGTCAAAAGAAGATATATTAAAGAGATTTGACTTATCCGCAAAATTCAAAACAATAACAATTGCCACAAGCACTCAAGACTCACATTTTAGCGCTGAGAAAAGAGCGAACCAGGCACAAACTAGAGATGCTGTATTATCGAAATCAGCCGATTACTCAACAATTGTAAGAAACATGGAGATATTGCGTGACAATACGGAGCGCTTAATAGCTTTAATTGCAAATTCAAGTGATGATTACAATATAGTTCTTAAACCACACCCAAATGAAAATGTCATTTTCTGGGAAACACTTTTTCATAGACTAAATTTTGAGAATGCTAGAGTCATGAAAGGTGAAACAATAAATAACTTGCTGGCGATTTCAGATATACATATCGCACATAACGTCTGTACTACCACATTTGAAGCCATGCTACATTCGATACCTACCGTGGAAATGCACACATTCCAGAGCTCAAGCCTATATGAAGCAGAACATCTGAATTTAGCATCTTACAAAATTAGAGATCCTGAGGAAATTTCAGATATTTTGAGAAACGTTTTCAGTGCTAGTTCATCCCGTGCTCCACTTGAATTTCAAAGAGTGAATAAATATTGTGAAAAGAATTTTGGTACCTTTGATGGAAATAGATGCCAAGAATATGCAAAATATATTGATGAATTCATAAAGGCAAATAAAGGTACGAAAAGGACAATAATCTCCCTAATCCTAGACTACTCAATATTTTTTCAATATTTTGTCGCAAATAGACTTAGGGCATTCAAATGGTATATTATCAGGAGAATTCGGGGTGAAAAAGCTCCCATAAGTGATGACGTCACAGTAACGGGAAATACGGATATGAGAGGACGATTTGATAACAGGATAATTCCAGGTGATGAAGAGTTATGGTTGCAAAAGTATAAACGGCATATAGGTTGAATGTTAAATATGGGATTTTAGATATGTTTCAAAAATTAAAATTAAGCTATAACAGAATGTTAAAAAGACCTGCTGATGAGCCTAATGCTGATGTCATGGATCGGCACAATCTATATGTTCGTTTTGTAATGCGCCCGTTTGCATATTTACCAACATTAGCATTGTACAAAATGAATGTCTCACCGAACTCAGCTACCTGGTTTGGATTTATTATCATTTTACTCAGTTCGTCATATTTCTTTGTATATCCATTAAATGATCATTTAATGACAGCTATTTTTATAAATATATACTTCATATTTGATCATATCGATGGAAACTTGGCAAGGCTTTACAAAACGACCAATCAATATGGCAAGTTTCTAGATGGAACATTGGGGTATATTGGTGAGATAATTTTTATTCCTTGTATTAGTTACGCGATATTTATTAAAACAGATATGATCCTCATTCTGTTTGTGGGTTACTATATTGTTATCCTAGAGTCAATTTATAAGTACATTCACCTACGAGTATTGGTAGATAAAAATCGGGAGACTAGCAATTCTATAACTTCTCCGGTTGATAAGCAGAATCAACATGAAGATATTTCTGGTAAGAGTATTAAATATTATTTTTACAAGTATAAGGTATATGAAAAATACTATTTGCAGAATATATCTGCTATTAAATTTGGCTCTTTGCTAATATTCGCATACTTAGATGCTCTTAACTATTACATTCTCCTCTATGCTATTACAATAACAATGGTACTCATTCCATATATAATAATTGAATTTATCCGGGCAAAAATCATACTTAACTTTCATCGATCTACCTAATTCAATAAATCTGCTTTCATTTAAGCTAATGTTTTATAAAACAGAAGTGATTGTTCATTTTTCTCTTCCTATCATAGAGCTACAGGAAATATCTATATTTGAGCAAAGAAAATTATTCCCATGCTTCACTAAAAGAACTCATTTTTAGATTCGTTAAGATATCCTCCACATATGGCGGATTTAAGTTCATATCTCAATTTGGAGCGTTCTTTCTTACGCCCATATATTGGCATTACCTTTCGCCAGAAGACTATGGTACATTAGGATTGATTGCTGTTCTACAGGGAGTTATAACACCAATTATTAATTTAGGATTACATAGCAGTGTTGAGAGGTTTTATTATGAATGGAATGAAGAAGAAAGAAAATATAAAATTGGTGCATTATGGTTAATAAGTATAATTATATCCTTTCTCATAATAACTGCCATAGACTTATCCTCCGAAATTATCTTTCCTCACATATTCACCCAAGTTCCCTATAATCCATATTTTAGAGTTAGCTTAGTTACGACTTTATTTGTCTCACTAAGTTTCTTCCCTTTCGTAATTCTTAGAATTACAGAAAAAAGCAAGCAATTTGGGATATATTCAGTTTTCAATTTCGCATTAACATCAGTAATTAGCATATTTATGCTATCAGTTCTCAAATATAAAGTATTGGGTGTTTTATATGGAGGTCTCATAAGTGCGCTTATTATGGGGGTGTTCTGGATTATATGGATGTATAAGCGAATAAAAATAAATATTAATATTGGCAAAATTAAATCTGAAATTTATTACTCCATTCCTAATCTGCCCATAAATATTCTCGAAGCGATAGGAAACAATTTTGATCAATATTTATTAGAAAAGTATTTGGGCTTGAAGCAATTAGGATATTATAGTATCGGAAATCGGTTTGGTACATATTTTAATCAGCTTAATTCTTCCTTAAAAACAGCCTGGTTTCCAATGACATACAAAATGTTATCCCAAAAAAAGGATTTCAAAAGTGTGTTGCCGTCATTGTCATTATTTTACTTTTATGTTTTAACTATTTTTGCGCTATCATCCTCTTTGCTGCTTAGAGAAGTGATACTCCTGTTTGCCAGGGAAAAATACATTGATGCATACCAATTTGTACCTTTATTTATTTTGATATATTTAATAAGAAATTTTGGAACAGCTTGGGGTAGAGGATTGGATTTAGTTAAAAAGCCACAATATACTTTATTTAGCACAATACCTGGTGTAATATCGAGTATGGTGTTACTGTATATCTGGGTACCACGATACGGTGCTTATGGTGCGATTTATGCAATGTTAGTATCGTCTCTTATCAAGACATTTATTTACGTTCTAATTGCACATATATTCTATCCAAGAAAGTTCCCTGTTGATAAAGTGATTTATTTATGCTTAACATGTGGTTTCTTGTTTCTAATTGGCAACAATTCTGATCTCAATACATTTGCGTCAATATTATTTAAAATCTCGATAATTATTTTATTCATGGCGATTGGGAGCATTATCACTTTTGGCTATAAAAATGTAATTAGCCAAGTTAGTTTGATGGCAAGAAAAAGGTTTAATAATAATACATGATTACCAGCATGAAAAATACTGGGATTGTCATTCAGGCTAGGATGGGATCAACCCGACTACCAGGTAAAGTATTAATGGAATTTTGCGGAATTCCAATGATCCTTTTCCAGGTAGGCTTGTTACGAAAGTATAATTTTGGTTTCGATATAGTGATTGCCACTTCAACAGAGGAGAAAGACCTGGAAATAGTTCAGCTGTGCAAGGAAAATAAATTAAATTATATGACTGGTAGCGAGAAGGATGTGTTCAATCGCTACCGAAAGGTTATCCAGGAATACAGATTCGACAATATTATAAGATTGACAGCTGATAATCCTTTGGTTAGCTATTCAATAATAGATGCAGCAATCAAATCTCATTCCAAGTATGATCCTGACATTACTAGTACAAGGCGATTAGAGACCGATAATAATATCACCAGATACGTACCAAAAGGCTTTTCTGTCGATATAATTAGGAGTAAAGCTCTATTAGCAGTTGCGGAACACAATCTAGATGATTATCAAAGAGAACATGTTATCCCTGTGTTTTTCAATGGTCAATTTAAAGTAAATATATGTAAACCAAGAATAGATTATCTTAATGATATGTCCATTGATACCTACGAGGAATACCTCAGAATAAAGAGGTATGCAAAACGATTATTAGATGATGATAAACTACTTAGGTATTTAGGTTATGAATGAACAAAGGGGTAATCCCACCGTCACTATATATATTACGAGCTACAATTATGGAAAATATATAGAAAAGGCTATAAAGTCTGTAATTGCACAAACATTTACAGGTTATGAACTCATTATTATTGATGATGGTTCTTCTGATGATTCGAGAGAAATAATCAATAGATATGCATCGGATGATCGGTCATATACTATTTTCCAAGAGAATAAGGGCTTGAACGCATCAAACAATGTTGCACTGAAAATTGCACGTGGCAAATATATCATTCGATTAGATGCTGATGATTACTTTGCACCTCAAGCCATTGAGGTAATGGTTTCTGAATTAGAGCGAAATCCAGATTGCGCGCTAGTCTTTCCAGACTATTACCATATTACTGAGAATGGTGAAATAATAGAGGAGATTAAGAGACACAAATTTCCAGATAATGTCAGCCTTTTAGACCAACCTGCACACGGTGCTTGCACAATGATAAGGACAAATATTCTAAAATCGATAGGAGGTTATGACGAGGAGTTTAACAGGCAGGATGGCTACGATATCTGGCTTCGATTATCGAAATTATATCCAGTCAGAAATGTTGCACTACCCCTGTTTTTCTACCGGCAGCATGCAATGAGTATCACAAAGAATGAGGAGGCTTTGTTTCATACTCGTACTCAGATAATAGAGAAGAATTTTACAGATCCTAATCATAATCTACTGAAAACCCTGGCAATTATTCCTGTTAGAGGTAGTGAAATTGATCCAAATTCCGATCCCTTGCGTATGGTCGGCGGAAAGAGGTTAATTGATTGGACAATCGACTCAGCTCTTGAAAGCGATCTTCTTCAAGATGTTATTGTAACGAGTAATGACGAAATACTACATGAGTATATAAGCGATAAATATGAAGACAGTATAATCTGGATTGAACGTTCAAAAGATCTCACAAAAATCAACACGAATATTGAAGACACAGCAATTTTCACTATAAACGCCTACGAAGAAAAATATGAGCCAGTTGAACTTGTAATGATGTTGTATAGTGACTTTCCATTTCGTTCTTCCATGTACATTAAGCAAGCAATTCACCTTTTTCACATTCATGATTTAGATTCGGTCACAACAGTAAGAAAGGATGATGATATGTTTTATGTGCATTCTGGACACGGTTTAATCCCATGGCATCGGAGTAAAAAATTACGATTAGAAAGAGATGAGTTGTATAGACGAGCAGGGGGTCTTCACCTGATCAAAAAAGATATTTTATTAAAAGAAGAAAATATGTTATATGGCAAAATGGGTCACGTTGCAATCGATTCCAAAGCTGCGTTTAGGGTGAACACATCGTTTAATTATGAAATTGCTAACATGATAGCAATTGGAAAAACAAATGACTAGCTGGAACGGAAAACATGGGCCTCTTATAATTGCTGAAATTGGCGGAAACCACGAAGGAAGTTTTGAATATGCCCAAGAATTAACTCAACTTGCATGTGAGTCAGGTGTTGATGCAGTGAAATTTCAAATATACACAGGTGATTCGCTTGTAAATAAAATTGAAGATCCAGATAGAAATAGGCACTTCAATAATTTTGTATTAGAGCAAAGACAATATATAAAACTGGCAGAACAATGTCATGAAAATGGTGTCATATTTACGGCCTCAGTCTGGGATCCAAGCGCTTTTGATTGGATAGATCCTTTTATACCCTTCTACAAAATTGGATCAGGAGACTTAACAGCTCTCTCATTAATAGATAAGATTATATCTAAGCGGAAACCGATTCTACTATCTACTGGGCTATCAACAATGGGAGAAGTGGAGGAAGCAGTTCGCTACATTAGATCAAAAGATGATTTTTATATACAGAAAAATAACCTTGCATTGTTGCAATGCACTTCAATGTATCCTATACCTATTGAGGAGGCAAATTTGAATGTTATGCAAAGATATAGGGAAAAATTTAATATAAGAGTTGGTTACTCAGATCATACGGAGGGCACCTTAGCAGTAGAAACCGCTATTTCAATGGGCGCGGAAATAATAGAATTTCATTTCACTAATACCAGAGACGGCAAAGCATTTCGAGATCATAAGGTTTCATTAACGAAGGCTGAGGTTATCAAGCTAATTGATAAAGTCAAATTGATAAAAAAATTAATGGGTAATGGTATTAAGCGACCATTAAAATCGGAGGAAGATTCGGGGCATATTTCAAGTTTTAGGAGAGGCTTGTATTTTGCGAGGGATATAAAAAAGGGTGCAATAATTGAGAAAGCAGATATCGTTGAACTTCGTCCAAATTACGGGATAGATGGAAAGCTATATGGCAGTATTATAGGATTAAAATTAAATGTCGATGTAGCAAAACATTGTAGGATATCATTTGAATTGTTCGATTAAAAGCTCTTTGGATTGAAATCAAATATTCTACTAAACATGATAAATGAACCATACCAAGAATAATATGAGCGAGATAAAATATTCCCCTGAATTAATAGCGCAAGCATTGCTGAATGCAGAAAAAAAGGATGGTTTGTTCGACTATCATGTGGATGGACTTCATCTATACCAGCACATTAGAATATGGTTATATTATGAGATTTGTAATAAGTTGAAAATCTTTGATCAAATTAAACAACAAAAGACGTTAACCAGGTATAAGGAAATCAAAGCTATCCTAAAGCATTCTCTTATGCAAAATGATTTATGGGGTATCAAAGAAAGTAGCATAGCATTTGTAGAGAATATGCGTTATGATTCAAAAGAGAAACAAAACATTTACACATTTCCCCTCTTAGAAGAATTTAAACATTCACATTGTGTCATTCGAAGATCGTATAATGATGGAGAGTATCGAAAAATTGAAGGTTATTCAAAGAATCGCATTTACTATGACTATTATGTAGCTAAGAGGAAGCTCTTAAGAATTGCTTTGTCAAAAACCAACAAGTCTAGTTTGTTTGATTCCATTGCTGAAGTAGTGTGTGAGTCCATGAACAATCATCTCGCAGTCTCAATCGATCTGACACGTTTTATTTCAGATTATATGATAAGCTCATATTTGTCAGTTCAGATTGCACTTGACTTTTTAGGGCAAGTAAAGCCGTCATTGCTTATTGTTGTTTGTTCATACGTCCACTCAGATATTGTTCATGCTGCTAAAAATTTGAAAATTCCCGTAATTGAACTTCAACATGGTGTTATTTATCCATTTCATCTTGGCTATTCATATCCTAGAAGTCAACTGGGAACAGTAGACATTTTCCCAGATTACTTTTTTACTTATGGGGAATATTGGAATAATATTGCACCATTTCCCATAAAAAAAAAGAACATCATTGCAACTGGATTTCCATATTTTGAGCGACAAGTATTGAAGAATAGAAGAATCAGTGATGAGTCGAATACATTGCTATTTATTTCTCAAAACACTATTGGCTTGGAGCTATTTAAAATTGCTATTGATGTGGCAAAAAGGGTCACGACTCAGGATGTTATTTTTAAGCTACACCCCAAACAGTATCACAATTGGACAGAATCTTATAGTTCGTTGATTGAAGATGGGATTCCATCGAATCTGTCTGTTCTGGGGGTTGAGTCACCGCCAATTTACGAGTTATTCGCAATATCAAAAATTCAAATCGGTGTTTTCTCAACCGCAATTTATGAGGGTTTAGGATTTGGGCTAAAAACTATTATCTGCATGTTACCTGGGTGGACGTATTGTGAAAATCTTATCAAAAAAGATTATGCGAAACTTGCAAGAAATAGTGATGAGGTGATCGAGCTAATACCTTCGAATCGAAATACGAGTTTTAGTGCAAGTAAAATGTTTCGAAGAAATTCAGTTGAGAATATGCAAAAAATGATCGATCAAATTTTAATGAAACACAACAGCTAATAAGAAGTAAGAAATCATTGAATGAGAACAACAATTGTAAGAATTGCAATATTTAATGAATCCTTTTGGAATAAAGGATTGATCGAATCACAAAACCTTCAGCCGTTAAAGATTCTTGCAAAGAAGGATAAAAGGTATCAAATTGAAGTAACCGCTTTTATTTCTTTGCTGGAAATTATTAGATCTTGGAAGTTAATTTTAAGATACATTGAACAACAAAGATCAGAAGGGGTCATTTTTAAGGTGTTCCCTATCCTTTATTTGCCTTCTAGGCTCTTTTATCCACGATGGTTCATGTTACCAACATTATTGTTAAATACTTTCCCATATATATTGTATCTGTTAATAGTAGATAGGAAAACCAAACATAAAGTTTACTATAATTTACGATCTTATGAAATAGCATTATGCTTTAGCCTTCTTTATCGGTATCCAGATCGACTCGTTTTTGATCCAAGGACAGACATGATTTTAGAGCAGGTAACAATTGGCACATGGAAGGAGAAGTCAATTTCGTATAAAATATGGAGAATATTAGAGTGTTATATAATTACTCACACCTGCAAAACTCTATTTATCTCTGAACCTATGAGGGATGATATATTGGATAGATGTAGTCTAGATCACCAGGAGAATAAATATATAGTTCATTACAATCAAGTTGATTTCGAGAGGTTTTATACTCAGGAGCATACTAAAGATATTTCATTCTTATATTCTGGAACTTTAGGTCACTATAACGATTTTAGTTTCTATTTAAAATTTATGAAAGTGGCAATTAAAAAATGGCCTGATGCAATCCTCCATGTAGTGACAAACACCAGACCCAATTTGTTCATTGGTGAATTAGCAAAGCCCGAATTTAAGGAATTGTCAAAGAATGTTAAATTCCATCTTGCTCCTAAGTATGAGGAGATCCCTAAGATTTATAGTATATGTAATTATGGACTACAACTAATGAGAAATGCAGATAGTCGAATGGGCGTGAAATATGTTGAATATATTGCAGCCGGATTAACTCCAATTGTCAATGATAAAGTTAAAGGTGCTGTTCAATTTTCAAGGAAAATGAAAGTTGGTATTGTCATTGAGGATTACTCATTAGATCATCTGATTAAGTTTCTAGCAGAACAAATAGAGCAAAACATTTCGCCAGCACCAAATTGGGAAAACATAAGAGAACTAATTGATATGAACCTGTCATATGGCATTTTAGCTCAAATATTTGACTGATGTCGAATAATAGATATACTATTTTGTTTAAAACGTCTTAATAATACTTCAAAACTAACTATGATAAAAAGCAAAGTCCAAAATTATCAGATAGATTCACCATTGCCAGTAAAGATTCTTTACGCATTGCTGATAATAAATTACTGTATCTATATTCCTGTGAGCTTATTCAAATCAAATGTATTTCTACTTATCTATGATGTCTTATTGATCCTGATGCTTTTGCTAACGATTGCAAATAAAACAGTTGTTAAACGTATATTTAATGGAAAAAAGGTATTGTTGCTTCTTATCGTTTTATATGGAGTAAATCTATTAATAGTAACAGTGCTTGATTTTAGGTCCATTAGCATTGAATCAATAAAGACTATTCGAAATCTAACCTATGGATTAGGGATATTTATAATATCAAGCATTTGGTGTAATCAGAAGGATTACGTAAATATAATTATAAAAATTCTAGTCGTCGGTTCATTAATTACTGGAATATACGGTTTCAGGCAAATCCTATTTGGATTTATGGACTTTGAATTGGATAGGCTAAAGCTGATGGGAGCATCCTTTAAGGAATATGAAGTCCTAGGGCGTGCAAGAATGACGTCAAGTTTTGGTGATCCTTTGACCTGTGCTTTTTTTATGATGGTAGGTTACCTTGCATTGTTTATTGCAAAATCAAGGGGACTTCTACACTATCTAACAGAAAAAAAAAGAGTTTACATAAGCGCAGCAATATTAATAATATCACTTATCCTTACCTTGACCAGAGCTCCATTATTTGGTCTTTTAGTTGGTAGTATTCTAATTTATCCATTTTATAATTGGAATAATTTTAGGAATATCAGCGGGAATATCAAATATATAATTATAATCCTATGTGTTGTATTTCTTGTTGGTGGTGTTTCAAAGTCATATGTTATAGACTCAAGTAGGAATTATCATTCTAGTAATATCCAAAAAATCACCAGGCATGGTGTTAGTTCATTTATAAGCATATTTCAAAGCTTCGAAGCATTTGACGCTAATAGTAAGGTTGATGTTATCCTTAATCAGAGTCAAAGAAGTAGAATATCATCTTGGGGTAAGGCAATTAATTATATTAGAAAGAACCCCTTTGGTGGGGGATTAAATAACAGCTCAAATTATTCATATTCACTTGTTGATATCGGGTTATTGAGTTATGGTATTAAGTCAGGAATGATTGGATTCCTCTCAATGATACTCATCCTTTTTTATATAGGAATCAACTATTATAGATTAACTAAAGCTGAGACAGATGTTGTATTACGAAAAGAGAGCTATCTATATTTAAGCCTGTGGATTGCTATTATTGTGACTGGATTAGTTTCTGAGATTCTTCAGAATTCGTCTATATCAATTGTAGTGTGGACAATTGGTGGGATATTGACGAATTATAAGAGAAGAGTACAAAATGCTTTCCGGTATTAAGTGTGGTTCTCAGCTAGCATAGGGTGATATCTTACTCAACAAATAATGAATATTCAGACTTCGGTTCATGAGAAATTAGATGAATTAATCATGCTCTGATTATGTGTCAGAACTGGAATGCAATTATGACAAAAAATGGTAGTGTGATGGAAGGGAAACTGATTGCAATGAGAATTGGCTTCGTATTTACTAATTATAATAATGCTCATTATACAAAAGAAAATGTTATCTCCATATCACGTATAAAAAATTATGAAGTGTTGCCTGTTATTATTGTCGATAATAACTCAAACCAATCCGATAAGGATGAACTAAGAAAGATTGAAGATGAATTTGCAAATGTTAAAATAATTTTCAACAATGAGAACATAGGATATTTTGCAGGATTAAATGTTGGCATCCTAGAAATCAGGAATCATTATCCTGACATTGAACATATAGTTATTGGGAATAATGATTTAGAGTTTCCTTCAGATTTTTTCGATCATATAATTAATAAATCACATTTATTTAATGATTATCCTGTAATATGTCCGAATCTGGTCACATTAGATGGTGAGCATCAAAATCCTCACGTGTTGAGTAGCATTAGTGTTGCTAGAGAACTTATATGGGACATATATTACACAAACTATTTGATTGCAATATGTATCCGAGTATTGGCTAGATTTACGAAAAGATTCACGAGGAGAAGGGATCACGAGTATCATCGCATCCCGCAAATTATTTACCAGGGATATGGAGCATGTTACATCTTAGGTCCAATCTTTTTCAAACACTTTGATAATTTGTGGGCACCCACATTTCTTCTAGGGGAAGAACTTTTTCTAAGCAAACAGTTACAAGATAAAGGATTACACCTTTTTTACGAACCTAGCATATATGTTAATCATCATGATCATGCTTCAATGAGTAAACTAATAAGTAGCGATCTATGGAAAATAGCTAGAGATTCACATAAGATATACAGAAAATACGTTAATCCATTTTCTTCCAAAATATTGAGAAATAACTAAGGATATTTGTATTTCTATCACGAATAATATTGACCGAGATACAAATAATTATATCGTAAATTAGAAGTTCATATCGCCGTTACATTTCCGATTAGTTGAAAGGGTCCAATGCGAAATAAAGAATACCAAATTTGTACATGCTGTGTCATGGACACTTCTGATCCAAATATCGTCTTTGATGATACAGGGGTTTGTGATCATTGCCATGACTATTACGATAATGTGAAACCAAATTGGCATACCGATGATCGAGGTAAAGCTCAACTCGCTAGAACTATTGATTTGATAAAATCTGATGGGGAGGATCGGGACTTCGATTGTATCCTTGGATTAAGTGGTGGTGTTGACAGTTCGTTTATGCTACACCTCGCAGTGAAAGAATTTGGTTTACGTCCGCTAGTGTTTCATGTGGATGGTGGCTGGAATTCCGAGCTTGCAGTTCATAATATCAACGTAATGATTGATAAACTCAAGCTGGACCTGTATACGGAAGTTATAAATTGGGAAGAGATGAAAGATTTTCAACTTGCCTTTTTTAAGTCTGGAGTCCCTCACATAGATATTCCTCAGGATCATGCATTCATTGCCACCTTGTATAATTTTGCGAACAAGTATAACATTAAGTACATTCTGAATGGCGGAAATATTTCTACGGAATGCGTCCAGTATCCAATGGAATGGTTCTATTACGGAACGGACATGGCTCAAATCGGTGATATCAAAGATCAATTCTGTGAAAGTAAAATGAGTACTTACCCGTTTAGCTCAGTTCTACGGCACAAAATATATCTTAAATATTTAAAAGGGATAAATGTTGTGAAATTGCTTAATTATATGCCCTTTATTAAGAGTGAAGCAATTGAGCTACTAATTGAGACATATGATTGGAAACCCTATCCTCAAAAACATTATGAATCTCGATTTACAAAATTTTATGAGGGTTATTGGCTGCCAGAACGATTTGGGTATGACACTCGAAAGGTTCAATTCTCAAGTTTGATACTCACCCATCAGATGCGTAGAGAGGATGCCATAGAGAAACTAAAAATACCATCTTTTAATCCTGCCACTATTGATCAAGAATTTACATATATTGCAACGAAACTAGGAATATCATCTGATGAGTTGCGGCAATATTTTCACCTTCCCAAAAAATATTACTGGGATTATAGAAACCACCAAAACCTATTTAGGTTTGGAGCAAAAGTTATGCACAAAATGGGTCTTGAATGGGTTAAGAAGCGTACCCAATGATTACTATTATTGACTATGGACTTGGCAACATAAAAGCTTTTCTGAATGTTTATAAAAGTCTAAATATTAGCACTATTATAGCAAAGGATGCCAAGGCAGTAGAGGGGGCATCAAAAATTATTTTACCTGGTGTGGGAGCTTTTGATTATGCGATGTCCAGATTGAATGGTTCTGGTATGCGAGAAGCACTAGAAAATCAAGTTATGGATAAAGGAGTCCCTGTTTTAGGTATTTGTGTTGGAATGCAGATGTTAGGTAAGGGTAGTGATGAGGGTGCACTTACTGGCCTAAATTGGATAGACGGCAATGTAAAATTGTTTGAGTCGAAATCATTGTCTCACAAAATACCACTTCCCCACATGGGATGGAATACTTTGAATATCTGCCAAGAGAATAAACTGTTTGTTGATCTTGATGATCACGCGAGATTTTATTTTCTACATTCATATTATTTCAGTGCAAAAGATGAAGATAACATCATTGGAACTTCAGAATATGGAATAAAATATGCTAGCGCTATTAATCAAGGAAATGTCTATGGGATTCAATTTCACCCCGAGAAAAGTCACTTTAATGGCACTCAATTGCTAAAAAATTTTGCATCAATATAGAATATGCTGTATCCTCGAATTACCCCCTGCCTATTAATTCATAATAGCGGCCTTGTGAAAACAACTAAATTCGCGCAACCCAAATATGTTGGTGACCCTATAAATGCAGTTAAGATATTCAATGAAAAGGAGGTTGATGAATTAATTGTAGTAGATATAGATGCATCAAGAGAGGGGAATGAACCAAATTACAAAATGATAGAAAATCTTGCGATAGAATGCAGAATGCCCCTGTGTTATGGTGGAGGGATAAAAACCATGGAACAAGCACAGAGAATATTCAACTTGGGAGTAGAAAAAATTGCATTAAGCTCGCTAGCAGTAGAAAACCCAGAGGAAATACCTAAAATTTCTGAAAGAGTTGGTAATCAGAGTGTTGTAATTGTTTTGGATATTAAAAGGAAATTGTTTGGTGATAAATATGAATTATTTCTGCATAATGGGCTAAAGTCCACGGGTATTGATCCAATACAATTTGCGATAGACATGCAAAGTGCCGGTGCTGGGGAAATTGTTCTCAACTCAATTGATAGAGATGGTACAATGAAGGGGTATGATCAAAAATTGATCAAGAATGTTTCTAGTGTTTTAGATATTCCTTTAACAGTTCTGGGAGGAGCAGGGACCATAGATGATATTGGAGCAATTATTCAGCAGAACGGAATAATTGGTGTAGCAGCGGGTAGTTTGTTTGTTTTTAAGGGAAAATATAGAGCAGTCCTAATAAATTATCCATCAGCTGCAGAGAAGACCCAATTGATGGAAGAGTACTTTCTGCCGTATTGGAGCCATTAACTCGTTTGAAGTTTAGCGTTTTAATCAATAAAAGAGAATTATATGATAAACAATGAAACTCTCCTCATCACCGGTGGTACCGGCTCATTTGGAAATGCAGTATTACGACGATATCTAAATGACAATCGATTTACTGAGATTCGGGTGTTTTCGCGTGATGAGAAGAAACAAGATGATATGAGAAAGAGGATTAATAATACTAAAGTCAAATTTTACATTGGTGATGTAAGGGACCGAACATCTATTAATTCTGCAATGAAAGCTGTCGATTATGTTTTTCATGCAGCAGCACTTAAACAAGTTCCATCGTGTGAATTTTTCCCATTAGAGGCCGTAAAAACTAACATCCTTGGAACTGATAATGTACTTTCTTCTGCAGAAAAAAATAATGTAAGAAAAGTAGTGGTTTTGAGCACAGATAAAGCTGCTTATCCTATAAATGCTATGGGGATGTCAAAAGCCCTAATGGAAAAAGTAATGATAGCCCGGGCAAGGAATCTTGACAAAACAAAAATGATTTTTTGCGGGACTAGATATGGAAATGTAATGGCTTCAAGAGGATCCGTGATCCCTCTATTCATAGAGCAAATCAAAAACCAAAACTCATTGACAATTACTGATCCAAGAATGACGAGATTTATGATGAGTTTAGAGGATGCTGTTGATTTGGTCATATATGCTTTTGAACATGGTCAAAATGGAGATATTTTTGTTCAAAAATCTCCTGCAGCGACTATAGGTGTGTTAGCTGAGGCATTAAGCGAACTCTATTCATCCAAGACCAAAATGAACATAATCGGAACTCGTCATGGAGAAAAACTTTTTGAGACACTAGTGAATAGGGAAGATATGGTTAAAGCAATTGATTTGGGTGAATATTACCGCATCCCTGCTGATACCAGAGATTTGAACTATGACCAGTATTTTAATGAGGGCATAGATGAACTTTCCGGAATTAATGAGTACCATTCGCACAATACAAACCAGTTGGACATCGAGGGCATGAAGAAACTGCTATTAAAACTCCCGTTGATTCAAGAAGATGTACTTGGCGATGAAAGTGCTGTGCAGTTCCCTGAGTAATTGGAATTGGATTTCTCATAAACTATTTTCCTATATGAGCCACTACAAAATATTAAAGACAACGGCTGGCTGACGAAAGAATGAAATGATTAAAATTGGCATTACCGGACAATCCGGATTTATTGGGACCTATTTATTCAATACATTGGGGCTATTTAAAGGAAAATACAAGCGAGTACCCTTTAGTGACTCAATTTTTGAGGAAGAAACAGCTCTGAATAATTTTGTTATCGAGTGTGATGTTATCATCCATTTGGCTGCAATTAATCGACACAGTGATCAGAATATTCTCTATAAAACGAATGTTGGTTTGGTTGAAAAGCTTATCTCTTCCTGCCTGAAAATGAACTCAAAGCCACATATCATCTTTGCTTCCACAATTCAGGAGGATCGTGACAATCTTTATGGAAAATCGAAGAAAACAGGAAGAAAACTACTTGAATCATGGGCTAGGAGTAATCATTCCCTGGTTACTGGATTAATCATCCCCAATGTGTTTGGACCCTATGGTAGCCCTTACCATAACTCCGTAATTGCTACTTTTTGTCACCAACTAACCCACATTGAAAAACCGCGAATTGAAATAGACGGTGAATTGAAATTAATTTATGTCGGAGAGTTGGTAGAAAAAATACTTCATGAAATTGATAACCGTTTTGCCACAATTCTACCTAATAATAATGTACAAAATATACTACTGGAGCATTCCACGACTATTAAGGTATCTACATTGCTTGAGCTGCTGGAGGGGTATAGTTCTCAATATCTACTCAAAGGTGAGATCCCAAGATTAGATTCCCCGTTCCAAATCAATTTATTCAATACATTTTTAGGGTACATAGACCATGCATCATTCTTCCCTTTCAAGACAAAGATGGCTGTTGATGATCGTGGAGGATTTTCTGAAATCATCAAACTTAATAGTGGTGGTCAAATTTCCTTTTCTACAACACGCCCAGGAATCACAAGGGGCAATCATTATCATACACGAAAGACTGAGCGATTCGCAGTATTAAAGGGAAGAGCTAGAATAGATATTAGAAAAGTAGGATCAAAAGAAATAGTCTCCTTTCACCTGAATGGGAATGAACCATCATTTGTTGATATGCCCATATGGTTCACCCACAATATTACAAATGTTGGTGATGAGGATTTATATACATTGTTTTGGATAAATGAACATTATAATGCTGATGACTCAGATACGTACTTTGAAGAGGTGTAAGATGTTGCATACTCCGACTCTGGTGGTAGTAATCAATCAATTGAAGAGCCTATATTATCTCTGAAAAGGATGAAGATGAAACGATTAAAAGTTATGACGGTGGTTGGCACTCGACCCGAAGTTATCCGCTTATCGAGAGTTATGTCCCAATTGGATTCCTCCAAGTCAATTGAGCATGTAACAGTCCATACAGGACAAAATTATGATTATGAGTTAAACGAAATATTTTATCTAGATTTAAATATACGAAAACCAGATTATTTTTTGAATGCAGCAGCAGATTCCCCAGCAAGTACAATTGGCCAAATTATAATAAGTATTGACCCGATTTTAGAGGAAGTTAATCCAGATGCCTTTCTCATTTTGGGGGATACTAATTCATGCTTATGCGCTATTCCTGCCAAGCGACGACGCATTCCGATTTTCCATATGGAAGCGGGAAATCGTTGCTTTGATCAGCGTGTGCCCGAAGAAACAAACCGAAAAATTGTTGACCATATCTCAGACATAAATCTGCCCTATAGTAGCATAGCTCGAGAATATCTCTTGAGGGAGGGTATACCCGCTGACCAAATAATAAAAACAGGCAGTCCAATGTTCGAAGTATTGAATGAATTTATGCCTGACATTGAGGCTTCTAATGTTCTTGCTAGACTTGATCTAAAGAAGAATGAATATATCCTAGTATCAGCACATAGGGAAGAAAACATTAACAGTGACGCTAATTTTAGCAACCTTTTTGCAGTTTTAAATACTATTGCTGACAAATTTAAATATCCCATTATTGTCAGCACTCATCCAAGAACGAAGAAAAGAATAAATGATTCTGGAGTAACAATTCATAGTTTAATCAATCTATTAAAACCTCTCGGTTTTCATGATTACAATAATTTACAGATAAATGCTTATGCTGTATTGTCTGATAGTGGGACAATAAGTGAGGAATCTTCAATTCTAAATTTTAGAGCTCTAAATATTCGCGAAGCGCATGAGCGTCCAGAAGCGATGGAAGAGGCCGTAGTACTGATGACAGGTTTAAATCCTGATCGGATCATGCAAGGGTTGAAGCAAATTGAGTCGCAAGAATTAGGAAACAATAGAACTCTCGAGAGAGTAAGGGACTACTCATCAAAAAATGTGTCAGAAAAAATAGTTAGAATTATACTTTCATATACTGACTACATAAAGAGAAACATTTGGGGTGAGACAATTTCATAGATGAAACATTTATTGTTACATACAATTGCTTTCAGTCCAGATAGGGTTTCTACTGCCTATCTTTATAATGATATTGCTTTGAAGTTTCAAAAAAAAGGATTCAATGTTTCAGTTGTTACGACTACCCCTCATTATAATCCAGAGAAAGCACGCAACATAGACCAACCGCTGTCAGCAAAATATTTTGGGCTATTTTATATAAGTGATTTTAAAGGGATTAATATAATCCATATACCGCAGGTTAAATTTAAAAATACTATCCTACGCCTGGCCGGATTTGTCTACTGGCATATTTTGTCATTCCTAGTAATATTAGCTAAAAAAAAAGTAGATATTATACTCTCTCCATCACCACCCTTGACCATTGGTTTTCTGAATATCATTTTAGCAAAAATTAAGAATGCGAAAGCAATATATAATATTCAGGAGGTCTATCCAGATTTACTAATCGAGGACCACAACTTAACAAACCCGCTGACTATAAGTTTGTTGAGGGGGTTGGAGGGGTTTATTTACAATAAATCCGATTCTGTTACTATTATCGATGAATTCTTTTATGATAAAGTTCTTCCTAGATTTAGGAAAAAGCATAAATTACATATTATTCCAAATTTTGTTGACACGTCAATTTTCAGGCCACTTGAAAACTCCGAAATGAGAATAGATAATATAATATTTCCAGAAAATGATTTGTTGAAGGTGATGTTCGCTGGAAACATAGGTCTTGCCCAAGATTGGGAACTACTAATTTCTGTGGCATCGAAGCTAAGAGACTTTAAAGTTGTTTTTTTTGTAGTCGGTAATGGTGTGCAAAGGAGTCACCTGCAATCTGAAATTCGAAGAAATAATATCAGCAACATATGCCTTGTACCATATCAAAATCGCTTAATTATGCCATCATTGATAGCATATAGTGATTTACAATTTATTTTCATGTCACAGAAGACAGAAGCTTACGGATTCCCTTCAAAAATATACACTATTATGTCATGTGGTAAACCCATGCTAGTTGCTTCAGGAAATGATACACCAATCTCAAAATTCCTTAAGGACAAACACTGTTCATTTCTTGTTACCGAGAAAAAGTTCAGTGCAAAAGTGGCAGAGGTCGTTTCAATACTTAAATCTCTGGATAATAAGACCCTTTTGGTTTATGGCCAAAGAGCACATGAAATAGTTCAAGATGGATATTCGAGTGATGCCGTAACTGACATGTATATTCAGTTGGTAGATACCGAGCTAGTATGAGAGTTTTAATCACTGGGGTCAATGGATTTGTTGGCACTAACCTATATAATCATTTGAGCACTCAGAACCATCTCTTCGGTGTAGATATATCTGTGGATGAAAAGAAGCACCATTGTAAAACATACAATTGGAATGATCTATCGAACCTCCCAGACGTAGATGCCATTATACATTTGGCAGGTATGGCGCATGATACTAAAGGTACAGCTGATGAATCGATATATTTTGAAATAAACGTAGGTTTAACAAAACTAATATTTGACCATTATTTAAAGTCATCTGCGCAAAAATTTATTTATTTTAGCTCGGTGAAGGCAGTTGCTGATACTATGATTGGAACAGTTCTTACGGAAAATGTTGTGCCTAAACCAAAAACGCCTTATGGTAGGTCAAAACTGGAGGCAGAGAAATATATTATGAGAAATTCTCTTCCCAAAGGAAAGCGGGTATACATCCTTCGGCCGGCGATGATCCACGGCCCCGGAAATAAGGGCAATCTAAATCTTTTATATTCAATTTTGAGCACAGGTATTCCTTACCCATTGGGAGCATTCCACAATGAACGAAGTTTCATGTCTATTGATAATCTACTTTTTATCCTTGAGAAATTGCTAGAGTTAGATGTCGATACAGGGACATACAACGTTTGTGACGATGAAACTCTATCAACAGCTGATATAGTTCGTATAATAAATCACTCACTCGGAAAATCAGACAAAATATGGAATATTCCGAAACCATTAATCCATTTACTGGCCCGCATTGGGGATATTTTACATCTTCCCTTGACTTCTGAGCGATTAAGAAAAATGACTGAATCCTATGTCGTTTCTAACAGAAAAATAAAAGATGCCACCCGAATAGAAACTCTACCTGTCAGTGCGTACACGGGTTTGGTTACGACATTAGACTCATTCCTTATCAATAATTGAAGCAATGATTAAAAGAATATTTGATATCGTATTATCTATTATTTCAATAATCGTCTTATTTCTCCCGATGTTACTATTATCACTGGCAGTAAAACTCACCTCAAAAGGTCCTGTGCTTTTCTGGTCAGAACGTATTGGCCTTGATAATAAAAGCTTTCACATGCCAAAATTTAGAACGATGAAGTTAGGAACGCCCAATGTTGCCACTAATCTTTTGTCAAATCCAGGTGAATATCGAACCCCAACAGGCTCATTTCTTCGAAAATATAGTCTTGATGAGTTACCCCAACTATTATCAATATTACGTGGAGATATGAGTTTTGTAGGTCCAAGACCTGCATTATTCAATCAGGATGATCTGATTGGGTTGCGTACAAGCTATGCGATTCATAGGCATGTGCCGGGGCTTACAGGCTGGGCACAAGTGAATGGAAGAGATGATATCCCGTTAGGTGAAAAAGTTGAACTCGACCTAGAATATGTAAAGAATCAAAGTTTTTGGTTCGACATGAAGATTCTCTGGATCACTTTCGAAAAAGTCATGACGAAGTCTGATATATCTCATTAAAACTTTTCGGTCATATTCAATAGGCTGGCTAGACATTATTCAAGTATTATTGGGAATGCAGTTGTGCGATTGTTAAGTCGAATTTGACGGTGCTATTTTTGTGGAAACGAGGTTGACTATTTCGTTGTAATTTATATCAAAGAAAATCCCTGCAAATGAGCAGGGATTTTCTTTGATAAATTTAAGTAGAGCAAACTAGAAAAGAGTGCTAACGTCAATGGAAAGCATCAAACCAGCATTCAACCAAGCGTAGGAGCCAGATTCATCACCAGTCGTTTCTGCACCGCTATCAAGTGTTGCGTTCATCCTCGCATAAGGTCTCACAACCAAAGGCATACCCGGTACGGCATAATCAAATGCAGCTCCTGCAGTCAAACCAAGACTTGCTCCAAAGTATCCTGCACCGACTTGCATTGAAACGGCACCTTGATTAGTTTCCAACAAAGCTGTGTTGGCTGTCGCAAGTGCATAAATTCCTGAAAGTTCATCTTCGGGTAATTCATTTGTGAAGCTAAACATTCCTACCTGTGCCCCAAATCCTATCTCAAAAGGACCAATGGCTGCACCAAAGGGTGAATTCACAACAAGACCAAATGCTGGTCCAGGAGTATCATATGAATCTCCAAGACCTCCGTGTAAGTAAAGTGGGTATCCAAGATCCAGACCTACAGTGTAACCAATTAGTGCAGATCCACTGGTCACTTCTGATTCCATGGTACCTTCTTCAGCCAGCATGGCTTCCAGGGCATCCCCAGCATCTTCTTCCATTGGCATTTCTTCCATGGCTTCAGTAGTATCAGCCATCATCATGTCTTCCATGGCCATTGTGTCAACAGCTGCAGAATCAGCCATCATCATGTCTTCAGCAGGTGCTTCCATAGCTTCCTGACCGAAAGCAGCGACAGCAAATACCAGAATAAATAGTAAAGAAAAACGTTTCATGTTTCCTCCAAAGTTCTTCATTTTCT
>Ga0233437_1001054_pt1 | contig 53909 bp, 44 predicted proteins | sample SI_122_August201_FD_182714 | JGI IMG/M metagenome (GOLD analysis project Ga0233437, IMG submission 182714) | Seawater microbial communities from Saanich Inlet, British Columbia, Canada - SI_122_August2016_200_MG | ecosystem: Environmental > Aquatic > Marine > Inlet | place: Canada: British...
GGAAGATAGAACAGGTTGTTATGCAGACGGATATGGAAATGGAGATTCTTGCGGCATGTGTCGAGAATCCACAAATGATGATGGTTTTTGTGCTTCTGAATATTTAGAGGAATATGGGCACCTTCCTAGTGGAGATTGGGAAACTTGTTTAATGGATGTTGCAGATTGTGGTGGAAAAGAAGAATGGGAAGGCGGTTGCCCAGTGGAAACTGAATGTCTCCCAATGGAAGATGACCCGAATTATGGGGGATGTTCTTTTCTTTATGCGGAGGACCCTTGCACAGATGGTACTCCTTTTGGAGAATGTTCTGATGCCTTGCCATTATATTGTGATATTGCGGGAAATTTAATTGATGGCTGCCAGACCTGTGGATGCCCATCTGAAACTCTGGTATGCCTTGATTCTGGTTCATGTACTACCTCTGGAGGCGATGATCCAGTTCCAATTACAGATTATTGTACTCAAGTTGGAGGAGTTTGTGCAGAGAGCTGTGATAGTGATTATTATATTTTAGAGGATACTGAAGATTATTCTGATTTACATGAGGCCTGTAGGGATAAAGATGAAGATTATGTGTGTTGTTATCCTTATGCTAATGATGAATTGAATGATTGTGAGTATTATGGTGGAGAGTGTAAGGAAGAATGTAGTGGAGATTATTATCATTCGGAGGTTCCTTATTTAGATGATGAATGTTTGTTCTATTCTGATTCAGAGAGTTTATGTTGTTTGAAGTATGAAGATACTTCTGGTAATGAAGGTGATTCAGAGAGTGGAGAGGAAGATGCTAGTTTGTGGGAGAATCTATTTGGATCTCCAGAGACTAATGAAGATGATCCTAACTATGATGAAGCAGCGTATATTCATTTGGGAGAAAATATAAGTTTACATAGGAATTATGTTTTTGTTGGAGTAATTATTATAATTGTACTTGCATTTGCAATTACAGTGTATTATCCTAAATTTAAGAAAAAATAAGGAGACCAAAAGATTTATAAATCATAAATTGATATCAAGAGATAACTCATTCTTAGAGGTAATGTGAATGGATCAAATATCTGAAAAAGTTCAAAAAGGTACTACCACTGTTGGTATTGTATGTAAAGATTGTATTGTCTTAGCTGCAGATAAAAGGGCAAGTGCAGGCAATTTTATTGCTAGCAAAGATACTGACAAGATTCATAAAATTTCTCCAAATATGGCCGTCACTATGGCTGGATTGGTTAGTGATGCACAATTAATAGTTAAACTAGCAAAAGCTGAATTAAGCTTAAAGAAAATAAGAAGTCAGAAAGATGCTAAAGTAAAAGAGGCCGCGAATATGGTAGCCAATATATTGTATCAGAATATTCGAAAATTTTCAACAGTACCAGGTATTGTGAGTTTTTTATTAGGTGGAAGAGATAATCATGGATTTGGCTTGTATGAGTTGGGTGTTGATGGTTCATTGAGTGGGATTAAAAGATTTGTTTCTACCGGATCAGGTTCATTTATGGCATATGGTGTCATGGAGACACTATATACTGAAGAAATGAGTATGAAGGAAGGAATTGAATTGTCTATGAAAGCGATTAATGCGGCTATGCAGAGAGATATGGCAACAGGCGAAGGCGTCGACGTATTTGTAATTGATGTCAATGGTGCGAAGAAAGTAGTAGGGAAAAAAATTGTCTCAGAACTTAAATAATTTTTTATTCTAAATTTAAAGAAGAATGGTAATAAAAATAGTTGAGGATATTAAAGGTATGCTCCCAGATAACGCAGATGTATCTACTATTAGTTTTGAAGGGGCGAATATCGTTATTTATACTAAGAATAAAGACTTTTTCTTAGATTGTAATGGAGTAATTAAGAAAATAGTTGGTGAAATCAAGAAAAGAGTTGAATTACGACCAGATCCTAGTTTATGTATGGGGTTAGAAAAAGCTGAGAAGATAATTAAGGATTCTATGCCTGAAGAAGTGGGGAAAGTAGAGGTTACTTTTGATCCCCAGAGGAGCCAGGTTGTTATTGAGGCAGAAAAACCCGGATTAGCAATAGGAAAATCTGGTGAAAATTTGAAAGAAATTAAGAAAAAAACACTCTGGGTTCCTTTAGTTCGAAGGATACCAAGTATTAGATCTAAATTAATTGAGAATATTAGACAGGTTTTATATCAAAATGATGATTATAGGAAGAAGTTCCTGAATAAAGTTGGGGAAAGGATATATGGCCCTAGAAGAAAAGATAAAAAAACTGAATGGATTAGAATTAGTTTTTTAGGTGGCGCTAGTCAAGTTGGAAGAAGTTCATATTTATTACAAACAGAAGAGTCCAGCATTTTAGTTGATTGTGGTGTTAATGTTGCAGCCCCTGAATCTAGTGCATATCCTTATTTACAAGCCCCGGAATTAAAAATTGACCAATTGGATGCAGTTATCTTGACTCATGCACATGTAGATCATTCTGCTTTGGTGCCTTTATTATTCAAGTATGGTTATAGGGGGCCGGTATATTGTACTCCTCCAACAAGGGATATTGCAGCTATGCTTGCTTTAGATTTTATTAATATCGCCCAGATGGAAAATAAGAAAAATCTTTATGAGACTGTTGATGTAAAGGAATCTGTTAAGCATACTATTACTTTAAACTATGAAGAGGTCACGGATATTACTCCAGATGTTAGGTTGACTTTTTATGATGCAGGGCACATTTTAGGTAGTGCGATGGCCCATTTGCATATTGCAGAGGGTTTACATAATATTATGTTTAGTGGAGATATGAATTTTGAGACTTCTAATCTATTGAGTCCTGCAGTCACTAAGTTTCCAAGATTAGAATCTTTATTAATAGAAGGAACATATGGGAGCAAGGATGATGTTGTAGCTACTAGGAGTGAATCTGAGGCTTATTTAAAAAATGTTATTAAAACTGTAATTGCCGCTAAGGGAAAGGTCCTTATGCCTGTTTTAGGAGTTGGAAGGAGCCAAGAAATAATGCTTATCCTTGAGAAGGCGATGAGAGAGAAGGAAATACCGGAAGTTCCTATTTATGTTCAAGGTATGGTTTGGGATGTTACTGCGATTCATACTGCTTATCCTGATTTTTTTAATAGTAAGACTCGCCAACAGATATTTCATAAGAATGAGAATCCATTTTTATCTGAAATCTTTAAACAGGTTGGTAGTCAGAAAGAAATGAAGGGAGTAATGGAGGGAGGGCCCTGTATTATTTTAGCTACTTCTGGAATGATGACAGGAGGTTCCAGTGTAGAGTATTTCAAAAATTTAGCAGATAATCCTAAGAACGCATTAGTTTTAACTTCTTATCAAGGAGAGGGATCATTAGGTAGAAGATTACAACAGGGAGAGAAGGAAATAATGTTCCCAGAAGGGAGAAAACAAATACCTGTTTTTGTGAAGATGGATATTCATTCTATGCATGGTTTTACGGGACATAGTGATAGAAACCAATTGATGAATTTTATGCATAGGTTGAACCCGAGACCTAAGAAAGTTTTAGTTGTTCATGGAGAGAGAAGTAAATGCTTAGATTTAGCTAGTTCTATACACAAGCAATTTAGGATTGAGACTAGTGTTCCTAAAAATATGGAAACTGTTAGAATCAAATAATTATCCTCTTGCGAATAAGAAAGTCATATAGAATAAATACATTCCTATTAGAATGTAAGCATTCCATTTCTCTAATTTATGTTTTTTTCCGGCGTACATGAAGGTTAGAAGTATTGTTGTTGCAGCAAATAAAAATATTAAATCAAAATTATAAATGGGATTAAAGGGTATTGGCCTTATTAGTGATGATGTTCCTAAGACTAAAAATGTGTTAAATATGTTTGATCCAATTATATTCCCTACCACAAAATCTAGTTTTTTCTTGAATAGGGCAACCAGAGAGACTACTAATTCTGGGAGAGAGGTTCCAACCGCAAGTAGTGTTGCAGAGATTAGAAATTCGGATAGCCCCAAATTTGATGCAATGGTTGTTGCAGCATCTACTACAAGCTTTCCCCCAAGGAATATAGCTATCATCCCTCCAATAAGCATGAGTATTGTATCTCTTTTTGATCGTTTTTCCTTTAGCTTTTCTGGCAAAAATTTATCTTTATCTTTCTTACTGATCATATAAATATAACCTATAAAAATTAGGAAAAAGATTAGGAAAACTATCCCGTCCGTTCTTGAAAGTATATTTGGCCCGTCGGAGAATAGCGAATCATTAACTAAAACAAGCAATAGGAATACTGAAAATAGGGTAAATGGTATCCCTCTTTTGACTACGACATATCTTACTTTTAGCACTAAAAAAAATGAACAAATTCCAAGAATTATTAGTATATTTGCAATGTTGCTCCCAATTATATTGCCTAATCCCATTTCAGACGAGCCGGCAATAGATGAAAAAGTGTTTATCATAAACTCAGGAAGTGAGGTTGAGAAAGCTAGAACGGTTAGGCCAATTATTAATGGTTTAAGTTTCAAATATTTTCCTATACTAGATGCGCTTTCTACTAAATAGCTTGCACCCTTTATTAATAAGAAAAAACCTGCTAGTAGTAAAATGTATTCTAACATAATTAGTTTTTAGATTATTAGTTTATAAATATTGTTACCGCAAGGTTTAAAAAGAGGTTGAGAGTTTTTTATTATAAAGCGAGATGGAGCAGTTAGGAGTGCTCGTCGGGCTCATAACCCGGAGGTCGGTGGTTCAAATCCACCTCTCGCTATTTATAGAATCCCTAATTCTTTAGCTTCTATTAGGGCCACTACTGCGTGTTGGTTTCTATCTACCCTCATTGAAGTGGAATCCCAACTTCCTCTGAAACCTCCAATTGCTGAAGGAGGGCATATATTTGAATCAGTTAGTTGTAGTGCAAGTATTGCATCTGCGCCTTCTTTAATAAAATTTGAATAACAAACTATTCTATCTTGATCGTTTAGTAGTTTAGCTAGTTCGTATGCCATATTTACTCCTTCCATGTAAACTGCTGTGACTGATCCTCTGGAGAAATCAAAATTCTGACAGTTTTCATCTGGTTGGTGGAAATCTAACATAAAATCATTCATTTCAAATACAAACTCGGCCACCTCTTTATTTTGTGTAACTTTGTATAGCTTATTGTATGCCCTAGATTGCCATGGAACAAATGCGGTGTTTTCTTCTTCTCTGAAATATTCTTGATAATATGGAAATGCTTTCTGTGCTATTTGTAAATATTTTATATCCCTAGTATGTTCATATAGAGACATAATTGCAAATAGGGACTCTCCTGGGTAGTAATTCTGACTTCCTGGATTACTTGAATAAAAATATGAATTAAATGATCCATCTTCATTTTGTTGTTGTATTATTCCGTTTGCGAATTTTTCTAAATAGTATTCTTTTTGTGGGTGTTCTGATTCTAAAAAAGTGAGTATCATGAAGGCAGAATACCCAAGTTTTTGTTTCTTTGGAGTTATATTTAGTATTATAAAATCAGTTTGTTCATCATAATAGAAGTAATTTTCAAAATATTTTATCCCTTTATTTGTTAGAGTTTTATATCTTGGGTCGTTTAGATAATTAGAAAGCATTGAAATAGACCAGAGTGAGGCAGTTTCCCTAAGGGGGTGAGATTCACCAGAATATTTATTTGTTTCAAAATCGTATGTATAGAATAAAAAATTATCATTTTGGCTATTTAGAAACCACTCTCCCCCAAGCCTTATTGATTCTGTATACTTATCCAAGCGTATGAATGGGATTAGAAAAATTGTTAGAATGATTATTGCTGCCACAATTATTGTTGTTTTTCTCATATTTTTATATTGTTATTAATATTTAATAATATTTCGGTATTTTTATAAAGTTGATTCGTTAGATTGTCTTATGAAAGTTTTGGGAATTGATGAAGCAGGCAGGGGTCCGGTTATTGGAGACATGGTTATGGCAGGAGTTATGATTGATGAGGAAGACGAATCAAAATTTGGAGATATTGGGGTAAAGGATTCTAAGTTAATTGCACCTAATAAAAGAAAATCATTGTTCAAGGAAATACAAAAAATTACAGAAAAATATCATATTATTGAGGTTTCACCAAAAGAAATTGATGAGGCTGTTTTTTCTAAGGAAATGAATCTGAATAAATTGGAAGCAGTTAAGTCTGCCATGATTATTAACAAATTAAAGCCAGATAAGGCCATTGTTGATTGCCCAAGTAATAATACAAGCAGTTATGAGGAGTATTTGAGGATGCTTTTGAAAGATAAGAGTATTGAGTTGGTGGTTGAAAATAAGGCTGATTTCAATTATTTGGTGGTTGGAGCGGCATCTATCTTAGCTAAAGTGACAAGGGACGAAGGTATTGAAAAAATTAAGAAAAAATATGGTAATATTGGTAGTGGATATCCTGCTGACCCCAATACTAAAAGGTTTATTATGGGGAATTTTGAGAAGCATCCAGAAATATTTAGGAAAAGTTGGGCTACTTTTAAAAATCTAAAATCTGGTAAAACTCAAAAGAAACTTGGAGAATTCTAATCTTCTATTATTTTAAATCCATACTGGTCAAGGTGAGTGGATCCATTTAATTCTCCATATTGTTTTGGATACCTTAAAGTTACATTTAGACCTTTCTTCGCACCCATTTCTCCGATTATGCTTAATTCAAATTCTTTCCTATAATCCGAGAAAATTATTAGATTTCCTCTCTGAACTCTTGTTGCTAGTAATTCTGGAGTCACGAAATGTGACTCTACATCAAGTTTTAATTTTCTTAATTTGTCCGATAGTTCTCCATCCCTTCGCCCGGACAGGGGAGTCGCATTAGGGACATTACAATGATACCCATAATCGTTAGAAGCCTTGCTAGCAGGCAATGCCATTAGAATTTACCCCCAAATAATTGTATAATTTCACACTAAAATAGAGATAGGTAGTTTATCATTTATATAGATTATTGTAGAGAAATATTTATTAAAGAGTCTTATTTTCCAAATACCTGATGAGTGGACAAATAAGATTGGGATTGAGCTTTGATGATGTTTTATTAGTACCTAAAAGATCATCTATTGAATCTAGAAGAAATGTAAATACTTCTACTTTGATTACCAAGAATGTGAGGATAAACCTTCCCATGATTTCGTTGAATATGGCCAGTGTTACGGAATCTAAGATGGCAATTGCCATGGCAAGAGAGGGAGGAATTGGAATTATCCATAGATTTATGCCAATAGAAGAGCAAGCTGCAGAGGTTAGGAAGGTAAAAAGATCTACTGGAAGGATTATTGAAGATCCAGTTACGTTATATGAAGATACTACTTTAGGAGATGCTATTAAGATTATTGAATCAAATAATGAGATTACTGGTTTATTGGTAGTTGATAAAGAAAGTAAATTAGTAGGAATTCTAACTCAGAGAGATATTATTTTCGAAAAAAATACTAATAAACTGATTAGTGAATTAATGACTAAAAAAGAAAATTTAGTTAGTGCGGACCCACTTATTTCTATTGAAAAAGCTAAAAGAATATTGAAGGATAGCAGAATTGAAAAATTGCCCCTGGTCGATAAAGAGGGGTATGTAAAAGGTTTGATCACAATAAAAGACATTATGCATCTAGAAGAATATAACAATGCGTGCAGAGATAAAAAGGGAAGGTTAAGAGTTGCGGCAGCTATTGGGGTAGTCGAGGATTATTTAGAAAGAGCAAGTGCTTTGGTTAGAGAAGGGGTTGATGTTCTGGTTGTTGATATTGCGCATGGACATTCCGAGATGGCAATAAATGCAATAAAGAAATTAAAGAAAAAAGTAAGAGTAGATATACTTGCTGGCAATATTGCCAGTGCCGATGGAGCAAAAGATTTGATTAAAGCAGGAGTTGATGGAATTAAAGTGGGGGTCGGTAATGGGACTATTTGTACTACTCGTATTGTTACTGGGGCAGGAGTGCCACAATTTACTGCTGTATCTGATGCATATAATGTAGCGAAAAAATATAAAATTCCAGTTATTAATGATGGAGGGATAGCATCTTCTGGTAATTTTTGTAAGGCTCTTTCTGCTGGTGCCTCGGCAGTCATGTTTGGTAGTGTTTTTGCAGGAACAGATGAAACACCTGGACCAGTAGTGTATAAGCAGGGTAAACAATATAAGCACTATCATGGTAGCACTGCATATATGTCCAATGTAATAAAACAAGAGAGGGAAACCAAAGTAGCAGTAAAAGAATTTTTAAGGGATGTTTATGTAGAGGGTGTTGAGAGTATGGTACCATATAAGGGGCCAGTAAAAGAAGTTATACACTCATTTATGAAAGGACTAAAATCTGGAATGAGTTATTGTAATGCAAAGAATCTTGTTGAATTGAGAAATAATGCTGAATTTATTAGAATAACTGATAAAGGTTTAAGAGAAGGTATGCCGCATGATGTGGAAGAAGTTTAACGTTTTTTCTTTTTTCTTTTTTCGGGAGTTTTCTTTTTAACTTGTTTTTTCTTTGGTTGTTTTTTCCCCCCTTTGGGTATATATTTTACTTTTCTTTCTTTTATAGGGGCCTTTATTCCTTTATCTTTTGATTTTTTTGTATCTTTTGTTTCGCTTTCTTTTTTCTTATGTTTATGTATCCTTGTTTCTCCGTATTTAACTTTTGAGACTTTCTTTCCTGCGTTAGCTGTTAGTTCATCTGCATCAAAAACTTTTGATGATTTTTTCTTTTTTGCTAATGCTTCTTTTAACAGAGGTATTTGCCTATTGATATCCCTCATCAAATCTGAGAATTTTTTAACTCTAATTCTGTATGTACTTTCAGACATCTTATTATTCTCGAAATAATCTCTTTGCGAGGTTTTTATTAATTCTTCCAAGACTTCTGCCTCTCTGGCCAACTTTTTTAGTTTGTGTTTTATTAAAAATATCCCTATTCTATTCTTCAGAATTAAATAGATAATAAATGCACTTCCCAATACTATCAAAATTATCATCCAATTATTTACAAAAAAAGATTTTAGTGTTTGTGTTGTTGTTTTGTATGCTAGATTTAACGCAGTGTATTGCCCTTCTAATTCGGTTAACATTGAGTATGCTTCTTTTGATATACTATATGCCTCTTCATATCTTTCGCTGTCAAATTCAAACTGCATTTCTTCTATGATTATCTCTGCTTCTGTTAAATCAATTTCTGGTTTATCTAATTTTATTTCATCATAAATACTATGGACATATGTTAGCTCATCCTTTGCTATGTACCCTTTTTCTTTTAAAGTATGTATTTGTTCTAAATATGAACTAACTAGTGTGAAATCACGCAAGGAGGCAGTTTTTATATTCATCTGGCCTTCGTATATTTGTTTTGCTGCCTTGAAAGTATCATTCATTCTTACTATATTGAATCCATCTTCCTGCATTTCGATCATTATTTGTTCTACTTTATAGAATTCTGGCTCATAATTTACTTCTAACTCCTCTGCAATTACGGCATGAGGAATAATTAGAAGTATTATAAATAGTAAAAGGTAAACTTTTGATCTCATTTTAAGTTAATTCGTATTTGCCTTTTAGGGTCTTTTTGGCATATATTTGCATTCCTTCTTTATTTTTAATCTCTACTTCCACTATCTTTCTATCAAATTGTTGTCCCCTTAGTTTAAGTATTTCCATTGCTCTTGTCCTATTCCCTGAAGAGAATATAACATTATAAAAAATTATTATCCCATCTGAGAGGAAACTTGTTGCCTCGTCGGCCATAGTTACACTTTTCCCCACGTGACCTGGATTTGGGACCTCTCTAATTAAGAATGATGTCATCTTATGCTCTTCAAGATATCTGAACAGTTGTTCCATATAAATTCTGAACCTATTCTCTTCTCCAGAGAATGCTGATGCAATGGATGTTAGAGAATCAATTAATACTAAATCTGGATCTATGTCTTTAGGTATTAAAATTGGTTGAACTTCAATTAAGAGTTCTTTTTTAGCTTCAGATAATAATGCTTCAACAGACCTTGCTATATCTAGTGCGTTAAATCTCATAATCACAAGATTCCCTTCCTTTACATATTTTCCTGCTGGAAATCCGAATGATTCCATGTGAGAGAGTAGTCTATCTTCTGGTTCCTCAAAACTCATATATAATACTTTTTTCCCCTTTGAGCACATATCATCTGCTAAATGTAAACAAAAAATAGTTTTCCCAGATCCTGGCCCCCCCTCTACTAGGATGCTTGATCCTACGGGGATTCCTCCTTCTTGTAATAAATCACTGAAGCCATCAATATCAAATTTTAATACCTCTTGCCCATTACTATCGCTAGTTGGTTTGTTTGCAAGACTTATTTTTTCATGAGATTTTAAGTTTTTTATTTTTTTCCCTCTTGCACTAGTTATTGGGTTTTCGGAATCTTCTATGAATTTCTTAGGATGTTTTTTACAATCTTGTGTGAATTCTTTTGATATTTTATTAGCTATTTTCATCTCTTCAGCATAAACCTCTTTTTGTATTATTGGATCGAATTTTTGTACTTTTATTTCATTAGGGATCCCATTTTTCTTAACAATTTTAGGTTTTATAGAAATATTTTTCTCAACTTTGGTTTCTTCTTTCTTTTTCCCAAAGCCGAATAAGTTTTTTAAAAATCCTTTTTTATTCATTATATCACCTTGATTATATTTGTAATATTCTTATTTTTCCTTTTTATACTTTTCGCTTTCATTTCTTTATCTTCTTGATGTCCATCACGGCTATTTGTTCTTCTACTTCGGATAATCTTGTTGAATAGGATTTGAGCATGTTTTCGTATACTCTTGTTTCGAATTTGCCCTTTGTTATATAGTCTTGTTGGGCTTGTGACATTCTTACACGTAACTTTTCTCTTTCTTCTTTTAGTTTTTTTGCTTTAGATTTAAATTTGTATAGGTTTTCTTTCTTTGTTTCGTACATTATCTTTGCTTCTATTACTTTGTTTAATCTTTCTTCGTATTGAGTCATAGCGTCACCGTATTCTTTCATAGACATCTTTGCTTTTTCGAATACTTCTATTTGTATTGCTTTCATTAGGTCTACTAGAAGAGATTGTTCTTCGTTTAGTTTCTTTAGCTTTCTTTTTAGTACTCTTGATCTTGTAATCATACTTGTTCCTACTACAAAGAATAGGAAAGCTCCTGCTCCTGCGGTAGTTTCTTTCTTATTAGATTTCATAGAGTAGAGTATTTCTTTGGCATACTGTCCTCCTGTCTCTATTGCTAGTGTTAGTAGGCATTCATTTGTTCTCTCTAGAGCGTTTTGATAGTCTCCTCTTTCAAAGGCTGTGGATGCTAGTTTGAATAGTCTCTTGGATTCTGTTACGTCTATTCCTTTGGCTTCTGCTAGTTCTATTTGTTCTTTTATTGAATTTATTCCTTCACTTGATTCCATTGCATTAGAATGAATCTTTTTTATTTGATCATAGAGTTCTTTTACCTCTTTGAAAAGAGATTGATTATAGTTGTCTAACAAGCTTGCTAGAAGGATTTCTAATTCTTCTGTATGGAAGTTATTATTTTGCATTTCTTCTAGGTAGGTTGTAGCTAAATCTTTGTAGTTGGTTGCATCCTCTCTGGATACTTCTCTTAGATAGAGAAGTATCTTTTTTTTGTAGGTTAGAGGGATTATATCTGTTTGATTCTTTTTTACATCTCCTTTTATGGTAAACTCTAGCTCGTATTCTCCCCTTGTGAAGTAACCTGGGGCTGTTATTCTAACTGTTATGTTCTGTGAGTCGTTGATTCTCAGTTTTCTTATGTGGTCTGGGAAGAAATGGATGTATTCCTTTGTGAATCCTTCTAGAGTTAAATCTATTTTTTCTAGAATTGCATCATTGTAAGGATTGTTTAGTATGAATGTGAATTCTGAGTTCTCTCCTCTAGTGATTTCGAATATCTCTGTAGATTGGAACAATCTAGAAGACTCTTCTTCGTCCAAGCCTGTGCCTCCGCCTCCGCCTCCGCCGCCTCCTCCTCCGGAGGAGCCAGTGCCTGAGCCAGTGTCTTGTGAGGCTACAATTATTGAGAAAGTTCCTTGACCTGTTTTGTTTTCAGAGCAAGTTGAATCTGATTGGATAGTGTATGTTCCTGGTGTGGCATCTGTTGGGACTTCAAATGAAATTGTGTAATCATCAAAAGCACCAACATTTATTGTTCCTAACTCACTTAATAGAGTATATTGTGTTGTCCAATCTCCAGGTAGTGTGAAAGTAACATTTGCATTTGTGGCAGTTTCATTTCCTAAGTTTTCTACTCTTGTTGTAACATCTATGTTTGTATCTCCCGGATCTACAGTTGAGTTATCTGATGTTACTGTCGTGTATAAGAAAGGCCCGCCTGCAATTGTTACTATATCTACTTGGGTTGTGTTTGAGGTTGGATTTGCTGAGGAGTTTGAAAGTGAGAGTGTTATTGTATCTGTTCCTTCAGTCTGTCCAGAAGGTCTTGTTGTTGCATTAATGTTTAGCATTATTGTTGAGCCGGTTTGTACTAAGAATTGTGGTTCTGTGTTTGCAAGTGTTTCATTTATGTAAACTCTTGAACCTAGGACTCCGGCAGTCACTGTAAAGGATAAATTATAGTCCCCTGTGTTGTTTATTGTAATGTTTCCAAGAGAAAGATTTACATCGAAAACATCTGAACCAGTCGTTAGATTTGAGGTTATATGCCAGGTTGTGTCGTAAGAAATGTTTAAGGAGGAAGTTGATGAGTTTGCTTGGTTTCCGTATGTATCGTTAGCGAAAATGAAGTAAGTGTAAACTGATTCTTCTGTTGGTGTGAAGTTTCCTTGGTAGATGTAAGAGTAATTTGCCAGAGAAAGATTTGTAGTTGATGATGAATTCCAATTTCCTTGACTAGAAGGTTTATAATAGAGAATTATTGAATCTAAGGTAGAATATTCTGTTATTGTAAAATTTATTGAGATAGTTGAATTTGGGTCTAGCAATTGTTCTGTGTTGGGATTACTTGAACCATTGCTTATTGATGGGGCAGTTGAATCGGTTAGATTGAATAATATTGATGTTGAGTTTGAGTTTGAAGCAATATCATACATAGTTATGCTACAATTTGATTGTCCATAGTTTATATCGGAAGAGTTTAATGTTATATTTAACCAGGATTCATTTACTAAAGAACTTCCTGATCTAATTGAATAAGATGCGTTGTAGTATAGATTTGTGTTTGATCCATTTACTCCTGGCCCAGTTATATTTATTATTGCATAATCTAGAAATGAATCATCTGTCCAGTAAGAGTAACAAGTTGCATTAGTTTGATCAGTGCTTGATATGTTTCCTAAGTTGGAGTATGAAGGATTATCTGAGTCTGAGGTTTCTTCTGCAGATTGTAGTATTGTTAGAGGGTTTTGAAGATTGTTATAGGTTTCATCTACGATTGAGTGAGTGTGCAACCCATTGTAAGCCATTCTTGCGGTTTTTGTATAGAACATTGCATTTAATGGAACAGAGGTACTAGATAGGTCGATTATATTATGCAAATAATACTCATATTCTGAATCATCAATAATTTGAATTGTAGGATTATTAGTTACATTGAAATTCTTATCTATAAATAATTCTGCAAAAGCATTACCAAGGGAATCATCATAAAAAGTTATCCATTTCATATCTGAATCTAGGCCACTAGTATCAGAATTATCTCCGGAGGCAAGTCCCCTAACAACAATATCATTTGTTGAATTTTTATAGGTGGCATTTGTGAATAAGCCATCTTCAACAATTAATCCATTCATATAGAAATTTTTCCAGTTTTGAGTTACGGTAGTAGACTGATTCTTCTCACAAATCATATATAGGTTTTTTGAGTATATTTTACAATTAACCCAATAGGGTTTTAGATCATCATCGTTGGCTTGCCCAGAGGTATTGAAAAGATAAAATAACGGCCCTTCAATTGTATTTGTTGCGAGAGTCGTATCGCTTCTGGCAGTAAAAGTGGTCAGTCCTATTTGAAATTCAGGGTAATAATCTATTGGATCTGTCCCAGATAAGGATAAATTTGTCCCAATCGTGTCATAAATATCAGACATCAATCCTCCAGTTGAGGTATTGAAAAAGCTTACAAAATAAGAGTTTGATATTGTATATAGGTCAGATGTATTTGAATACGTAATATCAGTAGTATAATTTTTTTGTGAAGCAGATTTAGTGGATAAAATATAGTAATCTCTTGTTTCAGATTTATTGATTGTTGATAGGAATACTATATTTGCAGAATAGAGATTCCCTGCCGATTGGTTTGTATTATATATTTGGGATGGAATTTCTAAATAATCTGACCCATTGTGGGTTAGTATCCTTATGGAGTTATTATTTGGTTGATAGGAAAAGTTGATTTCTATATCTTGTGGTTCGAAAAATCTTTCGTCTGTCCCTGGTTCGGTTATGTTAATCTTTCTTCTGAATACAAATGGATTTCCATCTTCATCTGTATAATTATCTTGCCATAGCTCGGCTTGATAGAATGTTTCTGGCCAGTCTTGAGAGTTTATTGTAACATCATACCACCCTTGAGAGCCATTTAATGTGTAATTGTATGTATAAATATTTGATTCATTTATCATATTTTCTTCGTCTATTATTATTATGTCTTGGCTGTCTAGTATTGTTATTGTGGGTGCTGCAGTGAAGGTTCCATTTGTTTTTATTCTAACCGTTGATTGATTTGCGAAATTTGATCTTGGCAAATTGTCTTCATAAGTTTGAACATAGTAATGATCCAAGGAAGGAATTATGTCGTAGTTTATTGTCGTATTATATATTCTTGGCGAATAAGAAAGGTTATCTGTTTCAAAATTAAATTGATATTGAAAGTACGTGTTGTTGTCTAAAGATAAATCCTGTGGTGAAGTATTGTTGACATCTGTCCAAGTTTCGGTATCACAATTAGAATCATCGCATGTTCTTGTGGTTAAATTTAGTCTAACCACTCCCCTTCTAAAATGATTTCTTATTTCATCTTGTGTTAGGCTCCGATTCCAGATCGCAAACTCATCTATTTGTCCTTCCCAATCATAACCATTGCTTGAGCCTATTGCAATACTTGAATCTGATGGATCTGCATAAGTTGCAGTCCCACATAATTCTCCATCAATATATAGGGCTGTGTTCCCTGATTCAATAATTGTTGTATATAGGTGCCACTCGTCTACATCCGAGGGAATATTACAAAATGGATTATTTGCTCCATTCCATGTGTTTAAACTAATCCTCCCAGAGTAGAAGAATAAATCTGGACCTCCTGTTCCAGCATTATTTATGCACCAAAGCATATCTGCTAAGGACGATGCGGTTGATTTTGCCCATGCAGAAATTGTTACTGTTGAAGGGATTGTCATTGTAATATCAACATAATCCGTCGTTCCATCAAAATTACATCCCCCATCTATTTTCCCAGAAATCCCGCTACAAGTTCCTGATCCGCTAAAATAAGCAGTTCCATCGTTGCCATTACTAGAATTATCATAAATTGTTTCCCCATTTGTTGCACCCTCATCTAAGTGCCAGAGCGCGATGTTCCCAGACATGTTGGCACTGTAGTCTGCTGTTTCTATCTGACCATTATCTGGAAGGGCCCCGTAGTTACTTTCCACCCAAGAAATATTATTCCATTGTGCATTCCCTCCTGCGATAAATACTTTACTAAGATATGTTCCATTATTGAAGGATTGATTAAGTTGTACAAAATTATTTGTAGAATTATAGAAAGTTCGATTGTATGTTCCTTCGTCAAAATTTGATTGTGTTGAGGTAATAGTTTCTGTAGCATAAACTACTAGAGATAGCATCAATATTGCTAGAACCATTTGCAAAATAATCTTATTCTTCATCCTCTTCCTCTTTTAGTTTCTTTTTCATAAAAAATTCAACTTGTTTTGATAGTATTAGCCCTTTTTCTTTGCAAATGGAGGAGAATTTATCATAAATACTTTTCTCTATTGAAAGAGTTACTTTTTTCTTCATCTTTTTGTATGTATACGTATGTACATTTAAATATCTATACTTATAAGCTTTTCTTAATTACATAATAGAATTCGTTTTGAGTTTTTACTATCCAAAATTTATATTTAATTCTAGTTAGTAGTTTTTCAAACCAACCCCTTCTTGGGTATTTCATCATTTTATTTGAAACTGTTTTTGTTGAGAATGATGCCACTATATATTTTGATTTTAAATTGGTTATTAGGTGTTCTGTGAACTTGTGCCCTTTTTTGACCTCTAGTGGGTCGATTACTTTGAATAGAAAAGTTATATCTGTTTTTGGGAGGTCTTTTAGGTTATTTCGGTTTATTGCCTTTAGTTCAGCTTTTCCGTCTATATTATTCATTTTGAAATATTTGTTTACAAAATCTACATCTTCTTTATCTATTTCTAAGGCCGTATATTTTGGATTACATTCTAAGTAAGGATATGATATTGGATTTATTCCTGCCCCTATGTCCAGAATTGAATTTGGTTGACCCGTTATCTTGAATATCCTATAGTATAGTGTTTGATATGCTTTCATCCTCTCTTTTGTTGAGAGATTTGTTTCTAAGATATTTCTATGTAAATCTATTGAGCTTGGATTTTGTCTTAATTCTTCTAAGGCACTATCTCTTTTCTTTTTTTTATTTATTTGGAAAGATCCATAAATTTTATGTAATCTTGTTTTTACTTCTTTTATTATTTCTTTATCTTTTGCTTTTGGCTTCTTTTTGAGGAATGTTTCTATTTCTTGCTCTATTATCTCACTGCTTAGAGAAGCATATTTCTTTGATTTGATTTTATTTATTAGGGAATTCATTTCTTCGTTATTAAATATCCTTCTTTTGAATCTTTTATTTCGTAACCTCTAGAATTAATTTCATCTCTTAATTTGTCAGATTCTTCCCAGTCTTTGGTTTCTCTGGCAAGTTGTCTTCTTTCTGCTAAATCTTTAATCTCTTCTGCGATCTTTTCTTCTTTAATTTCTTTTAAAGATAATCCTAAAACATTATCAAACTCATAGGCAAGTTCTAATTTCTCTTTTGAACCTAATTTTTGGTCTCTTAACAGCCCCCATAAAACTGAAAGTGCTTTTGAAGTGTTTAAATCATCATTTATTCCTTCTAAAAACTCTTTTTTATAATTGTTTTTTGTTTTTTTGGAATCTTTTTTTATTTTTAATTCTAAAATTATATTTTTCAACCTATCGTAAGTGTTTTTTGCTGAATCTAAAGCCTCTAATGAAAATAATAATCTTTTTCTATAATGAGTTTGGAGTGATAAATATCTGAAATCTAGTGGATCATATCCTTTCTTTTCTAGTTCCGATATTGTGAAAACCTTGCCTTCTGACTTGGACATTTTTCCATCTTTCAAAACTAACCAACGCATATGTAACCAATAGTTTACCCAGGGATGTTTCCCACATGCCGCTTCTGATTGAGCTATCTCATTAGTGTGGTGGATAGGAATATGCTCTTCCCCTCCAGTATGAATATCAAATTGATCTCCCAGATATTTAGTTGACATTGCAGAACATTCTATATGCCATCCAGGGAAGCCTTTCCCCCAAGGGGAATCCCATTGCATTATGTGTTTTGGTTGGTTTGTAATCCATAAGGCAAAATCAGAAGGATTTTTTCTTTCTGGGTCTATTTCCACACGAGAGCCAGCTTTCATGTTTTCTAATTTTAGTTTTGCTAGTTTTGTGTAGTCCTTTGCTTTAGAAGTATCAAAAATTAATCCAACTTTTGTTTTGTAGGTGTAACCGTTTTTTTCTATTTTTTTAATTAGGTTAATCATTTCTTTGATATGTTCTGTTGCTCTTGCCCATTTATCTGGAGATTGTATGTTCAGTTTCTTTGCATCATCTAAGAAAGATTCTTCGTACTTTCTGGCTAGTTTTAGTAATGAATCTGAAGTGGGTGGAAGTTTTTCTCTTTTTATGGCTTTCATCATCTTATCTTCGCCTTCATCAGCATCAGAAGTTAAATGTCCAACATCAGTTATGTTAATTACATGTTTTACTTTGAATTTATTAAAAAGTAGTGTTCTTCTTAGAATGTCTTCAAAGATATATCTGCGCATGTTCCCAATGTGTTGATACCAGTATACAGTTGGGCCACAACCATAGAGAGATACTGTCCCAGATTTTATTGGTTTGAAATTTTCTTTCTTCCTCGATAGAGTATTATAAAATTTAAGCATAGGGTTGATTTAGATTATTGATTTATATATGTTATTATTTCTTAGCCATTCTCCTTTTTTTATGGAAAGTTTTAAATAATAAGTTCAAGAAACTAGTTTATGAAATATAGAACGCACACCTGTGGAGAGTTGAGAAATAAAGAGGTAGGTAAGAAAGTTATTTTGTCTGGCTGGGTTGATTCAGTTAGAACCCATGGGAAAATAGGATTTATCAGTTTGAGAGATAGATATGGGATTACTCAGATTTTTTTAGGAAAGGAATTTGCAGATCAATTAGTTGATTTGAGAAGAGAATCGGTTATTAGAGTTGAAGGAGAGGTAAAGAAGAAACCTGAAGCAAATAAGAAATTAAAAACTGGAGAAATTGAAGTTTCTGCTAAAAAGTTTGAAGTTTTAAGTTTATCTGAACCATTGCCCTTAGAGTTAGAGGATGTCGAGTAAAATGAAGATACTAGGTTGAAGTATAGATATTTAGATTTGAGAAGGGCAGAGATGCAAAATAATATTATGTTGAGGCATAAAGCAATTAAAGTTTTAAGGGATTATTATGATAAAGAGGATTTTATTGAGATCACCACTCCAATATTGACTAAATCCACCCCCGAGGGAGCAAGGGATTATTTGGTTCCGAGTAGGTTACATAAAGGAAAATTTTATGCTTTGCCGCAAAGTCCACAGCAGTACAAGCAATTATTGATGCTAGCAGGTTATGATAGATACTTGCAGATTGCTCCTTGTTTTAGAGATGAGGCAGCAAGGGCACATAGGGCTCCAGGAGAATTTTATCAGTTAGATGTGGAGATGAGTTTCGTTGAGCAAGAGGATATTTTGAAATTGGTTGAAAAATCTATGATAGATTTAGTTAAGAAAGTATTTCCGGAGAAGAAATTTACCAAAGTTCCATTTCCAAGAATTCCTTATGATGAGGTAATTAAAAAGTATAAGACGGATAGTCCGGATATAAGAAAAGATAAGAATGACCAGGATGAATTAGGGTTTTGTTGGATTGTAGATTTTCCATTATTCCAAAAGCAAACTAAAGAGGATTTTTTTCATGGTGCGGGGAAGGAATGGGGACCGAGCCATCATATGTTTACTATGCCTAAAGAGGAAGATATTACTTCTTTGGACAAAGATCCTGGAAAGGCAAAGTCCTATCAACATGACTTAGTTTTAAATGGTTATGAGTGTGGTGGAGGGAGTATTAGAATTCACGATCCAAAGATTCAATCTAAAATTTTTGATTTGATTGGATTTAGTAAAGAACAGAAGAAAGAATTTGAGCATTTGTTAGAAGCATTTAAATACGGAGTCCCCCCACATGGAGGTATTGCTTTGGGCATTGATAGATTATTAATGGTTATTATGGGAAAAGATAATATCAGAGAATTGATTGCATTCCCGAAAGATAAGAATGCTAGGGATCCCGTAATGGATGCTCCAAGCAAAGTTAGTAAGGGACAGTTAGATGAAGTAGGACTAAAATTGAAATGAATTTTATATCTATAGAAGAGGCATTAAAGAAAAAATCTGGAGAGGTTGCCATTAGAGGATGGATTCACAGAATTAGAAAGATGAAAGATAAAATTTTCATCGTTATGAGAGATTCTTCTGATATTGTTCAGTGTGTTTTTAAAACTCCTAAACTGGTAGAGGATGCAGATGAATTATTGAGAGAAAGTTCTTTAGAATTAAAAGGAATTTTACACAAAGATGAAAGGGCCCCGGGGGGATATGAATTAGAAATTACGAATATGAAGATTATTCATCAATCAGAAGATTTTCCCATTGGGAGAGATCAGAGCCCTGAATTTTTATTAGATCAACGTCACCTATATATTAGAAGCAGGAAAATGACTGCGATTATGAAGATTAGAAGTACTATTACTGGTGCAATTCACGAATATTTTAGGAGTAAAGATTTTTATGAATTTCAGAGTCCTATAATGGTCCAAGGTGGAGCAGAAGATGGCCCAACTATGTTTGAGATTAAATATGCCCATGATAGGAAGATGTTTTTGGCTCAAACCTGGCAATTATATGCCGAGGCTGCGATGTTTGGACTAGAAAAGTTATACTGTATTGCTCCTTCATTTAGGGCAGAGAAATCAAAAACTTCAAGGCATTTAACAGAATTCTGGCATGCAGAGATGGAAGCCGCCTGGTGTAACTTAGATCAATTAATGGATTATGCGGAAGAAATGATTAAATTTATTTTAAAGAAAGTTATTAAGGAAAATAAAAAGGAATTAAAAATTTTGGGGAGAGATATTGAAAAGCTTAAGCCAAGTATTGATAAAAAATTCCCTAGAATTACTTATGATGAAGCATTGGAAATATTGGGGAAGAAAGGAAGGAAAATTAAGTGGGGAAAAGACCTTAGGACAATTGAAGAAGAAAGATTGATGGATTCTTATGATACGATTGTGTTTGTGACTCACTATCCAAAAGAAGTCATGGCATTTTACAAGCCTAAAGATCCAAAGAATCCTAAAGTTGCATTATGTTTTGATGCTTTGGGCCCGGAAGGAGTTGGAGAGTTAATTGGTGGCAGTGAGAGAGATACAAATATTGAAGAATTAACTAAGTCTTTGAAAGAATCGGGTGAGAAAATTGAAGATTATAATTATTATCTAGATACTAGAAAATATGGAAGTATTCCTCATGCAGGATTTGGATTGGGAACTGAAAGATTAGTTAGGTGGATTTGTGGGTTGGAATCTGTTAAAGATGCAATTGGTTTTCCTAGGACGTTACAAAGAACTATTCCTTAAATAAAATGAAATAATTCGTTTATTATTCCTAGAATAAATATTATTATTAGTGCGATTCCAAAGACTTTCAGAAAATGCTTTTTCCCTAGGGAGTATTCTGGTTGACGTTTTCCTTTTTTTCTTGCTTTCCAATACATCAGTGTTATTAAGATCCCTTCTAATCCTCCAGCTATGGCCCCAGTTATTCCAATTATCTTTATGAAGCTATTCGCACCCATTAGAAATATTATAAATGGGATAAACATGGTTAATAACCATGCATTTACGGGTTCTATATTATAGTCATATATGTATACTTCTTTCATTGCTAGTGCCAGAGTTAAGAATGAAGTTAACATTGCGAATATTGCAAAAATGTTTCCGAAGATTACCATAGAGTCCCCTAAGTAATTGCCCAACCCTATGGTTGCTATCTCTGTTGTGTTTATTCCTGTTATGGCTATCGTTGCGAAGGAGAACAAAATATAAGAGGCAATTGGAATAAGTGAACCAAGTATGATTGCTTTTTTTAGTTTTTTTCTATCATTTGTTAGGTATTCCTTCATTTCTGGTATTGAAGCTATACCTGCAAATGCAAATAAAATTACGCCGTATGGAATCATTATTTTTGCTATATTAAAAGTAGTTAGATTTGATGCATCAAATTTTCCTGAAAAGATTGCAATACCAGATATTAGTAAGATTAAAAAAAGGACTATGCTTGCGAAAAGCAATTCATATTTTGTAATTGCTTTTAATCCTATGTAAACAAAGATTGCGGCAAATACAAAAAATAGCACTGAAAATTTTAGAGGAGTAAGTCCAAAAATTGCAGATAGGGCGATCCCTTCTCCGATTATATAAGCTACTAGTGCCCCGTAGATAACGAAGAGCATTGAAAAAATCGCTAGCAACTTTCCATATTTCCCAAGATATTTTTCTGCATAGCCGGGTAGCTGATGATTTCCTGGAGTTCTTAGAACTATCTCTCCCATAAAGAGATTCATAAATAATAATGCGATACCTAAAATTAATATGGTTAATAATCCGGTAAGAAATCCTGATTGTGCGATCACGTATGGAATTCCTAGAACGCCTGCCCCTATTATTGTTCCTGTTAATAGTGCTGAGGCCCTGAATAGTTGTTTGTCCATTGAGTAAATTTTTAGAAATTCAGTTTAAATATGTTATGCTTTTGCTTTGTATTCTGATGCAGGGGTTAATTCTCCTGGGGCTGTTTTTAAGTGAACCTCATATGTATTTCCATGCAAATCTTCTACACTCCCTACTCCACGATTATATTGGCTGATGGGTTTCCATATCTTTCTACCTTGGGGGTTTAATATACCAGTTCTTCTCCAATGTCCTTTTACTATATGTAGTGGGGTATCTCCTGTTGTCATTTCTCCACCTAAAATAAGCGTTAAGTCCTTTTGGCTATGTATTGTAAACTTTGGTCTAACTGCCGTCTTGCGCTGTTTTTTACAGTTTTTCTTCTTCCCTTCGTATCTCAAGACCATCGATTTACTTTGTTTACTTTCTGTTTCTAGAATAAATGTTTCGGGATCCATGAAATAAATTATTTGTTGTATTGCTGCGAACGAACAAGTAAGAATATCTTGTGTGGCCTCCCCAATTAATCTTTCCCCATGAAGAAGATTGTCATATTTTTTTGACTCATTCCAACAAAGAACATTTAACGGGGTTGCAGCCATCTCATACTTTCCATCATCTCGAATGGAATGGAGTGTTGATTCCCCCGTTTGAACCATTGTATCCAATCCTGGCATGTCTTCCCTATCTGTGGCATCCATGCATCTTGTTATCCTACACCCGCTTAATCCTCTTGATTCAAATATAACAACTGAATCACTATCTTCTACAGCAGTTACCGGAAATGGGGTAAAAAGGAATGTCCCTTCTTCTTGAGACATATCTAAATAGGTTCTCAAATATGAAGTATATTCTGCCCTATCTTTCTCCAATTCAGGTTGAATATGTTGAGAGAGTAAGGGAAAATCAAATACTGCTGCGCTTTCTACTGCTTCACAAAGGTAAGAATAAAATCCAGTAAAAGTGCTGGGCCTATCCTGTTCGTTGATATGTCCTTTATTTAGTAATTCAACTAATCTATCAAAATGTCTTCCCATAATTTTCTGCCTTTGGTTTCACTTTTAAACCTTTCTATTTGTTACGATTGTTTAGTAAATACAGAATTTTATTTTAAAAATAGTTTTCTGATTTCTAAGATTATTAATCCTGTTACTGAAGTGGCTGCAATGTATATCCAGTTTGTTAGTGATAGTGGAACTAATTTAAAAAATATTGCTAGCGGGGTATAAACTAATAATAAATGTAATACAAGTGAGAGTCCTACTGCGCCCACAAGGTATTTATTTGTTAAGAATCCAATTTCAAAAATATTTTTCTTTTCGGATCTACATGAGAATGCTAATAATAGTTCAAATAAGATTAAGGAAGTTAAGGCAATTGTTCTTGCCTTTTCTAGGTTGTGAGTTGTAAAATATTCGAGCATAAATAATCCAAGTACTATTGCAAGGATTACTATTATTCTCGTTATCATGAATCCTTTTGTTCCAGAGAGTATGGTCTCTTTTGGTGAACGTGGTTTCCTCTTCATAATATCTTTTTCAGCAGGATCCATTCCTAAAGCTAGGGCAGGTAAACCATCAGTTATCAGATTTACCCAGAGTATCTGTAAGGGAAGGAGTGGAAGCGGCAAAGAGATAAGAAGAGATGTAAAGATTATTGCTATTTCTCCAAGATTTGCAGAGAGTAAGAATTTTACAAATTTTCTTATGTTATCATAAATAGATCTTCCGTATTTTATTGCTTTGACTATGGTTGCATAGTGATCATCCATTAGGATCATATCTGATGCTTCTTTTGAAACATCTGTCCCAGATATTCCCATTGCAATCCCTACGTCTGCCCTTTTTAATGCTGGAGCGTCATTTATTCCATCTCCAGTCATGGCTACAACATGCCCATCTTTTTGGAGGGATTCTAGAATTTTTACTTTATGTTCAGGATTTACACGAGCGAAAATAGAGATAGTTTTTACAGAATTAAATATGGCTTCATCGGACATCTTTTCTAGTTGAACCCCCGTTATTACTTCTGATTGGATCCCAACTTGATTAGCTATTGCCTTTGCAGTTAGGGCATTATCCCCTGTTATCATTATTGTCCTTATTCCTGCCCTTTTTGCGATGCTTATTGACTTCTTTACTCCCTCTCTTGGTGGATCAATCATGCCCATCAGGCCGAGAAAGGTTAGATCTTTCGTTGATTTTGATTCTGAGTATGCAAGTGCAAGCACTCTCAATGCCTTGGAGGCCATCTGATCATTCATGTCCATTATTTTTTTTCTATCTCTTTCCGTAAGTGGTTTTGTTGTGATTCCATTAAAGATATATTTGCATCGTTTTAGAACAATTTCTGGTGCGCCCTTCAGGTGCACGTTTTGTGTTTTTCCTTTTTCATCTAGTGTGGCCATATATTTTTTTCTTGAATCAAAAGGAATTTCGTTTTTTCTCTCAAATTCAGTTTTTAGGTTTGCTTTTTTAGCAACTGCTTTTAGTGCGAGTTCTGTTGGGCTTCCTTGTTTCTCTGTTAAATTAGAATTATTACACAGGCATGCGGCCTCTAGAAGTTTGTTTATTTTTTGAGGATTGTATTCTTGGCCTTTATTTGAAAAAAGCCCATCAGTTGAATACCCTGAACCTGACACACTTATTATTCTATCGTTTGCATAGATTGATTTTACAGTCATTTCTCCAGAAGTTATTGTTCCAGTTTTGTCTGAACAAATTACTGTTGTTGCACCAAGAGTCTCTATGGCGGCGAGTTTTCTTATTAGGGCTTTATTTTTTACTAATCGTTTTACTCCTACTGCAAGAGCAATTGTCACCACGGCCGGCAACCCCTCTGGAATTGCGGCTACTGCAAGACTAATTGAGGTCATTAAAGAATCTGCCATTGGCATTTTTTTTAGTAAACTAAGTAAGAAAACTATAATTATTACTCCAATTGTGATTATACCAAGTTTTTTTCCAAATTTTGAGAGTTTCTTTTGTAGAGGGGTTTCTGTTTCTTCTATTTTATTTAGTGATGAGGCAATTTTTCCAAATTCGGTTTTATTCCCTATGTTTGTTACAATTGCTTTTCCTCTTCCGTAAGAGATTGTTGTTCCTGCGAATAGTATATTTGTTTGGTCTGCAAGGCTTTTATCAGAAATTATTTTGTTTATTGTTTTTTCTTTAGGTACAGATTCTCCTGTTAGGATTGCTTCGTTTACTTGTAGATTGACATTTTCGATTATTCTTGCATCCGCAGGAATTTTATCGCCAGTTTCAAGAATTAGAATATCTCCAGGAACTAATTCTGTTGCGTCAATCATTCTAGTGTGGCCATTCCTTAGAACTCTTGCATGCGGTGCCGCCATCTTTTTTAGCAATTCTAGTGCTTTTTCTGCTTTGTATTCTTGTGAAAATCCTAGTATTGCGTTTAATATTACTATAATTAGTATTACTATTGCGTCAATAAAGTGTTGTATTGCTAGGGAGATTAGGATTGCTGCCAATAATATATATACGAGAGGGTTTGTGAATTGTTCTAAGAAAATTTTTATTGGAGATAATTTCTTTTCATGAGTTACTTGATTTAATCCGTGTTTTTTTCTTTTTAGGTCAATTTGAAGGGGCTTTAATCCTATTTTTTCATTGACTTGGAGTTTCTTTATAGCCTCTTCTTTTGTTAGTTTGTAGAAATCGGCCATAGGAAGAATTTGATTCTCTGAGTTTAAATTTGTTTTGGTAAGCTTTATAAATGGGTAGAGCTTATTAAAATTCCCTTAATTGGGAGGTAGTAACAAAATGTCAGAAAGAAGTGTTCAAATTGTTGAAAAAATTCCAGAATCTCAAAGAGAAAGTGTAAAGGGGTTGCTTAGAGAGCATAGTATTGGATTAAGAGCATTGACATTTATACTTGATCAAGGAGAAGGGGCCGCAGTTTTAGATGATGTAGCGGGGAGAGTTGCAAGATTAACTGGAGCTTCTGTTGGTCTAAAATTAACTAAAATTGCTGAGATTGCCGGACAATTACCAGAAGGTATTATTGGCTTCCCAGATTATTTATCTTGGTGTGTTGATAATGGCTATCCCATAAGAGACCCCCATTCAATAGATGTATATGGCAGTGGGGCAGGTAGTGAAGCCTTGGCCTCATTTGAAGAAGAGGTGTATAGGACTGATGGTTCCACTGAATTTGATGTTGCTGGTAGACCCGATATGCGTATTGTTGGTAAAGAATACTTAGGGGAATAATATTTGCTATCAAAATCTATTTAAACTTCTTTTTTTTATAAAAATTGACTTAATGCGGAGCCGAAGGGTGGAGTTAATGTATTTACTAACTATGAATCCTTATTTCGACATTAAGTTATTGGGTCTGTAGTTTAATCTGGATAGAACTTTCGGTTTCGGCCCGAAGGATCCCGGTTCAAATCCGGGCAGACCCGCTTTATATTTAGGTGATGTGTATGAAAGAAGAACTAAGAAATTTATTGGTTTCTGGCATAGTTATTTTAGTTGGTTTAATTTTATTAAAATTTATTCCCATGTTGTTGTTTGGAGGAGATATATTGTTTGATGCTTCTGCCCATATTGCTATTGCTATTTTTATTTTATACCTATTATGGTTTTTTATTGATCAAAACAAAAATTGGAGAATTCCTTATTTTATTTTTGCGTTTATGGTTTTGACAATTATATCTGTACAGAGGGTTATCAATGGATATCATAATGATGTTGGTTTACTTTTGGGGTTAGCTTTGGGATTGGTAAGTATTGGTGTTGCAGAGTGGAAACGGATTAAGAATAAGTTTGATTTTTAATATTTGAAAGGAAAAGTTTTAAAAGTTAGTTTTTATCAAAGGAAATATGAAAAAACAGAGTAGAGAAGGAATTAGTGTTAGGAAATCTGAGAATTTTTCTGAATGGTACTCTCAAATCATCCATAAAGCAGAGTTAGTAGACCTTCGGCTTGGAACAAAAGGTTTTATTATAATTAGGCCGTGGGGGACAATGATAATAGAAAATATGTATCATCTTTATGAAAAAGAGTTGCGAAGGAAGGGCCATAAGCAGATTATAATGCCTTCCGTTATTCCTGAATCAAATTTAAAAAAAGAGTCTAGCCATATTGCTGGGTTCACCCCGGAAGTTTTTTGGTTGAAAACTGGAAAAGAAGAAGAGAAATTGGCATTAAGGCCCACGAGTGAGACTGTTTTTACTCCCATGTTTGGCCTATGGATAAGAAGCCATAATGATTTGCCTATGAAATTATATCAGAAAGGTTCTGTGTTTAGATATGATACTAAGGCAACAAGACCGTTGATAAGGGGTAGGGAATTTAATTGGATTGAAGCACATGATGCTTTTGCAACGAAAGAAGAAGCAGAGGCTCAAGTTTTGGAAGATATTAAGATAACTGAAACGGTAATGCATGGGAAATTTGGAGTTCCATTCCTTGCTATGAAAAGGCCTTCATGGGATAAGTTTGCTGGAGCAGAGTATACAATTGGATCGGATGTGATTATGCCAGATGGAAAATTGATACAACAGCCATCTTCTCATTTTATGGGGCAAATATTCTCTAGAGCATTTGATGCAAAGTTTATCAATAAACATGAAAAGGAAGAATTCCTTTGGACGACTGCATACGGGCCAGCTATATCTAGAATTTTAGTTTCAGTTGTGTGTATACACGGGGATGATAAGGGACTAGTTTTACCTTTTTGTATATCTCCAATTAAGATAGTCGTAGTTCCGATCTACAAGAAAGAAAATAAGGGAAAAGTTACTAAGTATGTTGAAAGTATTGAGAAAAAATTACAAAAATTAGATATTGAATATGAAATTGATTGGAGAGAGTATTATAGCCCTGGTTGGAAGTTTAATGAGTGGGAACTAAAAGGAGTTCCGTTTAGGTTAGAAATTGGTGAGAAAGAGGTAAAGAGTAAAAAATTATCTTTATTTGTAAGAGACACAAAAGAAAAAACAGATATTTCTTTGAATGATTTAAAAAATTTAAGAAAACTTGGCTTGGGGTATGATAAAAGACTATTAGATAATGCCGATAAATTGATGAAAGGAAAAGTTGTTGATTGTAAAACAAAAATAGAGATAAAAAAGGCCATGAAAGATGGAAAGATTGCTAGAGTTAATTGGTGTAGGTTAGATAAAGAGGGTTTTGCTTGTGCTGAGTCTATTGAAAAGGAAATGAATGCAGAAGTTAGAGGTAGCATGGCTAATAAAAAAGAGAAAGCTAATGGAAAGTGTGTTGTTTGTGGTAGTAAGGCTACGGAAGTTGCGTATATTGCTAGAAGCTATTAGTATCCGATAAGTAAAGAAGCCCAATCTTTTTTTATTTTAATATTTCTTGTTAAGTAATTATGTAATTTTTTTGATGGTGAGGCCGATATAGAATTTCTTATCTCTAAGAAAGGAACGGAAGGAAAAACTATTTCTTTCCCTATTTTCTTAGTTATTCTTTCTGGTGGATCTCTAAATAAAGAATCATGAAAAACTAGTATTACATTTTTTTTGTTTAGTACTTCGTCTATTCCGATATTTTTTGGTTCGTTTAAAGACCTAATTTTATTTTTTTGTTTTTCAGAAAGAGATCTAGGTTTATGCAACCCTTTAGTAAATCTTAGTTTTAAGACCTGAATATATTTATGAAGTTCCAGTACCATGGTAAATTATTTACTTTAATTTGTTGTGTGTATTCTTGTTCATAAAAGTTTCCTTCTTCATCCTTAAATTCAATCTTTATGGAAATTTTTTCGGCGTTAAAGTGTTTTGTATTTGTTGATATTGTAAATGTTTTTGTTCCATCTAGTTCATCTATCGTTATTGGTTGGAATCTATTCATGTTTAAATTTACATCTTTTATTGGAGTTTGAGAGGAAATTGTCAGTGGGATATCGATTAGTTCGTCGTAATTCATGCTATTGATTCCAATTCTGGCTATTTTTATTTCTGGTTTTTCTAAGTAATTTAAGAGAAGTACCCTTTTTACATCAATTTCTGAATTTTTTAGATTTACAACAACTGGATCGTTTGAAGGTGTTATTGGAAAAGTGAAGTCTTTTTCTGAATTTTTTGTTAGTGCAAAGATCTCACAATTTTCTTTTAGACAGATTTCTAAATGGGGCAAGTTATCATTTATTGAACGAACATTACATTCTATGTTGGCTTGACTAAATGAATAGTAGTAATCTTTATCGAGTTGGCAGGATAAAACTACTTGACTAGAGAATTGATCCTCTTCGTCTATTGTCATTGAATCTACCATCTCTTCAGCCTCTTCTAAAGAGATATATTTGTACCCTGCATCTGGTGCAAAGGTTATGTCCTCTGAATCTAGGGAATTAAATGTATCTCTTACTTCTATTGTTGTTGTATAAATATATCCAGAATCTGCGTCTTCGGGAATTTTTACAATCCAAAATATATCTTTTGTTTGTTTTGGACCTAGTGCAGTTACTTTAACATTTTTTTCCGTTAGATCTGGTGCTTTTGTAACAGTTAACTGATCTGAGATGTAACCATTAAATGGGTTTACAACTCGGACTCTTATTGGAACGTAACTTCCTGGAGCAACCTCTGTCTCGATTGCATGAAGATTTATATCAAACACTTGTTCCATATCATTTCCTAGGGAAGTTATCTCTCCTAGACTAGATATTTCCCCTGTTTCTAGATTAATATCTCCGTTGGCTTCCCAACTGTATGTGATTGAGGATGAGCCAGCATCTGCAGTTTTTTGAAGAGCTACGTGAGTTGGATCTATCCATCCGAATTGATCAAAAGTAACATCGTATGGAACCCAACCATAATCGGGGTAATAAACTTCTGCCCAACCGTGATTTCCGAAATCATCGTATAGGTTTGTATAGGCCACGCCGGAAACAAATCTTGCAGGGATACCTATAGATCTAGTCATTGATATAAACAAGGATGTTATTTCATCACAAACTCCTTGTCTATTTTCCAGTGTCCATGATGATTGTTTTGCAGCTTTTGCTGTTACAGTGTTTAGATCATATTCGATATTATTATACACCCAATCTGCAATTTCATGAACTGCCAGATAAGCATTATCTTCATTTTCGATTATTTCTGAAGCTTGGGAGATTATGTCTGAATTTATGTCTATTATTTCTGCAGCCTGCACGTATTCATTATATTCTTCTGGGATTTGTGAATAAGGGAAATTTACTTCTGGAACCATGAATAATCGATTTTGAATTTTTACAACTGAATCATAACCAAAATTGTAGCTTGGGGATTGTTCTGTCCAGGTGAATCTTAGTGAATCACTATTTTTATCTGTTTCTGCAGTTGGTGTTGAAGATTCTGAAAAAGTATTAATTGTTTGCAGTTGGTCATCTAAAGGGATTAGATAGACATTTGCAATTAAATTGTTTAGTGAACCTGTTCCAGATAGGAAGATTTCTGTATCTAGTGAGAAATCAACCGTTAGTTCATCGTAAAGGTAATAGTTTGTTGCGAGAGTTAAAGGAAGCATTAGAAGTATTATTGTTAATGTAAGTAATTTCTTCATTTTATGTTTTCCTTTAGTTTTTCTATGAATTCTTCGAAGTGATACTTTTTTATTCCTGCCCCGCATGCATGATCGTGTCCGCCACCAAACCCATCTAGGTTCTCTAGAGATTTTTCTAGTGCTTCCCTAATATTGACATCTGTGGATCTTAGGCTCATAATTACTTCATCCTCTTTTACTCTTTTTACCATGATTACTTTTTTAGGATATTTATAAATTAGATAGTTTGATATTATTGCAGTGTAGGCATTGTTAGTTTTTGGCAATTCTACAATGTAGAGCTTTTCTTTAGTGGGTTTCTCTTTGTTGATTTCTTCCATTACTTTATTATATTCATTTGATTGTTTTTGGATTAATTTTAAGATATATTTTGCCCTTGGTGTTTTTTCTTCTAGTATTTCATAAGGATCTTCTATTTTCAATAATAGGTTTGCAGCTTTGTTTACTTTGGATGTTGGATTTTTCAGTATTAGGGCAAACACTTTTATTAGATCTCCAAGTTTTGAATCAAAAATTATTTCTGGGGGCGCTTTCATATGTTTGGGGAGTATATCTGGATATTTTTCTGAAAATTCTTTTGCGTATTCTGGGATATGCCAATCTGCTATGCTTCCTAATGTTCCAAGAAATAGTTCTTTTTCTTCTGTAATTTTGTACATTAAGTATGTTGTTGGAGGGACTTCTCCTTCTTTTTGATTTGCTTTTGGATTAAAATAGTGTACTCCTTTTCTTTTTAGTATTGGATGGTGATCAAGCCATAGTATTGGAACGTTTATTTTGTCAATAAAATCCTGGGCCACTATTGGTATATCTAGTATTATTACTAGGTCTGGAGAATATTCCTCTATTTTATGAAACATCTTTAGATCTAGTGATGAGGTGGTTTTTAGTACTGCGCCTTTTCCTTTTTGGATGTATTTTTTTAGAATTAGATAGGAGCATAGTCCATCCGGGTCATCATCGTAGAAAATTAAGGGATTCTCTGATTTTTTTAGGTAGGATCTAAATTTATCTATCTCTTTTTTAGTTAACATAGAATTTGGTTAGAAATAACGTTTATAAAAGTTACTTAGATCTTCCTTTGTTTGCTCTTCTGCTAGGCCTTATTTTTTCAGTCCCTTTTCCTTTTTTAGATAATCCTCTTGACTTCTTTGCAGCACTCGTTAGGCCGTGAGTTACTCTCTTTTTGTTTGCTTTTCTTCCAAACATGTTTAGTTTTTTATCGGATTTAATTTGCGGATGTTCTGGATCAATCATGATTATTTCAAACCAGTAGTGTCTTCCGTCTTTTCCTACCTTGTATGAATTTAGAACTTCTAGGTTTTTGTAGAATTTCTGGGCCCTTTGTTCTGCTACCCATTGATATGACATTCCAACAATCTTTTTTCTTCTGGCTGCTTTAGATCTTCGTCCTTTCTTTATTTGCGGCCTCATTCTTCCGCCCCTGATTACTCGGACTCTTACTGTAATGAACCCTTGCTTTGCTTTATAGCCAATTGATCTTGCTGAAGAAATATTTGTAGGTTTATCTATCCTTAATATAACAGGATCTCTTCTCCATTCTATTAATCTGTCTCTCATTAGAGATTTTTCTGGAGATTTCCAAAGGTTTCTCAATATCTTGTACATGATAAGAATTTGGGGCAAAGTTTTGTTTATAAAGGTTTCTGATTAGGATTGTTTTTCTATTTTATATTTTTCTAAAAACCTATCTATTGGCAAATATAGTGGATTTTCACCATGGAGCTCTAGTTGTTCTAAATATCTGTCTGCAGGATATACTGGGTTGGGAATTGATATTTCTGTTTTCTCCGGTATTGGACCATAATTTATTGGTTTTCCCATCCCTAAATGAATGAGGGTTACAAGTCCTGCGGCCAATAGGGGCAATACCAATAGTTCTTCTGCAATAAATTTTGCATTTTTTAGATTCCTTTTAGTCTCTGCTTTCATTTTTAATAAAGAAAAAAAGAAGTATTTACTTTACGCTGAAGTAAAGTGTAGCTTCTGGATCTTCGCCTCCTGTGAAGTTTGCTTCTCCAAAGAATCCCCCGTTTGTATAGGATAGTGCTCCTGTTGTGGTTAATTCTCCTTCGGAATCAAACTTACTTCCGCCAGTAACGGTTAATCCGTTTCCAAAGTTATACCCTAGTTCAGCTGCGCCTGCATTATCTTGGTCAATTGCAAATCTTCCTGCCAATCCACCCTTAGACTTATTTGCTGTTGAGCTTAGGTATGTGCTTGTCTCTGGAAATTCACCAATTACAAAAACATCTCCGGCTATTTTTGGACCTTTTGGGCTTGTTACAGCTCCAGGATTTTGAGCTCCGAATAAACTTAGCTTCCAATTTCCCTCTAGATCTGTTTTATAGTCAACCAATCCGCCAAAATCGCCAGCTGTAAATCCAACATCTGCCCTCCAAGCATCATCATAATGCTTAGCTACTGCAACTCCTAGGTTTTCATTTCTGTATCCTGCGTAGAATGCTTCATTGTCGTTTCCTTCGCCTTCAACAAAATTTGGTGCCAATCCGTAATCAAATCTTGAGCTGTCTGAACCGAATCCACCTATGGCTAAGATAGAATATGTCATGTTTCCATCATTGTCAAATTGTACATATCCTGGAAATAAAAACTGGCCCTTTATTGAAGTGCTTAAACCAATTGCTCCGTGTCCATCGGATGTTCCTCTTGTCCAGATTTCTGAACCATCTGGAGTTGAAACTCTCAAATGTCCTGCGAAATCTTCTCCGTCTGTTTTAAAGTTTAGTTTAAATGCATCTTCTGCAGCTAAACCTGCTCTCAGCTCGGTTCCCTCTTTGTTTGTTAAAGTATTAACATGAGCGTCCAAAGCTTGTGCTTTCATTGGCAATAGAGATGATAATACAATCCCTGCGCCGATTCCTATATTTTTTATTGTGTTTTTCATTTTTTATCTTCCTCCTTTATCACCACTTAGTAGTTATGTTTGGAGAAAGATTTTATATATACTTTTTTATTAAACTATATATACTAGTATAAATGTATAAATAAAAGAGAAAAGTTTATATATGGGCAGAATTTAATAGATGTATGAGAAGAAAACTAGTAAAACAAGGTGCAGCAACTCTAATGGTCTCTTTACCTAGCAAATGGGCTAAAGAGAATGGGTTAATCAAAGGAAGTGAGGTTGAGGTTGAGGCAGTTGATAATAATTTGGTCATTTCTTCTAAGGAGATTGATACTAAATTGGAGACGGAAGTCCAATTAACTAATCTTAGTGAATCATCCATAAGAACAATTATAACAAATACATATAGGGGCGGTTTTGATAAGATTAAGGTGTATTTTGAAGAAGAAAAACAATTTGATATTTTATCAGAGATTATAAAAAATAATTTAATAGGGTTTGAGATAATAAAAAAAGAGTCCAATTATTGTATTGTAGAAAACATAACTGAACCTTCTGAGGATCAATTTAATAATATATTGCAAAAAATATTTTTAAATATAAATTCTTTATTTGAAGTGACAAAAAAAAGGTTTAACAAAGAAAAATATATCGAAGACTATAATGAGATAGAGGATAGAATAAAAAAATATGATGGTTTTTGTAGAAGAGTTATATTTAAGAAAAAAATATTTAGTCATGAATCTGAATTTTTATGGACTTTCTTACATTTATTGATTCATGCTCAGAGGGAAATTTATTTATTGAATAAGGCATTGGATAACCATAAAATCTTAGTTAAAAATTATGATTATCTAGATAAAGTGAAAGAACTTTATGATTTATTAATTGAAGCCTACTCTGAAAAAAGTTTAGAAAAGATAGAGAAGATACATGAGTTAGAAAAAAAGTATATTTATTCTGATTTTTATAATTTAATACAGAAGAATTCTAAGGAAAACATTATTTTATATCATTTAGCATCTGCATTGAGAAAATTTTATTTGGCGTCTAGCCCTTTAATAGGGGCAGGTTTAGGGCGGGATACTTAGTAAATGTGAATAGGTCCCACTTATTCCTCTTAAATCAGGGATGCTATCCGTATGTGCGACTCCTTCTTCATCGGTTATCATATAGAGTGCTATCGCAGCATCAACTACCTTCCTTTTTCTTGGATCTAAAAATTGGGAGTAACCACATTCTAGACTATGGTCTTCTGGATTATATCTTGGGAGATAAGATATACTCTTTGTCCTTACTCTTGCAGTATTAATTTCTTCATTGCTAAAAAAGTATTCTGCGAAAGTATCTGCCACATTGTTTCCGGGTCCGAGGCACTGTTTAAGATACATTACGCCAAAAGGAATCCTCCCATAGTTGAAATTCCCGCCTTGGCTAAGTCTATCTGTCATTAATACAAAATCATTTGGTGTAAATGAGGGGGCAGTTCTCTCTCCATCATAACTTTTTTCCAATTTTTCTGGATTTTCCACCATATAAAGTGCGGTAAGCCAAGATGAAATTAATCTCTTTGGCATTGAATGTATATCGTGAGCGAAATTTGTATATTGTTCTATTTCATCTTCTTGAGTTTGCCTTTTACTAATATTATTATCTAGGAAGTCTGGTAGTTCTTTTCTTAAGTATCTAAATTCTGGGGAAAGTAAATCCAAGGCGAAATTTCTTTCGGGCCCATCTATTGTTTCTAAACTAAATTCCCTGTAATTTTGTCTACTCATTATGTCTCTTAAACTAGGACCTTGTTCGGTTTCAGGAGAATGGGAAATGCCCCAACCAAAAAGTGCTCCAAAAGCCCCCACTATTAGTGCTGGTTTTATTGCCTTTAGTGCTTTTTTTCCAATTTTGGTCATTAAACCTTCCTTTGTTTTATCTAAATCGTATTCTACACTCCCAACATTATATCCCCAGCCTTTTTTAGGATTTAGCGTTAAGGAATTATTAATCATTTTTTGGTATTTCTTAGGTACCTTTTTCATTGCTTTCTTTAATAATTTCTCATGTTCATCTATAGTAATCTTTTCTAATTTTCTATCTCCGTCTTGGAGTGAGACTCTAAATGTTTTTCCACCAACTTCAAGTTCTCTACCATCTGATCCAACAACAAGTTTATATTCGAATGGATTTTCTCCTGTTAGAGCATAATACATTGTTGCACCTAGTGCATATGCTTCAGTTGCTTCAGTTGCATGTGTGAAAGAATTTTCAGTTAACAACGCATTTAATAAATCTGGGTGAGTATATTGTGTTCCTCCTCTTGTGGGCATGCTCAAGGATTCTATGTCCCTCTTTCTAGCCGCATTTTGGAGATCTGTTATTTGAACTCTTCCTTCCCTCCCCACTAAGAGATTAGAAGGTTTTATGTCTCTATGAAGAATATTTTTTTCTAGATTCAAGTATTTTAATCCTGCAAGCACTCCCCTAAATATACTTTCAAATTTTTCTTCACTTAATGGCCCGGTGTTTTTAATCAAACTTTCTAAATCTGTTGTTCCATCAACATATTCCTCTATGTTAATCACTTTGTTTCCAAAATGATAATTGGCCATAATAGAAACCACATTGATGTGAGATATTTCATTTGATGTGAGGACTTCTCTCTGGTTCATATCCCCTTCCTTACTTAGATTTATAATTGTACAAATTGAAGACTCATCTATTTCGGATTTAGGAATCTTTACAACCATTAATTTGGACACATCTCCCCTCTGATATTTTGCGAGGTATGCAAATCTAGTTTGTCCCTCTCCTAGTTTGTGGAGGATTTCAAACCCTTCTCCTTCCAGAAATTCTTGTTCCTTCCTATTTATCCCTTCATGGTCTCCTTCGACCATTAGCTCTAAATCGGATAGATGGGGTTCAGCTATTGCCATCTTCATCCTCCTCAATTACGTCTATTGTTAATTGGGTTAAAGTGCCAGGTTTTAGTTTGGATTCGAGAACTCTAGGGATAACAATAATAGCTTGTTTCCCGTGTTTTGCTATCTTTTTTGTTATAATAAATCTGGCCATTTTATGTATAAAATATGTATTTACTATGTAGTGATACTAAAATTAATGATTTAAAAAGCTTTCTATTTGTTATTATTAATAAGTAGTGATAGAATTACCTTGTCAGATACACAAATTAAGTATATAAATAAAGCAAAACTACTAAATTTATGGAAAAGAGTGGGTATGTACAGAGGGATCTGATTAAGTTTAATTTTGCTAGTTTGGATTTAAAGGGTTTAGATTTTTTTGGAAATTCTCCCCCGGCAGTTTTCGTTGGAAGGTTTGGCTATCCAAAGGTAAATGTGGGGGTTTTGAGTCCAACACAGAAAGAGGAAGATTCTTACCTGATGGATAACCCAAAAGAGTGGGCCAAATTAGGGTTAAAGGATCATGAAATTTTAAGATTGAGGGCACAATTAGTAAATGCAAGATTTCAATCTAGTGTTAAAAATTTTGATAGTAGATTATTGGATTTAAGTCAGGAGGTTGGAATGGCACATAGGCCTGTTGACATGGAAGTTTTTCTGAAAAATAAACCAAAGAATATGTTGAAAATGGAGAATGTTGCTAAGCCATTAAGTAATAGTGCCAGTGTAAAGAATATTAAATTAACAGAGAATCCTAGCATAAAAACTATTGTTGACAAAACTGTTTCTGATGGAGATATGAAAGCTGTGGAAGGAATTTATAAATTATATAACAAGGGTTTTGATGATAACTTTCTGAGTAAAATTTTATCTATTGGACTTTTAGGAAAACAAAAAAATAGAAAATTAGTTCCAACAAGATGGAGTATAACTGCAACAGACGATACCATTGCTAAAGAACTGTTAAAGAGTATTAGATTTTATCAAGAGATTGACTACCAGGCTTATTTTTCTGGATACTTGGGAAATTATTATCTAATATTATTTTTTCCAGATATATGGGGATTTGAATTATTTGAAATGGAGGTCCCATTGAAAGTTAATCCATGGAGTAGACATGGGAATCTTTATGCAACAGATTATGAGGATTATTTTGGGAGAAAGAAATATGCTGAAGAGTGTGCTGGAGGGTATTTCGCATGTAGGACTGGAGTTTTAGAAAAACTAAAAGAATCAAAGAGGCAAGGAGGAGTTTTAGTGTTTAGATTTGTTACTAATGAAGATAGGTATCCATTGGGAGTTTGGGTTTGCAGAGAGGCCACTAGGACTTCTCTAAGAAATAAAGTTAGTTTAGATTTTGATTCTAAAGAATCTTTAATTAATTATGCTAAGGCTAAAGTTGCCAAAGAATTTGGTGTTGATTTGACTAACTTATTGGGAGTCAGTAAATTAATGAATAGGAGAACGAAACAAAAAAGATTGGCTAGTTACCTTTAACAAAACTTTTAAATAAACTTTAAATTCTATTTTAGTATGGTTTTGATTACTCTGTCTGAAATCCTGAAATTATTAATTATGACTCTAGTTCTTGGAATTATTTTTATGGGCCTATTTTCTAGAAAGCCAAAGACAATTTATCATATGATGAAAAAGAAGAGGTTTAATTGGGATGATTTCTGGTTTGCAATTATGATTTCTGCTCCAGCAGTCGTTTTGCATGAGCTTGCTCACAAATTTGTTGCTATGGGTTTTGGATATTCTGCAAGTTTTGAAATTTTTACTTTGGGCTTGGGTCTAGGGTTATTATTGAGATTACTTAATTCTCCTTTCTTAATTATTGCTCCTGGCTATGTTACTTTGCCGCCCGCGGTTTCAGGAAATGCATTGGCATATAGATTAATTGCTTTTGCGGGGCCATTGGTCAATCTTATTATTTGGTTTGTTGCATTTATGATGATAAGAACTAGGAAACATAAAATGAGTCATGGGGCTCTGAATTTTTGGTTGCTAACTAGAAATATTAATTTGATACTATTTATTTTCAATATGATTCCTTTTGGACCGTTTGATGGGGCAAAAGTATTTTTTGGACCTTAGGCAGTAACTTCCGCAACTGCGCTTGGCTCTTCTCCAGAAACTTCTTCGAGCATAACAAGCTCTTTCTGAATACCTTTAATTATCCTAGAATTATCTACTTCCTTTAGAATTTTTGAACATTCTGGGCATTTAAAGCTATTTTCCAGTGCGTGTTCGAATTTTACCCTTAGGCACTTTGAGCTACAAGTATAGAAAGTACTAGAATCTTCCCTTTCAAGCCTTTTCCTTAGGTTTTCTATCCTCGTTTCTTTCATTTTCTGGATTGTAACTATGGCCTGTGTGTGATTGAAAGTCCAGTAGTATATGTACCAACCCTTCCTTTTATCCTTTTTTCTTGTAAAAATAACTAAATTATTTTCTTGAAGTCTGTATAGGGCGTTCCTAATAGCATTTATTGGTGTTTGAAGGTGTTCTGCGATTAAGAATTCTGATACGTTTTCGCCCTTAGAAATGATAAATCTGACTATCTCAATTGTGTCTTCCCCTGCTAATTGGGATACTAGTGTGTCTATTTGATCTTTTGTTATGGAAGTCATCTTTTACCATTAATGATTTCTTGTGTTATTGTATTTAAAAATCTTGTCCTTTATAAGGTTTACTACATCGGAATGGTAAAGAAATTTTAAATAGTGCAAAATTGACAATTTAATTTAACCTTTGGAGGTGTATATTAATGCCATTCTTAAAGAAAAATAAAGGAGATGATGCAAATTTGGGTTTTGATGTTCCTGATTTTAATCCTGGAGAGTCAAAAGAAAGAGCTCCTGAAGTTCCTAAAATTCCTAACTATGAGCAAGAGTTTGGAACTATAAAAAAAGAAGTAAATAAACCAATAATAGCTCAACCTAAACAACAACCTAGGATAAATATTCCTGAAAGGAAACCAATGGATAATGTTAATCGTGTTTCTGGGGATAAGCCTGTTTTTGTAAAGATAGACAATTATCAAGATGCTATGTCCAATATTGATAAAGTAAAAGATATGATTGGAGAAGCAGAAGACTTATTGGATAATATTCATAAGTTGAGAGCAGATGAAGATAGAGAATTGGAAAGCTGGCATAGAAGTTTAGATAAATTGAAAGATCGATTATTAAATGTTGATCGAAAACTGTTTGAGTTGTGATATTAAATGCCTCGTAAAAAGACAAAAAAAGTCAAGAGTCATCCTAAGAAAAAGGAGGATGACTGCGTTACTTATGTGAAAATAGGTAGCCCTGTGCCACTTAGGAAAGATGTTTTGGAGAGTGCAATAGAATCTGCAGAACTATTGAAGGCTTGGGAAAATTATCACAAATTTAAATCTGATAAGGTTGATAAATATAAAAAATTGGAGATAGTTCTAGGTAAAATTGAGAAAGAAGTGAATGCATTGAAGAGACATATACCTAAAATGAATGAAGTTGATGTCCCAAAAGAGGAAAAGAAACTCATTAAACCAAAAAAATCTATTGAAGCTAAAAAACCTAAACCATTAGAGCAAGAGTTTAAGAGTAAATTGGATAAAGAAATTTATGATATAAATTCTAAACTTAAAAAATTAAATATTTAATTTTTCTTTTTCTTGTAAATCTTTATCCAAACCATGTAACCTATTGCTAAAATTATTATTACAACTGGGAAATATTTCCAAGCAGGAATTTGTTCGGTTTCTATTACAGTTCCACCCGTTGGAGTTGTGCCTGTTGTATTTGTATCTTCTGTGGGATCTAGTTCTTGTTGGATTTCTGTATTTAGGTAGACTGAGACTTGGTAGTATTGTTCTTCTTCTAATTCTAGTTCAATATCTGATTCACCGTTGGAATCAATATCTAGTAAATTCTTTTCATCATATGGAATCTCAAATTCCAAATTTCCTGGAGTTATTTTTATCTTTACACGGTCATCATAAAGTCTTACTATTTTTATTTTGTATTCTTCATCTTCGAATGTAAATTTGATATAATCTCCGCTTCGTACATCACTCCAATAGTATGCGTAATCATCTGTTGAACTCGCATCTGATTCATCGTATGTATCTGTTGTAGAAGATGGGGTAGATGGTGTTGTTGGAGTTGTTGGTGCAGTTCCTGTTGTTGTGAAATTATATGTTGTTGAAATGTTACAGTTTGCCTCATAATCACAAGAAGATACATTGAAGAAGTACATTGTTCCTGGAGTTAGATCCAATAGAATCATATAGTGATTCATGTTAAATGTTGAATTCCCTAAAGAACCATCTAGATTAGAAGCACCTGTACCATAGAGTGTTGTTGAATTTGCAGATTCTTGTGTATCCCACCTAATTGTTACATTTGTATCTTGGATTGATGAATTTGTTATATTAATGAATCGTGGAGTCTCATTTGTAATAGAAAATATTGAATCGTTTTCTAAACCAAAGCTATCTCGAAAATGTGTAAAATTATAATATTCTCCGCTGGGCCCCTTTGCAAATCTTCTACTTGAGTTTTCTGAAATAAATATATTATTGTAAGTTGAAAGCCCTATGTTTGTGTAGTTTGTTCCGTGTTCGGATACACCATAAGTTAGGCTGATATTATACATGTAGAATAAATTACTATGGATTGTGAGGTTTGTTACATTCCTAGCCGGACTATCATCATTTTTTGCTACAATGGCGTAAGGATTGCTGGATTCGTTATAATATGGGCAAAAAAATGTGTTGTTATATACGAAAGAGTTATGTCCTGATCTTGTTACAAATCCTTCGAAATTAGTTTGATTTACCATTGTATTGTTATAGGCATAATAGTATGTATCGTGTTTTGATAAAATTCCATAACCTGCCCCAACAACATAGTTGTATCTAACTGTAGAATTATATGTTTTCCCTGTGAACAGCATGTGTTTTGAGGTAGCTAAGCTTGGAGCGATTATTCTATTATATTCAATTAGTGTATTATTTATGTATCCTGTTGCACTAGCAATTGAATCTGCTCCAACCTTTATTCCGTAATGGTTAGGCGGTATTATACTTGGGTCAAAGGTAAGATTATTTCTTACTATTCTTATATTCTCTGTAAATCCGTTTCCCGCCCCCTTTACATCAATTCCTCGTCCGCTTTTTAAGAATGCAGTGTTATTTTCTATAGAGGCATTGGAAGCGTTTACTAAATATATCATATAGCCGGTAGTTCCAGTACCATTTAGGTTAATGTAAACTGATGAATTACCCCATTTATTATTATATATTTTTATGTTCGAGCAATTTTTTATTCCGCAATATATTGAGGCGTAGTTTCCGGTATAATTTCCTCCCCAAAAAGTATTGTTATCAATTACTACATTAGATGAGTTTCTAAGATTTATTGCGTATGTACTAATTGGTTCTTCATAGGTACCGAAAGTATTTCCTTCAATTAACCATCCTTCGTGTCCAATATTTTCTAAGTAAAGTGGTGTGTCATCTGGGTCAAGAAAAATGTTATCTTTTATTGTAATATTGATCGAGCGACCATCGTTAAATCTCATTGCTCTTTCAGCCATAGAATTAGAAAAATTATTTCCTTCAATCATGGTATTATTGTGGCCGTCAGAGACTAGGCCATAATTTGTGTTTATGAATGTGTTCCCAGTGATATTTCTCCATATTGAGAGCGTCTCTAAATATATCCCGTATATTGTGCAATTTCTGAGTGTATTGTTTATTAGATATAAATTTCCAGTCCCCGATATGCCTTGTAGGCATGAAGAGGTGGAAGAATCTCCTTCAAGAATGAAACCGATTATAGTTAGATTATGCGCGTTTGGTTGTGCCCTTAAGACTCGGCTAGTACTTGATCCATTAATAATTACTTTTGATTGATTTTCTGCCCGAAATGTTCGATTGGCTACATTTTTTATTATGTACAAATAATCTGCGCCAGTTAAGTAAGACTCCGTGTATAATCCATCTCCCACAAGTATTAAGGAACCTTCCCCTGTATCTGTGTTTGATTGATTTATTGTGAGCCATGAATCTGCCCAAGAGGTTCCCCCATTAGTATCGTCTCCATTTTTAGAAACATAATAGGTTGTAGCATTTACACTCGTTATACAAATTAATAATATAAGTAAAATTGCCCCCTTTTTCATATATGGATTTTTAGGAAAGTAGTTTATATTATTTTCTATTTTTATTACATATAAATTTATATATGCCTTATTTTTTTCTTTTTTTTGAGATGAATAAATACTATGTTGTAATGATTACTCTTATCTTGTTCATACCAATAGTTTATTCAGAGGAATATCATGTTAAATTAGATGGAAATAATTCTTTAGATGGGTTAAGTAATGAAACCGCATGGCAGACTATTACTTTTGCCGCAAATAATGCCCTAGAGAATTCTGAGATTTTTGTTTATGGGGGGGAATACCTAGAGGATGAAAGCTATGGTTATATGTATATAAATAATCCGAATGAGAATATAACTCTGGCCTCATTGGGAGAAGTTATTATTCGTGTTAATCCCGATAGTTACCGTATTATTCACTTTGGCACCCCTTCACTATTTAAGATTGGGGGGTTTATTTTAGATGGCCAAAATTCTGTAGATGTAGGAATAACTTCCAATTCGGGGAATAAGATTTTGGATGGAAATAAATTCATAAATATTTTAGATAGAGGAATTTCATTAGACAATGCGGAGGGCGTTTTTATTAATGGAAATAGATTTGGAGAACTACAAAATCCAATCAATTTTAAGTCAATTTGGCTTACGGATTCGAATAATATTGTTATGACAGATAACCAATTTTTTACAGAAGGAGGAGATATCATATCTGCCTTTAGTGTTAATAATTCTAGTATAATTGGAAATAGATTTGGTTCTGAGGATTATCCAATTTTTTTAGATACATACTCTAAATTTGTCAGGGTTATTGATTCTGATAATTTTGTTGCTGAAAATAATGAATTTTATATTGGGGATGGGAATGGGATAATTGTCCACACATCCTCCAAAGCAGTTGAGAATCCTAGGCTAATTAATAATTCTTTTTTTATTTATCATTCCTTAAATAGATATGGAATCTCGGTTGGCTCTGAATCTGAACAGGATTTTGGTTTAAGAAATGCAGAAATCTTAGATAATAAATTATACATGCCTATTGAAGAAACATCCAAACATAATTTATTTGTAGGGTTTACAAATAATTCAATAGTCAGTGGGAATTATCTTGATGGCGGAGGATATGGCCTTGCACTAAAAGGAAACTATAATGCTTTGATTTTTGACAATGAGGTCTATAATGCTACTACTGTTGCTATTGTAGATAATGCGGGATGGAATAATAAAATCTATGATAATATAGTAAATTGTAATTACAATAGATGTATGAGGATAGATAACACGGAATCTGCAGGAAGGCCCCTTTATAATTCTAGCTGGTACAATAATACTATGCACATTAGTTCCGGTCAATTTGCAATTTATATTGGAAGTAGTGTTGATATAATTGAGAGTGGAAGTTCTTTCTTTGATAATAAATATTATCAGGATGAACATGAACAAAATATAGGATCATATAATAATAGTTATTTTACTTTCTTTGATTTAAAAAATGATTTTGGGTGGTGTGATGGTTCTGATTTGTTTGCTTCTGAGGAAATTCCTGAAATTGAAAACATTTCTGTTTATGGAATACAACCTACAAGTGTCAGGGTGAAATTTAATAGTACTGAATCAAGCACTTCTATTTTGGGTTATGGTGTTGGGGCTCTAGAGAATGAAATAGAATTTTCAGATTATAGACTAGGGCATGAGTATGTTTTGACGGGTTTGCAACCTAAAACATATTATATTTATCAGATTAGAATTTGTGATAATGAAGTTAATTGTGTTGATTCGGACATTTTAAGTTTTAGAACAAAGAAAGGGGGCGGTCCTAAATTGCCTTACTTCTCTATGGTTCTTGGAAATGGTGAATTTCCATATTGGTAAAAAGTTTTTTAAATTAGGTTTAGTTATTATTTCTATGGAAGCAAAAGAATTAAGAAAAAAATATGTTGAATTTTTTAAAAATAAGAAACATAAAGAGATTAAGAATAGTTCTCTAATCCCTGAAAATGATCCGACTGTCTTGTTTACAACTGCAGGAATGCATCCATTAGTTCCTTTTTTATTGGGAGAAGAACACCCCTCTGGGAAAAGATTAGTAAATATTCAGAGATGTTTAAGAACAGGAGATATTGAGGAGGTTGGAGATGATACTCATTTAACTTTCTTTGAAATGTTTGGTAATTGGTCTTTGGGAGATTATTGGAAAAAAGAAGCTATTGAATTTACGTTTGAATTTTTAATTAAAGAATTAAAGCTGGACAAAAACAAATTGGCAGTTTCTGTTTTTAAGGGAGATAAAAATGCTCCAAGAGATGAAGAAAGTGCTAGGGTTTGGGAGAATCTGGGAATTTCAAAAAAGAAGATTGCTTATTTAGATAGGGGCGATAATTTTTGGGGCCCAGCTGGAAAAACTGGCCCGTGTGGACCGGATACAGAGATATTTTATTGGAATTCAGATAAGGGAGTTCCTGAAGAATTTGATCCCAATAAATCCACGTTGGCTACAGATGGCAAGGATTGGGTGGAAATTGGGAATAATGTTTTCATGCAGTATAATAAGAATGAACATGGAAAATATGAAGAGTTGGAGCAAAAAAATGTTGATTTTGGAGGAGGTTATGAAAGGATTTATACAATTCTGGAAGGTAAAAAATCTCTTTATGAATCAAGTTTGTTGCTACCAATTGTTGAAAAGATAAAGGAATTAGCAAAATTAGAAGAAGAAAAATCGATTAGAAAAATCTGTGACCATATAAGAGCGGCTACTTTTTTATTGGGAGATGGAGTCATCCCGAGTAATGTTGAGCAAGGATATGTCTTAAGGAGGTTAATTCGGGTTGCCATTAGACATGGAAATTTATTGAAGATTAATAACAATTTTACAAAAGACTTGGCAGAAATTGTTATAAAAATAAATTCTAAAGGTCGCCCTAGTTTGAAGGAGAAAAAGAAATTTATTTTTGAAGAATTAGAAAAAGAGGAGATTAAGTTTAAGAAAACTTTAGAAAAAGGTTTAAGGAGATTTGAGAAGTTTAGTAAGAATAAAAAAATTAGTGGAAAAGAAGCATTTCTGCTATTTCAATCATTTGGCTTTCCATTAGAGATGACAATTGAATTATCCAAAGAGAAAAAAATCAAAGTTAATGTGAAAGGTTATGAAGCTGAGTTAAAGGGGCATCAAGAGTTATCAAGGACTGCAACGAAAGGTAAATTTGGGAGCGGGTTGGCAGATACTTCTGTTGAGACAACTAAATTACATACCGCATGCCACTTACTTCATTCAGCATTACAAAAAGTATTGAAAGGAAAGGTTGATCAGAGAGGTTCAAATATTAATGCGGAAAGGTTGAGGTTTGATTTTAGTTTTGATAGAAAATTAACAGAAGAAGAATTAAAGAAAGTAGAGGATCTGATTAATGAAAAGATTAAGAATCATTTAGAGGTTAAGAGAGAGGAAATGAGCATTAAGGAAGCTAAAGAAGTGGGAGCAGAAGGGGTTTTCGATCATAAATATGGGGAAAAAGTTTTTGTTTATTCTATTGGGAAATTTTCAAAGGAGATTTGTTCTGGTCCGCATGTAAAAAATATCAAAGAGTTAGGAAAATTTAAGATTGTTAAACAAAAATCTGTTGGTTCTGGCGTTAGGCGTATTAAAGCAATTTTAGAATAAAGAAAGAAAGAAAAATTATAGGTATATAGAGAACCTAATTTTGTCGTGATCAAAGTTGTCTTCTGGATTACGAATTACCATATAGTCTCCAACAATTACATCTTCGTCACAAGTTCCGTAGTATCCCCCATAACCTCCACAATCTCCTTGTCCAGGTAAACTAGGCATATAAAGTTCTTGTGGCTCTGCATGGTATGCGAAATTCCCGAAATATTCAAATCCATTGGTGTTGTTAGTGTTGTTATTCCACTCTACCCAGATATTATGGGAATATGGCAGTAGACTTCCTTCAATTCTTAACTTCCCTGTGTAATCATTATAATCTATTTCAGCCCACTTATCTTGATTCTGTGGCCAAATATAAAATCTCGTTACATTTGGTGCCTGTTGGTAATCTCCATCGTTATCTTGGTAGTATAGCGGCCCCCACTCTCCCCCCAATGTTCTAGGGAACTCTGCAAGAACTCTGGAAGTCTCAATATCTCCAACTTTGAATCCCGTATCTGGTTGGCCCCATGCTGAGAAGGTCATAACAGGTGTGTCGTTTGTAGCGTTTATTGTAAAGTCTTCATCTATCTCTATTTCGTAATAATATTCTACCGTAGCATTCGTTTCATTTCCAGAATAATCACAATTGTTGTAGTAACTTCCGAATATTGCAAAATCAGATAATGAAACCTCTCCATCATAATTTAAATCGGCTTCGATAGTATGATTTGTATAATATACTGCAAACATTCCAAAGTCTGGCAATGTAACCATCAAGTCAAGATTATAATCTGCGTCTAGGCAGTTCATCTCAGTATCATTTCTTAGGAGTATCCATTCTCCACCTTTACCTCCATCTAGACTAGATAGGGTTGGACTTCCAGAAGATTTAGATTTCTGATTAACTCTTAAGGCTGTTTTTATTCTTTCCAACCAATTATTTTTGGATTCTAGTGATTTATCATCATATCCGGTGAGTGTGTTATCTGAAGTATCTTCCTTGTCTAAATTGTTCGATTCTTGAGCAGTTAGACTCGGTTTTAATAAATTTCCAGTAATGCCCCCTTCAGAACAAGCAGAAATTGAAAATACTGATACAACTAGTAAAAACACTATTAATAATCTTTTCATAACTCCACCTCCGTTTTTTATGAATAATTATTAATTTTATTCTAGTTTACTGATATATATATATATATGTTTTGAAAAAAAGAAAAAATTACCAGAATTTCACTCTGGTAAATAATTTTGTGAAAAAAGATTTTAAACCATTTGTTTCTTGAATAATATCTCCTGTTATATCATCAAGTGATCCACCGTATTCAACTCCGGCTTCTTCTGCAACAGTCATAACTGATTTTTCAGCAAAGAATCCAAAGTTGTTTGTAACTACAGAATCTGTTGATGCCTCATAATCTGCTGATGCCCTTGCTGCACCCATGAATTTTGGACTTATATCTCTTTCAACATAATAGTCTTCTATTATTCTTCTTTCATAAATTAATTCTATGTATGATCCGCCTGTTTTTCTTGCAATTGTTTTCCACTGGTCAATACCTTCTCTGTCCATTCCTGAACCAGATGCAGTGTAGATTCTAATATTTTTATCTTGTGCATCTTCTATCGCATCTCTCCAGTTATATCTTTTGTAGTATTGATGTGGTTCGTTTCCATAATCTTCATAGTGTTGGTATGGGTAATCTCTTGCGGGAGCATCTCCTACTAAGATAATAATTCTATGGGCAGATTTTCTCCACTTCATATCATTAATTGCTTTATCTAAACCGGCTTCAGCTGCTTCTTCGTAATCTCCTCCACCATAGGCTTCAATTCCTTTGATGAATCTCTCAACTGAATTCATGTTTGAAGTCAAACCTTTAACTTGAGTTAGATATTCTTGTTCTTGGTTTGGATAGTCTCTATAGGTTACTACACCGACTCTTACATCTGGCCTAGGTTGTCCTGAATTTATTTTATCCATTATACCTACTAACTCTTCTCTAACGGTTCTTATTTCGTCGTGCATAGATCCCGTAGAATCAATAACAAAAACAATGTCAAGTTCTACTTGATTATTTGGAACATAGTTAGGATTAACTACAGTCGTAGATTCTTGTTCACTAATTGTGTTATCAATGAAATCATCAATAACATCCGCATTCGCTACTGCGGTTAGTGTTGAGAACATAACCAATCCGATTAATATTATACTTATTAATTTGTTCATTTTGAACCTCCTTAAAGTTCTAAAAAATAGTAGAAAAGGATTGTATTTAAACGTCTTTTAGGCTTTAAGTTGGTTTAAAGTTATAAGAAAAAAGCTTATAAGGAAATTCCCTTTTCGGATTTTAAGATGTTTATGGGCATAGATTTACCTCGAGATTCAAATGGGGAATATGATTGGGGCCCAGTTAATTCCCTTGGAAGAAGATATTATGAGTTAGTTAAAGCGGGCCACGGAATTGGGAGATGTGGAATCGGAAATAGGGAGATAGATTTAAAGAGTAGGTGTGAGGATCAGGTTGAAATTGGTGGGGAAATGGCGGTATTGTTGCTTCCTTTTTCTGGAAAAATAAGTCGATCTATACTTAATGGTGGATGGAGTATTTCAACTGTGAATGGCCCAAGGGTCATTAGATATACTCGGCATGATGGAGAGATCCCCAGTATGACTTTTATTGGTTGTAGTTCTGTTTTAAAATCAGCACACGGATTCAATCCAGATAAGGGAGAGGCATCTACTTATTTTGGGATTGCTATTGGGAAAAGTATAGATAGATATCTTGCTTCAGATAGCCGGGGAGGATATTATATTGGAATTGGCCCTTTAGAAGCATACCGTGCCTCCCTTGGAAAGACAGACGACTCTTTTGAGGCAGTTAAGCTCTTGGCAGGCAATCTAAATCTACCTTTGCAAGATGCTTGGTTAATCCATCGGACAGTTAGTGGGGGAGGAACTAGCATAAATTCTCCTGTAAATAGAAGGGGAAAGCCTTCTGGAGAGAGTGTTGAGGGGAGACTTATGCGTGAGGGAGGTATACAAGATGGGCCTTATCATCCAATTTACATGGCAGATGCAGAGGGTTTGCTTAATGGTGCCTTTTCTGTATTAAACCAACGCGAGAGAGTAGTTATTTCCCTTAGCTTTCCGGAGTGGGGAGAACCAATAAAACAGGAAGAAATCGCTTCAGAATTAGGTAATGGATTAAAAGTACATAATGTTAGAGATATAAAAACAAGAGCCCTAGAAAAGCTTAGGGCTAGTTTTGCTAGGAAAGGAATTACTTCATTAGATAAAATATTTGATGTAGCATAATTATTTCTTCTTTAATAGAGAAAACAGTAAGAATACTAAAATAACAAATAATGATCCGGCTAAAAACCATAATGCCAAGTTTGGCCCTATTGTTTGTGTTATAATATCTGATGTTAAGTTTGTTGCAACGTCTGCTCCGGGAACAGCTTTCCCTGCGGTTTCCTGAAAGACTGTTTTCGCTGCTTCTGTATCTGTTGCAATTCTTGCAAATCCTATTTGAGATTTTTGCCATAAGTAAATTGCTCCTGATCCCACTAAAGATAATAGTGTGACTGGAAGTAAAGATTTTAATTTGGATAGGCTATTTTCTGAATTATCTGGGGAGATTATAATATATTTTTTTGCTAGTTTGTAAACTAACATTTCTTTTCCTTTTTTACTCCAAAAGAATTCTTTTGCATCTATTAGTTTAGCTTTTTTTAGTTGTTGGATATTGTAGTGTACTGTGGGTAATGGAATTTTTAGTTTTTTTGATAATTCTGATTCTGTAGCTTCTTTATGCTCTGCTAGGAAAGAGATTATTTTTTGTGCTGTCTCGTTCGACATAGCATTGGCTACATTTTTTGAGTCTTTCATTGATAATAGCATAAATGTTTCGTCTTTCATGTTTTTTAGAAGAAAAGTTAATTTATAAAGGTTATTTTAGGTTTAAATTTGTTTGAAGTTACTCTATTTTTATTGCTGGTTTGGATGGCATTGCTTTTTCGTTATCTTTGGTTATTTCTATTTCAATTTTCAGTTCATTTTCTAATATTTTCTTATTTTTCTCTAGAACTCTAAATTCTTTCTCTTGTGATAGAACAACTTTAGGAATTTTTGATGGGTTCTTTACTAAAGAGGGAATTATCTTTGAAATTTCTTTGGCAAATTCTTTTATCATAAGTCTTTTTATTAATTCAGAAACTTCTCTAGTTTTTTCCAATTCATTCTTTAAGTTTTTAATTAAATTGTATTTCCATTCATGTGCTACAGAAATAATTGCTTTTTTTGGCTTTATTTTTACTAATTTGATAATTCTATTTACATCTCGAATTGTGTCTGAGATTAGTTCTTGCTCTGCATCTATTTCTGGGTTTATTTTTGAAGAATCAAATTTTGGCCATTTCGCTGTTAGGACAAATTTCTTGTTTCCAATTTTTTCCCATAGTTCTTCTGCTAAGTGCGGGGTAAATGGAGATAATAATTTAGCTAGGACTTCTAATGATTCTTTTGTTATTTCATTTCTAGACAAAAAGTTGATTAATTCGGTTAGATGGATTGTTGAAATATTATATTGAAGCTTCTCAACTGTTTCTGTTAGATTTTTTATTGTTTTGTTTAGTATGTTATCTAATTCTGGCGAAGATATCTTTATGAATTTCTTTTCAGCTATGGGCAAGATTTTGTTTATTACTTTAAATGATCCATCAATTCCTTTTTCTGACCATTCTTTATCTTTTTCTGGGGAGCTTATTGATAGTAAGAAGAATCTCGCAGTATCAATCCCATATTTTTCTGAGATTTCTTCTTGGTTAACTGCATTTCCTTTTGATTTTGACATCACCACCCCATTTTTATGTAACATTCCTTGGTTGAATAATTTTTTAACAGGCTCACTTATTTTTATTAATTTTAAATCTTTCAAAACCTTAGTTATGAATCTGCAGTACATTAGATGACCTGTTGCGTGTTCTTTTCCCCCAATATAGAGGTCAATTGGCATCCAGAAACCTGCTTTGTCTTTAGAAAAAATTTCTTTATCGTTAGTTGGATCCAAGAATCTTAGGAAATACCAAGAAGAGTCAACGAAAGTATCCATTGTGTCTGTTTCTCTTTTTGCTTTTCCTTTACATTTTGGGCAAATGGCATTTTTATATTCCTTAGAAGTTTCTAAGGGATTTCCCCCCGATTTGAAATTAACATCTTCAGGTAGCTTAATTGGGAGATTCTTCTCATCTTCAGGAACCATGCCACATTTATCACAATATAGGATTGGAATTGGAGTGCCCCAGTATCTTTGCCTAGATAGTAACCAGTCTTTTAATTTGTAGTTTGTTACTATTTTTCCCATATCTTCTTTTTCTAACCATTTGGATATTTTTGGCAGGGCTTCTCGATTATTCATTCCAGAGAATTTTCCAGAATCAAATAGGATTCCATCATTTGTAAATGCACCCTCTTCCTTATTTGCGTCTAGTGGTTTTCCATCTTGGCTTATTACAAATTTTAAAGGTATATCATATTTTTTTGCAAATCTAAAATCTCTTTTATCGTGAGCATCACACATTACAATCCCAGAACCATACATAACTGCAAAATTGGCAATGTAAATTGGAACTTTTTCTCCGTTTACTGGGTTAATTGCGTATTTTCCTATGAAGAAACCTTCTTTCTCTTTTTCTTCATTTGTTCTATCAATCATGGATTCTTTCAAAGCTTTGTTTATGAATTTTTTTGCTCCTTTTTCGTGTTCTGTCCCTTTGATTAATTCACTTATAATTGGATTTTCTGGAGCGATTGCAATAAAAGTTACACTAAAGATAGTATCGCATCTTGTTGTGAATGTGGGGAGTATTTTATCTGAATTTTCAAGCTTGAAGTTTATGTCCACTCCTTCTGACTTTCCGATCCAATTTCTTTGCATATTCTTTATTTCTTCTGGCCAATCTAGTTTTTCTAGGTCGTTCAGTAGTTTTTCTGTGTAAGCAGTTGTTTTGTAGAACCATTGGTTTAATTCTTTAATTTCTACTTCTGTATCTTCGTGCCTCCAGCAACATCCATTGACAACTTGTTCGTTAGCCAATACAGTATTACATTTAGGGCACCAATTTACTGGAGCGACTTCTTTGTAGGCAAGTCCTTTTTTTAACATTTTTAGGAATAACCATTGATTCCATTTGTAGTAGTTTGGATCATGAGAATAAATCATTCTTGACCAATCATAGCTCAGTCCAAGTTCTTTCATTTGTTTTACAAAATTTTGTATTGCTTTCTCGGTAAATAATCTGGGATGAGAATTATTTTTTATGGCTGCGTTTTCTGCGGGTAATCCGAATGAATCAAATCCCATGGGATGTAGAACATTAAAACCTTGCATTCTTTTAAATCTTGAAAATACATCTGTTATGGAATAATTGGAAGCATGACCTATATGTAATCCTGAGCCAGAGGGATATGGATACATACTTAGACAGTAGAATTTTTCTCCTTCATTATCCTTAGTTTCGTATATGTTGGCCTTTTCCCATTCTATCTGCCATTTTTTTTCTATTTCGTTATAATTCATAAGTTTTTGATAATTTGGGAGATTTAAATATTTTTGGTTTAGTAATCTTTATAAAATAGAAATTGCCTCAAATATTGACTGGACTCGTAGCTCAGCTTGGATAGAGCACTTGCCTTCTAAGCAAGGGGTCGAGGGTTCAAATCCCTTCGGGTCCGCTCTTATGCGCACGTAGCCAAGCGGTAAGGCAAGAGGCTGCAACCCTCTGATCCCCGGTTCGATTCCGGGCGTGCGCTTGACTATTTTTATAGAAACAATTAAATATTGAAGTTTCTATATTTTGCTTAAAAATGGGGGGATATTTATGAAAAAAATTATGTTCTTACTTTTTACGATAGTTCTGGTGATGTCTGGTTGTGAAGATCCAGGGGTAACCTCAAATAATAATTCTGAGGCCAATTTATCTATAAATACTTCATTGCCTGATGATGAGCTTCCTTTGAATGAGACTACAAACTCTACAGAAGAAAATGAGACTGTTGGAGTAATAGGAACTTGTGAAGACAGTGATGATGGAAAAGAATATGATGAATGGGGATATATCACAATAAATGATTCTAAGGAATATGTAGATGCATGTATTTCAGATAAATTTTTGAGGGAATATTATTGTGGCGAGGATTTTCCAGGAAACTTGGAATTTGAAATATATACTTGTGATGAAGTTTGCAGTGATGGAGAGTGTATAGAGATAGAGAGCGATCCAGAAGATAATGAAACGAACGCAACAGAATAAATTTAAACTTCGAATTTATTTTTTTTCTTTTGTTTTTTCTTCTTGTGTCTTCTAAAAAAGAAGTAAACAATTACAACAGCAGCTAACCCTGCCACTACATATGTTGCCTTCTTATCTGGGGCAGTATTGTCTAAAGAATCTACAAAATAACTAGGGTCATAATATACTGTTTTTTCTATTGATCTCCTTTCGTTTGTAGAGTCGGTATATATTAAATTAACAGTTATTTCCCCTTCTGAAGGCGTTGCCTCAAAATCCGCAGCGGTATATTCATTTGAATCTAAATCACCCACAATGTTTCTGTTGGAACCTTTTATAAGTATATTATCTTGTTTTGGTATTTCTACTGTTAATGCTTCGATGTCTTGATTTCCGGTATTGAGTATTTC
>Ga0233437_1001056_pt1 | contig 53844 bp, 47 predicted proteins | sample SI_122_August201_FD_182714 | JGI IMG/M metagenome (GOLD analysis project Ga0233437, IMG submission 182714) | Seawater microbial communities from Saanich Inlet, British Columbia, Canada - SI_122_August2016_200_MG | ecosystem: Environmental > Aquatic > Marine > Inlet | place: Canada: British...
AAAGGGATCTGTTAATAAATGATGAGCTTTTGCGTGCTCTGTATCATTTATTGAAATGTGAGGTCTCCGCATCAGCCAACCAGCGATTGCTGGATAGGGGGTCCCAAAACTGACAATTACTTCTGGTTTAAATCTATTGACATGAACAAGCAAGATCAGGATAGCTTTAAAAAAGTACAATACTTTCCCGAATAAACTGCTTTGACCTTTACCCCTACTTATAAATGGAATGCTATTAGCATCCAATAAGTGGTGTTCAATTTCCTTGTTTCTCGATATTATCAAAAATTCATGACCGTTTTGTCCTAGGTTTTTAATAATATTCTTAAAATAGTGAACATGTGCAGGATGATTTATATCGATTAATATCTTCATTATTTTTGATTGCCGATTAAGGCGGTAAGAGCAAGCATCATCCAAGCTTGATTCCAGCGCATATAGGAGACTTTATTTGTCAGCATTGGCCATTTCTGATAATAGAAATTACCTTTTTCACCCTGCATATTATCAATAGTCCAACCAGCTATTCTTGTGGCAAAATTTAGATATTCAGGGGCAAATTCTTTGAAGGCTGAAAACGTTATTATACCCTGACTTTGATTGTGGATATCCACTGGCCATTTTTTTGGTAACCTCCAAAATGACATTCCATCATTTCTAAATTGGTTTGTTCTATAGAATGTGAGCCCTGCTTTTACTTGGTCGCTATAATCATCTATCTTCAGGCTTGAATAATCACATAACCTTTTAATTGTCTCCAGGACATAACCCTGGTGAAAATCGATCTGTTTTTTGGGTTTCCCAGTTTCCGTGTCGTGACTATAGTACCATGATCCATCTTCATTTTGATGACTCAATGTGAATTCAATAACTTTTTTAAGGGTTTCCTGAAATTCGTCTTTGCCATGTACATAATCGTCATACGCCAGGATTTCTGCAGCCAATAAATTGGCGTTAATGGTCATATCCCTTTTTACCGGTGTATAGGCAAAGCAAATACCGTCCTCATTTTCAGTTCTTGGAATATCATTTAGGATGAAGTTTTTGGCACCATCTATAATTTCCATACACGAGGGGTCTTTAGTTTGAAGATAGTATTGGAATATGGCTCGGATATTGAAAGCAGTTACCACTGAGTTCGGTGTATGTTGTGGAACTACAATTCCATCACCTTTTGGCCAGGGATAATGATAACCCCAGCAATGGCCAGAGTATCCCCTGCTATAGTTGTTCTTCAACCAGTCATAGAAGTATGCAATCCTTTCATCCAAGTCTTCGAGCCTTAGGGGGTTACCATATTTTTTTTGTAGTGTATAAGCATGTAGGAATACACCCATACCTTTGGGGTTGATCTGCTTCTTAACGCCTATTGACTGACGAATATTTACAGGCGATCTTTTCACAAACTGATTTATCAAAAACGATATCGTATGTCCGAATTTCTCAAATGGTATTGGTGATGTGTGTGAATCGTAAAGGCTATAGCCTTTGTATTCATTCTGGAAACAGTAATTATCCAACTTTTTTAATGATGTTCTCAACAAATATATTCTCCATAAATCAACTACTTATACATAAATTTCCCATTGGCTATATAATCATAGCGTGTGGCCAGCAAGGAGTACATTAATTGATACTGTATAGCCTATGAGAATCATCGAGCTATACTAGATATACTTCTCAGACTCGCAATAAGAATTTAGTGAAACTATTAAATTCTGAAAAGTATGCATGTTTCCCTGTTCCTCTTAACTAACATATTTAATTGCCCCAATAAAGCCATCAAACATTTGGTTAATTGAAGCATGTTTGTCTACACTATTCTTTGCTTCTATACTATACTTAGCCGCAATATTCTTATCCCATAATATAGTTTTTAGTTTATTGTACATATCTTTAGCATCACCTGGAGAAAAATACAGCCCATTTTTCCCATCCTCAAATAATGTAACCTCAGCTCCTTGTGGTATTCGCTCCAAAACGACAGGGTTCTCATAATAAAATGCATGGTTCAGAGCTAAACCTATTCTCCCAGGCATGCAGAATACATCTGCCATTTTGTAGTATCTATTTATGATATTTTCCTGATATATGGAACCCAAATAATCAATATTTGGGCATTTTGATATTCTATCCACTTTATTTTGTGATAGACCGCCACCTATTATAATAACATAATAATCGTCATCCTGTAATTTTTCACATACTTCAAGGAACAGTTCTGGTTTTCGGCGATGAACATCAAGTCTACCAATCATTAATACTACTTTTGATCCTTTGTATCCATAATACTCTTTCAATTCTTGTTTAGTTTCTCTTATTTCAGCGAAAGCTGTAAAATTTAATGTATTGGGTGCAATAAATGATTTCTTATGATATTCATTTTTTACATGCTCTATGTTCTCTTTTGAGTAAAGTAACAAAGCGTGCGATAACTTTTGCCTAAGGAAGTACAATTGATTCTTAATTGTTTGATTTGGTCTATGGATATTGATTCCTTTTGACCATGTTATTAACTTAACATTTTGTTTAATAATCCTAATGTATGCCATGAATGGTAAGAGATGATAATATTTAAGCCAAACGAAAAGAATAACTATATCTGCATCTTCCTTATTGACTGTATTTAGAAAGTATTTGAAGCTGTATTTTATTGAGTGAAAGATTGAACATGAATTATCCGTATTTAACTTTCTATCGTAATAAACCACTAATGAATAACCATATTTTTGAAATTCAATATCAAAGTAATTATAAATACTTTGACGATAGTGTTGCATATCTTGGTCAAATAATACTATTCTCTTCAACTATTCCATCTCCCCATTCTTAGAGTTCTACAGCTTGATGCTAATATGCTATTATTATCACTAATCCAGACAATTCTGTTTGAGTTGAAAGTAGCGCTATATACTTTATCGGCATAGTTGTACATCCTGATCAATCATTATTAGGTTATGCTTTTCTAGCATCATCATCCTTGTATAAGAGCATTATATCTTTTGCCCATCTGTCCCAACTATATTTTTCTTTTACCCTACTTGCAATGGATTCATAGTCCCAGGTTGTATCACTTGCCTTCAAAATAGTTTCTATTAAGGATGTGGTATTGTCAGGCTCACAGAGGAATCCATTTATCCCTTCCTCTACTATTTCTGACATTCCGCCAACAGTTGTACATACCACTGGAAGTCCACAGGCCATTGCCTCAAGGGGGGTTGCCGGTAACCCCTCTGACCTACTAGGCAAACAAAATATATCTGCCTTGATTAAATAATCTCGAATACTTTGCGGTTGTAATTCTCCCAGCAGAGTTACTCTATCCTGTAAAGAATGACTTTGAATATAGGACTGATATTCTGATCGCATTTTACCCTCACCTATGATAGTAAGAGTGAAATCCTTCAATTCAATAAGAGCCTCTAAGAGGATGTCATATCCCTTTACCGGATGTAAGCGACCAATCGTTATTATACTTTTACAAGGACTCTTTTCATTATTGTTTGCATCATAGTTATATATCTCATCATCATAACCATTCCTAATGTACACAATGTTATCATAATTAAACTCATCTGCGACATAATTGAACATATTCTTTGATACTAAGATAATTCTATCAGTGTTATATTTGATGCGATTATGAACATGTGCAGAAGTATTATACTTTTTTGCATGGATTAAGACATCACTCCCCTCAAATATTGAAAATATGGGACCATTATATTTTGCCTTAATATATTTAGAATAAACAGCAAATGGATTTAACTCTGATGTAATAATTAAATCAGGTTTGTAGTTTAATATTGTTCTCACAATGTATCGCCCACAGAATATTTTTAATGCCAATGACATTTTATTCCAAAATATTTTTCTTGGAGGGGACAACCAAAGTGGGTGAACAACTTCGAATCCACTCACAACCACACTATTGCGTAGCTGCAGCTTACTTCTTATATGTGAGTATACTTTTTTAATTCGGGGAAGTGGTAATAGATATCTGAGTGGTGGAGTGAGTGAAACAGGAACTATAATTTTTACTTCGTGCCGAAGATTCCGTAATGCTTTTGCTCTAGAGAGATTAAATATTCCATTGGTGTTCATGTTTGCTGGAAACTGATTTGTCAACAACAAGATTTTCATAATATGAGCTTTATCTACCTATAAGTTTCTTTGCAAACGTTTTCAGGTCAATGGATCTGATATTAGGTATCTTGATTCATTCCTGCTATAAGAAGACAAGAAAGCCATAATAAATATGAAATAAGTATCAAAATATGACCCATACCAGTTGAATGCGATAAAGAATGCTATACTACCAGCATATATTATGCTGTATCTACTTTTCCTCATAGACCTAATGACCAAGCTATAGAATATTCTAGAGTAGGCGAAACTTAAAAGTACACCTGGAATCCCCCCCCAAATAAATAGCATTCCAATAGCGGAAGGATTTCTATCCCAATTGAGCCTTATTGTGGGATCACCAAATATACTTACATCTAATACAGAGGATGCAAACACAAACCGTTCGATTCTATTAACAAGCTGTTTTGACGTTCTCTTTTCAAGTACCTGTTTTGATGCCTGGTATTTATATGTATTTGTGTATGTGAAAAAGCTTGTTAACAGGTACACCAGTACAACAATCGATGCAAGACTAACCATTCTTCTGAATACCTTAATATTTCCGAGGGTATCCTTCCTTGAGATTGAGAAAAATAATATAAGTGCTATAATAAAACTAAAATAATTTGCAACCGAATATGTTAATACAAATGCAACAGCTATTATTGTTAGTACTACCATATTTCCGAATACTCTTTTATTGATAAATCTATAGATGGCTATAAATAATGGAACTTGTAGGAATTGTGCAAATCTAGATGGTTCACGCCAAAATGATTCTACTCTGTAAATATTTCCTGTCATATAATCGGGGTCTATAAATCCACCTATACCAAGATAGCGATAGTCACCTGGTGAATATGACTTCAAAATGTACCTCTCAAGTTCAATTAGATCATAATAATACAAGGCATACTGCATTACAGCAAGTAGCGATAATATAAATGCAAGATTAACAAATAAATCTGATAGTCTTTTCAGATTAAAGCCCTGCTTATTAATAATTACGAAGATGAAAATACCCATAATTAAGTTTTTGACAGGAGTTTTAGTCGTAAATCCAGTACCAGGATAGACAGTAATACCAAGGATAAAATAATATCCAATTGCCAACACAAAATAGATCAATATTGTTTTTTGGTCTTTGCTAAAATTCCATTTTTTTGAAGATTGAAGTGATAGTAACGCTAAAATAAGGAGGTTGAACATAATTGCCGAACGATAGATAAACGGGCTACCCATGCTCGCAGTGACTTCATCGACCAACAAACATGGTGACATGAGTGTGAGAATAAGTATCGAAATATTTTTATACAGGCTTACTGCTTTTGTATCCATCATACCACTTATTATTTAAATCAGCCGACATTGGTACCTATAAACAGGCCAAACGACATAATATTCTTTGAAAGGTTTTTAGTGCTGCTCAGCACATAAACGCTAAACGTCATTGTTGCACGTGTTTACTCTGATCCTTTTTGATCATTTTAATGGTTCTAAACTAGTCACTATACAACACTAGTAGCTACTTTCACTCAGCACTCCACTTCCTAGAACTATAATTCATAACTAGATATTTTTTATCTAAAAGGTGCACTTTCACCAATACCATTTTTACCAGTAATTTGATGTACCCCTTGTATCGCTTAAAAAGGATTAACTTCCGTTTCACAAAAGGCACACTTTCTTTTTTCAAGACACTATCTATTTCCTCAATAAAGCCCAATAGGTATGTTCTGGTTTTGGTTTTTTGCTCAGAATGTATCCTAAAATAAGAATAGTAAGTACTCACCATTTTTGGCGGAGATATTTTAGATAATCGAATCCAAAGGTCAAAATCCATTACATAATGCAGCTTCTTATTGAACCCATGAACATCATTTAGTGTCGCTGCCCTATAAAAGGTAGGTGGTTGTCTAGTTTTTTCAGATCCCTTTAAGAGTTCTCTGTAATTAATAAGCTTGCTCTCAACTTTTCTAAACTGGTTTTCACCTTCATAGTGATCCGTTGAATGTCCAACAATCCAATTAACAGAGGAGTCCTGAAAATGAGCGAGTACATTCTCAAATATATTTGGTTCATAATAGTCATCAGAATTGATCCAGCCAATGATATCGCCTGTGGCCATTGCAAGCCCTTTGTTTAGTGCGTCACTTTGACCTTCATCTCGCTCAGACACCCATTTTAAGTGTGAATATCTCTTTAGTACTGCTATTGTACTGTCAGTTGATCCACCGTCAATAATTATGTGTTCAACATTTTCAACATTTTGATCCATCACAGATTTTATCGTCTGCTCTATATACTCACCTTGATTGAACGAGGGAGTTAGTATTGTTATCTTGAGTTTTTGAATAAGATCACCCATTTTGATAATTTTATATTTTCATTGATATAAGTGTATATCTTTTTTCTTTCCGTTGAATTGAAAGTAATTCCTGCGAGTATAACCGTTGAAATAGCAACCACCCCAACTTTTATGGCAATTGGAATAAATGAAAGTTCAGTATTTTCTGTAGAAGAAATCAGGTAGGCTGTGATCATCAACAAGGTAAAAATGTATGCCGCTGCAATACGCTTAAGGTCAAAAGGAATATGATACAATCTTTCGCTAAATATGATCATCAATAGTGATGCAGTTGCATACCCCGCAATAGTTCCAATAGTTGCCCCATATCCACTATAAACAGGGATTAACTTTAAGAATAACATCGTTGCCACTAGTGCACCAAACAATCTAGCAAGAGATTGATAAACGGTTTTTTTAGCAATAATAATTCCCTGCCCCAAGAAATAATTCAGATAGAAGGTTAACGTGCCAAAGGCAATTAAACCTGCGTATTTATAGGCTGAGAAATAGGTCTCAGTTGTCAAAATGATTAACACTTCTTTTGAAAAAAATGTAATCCCCAGCACTAAAACTGAGGCACAAAAGAGAAACAATCTCCCAATACTATCATACAGGTGGTGCTTAGACTTCTGATTGATTAGCTCCATTGACATTGGGTTCCAAGCCATAAAAAACACCGTCATAAATAACGCTACTATACCTGCGATTTTTTCACTGATTGAGAAGAGACCAACTTGATCAAGTGAGTGAAAGGATTGAAGGAAAAATTTATTAGATCTAGCCAGGTACATATTAACAAACCAGCCTGGGATCAATGGGACACTAAATAGTAGGCATTGTTTTACGTACCTGAGGTCAAGATTCAATGAATAGTACTTATATTGTTTGAGCACTAAAATGGATAGGGGAAATAAATAAGCAGTGATAATCCCGTAATATACACCTGGGATACCTAACTTTAAGTAGGCCACATAGAAGAGTAAAAAAAATAGATTCAAAGCAATTTGAATAGATGATATCTTCAGAAATAGCTGTGGCTTTTTCTGATATCTTAACAAGGTCATAAAATGTTCAAATAGCTCAACAATAAACAACTGCACGAGAGCAAGTTTCAAGATGTATGCATATTGGTCAGAAGCAAATATTTCAATCGATATCCGATCAATAAAGAGAAATATAATAGCTATAATTGACCCAATTATGATGGTTTGAGAAATTATTCCAGAAAACAGCAACCGCTTGCGATCTTGTTCATCTACTTCATAATAATGCCTAAATATTCCAGCACTAATTCCAAGGGTAATGATCATACCTGCGAAAGCTACCGTTGTTGAGACCAGGCTTATTACACCATAATCAGCTGGGGTAAATATGCGGGTCATTATTGGAGCAGTGAAAATGGCAAAAAACCGCCTTACGCCACTTCCCAGTCCATAATAGATCGAATTTTTTGATAAATCTTTTATATACCCTTTAATCATTTATGTAATATCTACCTTACTGTTCCATCTTCTGAAAAGGTGTCCCAGTTTTGGACAGGGGTTCTCCAATTCTCACCATATCGGTAATGCAGGTAAGAATCAGCCTCCTCTGGTATTGGATACTCGCCATCTAGTGTTTGGATGAATTTGATTTCTTCGAAGTAGATCTTTGGAACAACCTCTGCTTTGTGGTTGGAGGTTTTTTTCCTCAGCTTAATTAACGCATTCAAATATTTAGATTTTAATTTTGATGGGAATAATGAAAACAGGACATTGTGTAACCATAACACTAATTTGAATAGCAACCTGACAGCTCGTGAATATCGCTTGAGGTAGTACTTCCCATTATACACTGACTTAATCATATGGTTGGTTAACTTTGACCAACTATCATTTAGATACGGGTATAGTGAACTTGAAGGTGTCACGGCATGGTCAATTTCAACTGTGTAGAAGTTTAGGTCCATATTCAAATCAGAATGATCTTTTAAATGTATATTGAGGTAATGGTCTGTGAGAAAAACCTCATAACCCAACTCCTCAAATTTACTTTTCAACTCTTGTTTGATTTCATAGTCATTTGTTGTCTTCCAACAACCCAGGTCAATATCATTGTCCCAACTAATTAACTGATTATCGCGAATTGCACCTAATAGTGTTCCACAATCTAACCAGTATTCGATGTTGAGATCATTCAAAACTTTGTTGGTCGCAGCGAGCATTTTTAGTAAAATATTTTTTGAGTCTAAATCCATCATGATTTTCTAATAGTACTTTCCCTGCCTTTTACAACATCTGCAGATACCCCAAACATTATTGTAACCATTTCAATACTCTAATATTACTGTGCATTACGAGTTTGTTCATTCCCAAACTCCACAGCGATTAATTCCCCAATAGCGGTCGAGCTCTGCGCAACATTCCATTCTGAGTTAATTTCAACTATAGGATAATGCTTTGCTGGGAAACTGGACTGAAATAAAGAGTATATGATTTTCAATTTTTCCGCCCGTTCAGGTAATATTACCTGATCATGATTCTGAAGTAATGTCACTAACTGAAAAATATTTTCCACTCTCTTAACACCCGGGAAATTCCGATACCATGAATCAGCTAGTAAATACACAGGTTTTCCGATGAGAAATGACTCCCACCCTGAAGTACTTCCCAGTGTGACCACACCTGCTGAGTTCTTAATAATACTATGGGTATTTTCTGATGGCCCAAGCAGAATCACGTTTCTAATACTTTTTAGTTTTTTATAAAACTTAATTGATTTCTCAGGAAATAATGCAGGGTGCTCCTTCACCACAAGTTGATAGCCTAGCGGTAATGAATCTGATACCATTCCAATAACTTCATCAATTTTATTATAACGCGGACCCATCCAAGGATAATCGCACCATTCATGCAAAATATGAAGTGGGAAAAAGAAATATTTTCCTGTTTTTAATGATTTCTGATTTGCAAAGAGCTTACTATACTTTAAGCGTTTGTGTCTAAAACCTGTTGTAATCCACTTTAAATAGGGCTGGAACACCTTCCTTTTAGACAGGTAATAGTTATTATTATTACGCCGGTCAACTGCTCGACCATAAGCTTTAAAGATAGTTGATAAACCAATGCTTTTCTTCGGGAATGACCAGTATGATTGATTTGCTTTAATCTTTTTGCCAGTATTAAGATCAATACCAACATATGGAGGTGGAGTATATTTACTTTTTATGGTATCTAAATATTCCTCAGCCTTATGGTAATAATCAGAAGATTCATCTACCTGGACATTGGAAATAATAGCGTCTATTCCATGGATACCATCCTCCCAGCTTGTTCGAAAGTTCTTTCTGCCAGGAAGTCCTACTGGCGTGTATTCCACAAATAGGATATCATGTTTGTGGCAGATCGTCCAGAGGATATTTGTCGCCAAAATACCGGGGCCTTCTGAGACAATTACTTTAATTTTATTTTCTATACAAAACTTTTCAAAGAACTTGAAATGAGACACAATATCAATGGCTAATTCTCGGTCACTTCTGTTCAACTCATACATATCACCCCATACTAGCTTGCGCATAGGCATGAATGGGTACTGATTCCGTATGCGATTAAGCTCATGTTTAATATCATCTTTATCGCTAATAGATATATCATGGGTATAATCACCGAGAACATCAGCAAATACATCAAATTGATTCTGAAGAGTTTTATACTCTGCACGCGTGTGACAAATATAGTGGGATTTTATTTCATGGTCCTCAACCAGTAGTTTTTTGCTGACCTTCGCAAAATACTCTAGATCTCCATCACGGGTATACCATCCGATATTTATCTTCGCACTCATAAATTAGTTAGTAACATTTGTTTAATAGTTACTTGATCCATTCTCTGAATTACAGTGTCTAATCTTTATTGAATATTGTGTAATAAATCATATCAACTGGTTTTCCGTTGTAAAGACAATTGTTTTTCCTTATACCGTCTTTAACCATTCCTGACTTTTTAAATATTTTTAGCATCGGAGTGTTCACTGCCAGCGTCCCCGCTGTAATCTTTCTAGTGCTGTCTATTCCAAGTAAATATTTACACATTCCAGACCATGCTTCAAGACCATAACCTTGCCCCCACAAAGATTTATCACCAATCATAATACTTATATCAACGAGTCCATGATTCTCATCAACATAAGTTGTAAGATTTCCTATATGATGCATTTTATGGCTACATTTTTCCAAAATCGCCCAAAACTCATTTGGAGATCCCTTGAAAGACTGCCAATATTGTCTACATGTATCAATACTGTGCTTTTTAAATCTCTGATCACTATACCTTACTATATCATTATCATTCAACCAATCTACATAATTATTGGTTAGATATTCCTCAGTGAATTTCTGTATTATCAATCTTTCTGTATTAATATCAGGCATATTCTTTGTACTTCTCTAGTATACAATTAACAATATCTGCTTCAGTTTTTTTTCTCATTTTCCTGCTGCCAGAATTTGCTAGCTCCCCCATGCGAGAATTAGAAAGTAAGGCCTGCCGAAGATCATTTGAGTTAGTCACAGGGCGAATATATTCCCACAACAGTTGAGGTGCCCAAGCTAACTCAACTTCTCTTGGAATGATTGAGATTACATCTTTCCCTAATAATAAGGCTTCCACGAGTAGCATAGACGTCATACCTACAACTATATCTGCACAATACAGCACCTTTAGAGGATCATTCTCAGAGCTGAAACTCTGAATTTGATTTTTAAAGATATTGTACCCAGATTCGTTAGATTTTGGATGAAGTCGAACAATTATATTTTGTGGTATTTTGCATGATCTCAACGCCAGTAATAATTCACTAAGTATTATTTCATTTCTATTCTTGGCGTTCTGATTGCCTGAAAATAAGTAATCTTCTGATTTGAATAGACGTTTATCGTGAGAATTCAAATGTTCGTCGATGAAAATAATTAGAGGACTACCTGAATCTTTGATATTAAGGTCGTGGCGTAACTTTTTCACCCCAATTTTATCATACTCACTCTTCAGTTTTAATATTCTTTTATAATTTGGGTTCCCACAGATATCAATTTTTTCTTTTCGAAATCCTAATTGAACCAGGATTGATTTCGTAAAGTTATCAGGAGCTAAAACCCAATCTGGCTCATGTTTTAGCGGGTCTTTTGACTGACCTCTAAATCTGTAATCACAATCAGCAGGTGAGTCAACAAAACCTATTGTTGGGATACCTAGCCTTTTTCCGCAGTCAATTAAATCGAGTCCAATAGATCGAGAGTTTTGGGAAGTCCCCACAACAATTAATTTGGGTGAGTATTTAATTAGTATATCCGCTGCTTCCTGATTTTTATTCAAATCAATAAATGCCACATTTCGCTTTAGCAGAAATTCTGAAGCGAAGCTGCTGGCAAAAAGTTGTGCTACAACACCCTCATTCGATACTTTTTGGGGAATATCAAGTATAAAATTTGCAGCTCCAGGATCTTCTACAAAAAATAATATCTCCATGACCTAATTGAGCCTTACCACTGACCCACCCATCTCATAGGATTTGAACAAAGCTTCTACAACAGATTCAGATACTAATGCTGAGCTTCCTGGTGAATCAAGTGAAGTATCTCCTGATAATGTTGATATCAAATTGCTGTACAAATTGTATAGTGAAACTCCATAACCAGTTTTTTTGTAATATCTTTTCTCAGCAACCAATTCTGTAGCCCCTTCAAGAGATCGACAATTCCCACTTGGTGTCTCACAATAGGTTAAGCCTTCGTTAGTTATTTCGATACGACCTTTCTCTCCCCAAATATCGATAAGACCTTCACGATAGTGGTTGAAATTCAGCGGCTGAAATATAATTCTCGTATTATCAAAGGTTTCAAGAACAAATATAATATTTAAATCATTTTCCATTGGTCCTTCATCCAAGTCGTCAATTTTAGCAATAGCTTGGGCAGTTGCAATTTCTCCGATAAGAAATCTGACCAAATCAATTAGATGGATTCCATAATTTCTTAAACCCCTACCGTAAGTTCCATAGACATTTTGGACGTATCCAATTCGATCGTAGATTCCGCTCCCAGATAATGATTTCATCAGTTCATCTGAACGGCGAGTCAAATTCACTTGTACCTGAATATTTCGAGAATAACAGTATTCAATGAAAGATTGAGCCTCCTTTAATGAATTGCCCAAAGGTTTCTCAACAATAATAGCAACCAGTGAAGGGAATTTTTCTACTATTTCCTCCCTTGTATCAGGCGGTGTTGCTAGAATAACAATTTCAGCTTTATCCCTGCAGGTTAAGTGATCAATTGAAGTTGCTACATTCTCAATGCCCCATACATCTTTTGCGTATTGACAAGCTTCAACATTAGGGTCAACAGCGGCGATCCATTTATAATTCTGGATGCTGTGACAAAACCTTTCCATGAGTAGGATATTCAATGCTCCTATTCATTCTCAAGTCCTCATTATAAAGTGACCCAATGCGGCCCAGACCGATCAATACAGCATTATACATATCACGAATCGTACCTTATAGCAATATCTGTTAAATGACGATTTATGTCTAACAAGGCAGGTCTTGCATTTAGAAGTTCCACCAGTTCATTAGCTCCATAAGTCACAATATCTTGTTCCGAAAAATAGCTGTGTACCGCACGTAAGAAATCTAAGTCTTCTGGATAATCGAGGTATATCCTAGTGTCTAGTGGCAATTTCCATTTTGGGGAGCTCATAAGGTGATGGATTTGGTATTTCTGCGGATTCTCATAATAGTAAAGTGACACATGCTCTCTAACAGCTGGGTCAAGAACGGTTTGTCCAATTTCTATTAACGACTCTAATGTGAATACTTGCACAAATAGCCCAGGCGGAGCAGATTGGATTTCACAATTTGTTAGGTAATCACAATCATTTACTCTAAACGTTTCAACTGCCACATCGACAATATCAGGATCAGTAAATGGACAATCACCAGTGATCTCAACAATAATATCACTCTCCATATATTTGTGAGCATCAAGTACTCTTTGAAGTACATCATCCTCAGATCCTCTAAAACATGGTACATGATTATTGTCTGCCCACTCAACCAATTTATCGTCACTTTTGTTGGTTGTTGTTGCAATTACAATGTCATCTACTGTTGAGCACATTTTCAATCTATCAACCAAATGGCCTATAACAGGTTTCCCGCCTATATCAGCTAATATTTTGCCAGGAAGTCGTGTCGAAGACATTCTAGCTTCAATACTTGCTACAACTTTTTGGCTACCTATCATTTTGGTCCCAACTTCTTATACTCCTCAATTGGTCAATATTTGAATATACTTTATGAAAAGCTTCAATCATTTTATCGACTTGCTCATCTGTTGCACGTATCCCACAAATATCAAAACCGATTGATTCCTTTAGATGAAAATTCTCTGCAACCGGGCACAATCCCTTTTGATAACTTATAGTATCCGACAAATTAAAAGGAAACCCTTTTTCACCTAATGCCATTTGCTGCTGAAACATTGGTAACCAGTATAGTGGAGCTATATATCCTGTAAAATTTGGGAATCCTTCTTTAATAAGTGCATCGGCAAATAAGTCCCTATCGATACCCATAATATCATATTTGTACGACCCTTGCCACATATAAAATGCATGGTTACAATCCTCCCGAATGGCAGGCAGGTCAATTCCTCTTTTTCCTGCTAAACCAATATTTATCTTTTCTGCAAAATTCACTCTATCCTGAATAATTATTTTTGCTTTTTTTAACTGCTCTCTTCCGATTGCTGCAGATAGTTCAGTCATTCTGAAGTTAAAGCCGACCATATTGGAAAGATTGTTAACAGGCGCTTCCTCCACACATGCTTCTGCATGATTTCTGATTAATTGAAGCCGAAGGGCAAGATCGTCATCATTTGTTGTACAGACCCCACCTTCCCCGCAATGTATGTGTTTATGATAATTCAGGCTAAAAACACCTATATGTCCAATGGTTCCTGTTTCAATACCATTTTCTGTTGCCAAAGGAGCTTGTGCATTATCCTCTATGAGGAAGATACCATTTTCATCAGCAATTTTTCGCAGCTCATGTAGGCTTGCTGGTTGTCCAAAAATATTAACTGCAATTATGGCTTTAGTCTTATCATTAATACTTTTTCGTACGAGATCTGGATCTATGCAAAAGTAATCTTTCTCAATGTCAACAAACCGGGGAATTCCGCCATAAAAAAGTGGAGCTGCTGCTGTGGCCGACATGGTGATCGCAGGTAAAATGATTTCATCACCGGGGCAGACACCTACAGCTCCCATAGCAGCAATTAACCCTGATGTTGCAGAGTTAACCGAGACTGAATGTCTCACATTAAATACATGCGACCACTCTTCTTCAAATTGACGAACCTCAGGACCGCCAAGAAAGCCATCGCCCCAAGATGCTAAATAACCAGATAAATTACCTGATTCCATTACACGGAGTACCGCTTCTTTCTCTTCCTCCCCAATGGGATCATAAATACTAAGTCTATTGAGATCGAACACTGGTTCACCACCAACGATTGCTAATTTTTCATCCATAATAACCTTTCTTTTTGCTTACGTAGGTGTTCATTTAAATACTATAAAAATACTTTTGAGCTCCGTACAATATTTCCTGTCCCCAATATCTTTCCAAGAGGATCATGGTAGAATCTCAAGTTTATGTACTATAGATTTTTATAATACTAAATTCGCTGCAAGTAAGGGGATATTGAGTAATTCTTCTACATTAAACAAAACTAACATTCTATTCCAGTTCTCATCAATATTACTTTTTTTTAATTATCACTGATAGACATACTGATTATTGTCTGTCTATTTTACGAATTTCACACTCAAATCTCATAATTCATTGAGAGAATCCCTCTTTCATTTCACCACATATTTTGACTAATGTCAATCATGATTAATCTACTTCACTTGGTGGTAAAAGCATTCCATATCTTATAAGTATCTCGCTAAGAGTCGTTAAAAATAATTTAACATCCTGCTGGTTTAAGTCTCCAAGAATTGAAAGCCTGAATGTCTTATCTTTATTCATTTTCCCTGGGTAGATAGTAAAACCTTTCGAATACAATTCATCGTGCAAAAATTCAAAATTAAAATTTTTATTCTTGGGCTCAATGATAGTTAGAAGTATCCTCGATTCATCAACTGAGTCCAATAGAAACTTGAACCCTATTCGCGCCAGACCCTCCTTGAGGGTTACCCAGTTTTCTTCATATCTTGAAATCCGATTATTCAGACCCTCAGTCATTAGTTCAGCTAGGGCAGTATGCATAGCATATATGGTCTGGACAGGGGGAGTGAATCTGGTCTGCTTCTTATCCTCTAGATTACGGTACTGCTTATATAGATCTAGATAATAGCTCCTGGATTTAACATTTTCAAGAGCTCTCAGGCTCTCTTTATGGCAGATAGCAAAGGCTACCCCGGGCATGCCCTGCAAACATTTATTAGAAGTTGACATAAGATAATCGATGGGGGTTTCATTTAAATCTATATGTACACCGGCATAGCTGGATATTGCATCTAAAATCAGTGTACACCCATATTTATTCTTAAATTCCATAAATTTTTGCAGAGGATTTAATATCCCAGTAGTTGTTTCATGGTGAACCATGGCCACGTGATCAATATTTTTATCCTTAATTATCCTTGCAGCCTCTTCAAAATCTAATGGTTTACCCCACTCCATTTTCAGCGTTTCATATGATAAATTATAGGTGTCTGCAATCTCACACATTCGTTGCCCGTAAGCCCCGTTCACAAGAATTAAGAGTGTGTTCTCTGGATTCATAACTGAACTAATAATAGCTTCCATGACTGCCGTCCCAGAGCCACCAAACAAAACTGTAGTGTACAATTTTTCTGATGCATTTATAACCTTTAGTAGATCTCTACGCAGGCTTGTCAATACAACACCAAACTCTTGCTCCCTTGGACAAATATCAGGTACTACCTGAGCATACTTAACAGTATCGGAAGTGGTCGCTGGTCCAGGGTTCAGCAATATTTTTCGTTCGATTTCAGGTTTCATTGTTCTTTACTCACTATTTTTGGGAAAATTGTATCACGTGCTACTTCAAACTGTTGGGCTGTATCAATTTCAGACCAGATCAAGTCTTTCACCCTCTCAATATATATGGGGTTTTCCTCGCAGTTAATAGCAATTGCTTCCTCATAATGGATTTGTTTAGCAATCTCACTGTGATTCTGAGCCCATGTACATAGTTTTTGATAGGTTTTTATAGATATTTTTGAGATGCCAACCAACTCACCATAGATATTTGATACTTTTCCTACGTCCTTTGACAATGCCCGGAGATAGTGATTGGCATCAGTTTCAATGAAAACTTCATCCCCAGAATTAGTTTTGCCACTTGCTAAGATCACATCTTGTCGGGGATGAGTGATTATATTAGACACCGCTTTACTCTCATAGACTAGATCTGACTCCAATAATATGAAATCTTTTTCCAGAATGTCCTGCATATTGTACAGTGTGTAAAAACTACCTGAACTATCAAAGAGTGTATTCTTCATACAAGTGATTGACCTAGTATGCGCTAAATCTTCATAATGTTTTGAAAGATGACCTGTCCCAACAATTATCTTAGTAATACCATTACTTTCCAGTATATCCAGCGATCGCTCGATTATCGATTGACCACCAATATTGATAAATCCTTTGGGTCTATCATCGAACTTATCCTTGATTCGACTGCCCATACCGGCAGCTAAGATTACAGCAGTGGTTATCATTTTATCTGGTTAGGTAGTATTGATAGTAATTTGTTTATTGATCAGCTATAAATTTCATCATTTTTTGTTTTACTTCAAATGGCTTGCTGCTTGGTCTGCCCAAAGCTTTGCTGGATCCACCCTTGATTCTGAGATACAAAAAAGTCAGCTGCTTATTATCACTCTTCCAGGCCGTAATAGCGTCCTGAAGTTCATTTAAATTATGGACATAAATTGATTTTGTGTAGCTACAAGATGAGGCGACTTGAAGAAAGTCAACATTGTGTGATACGGTATATTGTCCTCCAGTAGAATCATGAGTATTATTGTCCAGCAGTATATGCAACATATTGTCTGGAGCGTAATGACCAATTGTCGCCATGCTACCCATACGCATAAGCAAGGAGCCATCTCCATCAATCACGATGATATTTTTATCGGCCTTTACCAAAGACAGACCCAAACCCATTGATGCAATACAACCTAGAGAACCAACCATATACAAATTATGTGGCGTGTCATTAATCTCGTATAGCTCACGACCCGTTTTTCCTGTAGTCGCCAGTAAAACAGTCTCCTCATCTTTAGCTTTATTAATAATTTCTAACGCTCGTTTGCGAAGCGGTAAGAGGTCTGCACCCTCTTTTATCCCTGTATATTGATTGTGTCTAATTATTACTTCCTGCTTTTGAAGCTTCTCCTCCGAAAATGTATTTTTCTTGACGACGAAAAAGAAAGGGATATTTCGCTTTAGGAACTTGTCAGCATTTTCAATCTGCAGCTTGGTTTGATCTGAATTATTACTCAGATATGCCCATTTTATATTCATTAGGTCAAGTAGATCAGTTGTAATTTTTCCCATTAACTCATGCTGTGGCTCATCATTTAGCCCCTCTTCACCACGCAAGGAGACAAAGCCTAAAACTGGAATTTGAAATGGGTGGTTCAACGATGTCAAAGGAGATACTGCGTTTGCTAGCCCAGAATTTTGCATCAGAACTACAGTTTTTCTCCCTCCAACATATGCACCTGCAGCAGTTGCAATAGCATCACCTTCATTGGCCGCTGCTACGTACTCACAGCTATTGATCGCATAATTGATCAAATTCTTTAGGAAGGAGCAGGGTACACCTGTATAGAAGTCATACCCATAGCTAGATAGTTCTTTCCCAAAAGTGTTGGTATCCAACATTAGAAATCACCCGACCTTTGTAAATCAACGATTGTATCTACATCAAGCCAGGATCCGTGAATATATCTTACTGAAATTGTTGTGTAGTTCGCAAGGTCATTAAAAAGGTCCTCCAGCATTAGCTGCTTAAATTCAGGCCTTAAGCTTAACCTTTCGAGAGATTCCTGCACCAGCATGGAACCTTTCCCAGACACTTTCCACAAGCCAATAAATTCACCATGAATATCCAGCTTGCCCATCCTTGTGGACATTTTGACTAATTTGACAGGTGTTGAATACGTTTTTTTAGAATAGGGTGTATCCGTATGAACATAATCGATACCAGCCCCTCCTGTGCTCCAGTCAGCATCGACAATAATCGTGATATCACTATTGTCATTCAGCAATTCGTTTAGGATATACTGTTTGAAGATTATGTCACCAAAACTGACCACTGTGTTCTCAGTGATTTTCTCTCTAGCTAAAAAAAGTGAATAGAGTTCTTTAGTACTCTCATAATCATTATTATCAATTGTGCTAAAATTCACTGCTTTTACTTTCTCTTTGTAAAAGCCCCTCACAACAGTTGTTTCTTTAATCCCTATGCTCTTAAAATTGTCTACTTGCGTCGAAAGGATTGATTTCCCACCTTGAATCTTAATCAAGGTTTTCGGAATCTCCTTAGTCAGGTCCCCTAAATCACCCTGGCTTGCAGCCAGAATGATAGCATTCACGTCTTTTCCTCTGGTTGGAAGATATTTTTTCTCCGCTTCTTTTAATTCATCTGCACCTTGTAAACGAAAAATTTCTGAGACAGACACTATTTGATCCTGCACGCAATAGATATTTCTATTCTCATAGATTTCTTTCGCTGTAGCTTGCATGGCTGCAATTGAAGCTCGCATGGCGTGGTTTGCCCAAATAATCAAGCTAACATCCAGCTCCTTAAACAGAGCTGTCGGCGTTGAATAATATTTAGTTGGTACAATCACCACAGGGTGTCTATTCCCCCACTCCTTCATGAATACTTCAATATCAGAAGCATCACTTCGTTTACTATGCACTAGGACTGCATCAGCTCCTGCCACTCTGTATGCTTCTGCTCTTCTTAAAGCTTCATCCAAACCCCAGCCAGCAATAAACGCTTCTACTCTTGCGACCACATTAAAATCATCATCTGTTTGAGTATCTTTGGCAGCTTTAATTTTGCCACAGAATTCATCGATATCAGCTAGTGGTTGTGTTTCCCCACCAATAAATGAATTAGTTTTTGGGAATATCTTATCCTCAATGCAAACGCCGGCAATGTTACGTTGCTCTAGCTTGGATACCAGACGCCGCATATTATTAAAATTCCCAAACCCAGTATCACCATCTAAGAGAATGGGAATATCGGTAGCATCACTCATATATTCACAAACATCCAATACTTGAGACCAACTAGCTTCATTGTTATCCCTAACTCCTAAGGATGCTGATATTGCCAAGCCACTACCCCAGATGCCTTTGAAACCCGCTTCTTGTGCAATCTTAGCCGACATTCCATTATGTGCTTCCATAATGAACTCTAGTTCGTCTGAGTGGATCATTTTTTTTAAAAGTGTTGTTTTTTTCATATAACCTTGTCTTCTCTATATCTAAGCCTAAGTAATACTATAATCTATGCGTGGGTATTGTCGAACTGGGATATCATTCGACTTAAGAACCCCTTTAATCATGTTAGGAGTAAATTTCGTGTAATGGAAAATACTTCCTGCCGCAACTGCAGATGCGTTTCCTTCTTGCACAGCGTCTATAAAATGCTCAGGGATCCCAGCGCCTCCTGCCGCGATCACCGGGATGGAAACAGCATCGGAAACCATTTTGATAAGTTTTGTATCAAACCCTTCCATGACCCCATCATGATTGATTGAATTAATTAGTATCTCACCGGCTCCTAACTTTTCCACTTCCTGAGCCCAGGAGACAGGATCCAGGCCAGTTGGCTGAGAGCCACTTCTAGTATGTACTTCATATCTACCATCGTCATGCTGAAATGCATCAATCGAAACAACGATACATTGAGAACCAAATTGTTTGGCTCCCTTTGTTAATAATCCAGGATCATCAACTGCAGCAGTATTAATGACAACTTTCTCAGCACCAGCTTTGATAATCCCCTTTATATCCTGGATGGATTTTATACCGCCTCCATAAGCAAAGGGAACATACAATTCCTCCGATATTGTTGCGACAAGATAGGGATCTACATCTTCTTGCTCCAATGTTAACCCCCTATCCACCAGAATGAGTTCATCTACCTGGCGCTCTTCAAATACTCGTACAATGGAGATAGGGTTTGCAATAGTTCTTGGGTTTTTAAATCTAATTGGTTTTTTTAGAAGCCCATCTTGTAAAATCAATAAAGGTATTATTCTAATTTTAAGCATTAATTCACTGGCGAGTTGGTCACACCACTCTCTTTACTGATATCAATAAAATTCTTTATGACTTGTAAACCAAATATTTGACTTTTTTCAGGATGAAATTGAGTAGCATAGATGTTTTTATACTCTACTGAGGCTACAAATGTCTCATCATAGGTACATCTGGAACTGATAATATCTGGATTACTTACCTCAACAGCATAGCTATGGACAAAATAGAAATCTGCAGAATCCGGAACACCTTGAAAAAGTTTTGCACTTGGTAATATTTCAACAGAGTTCCATCCAATGTGGGGAGATCTATACTTCTTATCACTAATCTTTATTGGTTTGGATTCCATCTTTAAAAGTCCGAGTCCCTGCCGCTCTCCATCCTCATATCCAACTTCTGATAGAAGCTGTATACCGAGACATATACCCAATATGGGAGTTTGTTCCTCCAGAACTTTCTTCCTGATTAAATCATCTAGTCCTGTCTTCTCCAAATTGTCCATTCCATGTTGAAAATGGCCAACACCGGGCAAGACAAGGGTTGTTGCCTCGTCAATCTCTTCTAGCCTACTTGAAATGCGAGCCTCACACCCATGATACTCAAAAGCTTTCTGCACATTCCTGAGATTGCCAGCATCGTAATCAATAATTGTAACCATAATTTAGCTACCTAATGACCTCATGTTCCCAGCTAACTTCAGGATTTTGTCTTCGTCTCAAGTATTTTTCCTTCATTACCAGGCTGCCATCTATATCACGGCTGAATTTTCCATTTTTAGTTTCAAAAATTGATCTGTTTGTGAATTCGTCACTAATCCGGTTAAATTCTTGTTGGGAAATCTCAAAATGTTCACAGAATGTTTCTACAGCTTCTTTCGGGTAGGTTGTATCGTACTTTTCTGCCAGCCTAACACCCTCTGCTCTTTCAATATAGCCGTTTCGAATATCATATGATGCAGAGTCAGTAGCTCGTCCAAATCCAAATTTACAATATTTCAAGTAGTCATGTAAATTCATCGAAAGGCAATCAAGTTTCTGATGATCTGTGTAGGACACCTCTATTCTACCACGTCTTCTCTGCCATCCCATATCCTGAATAATATCTAATTGCTCATTTGTATTCCACTTAAAATAGTATCCAACGAAAACCCCAAGACCACCCCAATTAGCCACTTCTTCTTTTGTTGGATAGACATACATTTTCAAATCATTTAACGTGATTCCTGACTGTTCCGACACTAAATCCTGGGGTCTTAGTCCATTTAAGCATCCATAGTCATTAAGCCAGTCTTCATCAAATATTTTTCTATTAATATCAGAGACAGTTTCAGCGCCCCCGTATTCCATTTGAGGAGATTCACCCCACAAAATAAGCGGAATATCGAATTTAATGGCAAAATGTACGGGGACACTCCAAATGCCCATGTGATTAGCCCATTCCATGTCGCCGACCCGTTTGAAACCTTCCATGATCAGTTTATCGTAAACAATAGGATTTCGCTTAAAATGGATTAGATCAACTCCCGATTTATGCAACATATCAAGATTTTTTCTTCCAATTTCAGTTGGTAATGTAGGTTCAAAGACCAGGCACAAAGGGTTAAGGCCCTGTTGTTTCGCATGAAATAGAGTGAAATAACTATCTTTTCCACCACTTACCGGTATCAGACAATCATATTTAAGAGAGTTATCATTTTTATGTTTACCAATCAGAAGTTTAAATTCTTGTTCTCTTTGATCCCAGTCAATAACAGTGTGTTTTTGCTCTAGCGATCTACATGCATCGCAGACACCGTTCCGGTCAAATTTTAAATCTGGTCTGGTGTCTGGTGTGACACATTTAGTGCAAAATCGCATATGATCTCCATATTTATCTTCGATATTTCTGCTATATCAAAAATTATTTGTTATAGTTGTTTGGTTTATGCTAGTTCTTCTTACTGGATAGCCTATAGCTCTATATCCCTAGCTAATCCATCCTCGTCCGTGAAGGATAGTTTAGCTTTATCACGAGTCCTCTGCCAATACTCATCTTCTAAGCCAGCATTGATTTCCATAACCTTGGGATGTTGCTTCAAATACTGAATAATCTTTCGAAATTCTAGAAGTTCACCTGATGAGTACAAAGCTTCGATAATTTTGGTAAAGACTTCCAGATCGGAAGCATAATCTAATGTTAATCGTGCTTCGTCTAGAATATGCTCCGGAGAAACATCTGTAATAACTTCCTGATTACATAATCCTGTCTTCGTAAAATAATAAATAAAGCCTGTGTCATTCTTATCTGTTTGATATACCTCATAAACTTTAGCCATTGCTTTTTGAGTAAAGCTCTTGGATGCGATCCCTAGAGGTAAACCTTCGCACGTAACAATATCCAGGGAATCATTTCCAAGAAGAGACTCCATAGTTAAGTCCATATACTCTGTTGCACAAAGTATATCATCTCCATCTACCTGCAGGATATAATCAAGCTTATGTTCTATAATTGCATCATTAAAGCGTTTAATAATATCATCGGTGCTACCTCGAAATATAGAGGCACCATAGCTGGTTACAATGTGGGCAAGCATATCATCCGATGTATCTTCAGTCGTACATACAATCACATCTCGCTTATCAGAAATATACCTGCTTGCGAATACTCTATCCAGAAGGTGACACACAAGAGGCTTGCCAGCTACCTCGAGAATAGCTTTCCCCGGTAATCGCTCTGAGGCAAGCCGAATAGGTATTAATGCTCCAATTTTCATCTCTATACACTTACCTGATTAAAATATTCAATGGTTTTTGAGAGCGCTATAATTTGTGGTTTAGCTTCCTCAACTGAGCCATAATTATTGACGAATTGCATTAGAGTGGGTTGCACCTTTTCCGCCACTGGACAAATACCCCTAGGATATTTCAAGTCACTGTAGATAGACGGGCAGCGTTCCTTATATACTTCCGAAAGAAACAATTCCTCCTCATAGGACAATACCCACGCTGCATAAATTCCATCGCCTCCTAACTCGACATATTTTTTACGAAACTCCTGCCATGAAATACTTGAATGTATGAACTTTACAACATATGTCCAATAGGTATTGAAATAGCCAGATGGTGTTTTCTGAGGAATTAAATAGTCACAATCGGAAACTACGTCTGCAAATAATTCAGCTATTTTGACCCTGAGATCAATAAAATAATCCATCCGTTCTGTTTGTGCCAGGCCGAGAGCTGCAGCAACCTCCGGCATTCGGTAATTATATCCAAAGGTATCATGACGTTTGTAATTCGGATCCTGAAATACTTCTTTATTGATTCGAATACGGCCATCACCCGATTTCATTGCGGCATAGCCCAAAGATCCAAACTTCCTTAGTTTGATTGCATACTCTTCATCGTCTGTAACGACAATACCACCGTCACCTGTAGTGATATGTTTAGAATTCTCCAAACTATAGCTGATAATATCGCCAATAGCCCCAATAGGTTTCCCTTTATAGGTGGCCATATGCGCCTCTGCTGCATCGTTGATAACAGCAAGATTATACTTCTCTGCAATTTCCATAATGGGATCAAGGTCACAGCATAAGCCATATAGAGAAACTGGCATAATAGCTTTGGTTTTCTCAGTTATTTTTCGCTCTATATCCACTGGATCTATATTGAAAGTATCAGGATCAATATCAGCGAACACGGGCACTGCATTCTGGGCAAATATAACATCTGCATTACAGATAACAGTCAGGGGGGGTATTATTACTTCATCCCCAGCTTTGACTCCAACTGCGTCCAGAGCAGCATGGAGTGTAGATGTACCCGAATTAAAAGTAATAGCATACTTAGCCCCGACTTTAGTAGCAAAAGCCTTCTCAAATCGATTGTTCATGCTACCAGATGTAGATGAACCAAATCCAGAATCTAGCACCTCTCGAACATATTTGAATTCAAGCTCTCCGAATCTCCAGGTATTTTTCATTTTACTTCCTTTTATAATTCTTTAATAAATTCATCTCTGAAGCAACCCATGTGGATATGGTCAATATATTGGCCCTCGAAATAGTCAGTTTTTCTAAATATGCCTTCCACTTGAAATCCAAGCCTGTTAAATACTTTCTTCATACCAGGATTATTAGCCATCAATCCAGAGGTCAATTTCCTAAGCTTAATTTCATTAAACAAGAACTCACAAATAGCATACAGAGCATCCTTGGCATACCCACGACCCCAATGCTGTTTTTCACCTACCATAATTCCCACATCACCGGTGCCCAGGTCAAGATCAATTCTTCCTATTTTTACAGTTCCTATAAACTCCTCCGGTTCTCTGGCAAATAAAGCAAAGAATAATATATTACCAGCAGATTCTATCGATTTAAAGTAGGATTCAAGCTCTTTTGGGCTTACAGGCTTTTCTACATATGACAGTAAATTGAGTGTCTTAATAACTTCATAATCCCGCATCCAGGTGAGGTATTGAGTAGATTTGGCATGCTCAAGGGTGAAGGGAATCAAATATGTGTATTTGCCTTCAATTCTACTCGTATTTTTAATGGATTTACTCACCCTAGCTACTCCTCAGCATTGCTTCAGCACATTTAAAATCATACGCTGTCCCAACGTGAATTGATCTCTCTTCCGGCATAAAATATACTGATAGGTCTTTACCAAAATAATTTCCATGTCTCTTCAAGTGATCAGATTTCGCGAGTTTAATCGCACCGTTAGGCCGATACACATCTTCTAAATATATTCTTTCTCTCATGTACCTAGACCCAAAATACATTCGCCAGTCTTTGTCCTGTTTTTGAAGAGCCCAGTGAAAGTAGTGGGGATCTATTTCTGTTCCACTTACCAGGAAACTTTTCTGCGACTCGAGTATCATATCATGTGATGCAATTATGTCCTGGCTATTGCGCAGTGGAGATGTAGGCTGCAGGTTTAATAGATAGTCAAACTGCTCTCCATCTACTTCCTGCAAATGGTCTTGCAAGGCTAGGCAAGGTGTAGTTGATGAAACATCATCCGCCGCCATTTCTGGAGGAATCTGAAAGACTCGAGCCCCATAGGTCTTGCTGATATCTGCGATTTCCCGATCCTCAGTACAAACCCAAATATCTTCGGTAAGTTTTGACCCCAAAGCAGCCTCGATTGAATATGCTATCATTGGTTTACCTTGTAATAACTTGATATTTTTTCTCGGCAATCTTTTCGAATCACCTCGGGCTGGGATTGCAATTAATACTGACATAACATTCAAGAACACCCTATTTAATTAATCACAATAATGCACCAGTGTGTATGAATTCACAAAAGCAAGACCCATACACCTTCCCCACATATCCTGTGGGCATAGAATCTAATTTTTTCAATGGAAAAGTCTTGGAAAATATGCTAACACTTAGTCGCTTTTTCTACCAATATTACATCACTTCAATGCTGTGCCACGATCAGGAGGAGCTCGTCTTTGACCATTGGCATTTCCGCCTATAGCAAGTATTTTTTAATCATTCACCTACAAATATTTCGCAGATTTATACCATCACCAATTTTTTGGATATAGCAGCTCAGTTTCTTTGACATGAATTTCGCAAATATCCCGAATTATTTTATCAGATATAGTAGAACTAGCATATGTAAGATTCTGCTTAAATTGCTCTATTGAATCCACCCCAATAATGGCGTAATCAATATTTTCATTCTGTAAAACATAATTTAGTGCCAACTGACCGATTGAGATATTCTCATGGTCAGCAATTCGTTGGAGTTGTTGCACATGTGGCGCCAGAGGAGTCAGTTTCTGGGGGAAGAAATCTGGATCCATAAAGAAAAGCCCCTGTAAGTATATTGACCGTGCATAAAGTTGTTTACCCTTTTTAACAGCCAGTTCAATTAGCGACCCTCGATGGGATGAGTTATCAAGAAGATTAAAGGGAAATTGAATAACATCAATGAAGTCATACTCACAGGCATCATAAAACTCGGCATTACCATAAACTGAGAGACCTATTTTTTTTATTAAGCCTTCCTTTTTAAGGATGCATATCTGTTGATGATAATCTGGATTATCTGCGAATTGACTGTAATCATGAAAATAGTATACATTGAAACTATCTAAGTTTAACCTCATCAATGATTTTTCTAAGGTTTCTCTTAAAGAGCGGTGAACAGATGAAAACTTTGAATCAATATTATAGTGCTTTCCACCATTTTTGCGGTAGGCTCCCAACACCTCGAGCGCACTTCCATATTTGTCTGCAGTATCCAGATTATAAACACCTTGCTGGTTTGCGTAATCAAGAATTTTAAACACTTCTGATTCAACAGGTTTTCCGACTTGATTATTGATACCATATTCAAGACCAAATTGAGCAGTACCTAGACATATTTTTGAAATGCTTTTCATGTTATGGATAAATAACAAATATTTTGAGTGCTCAGAATTTCAGGTTGACTCTCAATTTTCTATCATAATCCAATCTAATGGAGTTCCCATTTCTACATCCTTTATAAATCGCTTCCCCATAATTGTGGTATAGTATTTGGGATGTAAGCCATAGCCTGGTCGAATGGAGCGAACATTCTCTTTTGAGATAATATCTCCGGCTTTCACATTTTTTACAATAAAAAGTGAGCGAGCAAATATTTTATTTTGTTTTACCTTCTCAGATAGTTCATATGTAATAGCACCCAATGCTTGTTCCACTTCTCTGATTGATTGTACCATCCGCTTAAACTCAACCGGCTCTATGGAAAATGATGAATCTGGGCCACCCTGCTTACGATCCAAGATAAAATGTTTCTCAATCATTTTTGCACCCAGAGCAACCGCAGCAATTGCTGAGCTAGCACCCATGGTATGATCTGATAATCCAACCTCGACTCCAAACCGTTCCCTCATATCTGGAATTGTTAATAGGTTTACCTCTCCGAGAGGTGCAGGATAGGCAGAGGTACATTTGAGTAGAGTGATCTGGTCATTTCCTATAGACCGACAAGTACTCAGTGCTAATTCAATATCTTCAAGGGTGGCTATCCCGGTTGACATAACCACCGGTTTTCCTTTTGAAGCAACATATTCAATCAGAGGGATATCTTGTATTTCAAAAGATGCAATCTTATAAATCGGGACTTCTATCTTTTCCAGAAAATCAACAGACGACGTATCAAAAGGGGTTGAAAATATTTCCAGGCCGAGGGATTGTGCATACTTAAATAATTCCCCATGCCAATCCCAAGGTGTATGAGCTTCCTGGTATAGTTCATATAGACTTCTTCCATCCCATAAACCACCTTCGATCTTGAAGTAATCTTTCTCAGAATCAATGGTCAGTGTATCTGCAGTATATGTTTGCAGCTTAATAGCATCAGCTCCTGCTTGACCTGCAGCACATATTGTTTTTTTTGCAATCTCTAGGTCATGATTGTGATTTGCTGACAATTCTGCTACAATGTAGGTGGTATGGTATCTACTTGTGTTCATAGCTATCCCTTTAGCTGCATATAGTTAAATTTCAGTTTGGCAAGAGGAACATCCCATCCATCATTTCCTAATAATGACTCTTTAATGGCTAAGAAATCTTTTTTATAATGTGTTGTTCCCACCAGTACTTGTTCTCTGGGTTTGAAGTCAGATATGCGAATCGTATCCCAGTTGTCTTTGAAAAGAGATTGAATTTCATTCTGCAATAAAGTATATGTTGAAGCAAGGGTATGATCTGCTTCTTCAAATAATATTTCTTTTTGGAAAAGTATATGCCCCGTATCCACACCACTATCAATTAAGTGAATAGTTACGCCTTTAGGCGTATTGTCTATGATGCTCCATAGATTTGGGTCTGCTCCACGGTTATATGGCAAATATGATATATGCAAATTGATAATTTTTTCAGAATAACGCGCTATTATATCCTCACGAATTATATATTGATATCCATAACTAATGATCAAGTCGGGTTTAAATAATTCAAAATCAACCAGTTTTATCTTCTCTGAGTAGTATTCGGCATTTATATCAGATTGACTTTTAATCCAGTTGAACAGATCATCCAGTTGCGTATTATTTGAGAGATAAATAATGTTCATCAGGCAATAATTCTTTTCACGATTGCTTCCACACCGGTTCCAGGGAATTCTAATTCATTAGGAAGGATAAATTTCTCGACAGCTAGAACTACTTTCTGAAGATAGAAATCATCATTTAATGTAATAATCTGATTGATAGCTTTTTTCTCATGCCAACCCTGAATGTTATTTTGTTGATTATCAACAATCTGAATAAAGATGGACGGAATGGCAGTTCGGATGAGTTCGTATGTGGTCTGACCTGCTGCAGAAATAGCTAGGTCACATTTAATCATCAATTCCCTAATTTCATATTCATCAAGTGAATGATAGAAAAATATATTGTCGAGCTGATCATATTGCTCACGATATTCATTAATATTATTGAAGCCCATGACAACATGATAAGTTAAAATCGGAAAACTTTTTCTTACAGCTTCCAGTACCTGAAATGTTACTCCACGCGTATCATTACCGCCTATTGTTATTAACACGTTTTCCACCTTATCTTTTTGAACTCTTTCAGGAATATCCCAAAATGCCTTGCGCATAGGAGTGTAATCGAGCCCAAGTAAATAGGAATGTTGGTCATCCATGGCATAGGGTAAGAATTCAGCATTAACTGCACCATTGATGATTGTCCCAGGTGGGTAATCAAGACGCAAGGTATCATCAAGATAAACCGTTTTCTTGACAGACTTATAGATTCTTACATATAAAGGTAAGTCTGCCAGATATGAATCAATGATAGCAATGTCTGCACCTGAAATCATTTCAACAAGCTTTTCCTGGTTCTCTATCCAATCAAATGCCCGTAGTGAGATATTGCCTAGAACTTTTTTTCCATTTTCATCACAAATAGCAATGAGTGTGGGGGTGATATCATGCCCTTCAAAGCCTTGATAAATGGACAAACAGCGAGTTAGATGTCCGTAACCAGTTTGAGCATTCCCCTCAGTGATAATAAATACGTTCATTTGCCTAGACTAGTGATAGCATTGATCACATGGTCAACATCAGAATCACCCATGCGGGGGTAAAGTGGAATACTTAGGCACTGCTCATAATACGACTCTGCATTTGGGGTATTTTCTCTCGATATTCCTTGATAGTAGGGAAGCTGGTTGACCGGTATGTAATGCACTTGCGTCCCAATACTTTTTGATTGTAACTCTTCCATGACCTCACGTCGATTCTTCCCTATTTCCTCATACCTGATGCGTAATACATAAAGATGGAAACAACTGGAAACACCTACTGTCTCAGTCGGTATTGTCAGCCACGGTATCTCTTTAAATGCTTGAGAGTACTTTTTAACTATCTCACGGCGTCTTGCCTTGAAGTCATCTAATCGATCTAACTGCGAACAGCCTAACGCTGCCTGCATATCAGTTAATCTATAGTTAAATCCCAACTCCTGCATTTCGTAATACCATGGTCCAGGATTTATTGAGAGTTTTTCTTCGTCTTTAGTAATCCCGTGACTCCTGAGTACAAGTAAGCGATCATAGAGCTCTTTGGAATTAGTAGTTATGGCCCCTCCCTCTCCAGTTGTAATCGTCTTAACAGGGTGAAAACTAAAGATGGTCATATCTGAATATTTGCAGTTCCCCACGTAAGACCCATCTGGATATTGACTACCAATAGCGTGTGCAGCATCTTCAATCATGTGCAAATTATGTTCATTTGCAATCTCAGATATTTGTTCCATTTCCGCGGGCAAACCTGCAAAATGCACTGGAATGAGTAGTTTCGTCTTGTCACTCAGTTGTGAGTTGATCTCTTGGGGGTCAATGTTGTATGTCTGAGGATTAATATCAGCAAAACGTGGAGTAATTCCATTGTACATCATACAATTGGCTGATGCAGCAAAGGTGTTCGGGGAAGTAATTCCCTCTGATCCATTTTTAATCTTAAGAGCAGCTACTGCTATATGCAGAGCAGCTGTTCCATTGGCAACAGCAATGCAATATTTTGCACCAGTATAGTTGCAAAGTGCATCTTCAAAGTCTTTTACCTTGGGGCCCTGTGTCAGATAATCCGATTTCAGAACATCAATGACTGATTGAATATCTGTATCACTTATCCATTGCTTACCATAGGAGATAATGTCAGACATCAGCTAAACCCTAATTACATCTTTGCCTTAATCAGGAGTTTCAGGTCTTCAGTACTCAGAAAATCGATGTTTGTACCACTATTATAGGCAAACCCGAACTCACACCGAGCACCTTCTTTACCATTACTTTCTTTACGAAAATCTTCAATATCCCACAGTTTGGTTGAAGGTAGGATCACAAAATAATCTTCAAATTCTATCGTGTTCAAAGAATCAGTCTCTGTGATCATCTCCTCATGTAATTTCTCTCCGGGACGTATTCCAATTTCTTTAGTGGGAATGCCAGGTGCAATGGCTTTTGCAATATCCATAATTCGATATGAGGGAATTTTCGGTACAAATAGTTCTCCTCCCCACATTTTCCCTAGACAACTCAAAACGAAATCAACACCCTCTTGGAGAGTGATGTTAAAACGAGTCATCCGTTCATCGGTGATGGGAATTTCTCCTGCCGCAGCTGTTTTTTGAAAAAATGGTATTACTGATCCTCTTGACCCCATAACATTACCGTACCGAACTACTGAAAATTTAATATTATGGGTGCCTCTATAATTATTAGCAGCTACAAAGAGTTTATCACTGGCAAGTTTGGTTGCACCATAAAGGTTAATTGGAGCGGCAGCTTTATCAGTACTTAAGGCGATTACCTTCTTCACACCACGCGCCATTGCAGCATCGATTACATTCTGGCCACCGATTATATTGGTCTTTACGGCCTCGAAAGGATTGTACTCCGCGGCTGGTACTTGTTTTAAAGCAGCTGCGTGAACAACAATATCCACATTTTCCATAGCACGTTTAAGTCTATCTAGATCCCGAACATCACCAATAAAATATCGCATTGGTACAACACCATCTTCAGGCCATATCTGCTGCATTTCATATTGTTTCAACTCATCGCGACTGTAAATAATTATTTTTTCTGGCTTATAATCCTTTACGATTGTTTCAACTAGTTTTTTTCCAAATGATCCTGTGCCACCTGTAATTAAAATCGATTTGTTTTTTAAATCTATCACGCTTTATCTCTCTTATCTATTTCTATTGAGAACTCAATAATTGAGTAACTCAGAACTCATTTGTAATTTTCTCTATACCACTTGTAGGATAACTCGATGCCTTGTTTCAAATCTATCTGAGATTTCCAGCCTAAATTATTTAGCACGCCAACATCAAGTAACTTGCGTTTTACCCCATCAGGTTTTGAAGCATCAAATATTATTTCACCTTGAAACTTTGTTATATCGGCAATAATCTGCGCTAATTCCCCTATTGTTAGATCCCATCCACTGCCAATATTAATGTGGCTAATCCCACGAGAATAAAGGTCAGCAGCTTCAAGGTTCTCAAACAGAAAGACACACGCATCAGCCATATCATCAACATAGAGAAATTCTCGCTTTGGCTTCCCTGACCCCCAGACTTCTACCTGACTGGAACCATTCTGCCTGGCTTCATGAAATTTCCTAATTAAAGCTGGAATTACGTGAGAACTATTTAAATTATAATTATCAGCAGACCCATACAAATTAGTAGGCATTACCGAAATAAAATTAGAGCCATATTGCTGGAAATAACTTTCACACATTTTAATCCCTGCAATTTTTGCAATTGCATAGGGCTCATTGGTCGGCTCTAGTAATCCGGTCAGTAAATATTCTTCCTTAATAGGCTGTTGACAAGCACGAGGGTAAATACATGAGGATCCCAAGAAGAGGAGTTTCTTAACATTATTTACATGAGATTGATGGATCAGATTGTTCTGAATCATCATATTCTCATAAATAAACTGTGCTCTAAGTGTATTATTTGCGAGAATTCCGCCCACTTTTGCAGCAGCATCTATAACATAGTCTGGGTTTTCACTTTTAAAAAAATCCTCAACCGTCTTCTGATCAGTTAAATCATATTCAGAGTATGGTGTAAAAACAAAGTTATTATAACCTTTTACTCTCAAATTTCTCAGAATCGCTGAGCCAACCATACCTTTATGGCCAGCAATATAGATTTTAGAGTTAAAATCCATCAGAAACCCCTTTTTTGTACTTTTTTCCAATCTGACTCTACCATCAGTTTTACTAGTTCACCAAATTTTATCTGTGGATCCCAGCTGAAATCATTCTGTGCCTTTGTAGCGTCCCCTACCAATAAATCAACTTCGGTTTTACGATAATACACTGGATCAATAGTCACTCTAGCTTTCCCACTACTTTTTTCAATACCTACCTCATTCACACCTGTCCCAGCCCACTCAAGATCCATATCAAGCTCATGAAATGCTTGTTCTGCAAACTCTCGAATTGTATGAGTCTCACCAGTAGCCAGCACATAATCATCAGGGTTTTCTAATTGCAGCATGCGCCACATTCCTTCAACAAATTCAGGAGCATAGCCCCAATCACGTTTGGAATTTAGATTTCCTAATGAAACTGATGATTGAAGACCATACTTAATTCGGGATACTGCTCGTGAAATTTTACGAGTTACAAATGTCTCACCTCTACGTGGAGATTCATGGTTAAATAATATGCCATTGCAGGCATGTATATTATACGCTTCGCGATAGTTAATTACGATCCAATATCCATACATTTTGGCTACACCATAGGGTGACCGAGGATAGAAGGGAGTTTTCTCATTCTGCGGTACTTCCTGAGCCTTCCCAAATAGCTCACTTGTAGATGCCTGATAAAATTTAGTCTTTATTCCAGTTTCTTTAATAGCATCCAGAAACCGGAGTGTTCCAATGGCATCTACTTCAGCAGTATACTCTGGAATCTCAAATGAGACCTTCACATGACTTTGAGCGGCTAGATTGTATATCTCGTCTGGTTGAATTTGCTCAAGCAAACGATTCAGATTACTTGAATCAGTTAAATCTCCATAATGCAAAAACAACGTTTTATTATGAATCTCAGCATTATTATACAAATGGTCAATTCTGCCAGTATTAAAGGAGCTGCTACGACGAATCATTCCATGAACTTCATATCCTTTAGCTAGCAATAATTCTGAAAGATATGAACCATCTTGACCCGTAATACCTGTTATCAATGCTTTCTTCATGTTACTCCATGTTTCTCATATTACATAATCCAGTTATTCTAACTCTATGAGATTTTGTCCAAGAATTGTATTAGAATTTTTTTTTAGCGAAGTCCCTTTAATTCGGATATCTAAATACTCTTATTTACCCTTGTAAGCAATATTGATATCTTTAAGGTCCACCCCATATGCCCGCTGATTTAATTGAGAGCTCTCATATTATCTTATTCCGCATCGTTTTGAGCGTAGTTATAATTCTGAGAATAATAAGTATAGGATCCGTATGAATTCTTTGAGGTCACTGAATTTAAAACCACTCCCACCAGGGGCACATTAATATTTTTCAAGGTGCTGATTGTCCGCTCAAAACTTTGCTTATTTGTTTTGCCCGAATGTACTACCAGAATCATAGCATCAATCTCTCTGGAAATTATGGTTGCGTCGGTCACTGCAACCATAGGCGGGGAATCCAAAAGAATGATATCCCAATTCTGCTCTAAAGAATCTATCAGCTCAGCCATTTTGTTGGATCCTAGAAGTTCTGAAGGATTCGGAGGGTTAATGCCCGATGTACAAACATAAAGATTCTTAGTCTCTGTTGCTTGTACTAATGAATTAAAATCTTCTGCTTTATGTGTCAGAAAATCGGTTAAACCAGGACTCTTTTCTAAGCTAAAAATATGGTGCAAAACAGGACGTCTCAGATCAGCATCAATTAGTAATGTTTTTTTTCCCATATGAGCGAAGGTCATAGCCAGGTTAGCGGTAGTGGTTGTCTTTCCTTCCCCTGGGCCGGGGCTGGAAACTATCATGCTTTTAATTGGTTTATCCGGTGACGAATATAAGATACTGGTCCGTAGACTACGGTAAGCTTCTGAGATGGGGGACTTAGGGTCTTCCTGAGTGATGATCCGACGTTTGATAGTCTGAACTTCTCGTTGCCAGGGTATAGAGGTCAACTTTTTTTGTTTGTCAGTGTTACTATCATCTAGCGCGGGAATAATACCCAAAACATGTTGTCGTTGTTTTTCAATATCTTCTACAGTCTTAACAGTATTATCAAGATATTCTCTTGATGCAGCAAGACTAACACCAAGAATTGCTCCAAGAAAAAGTCCTAATGCTAAATTGACTTTGGACTTTGGACTTGTACGACGCTCAGGGACTATAGCCTGATCAATAATTCGAACTTGTCCCATCTGAGAGGCTTGAGTAATCTTAGCTTCTTCAAGTTTCTGGCGCATGAGTAGATAGGTTTCCGCTAAGACTGTGCGATCTCTTTCCAAACGAGCATACTGGAGGGACTTATTAGGCAAAAGGTTCAGCTGACCAGAATACTGCTCTACTAACTTTTTATACTCACTGGAGCGAAATTTAAGAGAGGCAATAGTACCTTCAAATGCCAAAACCGTATCCACCATGGACTGGCGGAATTGTAAGGGATCCGAAACCGCCATGCCCCTAGCAATGAGATCCCGGGTCTGGGAAGCCAGCTGATTCTTCAGTTTGGCAATTTTTGCACGATCTGAACGCACCAATTCATGGTCATCACCATTAAGGCTAGCATTTCTAACTACTTTTGCTTCTGTTTCAGCAATTTCAGCCCTCAGGGCAAATACTCGTGTATTTATGGAATTCAGTAGGTTATTGGCTAGTGTTTTCTCTTCCCTCGTAAGTTGCTCTTTAAAATATTTCTTCCGCTCTTTCGCAATATTCTCCTCCGCAAGTAGTTTAAAATATTCAGTTTCAATAGATGTCAACTCTTTAAGAATAAGCGCTGCATTCTGATCCAAGCCATAAATCTGCTCGGTCTCTTGAAATATTTGGAGCGCTTCTTCTGCTAAGCTGAGATCGGCATTGACAATAGCAACCTGGTCTTCAAGAAATGAGGTCAAGCTAATAATCTCACCAGCATGAAGCTCAATATCTCGCTTCTGGTAGTTATTTATCAGTGTGTTTACCAACACAGTTGCCTCTTCGGCATCTATGGATGAGATTGAAATCGACAATACATTTGTACTTCTACGATTAGAGACCTTAAGATTTTCCCTCAGGGCTTTAACTGCAGCCCTGAACACAGTATCAGGGATGCTAGAGGAATAGACTGGTAGTTCACTCTCTTTAATAAAACCTAGGGTAAAAACTTTTCTTACATGCGTGCGTAATCCTTTTGGTGGTTGATACCTACTAGTACCGAACAGCTGTATATGATTTCGATATTTAGAGCCCCAGAGGTCCAGAATAACTGACTCTGCCATGGACCTTGACTTCAATACTTCCATTTCATTATTGAGCCTATTTAAATCTTGACCAAGCCCCATATCAAAAACGTTCATACCCTGAGACGGTTCATCAATCATAATCAATGCGGAAGATGTATATATGGGTGGCACCCAAAGTGTATAGACTACTGTAATAAACACTGCCACAAAGACCGACCAAAAAATCAGTCTCAAATTCCGCCTTAATATGAAATACAAATCTTTGAGGGTGAGCTCAGCCTCTTCGAATTGATCAATTCCAACATTCTGCGTTTGAGCGTAATCGGTCATATTAACTTTATTCAAATTTCTTATACCTGTTCTTTCAGTATCTTCCAATTATCTGTCTTATAATTCAGCATAACAAAATGAGATGTCATCAGTCATACATCAAGATTAAAAATAATGTCCGGTCATCGCCATCACACAGCTTGCTCATTTATTTCTCACTGAATTACTTAGTTAGATTAGTTTGCACAAGTGAATAAAAATACAGGATGGACATAACCGTACTCACAATCCCCATATTGCTGGTAATGTAATTGGGAAGAGACTGCTTGATAATGATCGTATCATTGGGTTTGATCTGAATAAATTCACCCCGATTCCCTGATTTCAAAAAATCATCCAAATCAACAACATAGACCAGCTTCTCATTTTCATCAGGTTCAGCGCGATATATCCGGACCTTTTTCATATTCGCTCCAGATTTAGGGCCACCGGTCATTGAGAGTAGGGTTGCCAGGTCAATACCATCATAAACTAGGTGCGAACCCGGTAAATTGACATGTCCCCAGACATTTACATACATGCGGATAACCCCAAATTGATCCGTGATGAATTTTTCACCATTTCTGGGGTAAGCCTGCTTAGATGTCACCGCATTCTGGCCATAAAGTGTAGCTGTAGCCAACATGATCAATACAAAAATAGTTAGTTTATATTTCAAAGGTAACAATCTCCCAAATCGTCGTCATCATATTCAATCCAAAGATCATTTACTGATCATGGCTGAAGATAATATAAAGCACCGGGGATAAAAGTTATGGTTTGATCAGAAGGACGATTGTGTGATATGCGTCTCATCACGTAATGGCTTGTACTCAGGCATGATATCTATCAGCATTTGCTTGAGCTTGATATGATCAAAGGTCGAACAGATATCGCCTAATTTTAGAATATCTGACTCAAGTTGGGACCAATTTGCATATCGTAAATCTGCATCCCTTAACATCATAATCTTACCGTGATCCGTTTTAGATAATGACTCCTCACCAAAGGCCAACTCTTCAAAAAGCTTCTCCCCTGGCCTGATACCGGTATACTCGATTACGATATCTTTCCCTGGCTCAAAACCGGAAAGACTGATCAAATCATAGGCCATATCCTTGATCCTGATTGGCTTACCCATATCCAGAACATAAATCTTACCCCGACCTTTAGGTAAAGCACTGGCTTGCAAAATCAGCTGGGCTGCCTCTGGAATTGACATAAAATAACGGGTCATATCCGGATGAGTAACCGTCACAGGACCGCCAGTTTTAATTTGTTTTTCGAAAATGGGAATTACACTCCCTGAACTACCCAGGACATTTCCAAATCTTACGGCCATAAATGAAGTTTGATTCATTCCATTTGCAGATTGCACCATGATCTCCGCTAGACGTTTGGTTGCACCCATAACATTTACCGGGTGCACCGCTTTGTCCGTGCTCACTAATACGAATTTACCAATTCCATGCTTCATAGCCAGATTGATTAGGTTTTTGGTACCCAGTATGTTCGTCATAATGGCTTCCCAAGGATGGTTTTCCTGCAGTGGAACATGTTTATAAGCTGCAGCATGAAGGATAACCTGGGGCAGATGCTCACTCAGTAAATTATCCACAGTGTTTTTGTCGCGGACACTACCCAAAACAAATTTTGTGTCCCCCTCGTGATCCCCCTGCAGCAATTCTTGTTGGAGTGAAAACAAATTGTACTCACTGTTATCAAAGAGGATCATCATCTCCGGTTCAAATTGGAAGCATTGTCGAACCAGTTCAGAACCGATTGATCCACCTGCTCCAGTGACCAGAACTCGTTTTCCTTTTATAAATTTGGTAATCGCCCCAGTATCTAATTTGACTTCATCTCGACCCAATAAATCAACATAGGAAACTTCCCTAATCATGTTGATGCTTAGATTTCCATCTATGATCTCCGCAAGATTTGGAAGGGTTTTGTATGGTTTCCCCGTTTCTTTGCAGGTATCCACAATAGCACGCATTTGCGCACTCGTGGCAGAAGGAGCCGTAATTATCAATTCATCATAGTCCAGGTGAAAACTCTCGATATCAGCTACTTTCCCAAAAACTTTTTTTCCATGCAAAGTTGTACCGTGCTTACGGACATCATTGTCAAGAAATCCAATAATCTGATAAGGTGACCTAGGTGAGTCAATAATTTCTCTGGCAATATTTGCGCCTGCTCGACCCGCCCCAATGAGGATCAATTTTGTTTTAGTCTTTCCTCTTGATAGTGATTGCTTTTGTCTCGCTGAAGGCGAAAAATGCGAATAATAAAGTCGTACTGCAATCCGGTTACTACTGATAAAGAGGGTTGATAGAATTAGATCTATGATAAATATAGATCTTGGGAAATATTCAAATCCCCTAAAAAGACCCATGATGATAGCAATGTCTACGGAGGCCAGGAGATTGGCTTTGATAACATTTCCAATATCCCATAGACTGGTAAAACGGTACATCCCCTTGTACAAGTTAAAGATTAAATAAGAACCTAATTTGGATACCAGAATGATTGGCAACCACAAGAGAAGTGTTCCTAACAGACCCATACCGGGGAATGAGAAATCAAAACGAAGCAAGACTGATCCCGCAAGACTGAGTAACACAACAAAGGTATCAGCCAGCAGAAAGAAAATAAGTTGCCAATTATTTCTCAGAATTTGACGCATTGATCAGTTTTTCCTCGTAGTTGTCATGATAGCATTGTTATCGCTTAACTTACGCTTTTTATAATTCATGGGATGCATTTATTTTGACTTGATTCATGAACAGCTGGAAAATAAGTCCTACCCGGCCTTGCGGGGAGGGAACCGACGAAGCAATCTCGGGCCTGAGATCGCCGCGCACGTTGTGCTCGCGAAGACGCTTCAAGTTGTTCTCAAAATGTTCTTGCTAGTCTTTGTGAAGACGATCAGGATCATAAAGCTAACCGCAGCTGGAAACTCAATTGTGGAGGCCTGCTGGAGCTTATATCGATTGAAACTGCCGAATTAATCCGAGCATTTGCGAAATAATCAAGTGTCAGGTTTGCTTCATACGAGCTGTTGATTGGCCTACTTGGGAAGGGTTCATGCCCATAGCCAAAATCAGCGCTATCTCCAATTCCATCGGGCCATTCGTGAATATCGCCAGATCCTGATTCTATCCAACGCAGAGATACATTAGAATAGAGTTGTTCTGAAAATTGTCGAAAGATCTGAAATTTTAATGCATGTGCATCGGGGCCAATGGGTGACCCAATTAATACATCATTTTCCACATAACGCAATTCCAGGTCAAAGGAATTGCCCGTCCAACGGTTGATGCGGACATATTCCGTGTAGATATTACCATAATTCCCAGTATGTCCCATACCAAGTTTGAGCCCTAATTTCGGTGGCGTATCACCATCAAGCGCATAGTCATCCACCAGAAATTCACCCATAAAGGTATAGTCCTTATATTTTGCCATAAAATCGAAATTCCAGGCAACATTGGCGTTATACCCGCCATTCACTTCCGTTTCATAGAAAAAAGAAGCTGGCATCAGATAGCGAAATTGTGGAGCCGCTAGCGTGGTATAGCTCACCATCACCATTTCGGAGAATCCAAGTCGCCAGGATGGTTGTTCTATGGCATATCTGTGAAAGGTCAGAAAACGATTAGCGTCATTGACTGTGGCAAGCGACTTAATCACCCAATCAAAGGACAGTTTCTTAATATCATGGTGCCACCACACATGCTCAGCAGGTGGAAAATCCGGATTGATCAAAATACTGCTATTCATAATTGAGCTGAAAACGTTCCCGCGCCCAACTACAATGTGACCGTCATCATAGGTATACGATACACTAGATTGTTGGAGGTATCCCGTCCAATCGCCAAAGGCTTCAGTTTTTTTACCTCTATAATGATCATCCAGGGAGCCATCACTATCAAACTCAAAATCATTCTGTAGTGTGATCTGATCGGTCATTCTTAATAGAGCAGTACCATAGAATACCTGTCTCAAGCCTTTGTTCTCATTATCATATTTGGAGTCAGAGTTTAGACGAAAATAAAGTGGAATGTCTTTACTAGCATGCCACCTCTGATAAAAATTAGCAGGTGCTTCGAAAGAAAGTTGCCGCTCAAGCATGGGATTGATGTATGGGAATTGGATCTGATCGGCCTGAATTTCTTCCCACATATAATAGGGCTTCAGTGGTGATTGACCGTTGAGAAGAACGCGTTGGGGATGTTCTCCTGCAATTCCGGCTTGTAGGATTCCAAGTGTGGCAATTAGTATTTTATAGTATCTGTGTCTCATCTTTTATCCCTGTTAATCGTTACAAAAGGATTCGTCATCCTGAGGGTGAGTGAAGCGAACGTCTCGAGGGAGGCGATCGTCATATCCAGTCTCTGCGTAGGACCCGTCATCCTGAGCCCGTCGAAGGAGACATTATTCCCGAGTTCGAAGAGTACCTTGGAAAATTTATATCTGCCACTCCTCGCTTTAATATTTCATTGATCATAGTTTTCTGTCTCTTGACCATTCTACGCTCTATCCTTCGACGGGCTCAGGAAGACGAGCTTCGCCATAGCATGTAGGCTCAGGATGACGAAAACTAGGACCAATGTGGCTATGCATCCTCATATTATCCATTCATCAACGGATTCTATCAAATCTGGATCATATTCTTCAATAAAATACTTTTTTACTATCCTGCTCGCCCGTTTCGATGAAAAGATCGAAATTAGAGTAATGAATACCAATTTCATATCCAGCCAAAACCCTTTGTGCTCAGCATAAAGGTGTCCAAGACTTAGCTTGATTTTTAATAGCTCCGGATATTTTTCAACGCCACCTTTTTTTGCCAGGATAGTAGCTTCGTCTCTAAAAAGAATGGATGAAAAATCAGTCAAACCGGGTTTAATATCTTTCAAAAAGGAGAAATCATCTTCCTTGACAAATTCCTCAACTTCAGGTCTGGGACCAATAAAGCGCATTTCTCCAGCCATGATATTCCACAACTGTGGAAGTTCATCTAGTTTTGTTGCTCGGAGGAATCGACCCCACGGGGTAACCCGACTATCATTGGCATCTGTAATCTTTGACTCATCCATACTTTTCTGCATAGACCTGAATTTACGTAATTTGAATACCGTGTAGCCATATCCTACCCGATCCTGTTTGAAGAGGACGGGCCAGCCCTGAAATAATAATGAGAAAATGCTTATCAGCAGAAAGAATGGTGATAGTATAACTATCAACACAAAAGCGACACTGCGAGAAAACAATTCCATCATTTGCTGTTATTCATTATCAATTGGAGATCCTTCATTCCTTCGCACTTTGCGGGTTTCATTTAGAATTACTCAATGTACGTCTTTGCGAGGGCCCTTCGACAGAGCCTGTGCTGAGCGAAGTCGAAGTGCTCAGGAACCAGATGACCGAAGCAATCTCGGGTCTGAGATCGCCGCGCACCTTGTGCTCGCGAAGACGTCCAGGGGTTGTTTTCAATGTCACCATTATGAGTCTTAGCGAGGAGGGGACCGACGAAGCAATCTCGGGTCTGAGATCGCCGCGCACGTTGTGCTCGCGAAGACGTCCAGGGGTTGTTTTCAATGTCACCATTATGAGTCTTTGCGAGGAGGGGACCGACGAAGCAATCTCGGGTCTGAGATCGCCGCGCACCTTGTGCTCGCGAAGACGCCAAGGGTTTAGCGCAGACCACTAGGAATGTTCTCGACTGGGAGTGCAGATGGTTCGCATTCATCATTTTTTGTAATTCAACCACAATTCATTTAGAGACGAGATTATATATTGAACCTGTTGTTCATCCAACCCAGGATTCAAGGGCAAGGTAATCGCTGTTTCTGAAATGTTCTTGGCTACAGGATAATCTTCAGGCAAGTAAGCATATTTTTTTGAATAATACGAATGCACATGGACAGGGATATAATGAACCGAAGTTCCTATACCCATTTCATTGATCTTCTCGATCAAAGTATTTCTGCTAATGGTCCACATCTCAGGGATCATTCTGATAACATTAAGGTGCCAGGCATGGACATCACCGTCAGTATGAGATGGTAATATAATCCCATCGATTGATGACAGTCCTTTTGTATATCCTTCAATGAGCTCTTTTCGACGTGAATGCCATTCATCTAGGTGTGATAATTGCTCAATTCCAAACGCAGCAGCTATATCAGTCAGGTTGCATTTGTAGCCCAACTCAGAAACGTCGTATGCCCACTCGCCTCCAGCTTGAGATCTTTTCCAACCGTCGTTTGAAATCCCGTGCAACGATAACTTTCTGACTTTCGCTGCCAGAGCATCATCATTCGTTGCTAAAGCGCCACCTTCCCCACCTGTTGTTATATTTTTATTCGCATAAAATGAGAAGACTGCAGCTTGATCCGTGCTCCCCACTTTCCCAACATTTGAAACGGTTTCCAGAGCATGAGCTGCATCTTCTAAAACAAACAGATCATAGGTATCAGCCAATTGATTTACTCTTACCATATCGACAGCTTGACCTCCAAAATGAACGGGAATAATGGCTTTAATCCTTCCAGTCTCATCATTCTTGAGGATCGCCTCCACCTGATCGAGGTTTATGTTGAAAGTTTTCGGATCACTGTCCACCAAGATGGGTTCAGCGCTCAGGTATTCCCCAACCTCAACCGATGCTACAAATGTGTAGGTCGGGACAATAAATCTATCGCCTTTTCCAATTCCTGAAGCTGCTAAGGCAAGATGCAGTGCCGCCGTACAGGAATTAAGTGCCACTACATGTTTCACCTGTAAATATTCACAAAGCTGTTTTTCAAACTCCAATACTTTAGGACCTGTTGTGACCCAGCCAGAATCAGTGGATTCTTTGAGGATGGTGTTCAGGTCGTCAGGAAAAATGGGTTTATGGAATGGAACTTTCATCTCAGAATGCTCTCTTGGTTTCTATAAATCTTTTTGATTCATTTCAATAAATGTCATAAAATCATTCAGGATATTATTTCGATCATAGGATTTTATCACGCTATTTCGACCTGTTTTAGCCATAATCTTGCCCAACTCTTTATTCATGGCCAAAGATTTGATTGCCTTAGCAATTCCCTCAATATTGTCGGGTTCAACGACATAACCACATTTAGCCATTTTAACGATGTCGGCTGGCTCTCCATCCGCAATGAGAACAACCGGAAGGCCGGAAGCCATTGCCTCATATAGCTTTGAGGGGACGGCTCCTGGAATGTATTGTTTTAAGGGAATAAGTGCAATGTCCGCAGATGCCAAAATTTCCGGAATCAGCTCTCGCTGCTGTGGGTCGACAAAACTAATATTTGATAGTCTCAAATCCTCTGCCATTGCCATCAATGCTGCTTTTTCAGCACCATCACCAATGAGGATGAGCTGTAAGTCTGGAGTCGATTTCTCAAGAGCAATAGCAGCTTTCAGAATCTGATCCAGTCCCTGTGCAATCCCATGCAAGCCAGCATATACTGCAGTAAGCTTTTTGCCCTTTGACCATTGCAGCAGAATGTCACTTTTTTTATTCGGGTTGAACCGAATTACGTCTACCCCGTTGGATAATCGATAGGTCTTGATCTCAGGGAAACGTTCCTTAATATTATTTACTATTTCATGACTCTGCCCAGTCACAAGAGCTGCATGTCCATAGAATGATGCCTCGAGCCACTTGGAAACATCTAGAGCCATCCCCTCTCCAATAATACCAAGATTCACTGCTGATTCTGGCCAAAGGTCTGAGACATTAAAAATCCATTTCGCTCGTTTGATCTTACTGAGTAAGAATCCGGATAATCCCAGGAACAGGGGAGGACTCTCTGTGATCAGCACATCACAACGAGGAAGTGTTACAGCTCCTATAAAAAGTGATGAGAGCACAAATGAGAAATAATTCCACAAACGAGGAATCATTCCAACACTTTTGGATGGGTAGACATAAGTCCTTACCACTTTTACTCCATCAATGAATTCTGATCTATACAGTCCTCCATAGCCAGTGAATATCTTACCCGTTGGGTAATTTGGCATGGCTGTTAGCACGGTCACTGAATGTCCATTGGCAATAAAATGTTGTGCCAATTCAGAGAGTCGAGCTTGGGGAGCACCGATCTCAGGTAGATAATATTGGGTTTGAATACAAAGGTGCATCAATCAAGTTCCGAGTAAAAATGTTTGATCTTTCCTGAGGGAGGTCTTTGGATCTCTCTGACCCTTCTAATCTCCAAATTCAGTCCAGACTCCAGATATAGATTCATTTTCTCCTGAATTCCCTGAATCTCATTATCATTGAGCTCACGCTCAGAAACAATCTCAAAAATGAAGGTATCCAGAGCAGTTTGCCTGATGATAAATTCCTTCAGTATGTTTGATGACTCTAATATGGATCTGGATACATAGTAAAAAGTTAGGCCTGGTGCTACTTTGCCACTAGGCAGCTTTATTGTATCATTCACTCGGCCAGATAATTTTTCCAATTTCCGATTATTTGAACCTGATACAGTTTCTTTTCCCAGTAATCCAATATCGCCAATATTATATCTAATAAAAGGCATGGCCAAATTATCAAGATCAGTCACAACTATGTGACCTTCACCCTCATCCAATTCAGCCTGTTCTATTTGCGTAGTCTCCATGAATAAGGTCTCCTCACAGAGAAGCCACTCATTCTCAGGTGTTTCATATGCTAGCAGACCCACTTCAGATGCGCCGTATTCGTTAATCACATTCACCCCAAAAGCTTGTTTCAGAATAGTTCTATCTTCAGGTGTCAATACCTCAGAAGTACTGATGCAAGTCCTAAGACTTGGGCAGATGGAAGTTAATGCGATTTGTTTTTTGAGAAGAAACCTGGCAAACAAGACCAAGGCGTTTGTATATCCATAAACATATACAAACGCTGTCTCTTTGAATATGGATAGGTGTTGTTCCAAAGTTTCATCGGAGAGATCAAATATGGGAAGCCTAACTCGATTCATGATCCAATCTTTGATCTTTTCCTTGCGATATGACCATTGATCCAGGGGTATTCCATAATATCTGGCCTGCTTATCAGAGAGACTCAATCCATGCCAATTGTAACGGTCTTTGATCACTGCCCAATCCATGGCGTGAGCCGCTTTATTCTTGGCAAAATAAAAGGGGTGCCCAGATGAGCCCGAGGTATTGGCAATATATGTGTTATGCTTGGTATATCCCATCGATAGCAAGCTGCTCAAATCGTCTTGAAAGTCTGATTTCTGGAGAACCGGTAGATCAACCCAATCTTCAGGAAAGTGATTCCCAACTTTCTTCCGATAAAATGAATTATTCTCGTAATGATAGTGAGCAATCTTCCATTTTTGCTTGGTTTGCCAATGAGTGAATTCATCTTTGCTAAAGCCCTGAATTTGTTTCAACAGTTCTTCAGCTCGGGAAATATCATATCCAGATAACTTTAAATATGTTTCAAAATTACTATTCATCATCAATTAAGCTCTTGTAAAATCTACCATTCCATTCGCCTGGGCTGTCATCTTTTACCCACCCAATGTGCTCATAAAACTGAATAGCATTTGTGTTTTTTGGGTTAACGGTGAGTCGCATCATCTTGAAGTCATTCTCAACCGCATATCGCTCTGATGTTCTCATTAACAATTGACCAACACCCCTACCACGTGCCCTAGAATCCGAAGCGATAGCGAGAATACCATAGGGTTCATCACCTAAAATCGCTTCATTTTGAGTTGCTTGATTATTTGAGAATTTTAAAAGCAATTTAAACCCATGATAGAATTTCTTTATGAAATATGGGTGAGCAAGCAACCAGGGGCGTAGCAATAGACGATTGAATATGAACCACTTATTCCGCGTGATAAACCCACCTAGCGCCATGGTAAACACGCCACCGAAGCAGAACCCAAGCAGAGTTTCACCATCATAGGCACCCATAGCCTGAACATTATCCGGGCTATCAATCTGCCATTGATAGTACCGGCGTGTACATTCGAGTCCCAGCTTTGTGATAAGGCTCTCTGGAAAGGCTTGCGCATGAATCTCTGCCACGCGTGACATATCATTCTGGGTAAGAGTTCTGATTAAATACTTCTCAGTCATAGCGATTCAATTACTCAATATCTCTGGTATAGCCCTGCTTAAATGTGTAGCAATGAGTTTATGCGCACTAGCAGTATAATGCCCATAGTCCCCCTCCAGAAAATATTCATCATCCCCAATACCCATCTGTAAAGTAGGTAAAATATCAATGAAGTGAATTCTGCTAGAATCAGAAAATGTTTTCATAATTTGATGAGTCTGGAAACTCAGCACATCTTCGCTTAGGGGAATGCCCTCAGATTGCCACTTCTCCAATCCTGCTTGATTCACTTGCATTTCATAGGGATGGAATAAGATACTGAATTTGATCCCTCTTTGATGGCTCTCTTGTTCCATTAGGGATAGCCAGGTTTCTGTATTTTTGATTTTCCTCATAAATTCTGGTGTTTCCGGATAGAATACATCAATATTTTGAGCTTTTTCTTTTTCAATCGGAGACAGTTCACGCAATACCCTGGCAATCGAATTGGCAGAAAAAAGATATAAATGGAAATTTGTCCTGATATAACGCAACATTGAATTGTTCTTAAGGCCACCCCATTGATCTCTGACTTTCCTAAGTAAGGACTTTGAGCCAGGGGAATCACCCGTCCTCATAATTTCGCTAAGATTATAAATTCTAGAATAATAGGTATCTACTGATTGTCCTTCGTAGTTGTTCTGGACAAATGAATAGATAATCAGATCGGGGTCATAGTCAAATATTCTATCCACAAGCCTGGCGTAGGTTTCCTTAGCTTTAAATCCAGGGCGACCAAAAAGCAGTACTTCATTTTCGACTTTAGGAGAATCGCGCCTAAGCATAACTTCTAATTGTTTACCAAAAGTCTCTTCCAATGCCAGGTCATATCCAAAGGATACGGAACTTCCAACAATTGCAATACGCTTGACTCCATCCTTCTTTTTGATCGGGTACTCATAATCACGATTGCCATCTAAATTGATTCGAAACTTCTGACCACTTTTTGATCGAGTCATTCCTGGAGATAGGGATCCTACATTGGCATTTAAAGATGGTGAGTATGTTTCGGTATAGATGTCATTAAATAAAACATCATCCAAGGGTTGTGGAACAGCTAGACGAATCCCAATTTCCAGCAGAACAACAACAACTGGGATGGCTGCCAAGATTAATAAACTTCTTTTTATAATACTATTATACATAAAACGAATCAATTATTCTTTTATCTTGTGATCTTATCGGAGCTATTATAATTCCAGATTTCTGGTACATATTAACATCGTCTTTGCGAGACCGAAGGTCGTGGCAATCTCGTGCTCTCTACTGTTACCATAACTTGAGATCGCCGCGCATGTTATACTCGCGAAGACCCATTACTGTATTTTTTGCAGCATATATTGTTTTATTTATTCCTTGTGACATAAGCAATAGAGACCTCAACTAATTAAAACCATATTAAAACTGAAAGTAAATAAAAGGGGTTGGACTGCTATAATGCCATCCAAAGACCAAGATGGATGCTCCTAACAGACTTCCGGTAAGTACATATCGCCAGTAAGGTTTAATTTTGAAAACCCAGTTGTAATCTTTTGAATAGCGTTGCGCTATATCTATTATTATGATGGCAATAAGAGCTAGAGATACTTGTGGGAATATTGTTAGCTCGCCCGAGTTGACGATCATCCCTTTCAAGTATTTAAGGGCGAAATCAAACGATGGAGCACGAAAGAACACCCAGGTAAAGCTTACTAGATGAAAAGTAAATACTATTTTTATCAAGTCAGTGAAATAGCCAAAAGGTCCAACTCCCCACGCTTGAATATCCGGCTTTCTACCTTTTAGCATGAGCTTATGAATGGTTAAGTACAGCCCATGAATGCCACCCCAGATGACAAAGGTCCAGGCCGCTCCATGCCACAAGCCACCAATCAACATAGTTATCATCAGATTGACATAGGTTCTCATTTTACCCTTCCGGTTACCACCTAGCGAGACATACAGATAATCCTTTAACCAGGAAGACAATGAGATATGCCATCTTCTCCAAAATTCAGTGATACTCCTGGAAAAGTAAGGAGCCGAAAAGTTACTCATCAGCTCGATCCCCAACATGCGAGCAATGCCCCTGGCAATATCAGTATAGCCAGAAAAGTCACAATAGATCTGTATGGCAAAGGCGTAGACGCCGAACCACAGGTCAATATTAGAATACATACCAGGATTATTAAAGGTGGACTCAACCAGTGGCGAGAGAGAATCTGCGATCACCACTTTTTTGAAATAGCCAAACATGATCAATGGGATACCGCTCTTCAGAGTTGCATATCCCATGGTTCGTACTTTGGTCAATTGGGGAAGCAGCCTTTTTGCTCTTTCAATGGGGCCGGCGACCAGTTGTGGGAAAAATGATACATATAGAGCGAAAGCAGTGAAGTCATTGGCTGGTTCCGTCTTCCCTTTATAGACATCAATGGTGTAAGCCATTGTCTGAAATGTGTAGAAAGATATCCCCATAGGGAGAATAATGTTCAGCGTAAACATGTCGGGATTGAATCCAACTTGGCTTAATAATACCTGAAGAGATCCAGCGAAGAAATTGAAATATTTGAAGAATCCCAACACGCCCAGATTTCCAAGTAAGCTAACTGTTAAAAACTGCTTTCGTTTTCTCTGATCAGTAGTTTTATGTAGAGCGTGAGAAATGGTCCAATCTAACACCGTCGAAAATATGAGGAGCGTACAGAAGCGCCAATCCCACCACCCATAGAAAAAGTAACTGGCAAGAAGGAGCCATCTGTTTTGCCATTTTAAGTTTAGTTGATAATAAACTGATATAACCAGCAGGAAAAAGACTGGAAAGATTAAACTATTAAAGAGCATGCATTATCTCAGTATAAGTTTTTGAGTATGCTTGCATCATGGTATCAACTGTGAACATTCGCTTAACTCTATATTCTCCATTCGCTCCAAACTCAGTGCGCAACTCTTTATCAAGAATGAGCTTAGAAATTGAATTCACAAATGCATCGGTGTCGCCAAATGGATGAGTATATCCGCACATGTTATTCTCGACAACTTCTGGAATACCACCTCTGTCAGACGCAACAACTGGGATACCGCAATACATTGCTTCTGCCAGGATAATACCAAAGCCTTCCCAACGACTTGGATGCACCATAATATCCATACTTCTGATCAAGGGCGGAATATTGGTTCTTCTCCCCAAGAAATGCACTCTGCTTTCTATCTTTAGCTCTCTCGCTCTATTCACAAGACTTGATTTCTCTTCACCGTCTCCGATCAACATCAAATGAACCTGCTTATGAGAATGAGCTAATTTAGCGAACACATCGAGCAGAAAGTCGTGACCCTTATAAAATTGTAAGCCGGATATATTCCCAAGGACTATGTCGCCTCGTGCGATATTGAGAGCATCTCTTACTTCACTCACATCCGAAATAGGAGCAAACTCATTTTCATCGATCCCATTATAGATCACGGTAATCTTTTTATCAGCTTGGCCTGCCCCAATCAATTTTTTCTTCACCGCGTAGGAATCGACAATAATTCGACTTGTAATTCTTTCGAGAACTCTATTGAAAAAAGGTTCCCATCTTGGATACATGATATTGTGTGTTGTGTGAATCACGCCTGGGATTCTCAGAAGCTTCCCAAACAATCTACCGACAATTCCAGGGATAAATAAGTGAGCATTTAGAATATCAATATCTTGGTATTTAAGATATCTAAAGGTATTCATAATGCTCAACAAATTCTTGATTGGGTGTTTCCACGAACGAGAAAGCCCAAAAGCCTTTATTGAATATCCTTTCCCACGCAATTCTAGACCATATTCGCCTAAAATCCCTAGACAACATACTTGAACTTCAAAGGATTCTTGATCAGAATTTTCAACATCATATTTGACAAGCTTAGAGACACCTCCCAGCTCCATTCCTCCGACGAGATGCATCACTTTGATTCTTTGATCTATTATCATGTCAACACAGTTGCTATTTGGAACTTAGCAACTCCGAATACAGGTTCTCAAGTTTATAACAATAGATATCCATTGTGAAATTCTCTGTATACCGCTTATACCCATTATGACCAATTTGCTTTGCTAATTTATCATCGGCCAATAGTTCCTTAATCGCGTATGATAATGCTGCTGGATCATTTGGGTCTACAATTTTCCCTGACACTCCAGATTCAACGATCTCAGCATGGGCACCCACATTGGTTGCGATGATTGGCTTCACATGAGCCATGGCCTCAACGACAGTTCTTCCAAATGTCTCCGCCTCCACAGATGATGTCACGACAATACTTGAATTACGGTAAGCAGTACTGATATCCCTTGTAAAACCGAAGAATTCAACCCTCGTAAATAATCCATGTGTTTTAACCTGATCCAATAATGATAAATAGTAGGGGTCGTCATCTTGATAGTGCCCATAAATGTGTAACTTAAAATCAAAAGCTTCTTGTTTCAGCAAACTCAAGGCTTCAATTAAAATGTGGTGACCCTTCAAGTGCATCACACGACCAAAAATTGATATTAGCTTAGTCGGTTTTTGCTCATTCATTGCTTGACTAGCTTGTTCAACCGGTTCAATCCCGATTGGAATTACCTGCATTTTTCTATAGGCCAGAGTATGTTTAAACAGACCAGCCGTATACTTCGAATTTACCACAATCTTATCAGACAAAAGATGGCCGAGTAGTCCATATATTTTCACGATAAATTTGGGTACATATGGAGATGGATTCTCACGGATATGCCAGACACAGGGTGTCCCTGTGAGAGTACATGCTAATCCAGAGGCAATGGATATAAGCATCTGGTTTGCATGCACTATATCAGGTTTGGTTCTCATGATCAATCTGAGCAAAGAAAGACTGGCAATGAGCAGTACAAATATATCATAAAAAGTTGCAAAGACATTAAAGAGGCGTTTCTTGCCAAGCGTAATCCGAGTATCCATGAAATCAGGCATGTAAAATTGATTCGTTTGTATCCCTGATTCATTTGCTGCAGTCATGAAAGTACTTTCACCAGGGCTGGCCAATAATATATCGTGCTCGTGGTGTTTCAACGCATTCATAATTGAGAGCAGGCTCTTGTGAGAACCTCCCATATAATTTTGGAGTAGGATTGGATCTATGAATAGAATTTTCATGATGGAAAGTGCCGTTTAATGCAGGTAATCAGTCTTCCAATTCAATTACTGATATGCAGGAAAATAGTAGGATTCATTGTCAGGGTTCTCAAAATAAATTTTACACAAATCCAGATATTCATCTAATGGGACGACAAAAAATGTTTCACCCCAGACCGTTGCCTCTGTTTGCATATATCGACAGTTCGATGCGTTAATGCCCAGGATATAATGTGCTAAATCACCTAACTTCCCCACACTCTTCCAGGTGTTGATCAGTTGTCTCTTTTTTTCAACCTGGTCAGTAATATCTACAACGACATTTGGGATAATAGATGAGTATATCTGATAAGCCCAGATTTCGATCTTCTGCTTTGCTTGATCCTTTAAGGCAGCCATCAGTAATTGATTAACCCTGCGATGATCATCATGGTCATCTAACATAAAACTGATAAATATGACCTCAGGATTAATTTTTAATATGAGGTCTGAGAGTTGTTTGGTTACTATAGAGTCTTCTACAGGAATCGCTCTTGCTTTACAATTCAGAAAATGAGGCGTTGTACCCAGCTGGTCACAGACGGACAAAGTCTCCTCCCTGATCAATTCTTCTTTTTCTGCTAAACCATTGGTCACATAAACAACATGAATATCAGCTCCCATTGCTTTGGCCTTGATTAGCGTTCCACCCGCTCCCAAAACATCATCATCGGGATGAGGTGCAATAACCAGGATTCGATTGGCCTTGGGATGCTCTAGTTTGAGCGGCTGAAGATTACGGTTAAAGCGTTTGGTTTCCAATACTCTACTACTCGCCTTCAAATCTGTCAACTTAGTCCAGTCTGTGATCATGAATTTATAGAGTCTTTTTGACGGTCGGCCAATCATAAGCTTTTTAAATATTCTATAGATTTTTCTAATCATATCACTGTACACTTCTCTTTAGATTTATGAATGCTTCCACGAGATTTTTAAAATACTTATTTGCATCTGATCTTATAATGCGGTGTATGGGTATCATAAGTTGCAGTATCTGTTTCCCATGAATCTCAATTTCAGGATATTCAGAAGTTTTATCGATCACATCCCCAGAGTATGTAGGCCAGGCCATCACACTATACCGTTTTGCTTTTAGATTCTCCAGGAAGTAATCTCTATGGCTGGAGATTAAAATGGTAACACAAGTGGGTGTCACTTCTACAGGAATCTGTTGCCAAAGTACTTTCATTCCGTCCATTCCCGCGAGTTTCTCAACGATGAATTTATAAAAGTATCGTATCTCTTTATTGAGGAGGGCATAATCTTTAATTGGATAGTTCCGTAGCTGGGTTTTTGCAAGCTTTGACATAGGCCTGGTGTAATCGCATGAGAAAGCGTCCAGGATCTTATCCCTGTGGCTCCACTCGGGGTAGCCAGGTTTGTCTGAGTACAATGGTGGGAGCGGCGCTGTTTTACTCACGAGCCTGTTCCTAACCACCAGAGGAAGATTCATAGCTCCCAGCTTGGTAGCGATCAAACTGAGGACTTTTTTTCTTTCCGGTCTATAGAACCATTTTGGTTTTCGCTCTGGTAGCTCAATAGAATACTCCGGATTATTTATCCTCAACATTCCACCATCAATGAGAGGTATCATTTTATAGAGCGAAAAAAATGAGAAGTCCCCAAAAGTGCCTAACATTCTTCCATTATACTTTGAAGAAAGAGTAAATGCATTGTCTTCAATAATGGGAATGCCTGTTTCCTCACGAAGTTTTAACAATGCATCCCAAGGTTGGGGAAAACCAAAATGATTGATGATGTGGATTAATTTGACTTTCTTGTTAATGCGACTTCTCAGATCTTGGATATCAACTTCAAATGTATCAGGATCCGACTTATAAAAATCAAGTGACAAACCTAAAACTTTGTATGGGTTAAGTGTGGAGTCACAGTCAAATACTGGTGATAAAACAATATCTCCCTCTCCTAATTTCAAGGATTTACAGACAGCATAGATTGCGTTTCTGCCCAGTGCAAAGAAATTGCATT
>Ga0233437_1001058_pt1 | contig 53779 bp, 43 predicted proteins | sample SI_122_August201_FD_182714 | JGI IMG/M metagenome (GOLD analysis project Ga0233437, IMG submission 182714) | Seawater microbial communities from Saanich Inlet, British Columbia, Canada - SI_122_August2016_200_MG | ecosystem: Environmental > Aquatic > Marine > Inlet | place: Canada: British...
CTGCCCGATTCCCTGCTTTCAAATAACAGCTTTCGCTGCTGTGCAGTCGTTTCAGGATAGTGTATGCGTTTGGTTTTCATACCCGGATTCTACTCTATATCCACACTTCCGCTGATGAATACAATTATTCTAAATTACCGTCAAAATATGTTACTTTTTACTCATCACAGCGACTAATGGAATGAAAGCATAAACATTCAAAAAGGAGCTGCAAAATGAAAAAGATTAGCCACCCCTTCCGCAAATATTTACCTTTTCTGGCGATCAGCGCATTAGTTTTGAGCGCGCTGGCCTGCAACTTCAGCCAACTTGGGCAACCCGCACCCGAACAGGATTTCCAGCCCGGGGAAGAGCAATTCGCCCCCGAGGAGGAATCCCACCCCGAAGATGGGTCACAGCCTCAAGATGGCGAACCCCGCCCAGAAGAAGGGCAGCACGAAGAACCTTTCCACGAAGAAGAACCGCCTCACGGTGAGGAACCTCCGCACAATGAAGAATGCCCTCCGGAAAGTGAATGCCCCGGCGGCCCTGGCAGCGAATCGGGCAACGAAATTCAAGCTGACCTCGATGTTACGGATATTTTCCCCGACAACCTGCCGCACGGACGACTGATGGCCCGCATCACCAACAATGGCCCCACAGTGTTGATGTCCTGGGAAATTGAGATGCGCTGTGAAGCGCACGGTGTTTCCTGGGGCGGCCCCCAACACGGCAGCGAAGACCTGGTAGAAGAACAGCGCATTATCATTCAGGCTGGCCCCGGCGAAACCTGGGAAGCGGATACCGGCATCACGATTGATGCCAATCTATATCAGTACGAAGTCACTTGCGAAATCTATTCTGATATTGATCCAAACCCCGGAAACAACTTCTATATGGAGCTTGTTCCGCCGAATTGACCGCAGGCTTTTGCTACTGCAAATAAAAAAGAGCAGATGCGTATTATCTGCTCTTTTTTTGTTCTTTACGGTGTTGGCGTCACAGAAGGTACCACCGAAGGCGTTGCCGATGGCACTGCCGTGGCGGGCAATGTCGCCGTGGGGGTGTAAGTGGCCGTCGCCGGGAGGGTATTGGTCGGTGTGGCGGTGGCTGTGAAAGTCGCCGTGGGAGTGAAGGTCTGTGTGGACGTTGGGGTGAAGGTAGGCAAATCGGTGGGCGTCGGCGTGGGGGTGGGTACCTGCAGATCGATGGAGATCATCGTTTCGGCAGATGTACCGCGAGTGGAGAACAGGCTCAGGCGCAGTGTCACCACCCCCGGGCCAAGTTCGCTGACATCCCACTCGTACAGATCATCCGGCTGATCGACCGGCGAATCCCCTTGCCGCAATGTATCCCAATCTACCGGATCATGTCCGTGGCCCCATTCCAAACGATAGGAGGCAAAATCGCTGGTGGCATCGGCCATGCCATAGATCACAATTGGGTTTTCTTTGATAACATCACCATCGCGGGGGGAGGTCAGTTGCAATTCAGGGCGCGAGTCGCTGGCCGAGCAGGCGGTTTGCGGGGTGAAGAAGAAAGGCTCTTCAAAGCCCATACTTCTGGCCCAGTCGCGGCCTTGATCGGTTTCATTGATCCACTTGACACCCCAGGGATCGCTCACATTCAGGCCGAGTTCACTCTCAGTAAATTCGGAACAAGCCGGGGAGGCCAGTAATCCAGTCCAGGTATCGATATTGGCTTTTTGCCATAAATCGTAGCCTTTGGAGAGCGGAGGCTGCGCGGCGAGGAAGTATTCACTACGCTGGCTGGGGCACCACTGCGAAGGCTCGGTGCCAGAAACTGCGCAGATCACCTCAGTAACCAGCCCTGATGGCGGATTGAAAGGCGTCGGGTTACCGCCGGTAAGTTGCTGCACGGCGGTCTGCATAAAGGAATTCCAGATCGGGGCCGCGCCAGAAAGACCAGTTGTGCCCTGCATGGGGGTGTAGTCGGCGTTGCCTACCCAGGCGCCAACGACAACATCGGGGGTATAACCCAGAGTCCAGTTATCGCGGAAGTCGTTGGTGGTGCCGGTTTTGGCAGCCACCTGAAACGGCAGATTGAGCAGCGAGTTGGTGCCAAACATCGGGGCGCGGGCTTGATTGTCGGAGATGATCGAAGAGATCAGGAAGGCGTGCTCAGCGCGGATCACCTGATCGCCCTGTGGGAGTTCATATTCGTAGACGAGATTTCCCAGATGGTCTTCGATGCGGGTGATTGCCACCGGAGGAATTCGTCGCCCACCATTGGCGAAGACGGCATAGGCTCCGGTCAATTCCAATAAAGAGACATCGCCCCCGCCGAGGGTCAGCGCGAGGCCGTAATCGTCACGCGTAAAAGTGGTAATTCCCAAGCGCTCGGCCATGGCGATCATGCCGTCTTTTTCGGGTGTATTGGGATTATCGTAAATACCCACATAATCGAGGGTTTTGACCGCCGGGATATTGAATGAATTTGCCAATGCGGTGCGAACCGTCACCGGACCGTGGTAGCGCTCATCGTAGTTCACCGGAACATAGGGTGGGCGCGTGTCGTTGGGGTCGCCGGAGGGCGGAAATTCCGAGCGTACGTCCCAGATCAGCGTGGCGGGCGTCCAGCCCTTCTCGAAAGCCGCCACATAGTTGATCGGTTTAATCGAAGACCCCGGCTGGCGCGGGCTGACCGACATATTGACCTGACCGTCAATCTCTTCTTTATAAAAATCTGCGGAGCCAACCATTGCCAGAATTTCGCCGGTACTGGGCCGGATGGTGATGAGCGCGCCATTGGTGACATGCTTATCGGCCAGGCCATTTACCTGATCGGTAACTACCTGTTGGGCAATATCTTGCAGGCCGGGGTCGAGCGTGGTGTAAACCGTAAAGCCAGAGCGGTAGATTGTCTGCGGGTCAAATTGTTCTTCCAGAATCGAGCGCACATAATTGACCCAATGGGGGTAGCGCATCTGCACTTCTGCCGGGCGGAATTCGTAGCTTTCCATCTGGGTGGCCGCGTTGGCAGCTTCGGCGGCTTCAATGCATACCGGTTGGGGGCTGTTGCTCACCAGAATACAGCCTTGCTCCTGGCTGGTTTGGAACATCAGCAACAAGACCGTTTGCTGCCGTTCCAGGGTAACTTCGCGGTTGGTATACACATCGTATACGGATGGCAATTGCGGCAGACCGGCAACGAAGGCCGCCTGGCCTAAATCCAGATCGCGCGCCGAAACACCAAAATAGGTTTGAGAGGCCGCCTCTACCCCATAGGCCATGTTGCCGTAATAATTTTCGTTAAGATAAATTTCGAGAATTTCATCTTTGGTATAACGGCGCGTGACTTCAGCGGCGAGAATGGCCTCGCGCAATTTACGCATATAGGTGCGCTGGGTGCGTTCTTCTGCCGTCAGGAACAAAGTTCGCGTGAGTTGCTGGGTAATGGTAGAAGCACCTGAAACGGTTTCACCGCTGGAAATATTCTGCCAGAAGGCGCGCACAATCGCCATGGCATCGAAACCGGGGTGGTTGTAGAATTCTTTATCCTCAGTTGCCAGCGTGCCCGCAATCAGATATGGCGACATCTCATCGATGGGGATGTAGGTGCGCCGCCCGGCATTAGGGTCAATAATTTCGTAGAGCAAGTTGCCGTTACGGTCGAGAATGCGCGTGGTTTCAAACTGCGAGACGCGAGCGCGCAAATCGCTGGGGTCGGGCAGGTCGTTGGCAATCCGCAGATAGGTGATCAGCCCGGCGGAACCGGCGATCAACAGCATAACGATCACGATAAATGTCCCCAGCAATGACATGCGCAAAAAACACCCCAAACCGCGATCAATCTGCTCGCGGCTAAAGCGGGGAGGGGCAGGCTTTTTAGGCGGTGGTGATGATCGAACCGGCGGGCGGGCGGGGGAAGAGTTGGCGCGTTGCCCCGAGGGGGGGAGTTCTGATTCCAACGCGGATGGCATCACCTGCGTTGCAGACATATCCAGTTCATCTACGCGGCGGGGCAGCGGCATCCCCTGGGTATCCAACGCCGGGCGGGCTTGCTGAGGCGTGGTGCCCAGGCTGGGCGGCGGTGGGGTGGTGATCTCTTCCTGCGGGAGGGTGGAAAAATCATCGCTGCCTGAATCCACCTCGAGGGGGATCGGATCGTCCAATTCGGGGGGCTGAACAGCTTCGGGCTTGGTGTCCCCCGAGTCCGCGCGATCCATCGGTGACTGCCCACTCACCAAATCCAAATATGTAGAGGGAAAATGCTGTTGAGGCGGTTCCTTACGCACGTCTTTATCGGCTTGCTCTGCGACAAGATTGGGCTGAGTATTGGCTTCGCGCTCGGTTTGTTCGGCCTCTTCGAGTAAGCGACGGAAGCGTTCGCGCGGGTCTTCGGCTTGAGAATTTTTCTCTTCTGTCATCGGGTCACTGCCTTAAAACCCCTGAGGGTTATTCTATTCAGGTCGGCTGGCAATCAGCACTTTCCACAGACCCTTCATCACAACTTCATCGGCCTGGTTTTTGACACTGAGTTCCAATTCCACCGCACCACCACCGAGGCGGCGCAGGGCTTTCACGGCAATAATCGCAGTTTCTACATGAACCGTATCACCGATAAATACAGGTTTGGTGAATTTCCAACTGACGATTTCGCGAAAAGCCAAAACTGTACCTTCGATCATGCCGCTGAGTGTCACCAAACCAGATGCAATTGAAGTAACCAGCAAACCATGTGCCACACGCTGCCCAAAGGGAGTTGTTTGACTATATTCCGCGTCGGTGTGAATCTGGTTATAATCTCCCGAAAGACCTGCAAAAGCAACAATATCGCTCTCGGTAATCGTCCGCCCGGCACTGATATAATATTGACCGGGTTCAAATTCTTCAAAATACATACCACGGGGCTGATACGTTGTCATACAATAGCTCCTGTTTCCACTGACAATAAACGACTGACGCTTGATTCTAGCACAAAACCTTTGACCTTTCGTGTGTATCCTCTTACAATATTTTGGATTTGACTTACTTTGACAAGGTCACATTCGCGGAAAGTTCCGAAAAATTGGGGTGCGGGCAGGGTTACACCCTGCCCGCACCCCAATTTTTCGACCACCTTCTTCAGTAATGTGACATTATCAAGTTACGCAGTTCAATAAATATATATGCCTCCCCTGTTGGCAGGCCTTTCTAGGTTATTATCTTCTTATGAAAATGTGGCAGCTCGGACATAACGATCCTGGGGAATATATTCTCGCCGCGGATGCGCGCTGCGGGCCAACCGATTACGGCAACGATCATATCTGGGAACTGATGCTCAGTGGGGGCGAACCTTCGGCGTTTGCGCTGCACACTACCTTTGGCCTGCGCGCCCTCAACCTGCGCATGTTCCCGCGCTTCACCGAGGGAGATACCAGCATATCCAATCCGGATTCATTTGCTGAAGCGCCGCGCATTCACCGAGTATATCCCAACTATATTTTATCCACATTTGCGCCCTTCACCGGAATCAACGTCCAATTGGAGATTTGGGTTCCGGATTCGCACAGCATTACCGGACGAATTTATATTAGCAACCAACGTCTTTCAGCGCGCGAATTACGTTTTGAATGGGGGGCGCAGCTATCGTCTAATCAGCAGGGCGAACGCATGAACCCGGCCGAGATGGAAGCAGCTACCATCTTGTTCGGCAAAACCGGTGACCTAACCCCGGTGCTGTTTATAACCGGCGGAGCGCACGTCAGTTCGGGACCGTATCCGGCGCTGGCGCTAGACCTGGATTTGCCCGCAGGGGGTTCGCGCACATTCCGCTGGTGCCTGAGCGCCACTGGTGGCCAACAAGAATCCTTTGAAAGCGCCCGCCGCCAGGTAGCACGCCCCTGGGAGAAGGAGATTGCCCGTCTGGACGCGTTAAATGCCGGTTTGATCGAGATTGAAACCGGCGACCCCGATTGGGACGCGGCCTTTATGCTGGCGCAAAAATCAGCGCTGAGATTACTTTGCGGACCAACGGAACATCTGCCGCATCCATCCTTTGTGCTTAGCCGCCAACCCGATCAGGGATATTCGGCGCGCGACGATGGGCGTGATTATTCCCACTCGTGGAACGGTCAACCCCCGATGGAAACCGATTTCCTGAGCGGGTTCTTACTGCCCGCCTATCCAAAACTGGCCCGCGGTCTGTTGCTAAATTTTCTCAGCATACAACAATCGGATGGCTTCATAGACTGGAAGCCCGGCCTGGGCGGTCAGCGTAGCAATATGATGGCTACGCCCATGCTCACGCAGCTTGCCTGGAAGATTTATCAGGCTACAGAAGATAAAGAATTTCTAACCGAGGTTTACCCCAAACTGCTCAAAGCTGTTAAAGCCTGGTTTTCCTCCCAACAAGACCGCGATGGCGATGGTATTCCGGAATGGGCAAATTTGATGCAAATCAATCTGGAGGGACATCCCACGTTTTCACCGTGGCAACCCAATGCCCAGGGTGCCGATATTTCTACCAGCGAAAGCCCGGCATTGTGCGCGTTACTCTACGCCGAAATTCAAACCCTGCTTAAAATGGCTCAATTACTGGAACGAACCGAGGCGATCCCCGCGCTGCAATCTTTGGCGGACAACCTCCAAAGCGCAATTACAAGTGCATGGGATGAATCCGCGGCCATGTATCGTATTTGGGACCGTGAAAGCCATCACAGCCCCGGGCGAAAAATTCTGGCCGATCAGTATGGCCCTGGCGAAATTGCTTTCCACAGCGATTTTGATGAACCCGTGCGTTTGGTAATTCTGATTGAAGGTCATTCCGAAACGCCACGCCGGGCAAATATATATATCCATGGCACCGGTTCTTCAGGCAAGCCGCGTGTTGAACACATCGCCGCTGAACAATTGCAATGGCGGCTAGCGCAAACTTCGGTCACCAGCCAACGCGTATATACATCGCTGGAATTCATCGATGTGCGCGATATTGGACCTGATGACCATGTCCACATTGAGGTGATGAATCTAAGCGTGCAAGATATATCCCTATTCTTGCCCTTGATGGCCGAAACCGAAACGCTCCAGCAAGCCGAACAGATCATTCGAAAATCGCTGCTAAACCCGGAGCGCTTCTGGCAGCCCTATGGCATTCCCCTATGCCCGCCGAAAGCACAAAAAAGCACCGGCGGAGATTGCGAGAATACATCGGTGATGTGGAGCAGTCTGATCGGCAGAGGGTTATTGGCGTATGGGTATCAGAGCGAGGCCGCCGAGCTTGTTGCCCGGCTAATGAGCGCGGTGCTATTTAACCTGAAGAAACATAAGGCTTTCTCTCACCATTATCACACCGAATCAGCTCAAGGGGTTGGCGAGCGTCATGCCTTGCCAGGTTTAGCACCCTTGCCTCTTTTTCTGGAAACCCTCGGTATTCGTCTGATTTCGCCCACTAAAGTGATGCTAGTAGGATACAATCCATTCCCCTGGCCGGTGACAATAAAATATCGCGGCCTCACTATTTATAAAGATCGCCAGAAAACCAGAGTAACTTTTCCCGGTGGGCAAACCGCCGTTGTGAAAAATTCTGACCCGCATTTGGTTTCTGTGGAGTAGTTTTCAATGAAAAAGACTCAAATCAAAAAACGCCAACACTTATTTAGTATAGTAATGTTATTTTCCATTTTGCTGGCCGGATGCGCAAGTGGCAATATATTTGCCCCAGTGCCAGATGCATTAGCACAAACAGAAGCTGAAGTGAATGCCAGTGAGGAAAGCGCGGACAACGAAGCCGAACGCATTACTGTTATGGTTACGATCGTAATTAGTTTGTTGCTGCTCGCTTCGCTGGTGGGGCTGGTTACATCGCGGTTGCGCTTGCCTTATACGGTTGGGTTAGTGCTGATGGGATTGGCGCTCTCGTTGATACGCGGGGCAAACGTAATCTATATTCCACCCGAAATTTTTTTAGGGCTGTTGGTACCACCCCTGATTTTCGAAGCTGCCTTTCACGTCAAAGCCGAAAATCTGTGGCAAGAGTTTCCACAAATTTTAACCTTTGCAATTCCAGGTGTATTAATCACCACTTTCCTTGTGGGCAGCGTAGTTGCCTTTGGCACAGGTTTTAGCTTTCCCCTGGCGCTGGTTTTTGGCTCGCTGATTGCCGCAACCGATCCGGTTGCCGTGGTGGCTTTATTCCGCTCGCTAGGTGTTCCCAAACGCCTGGAAGTATTACTTGAAGGCGAAAGCCTTTTTAATGATGGCACTGCTATCGTAGTTTTCAATCTGATGGTTGCTATCGCTGTAGCCGATACCGTAGTTTTTGATCCGTTGAACAGTGTGCTTGAATTTTTTTGGGTTGCTGGCGGGGGGTTGATGATCGGGTTTGTTCTCGGAGCGCTGATTTCACGCATGATTGGATTTATCGATGATGCGCTGATTGAAACTACATTGACTACCGTGCTGGCTTTTGGTTCATATATTGTTGCCGAGCATTTCCACGTCAGCGGTGTTTTGGCGGTGGTGGCTGCCGGTTTGGTCAGCGGGAATATCGGCCCGCGCGGCATGTCGCCATCGACTCGCATTTTGGTGTTTAATTTTTGGGAATACGCGGCTTTCATTGCCAACTCTGTGGTTTTCTTGCTGATTGGGCTACAGATCAATCTAAACCTGTTGCTCGCCGACTGGCAGGTTATTCTCTGGGCAATACTGGCTGTCCTGGTCGCCAGGGCCGTGAGCATTTACGGTCTTTCCTGGGTTAGTAAAAAAATCCCCCGTTCGTATAAACATATTCTCTACTGGGGTGGTCTACGCGGCGCGATTTCTTTGGCGTTGGCGCTAAGTCTGCCCCTCGATCTAGGCCCTGAGCGCAGCGAAATTCAGGCGATGGCCTTCGGCGTGGTGCTATTCACGCTGTTAGTTCAGGGATTATCGATGAAACCACTGATTAATAAAGTGGATCTCATTCAAAAAAATGAAGCCCAAGAAGAATACCAGCGCCGCCATGCCCGCGCGGTGATGGCGCGGGCATCCTACGACCGCCTTGAAGAAAAATATCAAAGCGGGTTGCTCTCCGCGTATGTATGGGAGTTGATGGCCAAGCCGCTCAAACAGTACGCCGAAGCGCTCTCAGAAAGCGTCACGGAAGCCCTGCACGTTGATCCAAAAGTCGAGGGCGATGTAATTGAAAATGCCATGCGCGATCTGCTGCATTCACAACGCAGTTCACTCAACGCGCTGCTACGGGATGGGATCGTTACCGAAGAAATCTATGTGCAGCTCGTTGGCGAAGTTGATACAGCACTCACTCAGCCACGTTCGAATCTGGTTGAATTGATGATGCAGCGCAACAACCAGAATATCTGCGGCATTATGACAGTTATCGTGCAGGAAACAGATGTGGAAAATGTGATCGCCTCGTTAAACCGCCTGAGCATCCCCGTTACACGTCTCTCCAGCTTTGGCGGATTTCTGGGGCAAAAAAATGTCACACTAATAGCCGGGGTTCCTGAAGGGCAAGACCGCAATATCACCAGCGCAATCACCAGAGCCAGTCAGCAACGTGTAGAATTTCTGGCCGCTAAAAACCTGGATGACACCAACGAAACCGCCGTAACGATTGGCGGCGCGACAATCTTCACTTTTGAGGTAGAACGCTACGAAGAATTATAGGTGTTTGGTAACTGCTCAACCTCGAACAAAAAAAGAGAATTTTTTCTGCGAAGGCTGTGACCGGAGCAGTTACTTTGTTTGTGCGAAGCAAAAACCTGTAAAAGAGGAAATACACTATGAAAATGATCATAGCTATCATCAATAACGCGAAAAGCGAAGCCGTGTCTGAAGCCCTGCTTGATGCTAATTTCCGGGTCACACGCCTGGCAACCACAGGGAGTTTACTCCGCGATGGCGCAACCACGCTGATGATCGGCGCTGAAAGCTCGTTGGTTGAAGATGCCCTCAAGATTATCCGCGCCCAAATTTCCTCTGAGCCTGAGAAAAAACAAGCCACGCTATACGTGCTCAATGTAAAAAACTTCAATCGTGTCTAATCCATGTCATCCGAACAATTATTCTTCATCGAAGAACGCATTATCCTGCTGCTTTTTCTAGCCAGTCTGGTTGGGATTGCCGCCCGCCGCCTGCGCATGCCCTACACTGTAGGTTTGGTGTTGGTCGGTTTTGGGTTGACATTCTTTGAACAAGTTGAACTCAGCATAGCATCAGATGTAATTTTGGGAATTTTAATTCCGCCGCTGGTTTTCGAAGCCGCATACCACCTAAATCTTGATGATTTGCGCCGCAATCTCAAACCGATTTTGATCCTAACCATCCCCGGAGTGTTGATCACAACCTTGCTCGTAGGTGGGGTGATCTCCCTCGGTGCCGGATTCAGCATCCAAACCGCGTTGCTCTTCGGCGCGCTCGTCGCCGCCACCGATCCCGATGCCGTTGTTGCCCTCATTCGCTCACTGGGCGTCCCGAAACGTTTGCAAGTACTGCTCGAAGGCGAAAGCCTGCTCAACGATGGCACTGTCATCGTGCTCTATAATTTGCTCCTGAGCGCCATTCTGACAGGCAATTTCAGCGTAGCCAACAGCCTGACACAATTCGTCAGCGTGGCGGGCGGCGGGCTATTTGTCGGTTTCATTATCGGCTGGCTGCTTTCACAAATCATCAGCCGCATTGATGACCATTTACTCGAAACCACACTGACCAGCGTACTGGCCTATGCTGCCTATCTGGTCGGCGAGAGTATCGGTGTGAGCGGCGTGATGGCTGTCGTTGCAGCCGGGCTGGTCAATGGCAACCTGGGAACCAAAGGTATGTCACCGACCACGCGCATTGTGGTCTACAATTTTTGGGAATACGCTGCCTTTTTGGCAACTAATCTGGTTTTCTTGCTCATCGGCTTACAAATCAATCTCGCTATGCTACTCGCCAACTGGCAAGCTATTTTATGGGCGATTGGCGCAGTACTGGTTGCGCGCGCCGTGGTTGTTTATAGTTTACGATTCTTTAGCGCCAATATTCCCTTGCGTTGGCGGCATGTACTTTTTTGGGGTGGCTTGCGCGGCGCTCTGGCACCCGCGCTGGCGCTAGGTCTCCCGCTTGAATTCGGAGAATTGCGCGGCCAACTCCAGGCGATGGTCTTCGGGGTTGTACTCTTCAATTTACTGGTACAGGGCATCACGCTGGGGCCACTGGTGCGCAAACTAAAACTCGTTCAGCGCAGCCAAACCCAAGATGAATATGAGCGGCGGCACGCCCGAGCGGTGGCATCCCGCGCCGCCCATAACCACTTGGAACAACGCTATCAGGAAGGGCTGATTTCCCAGCAAAGCTGGCAAATGCTCACGGTGTTGTTTCAACGCCGCATCGCCGCCTTGAGCAACGCCGTTGGCGAAGTGATTCAACTCGACCCCCAGGTAGAAGCCGAAGAACTGGATACCGCCTGGCGAGAATCCCTGCTCGCACAACGCAGCGCTTTCAAAGCTCTTCTACGCGATGGCGTGATTACTGAAAATACCTTCAATCACCTCATTGGCGAAGTAGACCTCGCGTTGTCAGACCCCGAATCGCACTGGGCAATCATTAAATATAATTCTCAACCGCAAGAAATTGAATCCCTGCTGACGGTATTCATTCAGGAACACGACGCCGAAAATGCTACCAATACGCTCAACCGAATGGGCTATTCGCTCACTCGACTTTCAAGTACTAGCGGTTTTCGAAAAGAAAGTATAAGCACATTTATTATGGGTATCCCAAAAGAGCAAGAAGAGGCTGCCATCCAGGCGTTAAAGAGCAACTGCCAACCGCGCGCAAATAGCACCGCTCAAAAAACAACTGGGGGCGCTTCAATTTTTAGTTTTGAAATTGAACGATATGAGGAAATTTATTAATGGCTATGAAAATGATAATCTCAATTCTTAAAGACGATGATACAGATGCCGTCTCCGATGCGCTGATGGAGCAAGATTACCATGTCACAAGGATCGCCTCCAGCGGCGGATTTCTTCGGCAAGGACGCAGCACTCTAATGATCGGCGTCCCTGCCGAAGAAGTCGATCAGGCCATTCAGATTGTTAATGAAAACTGCGTCCCCACGATTGAACCGATGATGCGCAAAGCGACAGTTTTCGTACTCAATGTGGAATATTTCGAGCATATTTAGTGATCCGTGGCCCACAAGGGGTGTCCGGACTCATCTCGAAGGTGAACCATCTGCCCGGAGTTGAGATTTATCAACGAGATGACTTCAAAACTATCCTGCTCGTAGAAACCTGTCACACTCACCGGGTCACCAATTTGCGGCGTAAAGCCTTGATCTGTGGCATAACGCCAGGAACGCCGCGCAATCCCCAAATTTGACCCATCTCCAAGCGACAATACCAACTCCCGGTTGGACATGCTTACAACCACCCCTTGAACCTGCACTACATTCTGCACGGGCATTTCGTCTGTGTATTCATCGGATTCATGCACCTGGTTTTCGCTCTGATTCAACCCGTCGGGCTGCGATAGATCGCCCAACTTCGCCTGGGTGCGATTCACCGCCCCGACAAACAGAACCAACACCAACCCCGCGTAGAGCGTCCACAAAATAATTTTTTTCATCAGTATTATTCCTTATGTCAACTGCGAACTGGAATCTGAGCCAAACGTGATCTGGTTTTGAACAGCTTGGTGGTAACTTTCGTGACCCATTTCCAGTGAATGGCAAAGTGCAGCACAGCCGCGGCGATCATCGCGGTTCCAGCCCAGGTGTGAATCAAATCCCAAACCGCGGGGCTGAAAAGCAGCGTAACGCCGGTCGTGCCACCCTCGACGGAGAAGAAAAAGAAATACAGACCGCTGAGCGCGGTGAAAAGAAAACTCAGGCCAATTGTGCTGTTAATCAACAGATTGAATTTGCTGCCCGAGCTAAGGCTCTGGGCGCGCCCCAGCGCCTTATTAACCACGCGACGGGTCATATTCACGATCCAGGCCCAATGCAGCGGAATGTGGATCGCTGCAATCGCGATCATCGCGAGGCCAACCCAGGAGTGCCAGGATTCCCAGGTATGGCGTTCGAATAAAATGATGATGCCATACTTGGCATTGCGCCCGCCCTGATAGCCGCCGATGGGTAAGAACAAAAAGTAAATTCCCGAAATAAAGCTAATCAGGCCGCTAAAAAACAGCCCGAAGTCAATCAACCAATTATTACGCGTACGGGGCGAAACCGATTTCAATGTTGCCATGCAGATACTCCTGAGATAACAAAACCATTGGGGATTCAATTGCCTATAGTGTATCGACTAGATGTGAAGATGTTGTGAAGAATTTTTGCATATTTTGTGAAACCTTGCACAGGCAATGCACCAACAGGCGATTTGTCGCAAAGTGAATAACGGCACTCCCGCACAAATTGCTGGTATAAAAAAGAGTGCACAAACATCATGCGCACTCTTTTTTGTAGAAATCTCCGCGTGGAAGGATAGAGCGAAACAAAGATCGATTAAAGAAGAGTTGCCTACACCACACGTGTTCTTCGGCTAAACACGCCCATACGTATCATGCCCAGCAAGCCAACAACCAGCAAGAACGCAGGAACGATCACCGCGGTAGCGGCTATCAGCCAGGCGCGCGCATCCATGCGCTCAGACCAACTCAGCGGTTGTTCATCAGGGAGCAAGAAAAGCGGAATCTCGCCATCGACGTGACCCTGCTCGTTACCTGCTGCGCCACTCTCCTGACCAGCCCACTCCGGCGGACCGCCTTGTCCGTCTTCATGCGCTTGATCGAGCATTGCCGCGGCCTGCTGGGTCGCATCGGGGGCAACTTGCGGTTCTGTAACCGGGGTTTCGGATTGAGACATAGCATCCGCCTGGGCGACGGTGTCTTGTTGCTGTTGCTGACCCGGTGGCTGGGTTTCATCTTGTTGCCACCATGCGCCACCTCTGCCATTACCATTATTCCCATTTTCGTTGTTGCTGTTGCCATTCCCGGTAGCGGCATTTTCGGCGTCCGTGGCGGCTGCGGCTGTATTTTCATTCGCAGTGTTACTCCCACCACGTCCCTGGCCGCCTCGGCCACCCTGTCCACTTTGTCCAGGGTTTGTGTCACCCTCGGTTTGCCACCACGGGCCACCACCAGTGCGCGCCGGTTCGGCAACTTCGGGAGCATTAGGTTCCCAGGCTCGAATAAAGCCCACAATAGCCTGAATTTCAGCTTCGGTCAGACGGTCACCCCAGGCGGGCATGGAAGTATCGGATACACCCAGTGTGATAATCTGCTGCAAGGCCTGATCGTTGGTATCTTCCAGAAAACCTTTGACATTCAACGATGGGGCGCGTTGGGTTCCCTGTCCTTCGGGGCCATGACAGAAGGAACAACTTGTAGCGAATAGCGATTCGCCCAAAGCCAGGCTCTCCGCTGTGACCGGGATCGGCCCAACCTCGGGCGCTGGAATTGCGCCTGCGGGGACTTGATCCCACTCGGTGAGCAGAGTCAGCACCGCAGAAATTTCTTCATCTTCGAGGGCATTTTCCCAACTTGCCATCAGCGTACCGGAGACACCGCTACGCACAATGCGTTCGAGTTCTTCCCAAGTTTTCTCGCTTACCAGGGGGTCGTTAAGCGCCGGGGCCAGAGCTGTGCCAACGCCATCAGCGCCGTGGCAGGCCACACACTCCTGGGCATAGACAGTGATCCCCAGGGCCAAAGTTTCACCCCCGGGCATTTCAGCTAACAACGCCAACACTTCAGGATCCGGTTCAGCTGCAAAAGGAATGCGGGGCACCAATCCCAGGTTGACCACGCGGTCCTGCACAGCCTGCCAATCCACCGCTTGAACCAGGGAGACTAACTGACCCACTTGATAATCACTCAATGGGCCACCATCTTCCTGATTCCAGGCTGGCATGGAGGTACCAAACAAGCCGCGCGAGATAATCTTAAACAGGGTTTCGGCATCGGTTGCGCGTAAACCTTCGTTATCCAGGGGTGGATTCGAGCCAATGCCCTCCCCTGCCATGCCATGACAAATCGTGCAGTTCTCAGCATAAATGGTTATAGCTTCATCAATATCGGCCTGCTCTTGAGCTGCCTGCGCCACAACCAGGCGCTGAGGCTCTTGTAGGGCATACAGCAACAACCCCGTGCCAATCAGCAATGTGGCGATCATACCGATCAAGATTTCAATTCGGTTGGTTTTCATTCGTCATTCTCCTAGGCTGCGTAAACCACATGCGCGGGGTCAAAACCGTCGCGGACAATCAAATTGCCAGTATCCACCTGGATGATGCCCTCCTCGATACTGACTGCAAAAAGATCCAGCGGGCGCGGGGCTGGTGGGTTAAGCACATCCCCATCGGAAGTAAATTGCGAGTTATGGCAGGGACAAATAAACATATTTTCAGTTTGCTCCCAGGGAACGCTGCAGCCAAGGTGCGTACAGCGCTGATAGATTGCCAAAAAGCCGCCATCTTCAAAACGTGCAAGATAAAAACGCCCGTCAGTGATGTGGGTAACCGATCCGGGAGGAAAATCTCCCACCGCGCCGACGGTGAGTACCCCGCCGAATTCGCCTTCAGCTAAACGGGGCTGCATATACGCAATGGCCAGGGCGCCAGCCTCCAGGGCAGTGATCCCGCCAATCACACTCCAGGCGGTTTTTAAAAAATCTCGACGGGTAACGGTAGTGTCGTTTATTTCAGTCATAATGCAATCACTCCGGTTAATGAGCGGGAACAATCTCCCAGGGCCAGAACAATTGCATGCCTTCGCCGCGGAAGAAAATACCGATAATTGTCAGAACAATCAGGGCTACAAATAAATAGGTGAACCCAATCAGGATACGCTCTTCCCGATCGGTTTTAAAGATCATTCGTAGCGCTGCTTGAAGCAGGTAAAAACCTAGCAGCAATAGCGAAAGTGGTAGCAGACCATTTGATATCCAGGTCGGCCAGCCGGGCAACCAGTCGGTCCAGTTCAGGGCAAACTCATCGACCAAAACCCAGATGGGGGTGATGAATAGTGACAGGCTGGTTGCGATCAAGGTGAGATAGCGGCCGCGCCACGAGCGGAAATACACACCCACGCTCTCCAGAGAAATATCATAAAATGGCAACAAAGCCAGCGCACCGAGGGCCAGCACAGGGATCAGCACCGCCGCGATCACCGGGTGGAAGTGCAATAGCAATTCTTGCAAGCCCATAAAATACCACGGCGCTTTGGCCGGATTGGGGCTAACATCTGGATTGGCGATTCCTTCCAGCGGGGCCGCGACCAGCATGCCAATCGTAAGCATGACCGCAATCCATGTCACTGCCCAGATCAGTTCAACGCGCACCAGATGCGGGATGGTGGTGACGCGCTCGGAGCGTGTGGTTTCCTCTTCGGGGGCTGCCAACTCAGCGGTGGTCTTGGGTATCGAGAGTCCACCATCCTTACGCACGCGCCAGAAGTGATACGACATCAACATGACAATGCTGACCGGGATCACACTGATATGCAGAGCATAAAAATTAAGCAGCGTGTTTGCACTGACTTCAGGGCCGCCGAGTAGCAGATTACTAAGCCATGATCCAACCAGAGGCACATATTCAACGATGCTGGTCCCTACGGTAATTGCCCAAAAGGCTAACTGATCCCAGGGAAGCAGATAACCCGTGAAATTAGCGCCCAGTACCAACAGCAGCATGACAACCCCGATAATCCAGTTGGTTTCACGCGGCGGACGGTAGGTCCCGGTGAAAAAGACGCGCAGCAAATGAAGGATAGATACCACTACCAGTAAATTCGCGCTCCAGTGATGGATATTGCGGATTAACTCCCCGAACCATACGTTGGTACGCAAATTGAGAATATCAAGATAAGCCTGGGGCGGGCTGGGGGTATAGTTCATTTCAAGCAATACGCCGGTAGACATGAGCAGCACCACCAGGAGTGCAGATAGGCCACCCAGACCCCAGGTATAACTAAAACGCAGGGTACGCACATCAACTTTTGCGGGATGGATGTGCAAGATCATGCTATCGAGAACCATGCGCATTCGACCGCGGTCATCGGTGGGCATGCCCTTTGGCCCTAGCGTATTTCGTAAACGCTGAAAGAAACCAGCCGATGGATCGTGGGAAGTATTTTTTCTACTCATAAAATTTCCTTATTGGATGAAAAATCGTGATTTTGTCTTATCGATTTTTGTCACAGAGTTCACAGAGAAGACTATGTTTTTAAGGGTTTTCTCTGCGAACTCCGTGACTAATCGTTTTACTCGGCTCGAATAACTAGTTGTTGCGTCCGCCGCGGCGTCCGTTTCCCATACCGCCGCTGACGGGTTGATCGGTGGTTTGAGCGCCGCCGTTGCCAGTGCTCCCATCTACCTGCCCCTGGCCTTGCCCGGCATCCAGGTTCTGGCCCTGGCTTGCGCCGTAGCCGTTGCCCATAGGCGAACTCAAGATCAGATCATAGGCTTCTTGATCCATGTACTGGGGGATGTAGGTTTCACCAGTTTGCTGCGTGAGAATATTTGAAAACGCACGCAAGTGGTTACCCGAACCCTGCAACAGGTTTTCGTAGATGGCGATGATATCGCCGTTAAGGGTTTGCGCCAGATTGGCTTCCAGATCGAGGATGTCGATCTCTTCGATAGCGCCGCCCACTTTGAGGGCATCAGCCAGCGAAAGGCTGCCTTGTGCCACCAATTGGTCGTAGAGCGCCTGCAAATCGGGGTTGGTGAACTCGCCCACATCCATACCTGCGGCCGGATCGTCAATGCCATAGATGGCGAGCAGGGAATACACCGCTTCCATGTGAGCGGATTCGCTACTGGCGATATTATTGAAAATTGGCATGCCCCACAGGTCGTAGAGGGTCAGGTATACGTCTCGCGCCAATTTTTCTTCTTCGCGCATAAAAACCAGCGCGTCAATTTCTGCATCGCTCAACGCAGTTTGCGCGGCGGCATCGAATACCGCCACGAAACCGGCGGCAAATATCAAAATAAACAGTGAGAGTAAAAGCTGTGTTTTCTTCATCATAAATCTCCTTTTGAGGGAAACGTTGTTCCCAAATTACAGAGATAAGTTTAGTTTCCCCATGTGAAGAAGATATAGATGAGTTATGAAGGAGTTATGAAGAAATACCCCTATCCCGAATTTCTCCTTTATCTGGGAGAGGGCGAAAACCGTCTATTCGTGAAATTCTTCGACCTGGTAGATTTCGATAATCAGATTTCGTTCGCGCCAGGCATCAGGGAGATTGCCCATCTTAAGACAGAGTTGATTCAGGAATTCGACCGGGGAGGGGATTTTTCCCCAAACCTGAGGCAAAAACGTGGCACGGCGCGAACCATCGCGCAGCAGCACACCATCCACGCCGGGACGCAGGCGAGCCAGGAGATCGTCGGGCGAGGCGTATTCAAGGGAGACAGGCGATGTGAGGCGCGAGATTTCGATGGCGATAGCAGGCAGTTCGTCGGCCTGTACGGGCGGGAAGCGGTAATCTTGCGTGGCAGCAGCGATGGCATGCTGACGGGTATCTTCCACCAGAGGGCGAAAGGCTTCGAGCGTGCCAATGCAGCCGCGCAGTTGGCCGGATTTTGTCAGGGTGACAAAGGTCGCTCCTGGCAAGCGTAATTTTTCGGGATAATCTTCGAGAATGAGTTCCGGTAGGGGGGTGCCGGCCAGTACAATTTCCAGAGTCTGACGCGCCAGCTTCAAGAGCTGGTCACACTCTGCGGGGCTAAGTTGATCTTCCTTCACGCGTTTCTCCCAATCTGGCTCTTTTCTTGCAATCGAATCCAAACCTATTTTACCTGAAAGACTTGCCATTCAACCGCCTTTTCGGTACTATGAATACTATGAAACGCAAATCAACTGCCCCCAAGAATTCGCCCGGCTTGCTCGCTACAACGCTGATCTCGCTTTTTACGATTTCGGGCGTGGCATTTTTAATTGCATCCCTCTTTACGGCTGCGAAACCGATCAACCCCTTTTCTGGCGATTTCAGTGCCCGCATCGCCGAGGCGCTCAAAGAACAGGAGCCAACCCCGGATGATTTGCAGTGGCCCACCGCCACGCCACGCCCCAGACCGCACATCGGGATTGTAGTGGGACACTGGGGTGATGATGCCGACCCCGGCGCAGTTTGCCCGGATGGTCTGACCGAGTTAAGTATTAATCAGGTTATTGCTGGAGAGTTAGAGAAAAAACTGCTCGAAGCCGGTTTTGATGTTGACATGATGTACGAATTCGATGACCGGCTGAATGACTACACCGGCATTGCGTTGATTTCGATCCACGCTGATTCGTGTACGTATATCAACGATGTCGCCACCGGATTCAAAGTGGCTGCTTCCCAGGGAAATCCGCGCCTGGAACGCACCGCCCGTCTTGTGGCCTGTCTGCGTACGCGCTATGCCGCGGCGACTGGCCTGACCGAACACCTGAGCATCACCGGCGATATGTCAGAATATCATGCCTTTGAAGAGATCAATAATGAAACTCCGGCTGTGATTATCGAAACCGGCTTTATGAATCTCGACCGGCAAATTCTGACACAGGACGAAGACCTGATCGCTCAAGGCATCGCCGACGGGTTGGTGTGCTACGTGCAAAACGAAAGTATCACCATTCCTGCCGATGAGTAATAACTGGTCACAGGCCCAACACGCGCTGCACGAAGCCCAGCAAGCGCTCAGGCGCAACGACCACCGTGCAGCGCGGCGCTGGGCCGAGCAGGCCGCCGTGCTGGCCCCCGAACGCGAGGAACCGTGGCTATTTCTGGCAGTCGTTGCTTCGCCCCGCGCCAGTCTGGCCTATTTGGAACGCGCCCTCGAAATTAACCCCCAAAGCCAAAAAGCGCGCAACGGTATGCATTGGGCCATCCAAAGATGGCGTCAGGTTCCGCAACCGTCTCCCAAACCGCAGCATCCGCGCCTGCTTGGCGAAGTATCACCACAGGCACTCATTCGCCCGCGGCAAATTTTAACCCCCTGGGTTACGATTATTATCATCATCCTGGCTGGATTCATCTTTTGGTACCGTCCACCCAATCTACCAGCCGTTTTTGCCCAGGAAAACGCGCTACCAATGGCACAAGTTGATGTCGGAAAGGCTACCCGCACGCCAACCCCTACCCCAACATTCACACCAACGCCCACGTTTACGCCAACCCCAACGCCGACCAATACACTGACACCAACCGCGACGTTCACACCTTCGATCACCCCAACGCCACTCCCCACAAACACCCCCCAACCGACGCAACCGCCGCCCACCCCAACAACGATCAAAACCCAACCGCCTGCGTCTATAAGCACCGGCGAACGCTGGATTGATATTGATCTCTCCGACCAACGTCTATACGCATACGTTGACGATGATCTGGTAAAATCTTTTGTAGTTTCCACCGGAACCTGGCAGTTTCCCACTGTCACCGGGCAGTTTCATATTTACGTCAAATATCTGCATGCCGATATGGCTGGGCCGGGCTATTACCTGCCCGATGTGCCCTACACGATGTACTTCTATAAAGGTTATGGCATCCACGGCACGTATTGGCATAATAACTTCGGAACACCAATGAGCCACGGCTGCGTGAATATGATCACCGATGACGCTGGATGGATTTACAACTGGGCATCAGTAGGCACAATGGTGAGCGTGCATCCATAAATATGGCCGATTCGATCTCGCGCAGAGATTTTCTAAAATTAAGCGGGGTGAGCGTTCTAGGCCTGGGGCTGGCTCCGTTTAAGCAGTTTTTCCCAGTCTCCGAGTCCGTCCAGCAAGGACGCGCCATCTACGAGGAGATCACGGTATACGAAGAGCCATCGCTGAGCGGCGCGATGGTACGGCAAATTTGGGAAGATACCGTTTTCCCCATTGCCGAAGTCGTGTTCGGGGACGAAGAGCCCGCTCACAACCGCGTCTGGTTTCGCCTTGCCGAGAGAGAATATGTCCACTCCGGGGGTGTGCAACCCGTCGAAACTCGGCTCAATGCCCCGGTTTATAATTTTCCGCCCGAAGGCAAACTTGCCGAAATCACTGTACCCTATACCGATGCCTTTCGCAAAGCCGATACCCGCAGCAATACTGCCTACCGTTTTTACTACGAAACCACCCATTGGGTCATGGATATGCTACTCGATGCCTACGCCGTGCCGTGGTATCGCGTGACCGATGATCGCTGGGAATTTGAATACTATGTCCAGGCGCGCTATTTACGCATCATTCCAGATGAAGAATTAGGTCCGCTCTCGCCGAATATCCCGGAGGAAGCCAAACGTATCGAAGTGGATACCACTGAACAATTGGTGACTGCCTACGAATATGATGAACCCATTATTATGATTAAGGCCTCCACCGGTGCGGAATATAGCACTGGTAAGTTTTTTACACCCCTGGGACGACACTATACTTACCACAAGATGCCCTCACGCCACATGGCCGCCGGGAATTTAGCCCGCAATGGTTTCGACTTGCCGGGCATTCCCTGGGTAAGCTATATTACCGATACTGGTGTTGCTTTCCACGGCACATACTGGCATAATGATTATGGCAAACCGCGCAGTCATGGCTGTATTAACCTGCCATCGCAAGCCGCTAAATGGCTTTACCGCTGGACTTTGCCGGTGGTACCTGCCAGCGAGCGACGCGTCCAGGAGGAAACGGGGACGCGGGTCGATGTCATATAAGTACGACTAAAAACTTAGGAGAATAACCATGCACTCAGCATTTCAATACAACCAGTATTTACTCAAACGACAGGTTTTCGCTCTGACCGGCAAGTTTCGTGTCTATGCACCCAATGGGGCATTACTGCTTTACAGCCAGCAAAAAATGTTCAAACTTCGGGAGGATATTCGCGTCTTCTCGGATGAGAATATGACTCAGGAATTACTCAATATTCAGGCGCGCCAGATCATTGATTTTTCAGCCGCGTATGATGTTGTAGATAGCTTCTCCAATACCAAAGTGGGGGTCTTGCGTCGCAAGGGATTGCGCTCAATGCTACGCGATGAATGGGAAGTGCTGGATGCCTACGATCAACCCATCGGCATCTTACAAGAAGATAGCGTGGGCTACGCATTACTGCGCCGCCTGCTGCTCGGCACGCTGCTGCCGCAAAACTATGACATACTCTTCCCAGATGGACGTGTGGCTGATTTACGCCAGCGCTTCAATTTTGTTTAGCTATCAACTGGATATTGATTTCAGCGACGATAAAGCTCACCGCTTTGATCGTCGCCTGGGGATTGCCGCCGCTATTTTGCTGGGGACCATCGAGGGTAAACAGTCTTCATAAAGAGAAAAATCTCTGGGATTTCTCTATTGCAGTGAACCATCCCGCGGCGCAAACTCTTAAGTTAACAAAACGCTTATAGATTCAGGCATTTGCTCTAGGGTACAATAAACTCGATGCGGATCATTTAATCAACCACGTTTCCTTTAAAAAACTGCGATGACTAAAAAAATTCTATTTGATGGTTTGATTTACGATGAGAACGGCAATCCCGTTGAGACGGCCTTTGTAGGCAATGAGCCATGCTACGTTGTGGATGATGCCGGATTCCGGCGGCATATCCCCTCCGAACAGGTTGATCGTCAGGTATTAGCAATGATGCAAGAGATGATCACTGGTCACGAAGACTTACTCAGCGAACAGGCCGCAAAAATGCTGGGGCAGGATGATATTTTCACGCGCGCCATGATCGAGACGCAACTCAAGAATATGGACCAACAATTTGAGCGCATCTTTGAAATCGGCATCCCCGAAGAGAGTCTCACCTATATGGGTATGACTGGATTTCGCATCACAATCAATATTCACGGCGAAGTCACAGACCTGCACCAACCCGGTATGACAGACCCCAATGATGAGTGAGCCGGTTGACCCGGCTCTTTTTATACCCAAAAGTACTGCCGGTTTTTTCGCCGTTTCCAACCTATTCTGGTAGAATTAGCGCAGCCGTTCTACTGTTGAGACCACATCGTATATAAAGAATAAACCAACATGAATGCGTCAAATATTATCAACGTCAGCGAAGCTAATTTCGAATACGAAGTTATTGAATATTCGCAAGAAACACCTGTCTTGGTTGATTTTTGGGCAGAGTGGTGCATTCCTTGTAAAACTCTAGAACCTGTTCTGCGCTCGTTGGCACTTCAGGGTGATGGCAGTTTTCGCTTGGCGCGTCTGAACGTGGATGAAAATCAAAAACTGGCTATGCGCCTGAATGTGCGCGCCATCCCCGCTGTAAAAGCCTTCCGTGAGAGTCACATCATTGCCGAATTTAACGGCATCAAATCAGAGAATGAGATCAAAAAATTTATCCAACATATCATTCCCAGCTATGCTGATCTAATTCTTGATAAGGGCAATAGCCTGCTGGTTTTGGAGCAATGGGAAAATGCAGCCAGCGCCTTTCGTGAAGTTCTATCCGAACGCTCCAAACACCCGGGCGCATTACTCGGATTAGCAAAAAGTCTTCTCGCCATGAATCAGCTTGACGACGCTCTGGATATTCTTGGAAATTTTCCAACCAGTCGTGAATATACAGCCTCTGAAAAACTGATACCGCTGGCTAAAGCCTTGCAGCGCCCTGAATATAGTGGCAGTGATGAACTTGCACCACTTGAGGCCACATACCAGCACGCACTCCGCCTGATCCGGCGAGGAAATTTCCCCGCTGCGATGGATGGCATCCTGGCAGTTCTGAAACAGGAAAGAAACTACAGGGATCATGAAGCCCGCCAGGTCTTGTTAGGTTTATTTGAAATACTCGGCGACGAAAATAATATTACGCGCCAATATCGTAATGAACTCGCTTCGGTACTCTTCTGATTTTCCTGGCTTCAGCATAGAAATATCGCATTTCACTTTTCTCAAAATCCATACGCGCGGCAACAAAAGCCCAATATAGCTCACAATAATATGAATTTTCATCAGGAGTCCACATGATAAACAGAGCAACACAGCAGGTGGTGTTTGTGCTCAGCATCGCAATATTGACCAGCCTGTCATGCAGTTTTGTATCACAAATCGCTGCATCGAATTCTCCTGAAACTACTCCCGCAGAAAATCTACCCGAAATTGCCAATGATCCGCCCTCACAAAGCAGCGAGATAAATCCCGAAGAGTTCGCCGGGGATGGCCTGGTTCCACCACCCCCGGCTGACGGTGGCGCATGTGCCAACACCTTTTACCCACTGATCCCCGGCTATCAATGGATCTATGAAATCACCTCCCAGGGCGAAACCAGCCAGATCAGCCTGACGGTTAGTGAGGTCAACAGCAACCAGGCCACATTACACATGCTCTCACTGGGAACCGGAGTTACATCGGAAACCATCATCGAATGCAATAATGGCGCTATTCTTTCATTTCCCATAGTTATGCTTGGCTTCTTATTCGGCGAAGTCGATGGAAATTTGGTCATCGAGCATCAAAGCGGCGTTTTTGCTCCCAATTATGCAACTCTCAGTGAGCAAAACTGGGATGCCAAATGGAGCGGCGAATACCTCGCCTCGGGAATAATCGAAGCCCAAATTGAGGGTAACCAAGCCTCGGGCAAGCTCGAAGAGAGCCCTCTCAGTGTGCAGTGGAATACCCCGGGCGCAGGCGAAGCCATCTTCGAATCCGTCAGCGTGCGGGCGGGCGAATATCCACAAGCTATCAAACTCGAACGCCAGATTGAATTCGACTTTGTCGCCGAAGTTACCGAAGATGGTGCTTCCATGTCATTAGATTCAACCATCACACTGCAAAACAACCTGTGGTTTGAGCCCAATGTGGGACTGCTCAAACAAGAGATTGAGCAAGCCAGCGCCAAACTCTATGGGGTTAATTTCCCCATCGAAATAACGGGCACAATGGAGTTGGTTGAATTCCGGATCACAGAATAAAAGGTTTCTCACGGCAATTCCCAAAGAGCAAAATAAAAGCAGAAAACATCCGCATAATTATGTTAAAATGTAAACAGATTGCATATCAGACAAATTGTGATGAATTTCTTACAAGTCCATAATCATCACTTTTCACAAGTTCGAGTTATGAAGCGAGGGTAGTCTTATGGCGAAAATCCCCCTGCGAGCATATTTGCGCGAAATTGAAGCGGCCATCGGGGAAGGTCAAATCGATGAGGCAGTAGCACATTGCCGCCACATTCTTGCAACCTATCCCAAACATACTGAAACTTACCGTCTGCTGGGGAAAGCTTACCTGGAAGCCCAGCGTTACGGCAGTGCAGCCGACATTTTTCAGCGCGTCCTCTCCGCCATTCCCGATGATTTCGTCTCACATTTGGGCATGAGCATCATCCGCGAAGATGAGAGCAATCTCGATTCAGCATTATGGCACATGGAACGCGCCTTCGAGATACAACCCTACAACCCTGCCATTCAAGCAGAACTGCGCCGCCTGCATACCAAACGCGACGGCACTGATCCGATGAAAGCGCGGCTGACACATGGCGCTCTGGCGCGCATGTATTCACGCGGCGGCCATTACCAACAAGCGATTTCCGAATTACGCGCCACCCTGGCAAAAGAGCCAAAGCGACCTGACTTGCTGGTTATTTTAGCCGAAATGTATGCGCAAAATGATGAACCCGTCAAAGCTATTGAGATCAGCAGCCGTTTACTACGCGACCTGCCCTTTTGTTATCAAGCCAATAAAATTCTGGTCAACCTGCTCGAAGGCACCGAACGACAAAACGATCGCGAAACCTGCCTTCAACGCCTGAAAGCACTTGACCCTTATGAAGCGCACGTATCACCGCGCACACCCACCGTCAACGACATCCCCGATCAAGCGGTTACAGTAGAACAGTTGATATGGGATGATGCTGCCTCTATCGCCCCGGACGGAAAGCCATCCTGGGCAGCCTCGCTAGGCGTGGAATTGGACGAACCGGAATCCTCCCAGGGTGATCTCCCCGACTGGCTGTCTGCTGCCTCCGATGATGAGCCAGTTCCCGCGGCAAGCGATGATCTCACCCCCAACGATAGTGCCGATGCCATCCCCGACTGGATGCGAGATTCGGGCTGGGCACCTTCGTCAGGCGAAACCAGTGAAGAATCAGCTTTCTTTGACCTGGATGACGAAAGCGCAGAATCCACTGACAGCGAAGCTATTGCAGGCAATCTACCAGATTGGGTGCGCGATATGGCTCCCGGTGCAATAGCTGGGGCCGCAGGCCTGACCGAAATTCGCGATGAAAATGACGCCAAAGAAGACCTCAGCGATCTAGAGTCACTCTTCGGCGACGAGCCACAATCGGGCAGCGATGAACTCCCAGATTGGCTGCAAGATGAAAACTCCCCAACACTTGCAACACCCCCTACAACGACCCCGGAAGAAGCAGACCTCCCCGATTGGCCGGCGGAAGACGATACTGCTGAAGATACGCCTACGCAAGCGCCTGTTCAGGATGATGAATTTGATATTCCCGATTGGCTGCAAGCCATGGACAAAAAATCGACTGCCAGCGAAGAAGAAATGATGCCCGAACATTCTGTCGCAAATGACGAAACCCCAGACTGGCTTGAAGACATCGAGGCAGAATCATCCTCTCATTCAGATGCAGACACAGACAATGATATTCCCGACTGGCTGCAAGAGTTGGATGCCAGCCCCAACGCCATCGCAAAAGATATGGTTAGGGATACCCCCACAGACTCAGAGGGAGTCACCGATTTCCTAAAAAGGCTGGAAAACGAAAAGGAAACTGACACTACTCCCGCCGAAGAAGACGACGACGGGCTCCCCGACTGGCTGGATGAACTCGCCGACGCCGAACCTCAGACGGCAAAGCCCGTTGCCGCAGCCGTTCCCGCAGAAGCTGATGACGATGACGATGGTTTGCCTGATTGGTTAGATGAACTTGCCGACACCGAGCCTCAGGCGGCAGAACCCGTTGCCGCAGCCGTTCCCGCCGAAGATGAAGACGATGATGGTCTCCCCGACTGGCTGGATGAACTCGCTGACACTGAGCCTCAGGCGGCAGAACCCGTTACAGCAGCCGTTCCCGCCGAAGACGATGACGACGACGGCCTCCCCGACTGGCTGGATGAACTCGCCGACGCCGAGCCTCAGGCGGCAGAACCCGTTGCCGCGGCCGCTCCCGTAGAAGCTGAAGACGATGACGGTCTCCCCGACTGGCTGGATGAACTTGCTGACACCGAACCTCAGACGGCAGAACCCGTTGCTGCGGCCGTTCCCGCAGAAGATGACGACGACGGTCTCCCCGACTGGCTGGATGAACTTGCTGACACCGAGCCTCAGGCAGCAGAACCCGTTACCGCAGCCGTTCCCGCCGAAGATGCAGACGATGATGGTCTCCCCGACTGGCTAGATGAATTCGCTTCCGAAACATCAATCGATGATCTGTTGGCACAAACGCAGGAACCGGATGATATAACGCTACCAAGCCCAACCCAGCGGCGTGAAGAGGCCGCGCACGCCCTCGAAGAGGGCGACGATATTTCTCCGCCAAGCTTCGATATACCAGACAGCGACTCAGAATTCCCGGAATGGCTTGTACAACCCGGTCAAGAAGAATTGCCTGCTGAAACCCGCGCCAAAGATTCGGACACCGATTTTCCCGAATGGCTGCCTCAACCGGCAGCGGGACCAACTTCGGAGTTTGATGTCGCACCAGCAGAAACAGATGATTTACCTGTAGATGAGGAAAGCGCCGAACCCGATTTCGCCGATGCAGATGCCGCAATGGCCTGGCTAGAAAGTTTGGCCGCCAAACAAGGCGTTCCGGAAGAGGAGCTTCTTTCCACACCAGAAGAACGTAGTGAAACACCCCCGGATTGGGTACAAAGCACCGTGCAACAGAGCCAACCCCCGGTTGCAGAAGACGAAACGCCCCCTGCGGAAGTCCAACCCGCGCCAGATGACTTCCCGGATTGGCTGAAAGATAGCGCATTCGCGGCGGAAATCCCCATGGATGAAGCTGAGCCAGTTACCGTAGCAACCCCAGTTGAGGAAGTATCCCAACCCGATAGCAGCGAAAAAATCGAAGCGGAAGATACTGAATTACCCAACTGGCTGAAAAGCATGGAAACTGCGCCAAGCGTAGAAACTCCCGAAGAAGTAGACCTCGCCGACCTTCCCGATTGGCTTGCCGCAGTCGGCACCGAATCTTCCCCGGAAGCAGCTACGGAGCCTGAACCCGAAACGGGGTGGCTGGATTTTGACGATGAAACTGAAGAAGAAAAGAGTGCGGAACCTATTCTCCAAACGGATGATGAATTACCTGATTGGTTGCAAGGCTTTGACGCCCCGCCCCCAGATGATGCCACCTGGATTCAAGAAGTCGGGCGCACACCCGCGGATATAGAGCCTGAAGAAAGCGCTGCAGAAACGCCTGCCGTTGAAGAAATCGCTGATTATGCCTGGAAGCCCACGAGAGAAGAAACCCCAGAGATGGAGGTAATCGAAAAACTTGATCTCAACAGTGCTTCGTTAATCGATCTGGAACGTTTGCCAGGGATGGGTTTCAGACGCGCGCAATTGATCTTTTCGCATCGTGAAAAATACGGTGATTTTTCAAGCCTTGAAGACTTGCTCACCATCGAAGGATTTGATACAGAAACCATCAACACATTGCGCTCATATCTCGATATCGAAGTTCCACTTGTGGCACCCGAGCCTGAGCCTGCGGTGAGTGAACCGGCAAGCGCTATGCCTATTGATGTCAAACCCGAAGACGAGCATCATGCCAGCCAGATTCAGGCTCAACGATCTCTGACAGAAGGGCAAGTTTCAGACGCCGTTGAAGTGTATGCGAAGCTGCTCAAAAAAGGCAAACGCGTCAACCACATCATCGCCGATTTGGAGCAGGCCAGCCAGATTAATCCCACAAACCCGGAGATTGCCCAGGCCCTCGGTGATGCGTATATGCGAGCCGACAAATTGGACGCCGCGCTGGAACAATATTCCAAAGCTGAAAAACTTTTACATATGAAATAAGCGCTAATCTCTGGTAAAATCCGGCGATAGAAAACCCTAAGGTGACAGTCACTTCACATTTGACTGTCACCTTTTTTCGGCAATTTTTAACGCAAAGGCGAAGGGCCTCCCCACACCCCTATTTTCGGGCCAACTCTTGCGAACGTGCATAAGCCCTATCCTTATTTTGTTGCGGATAAACGCCGCATTTTTTCAAAACAATTCAAAATCAATGGAGAGAAAATCATGGAAAAAACATTCGTTATCGTCAAACCCGATGGCGTGCAGCGCGGCTTGATTGGTGAAATCATCGCTCGTCTAGAACGCCGCGGTCTAAAAATGAGCGCCGCTAAATTCATGCAAGTCAGCCAGGATTTAGCCGAAACCCATTACGGCATTCACAAGGGCAAGCCCTTTTACGAAGGTCTAATTAAGTACATCACCTCGGCCCCGGTGATGGCAATGGTCTGGGAAGGTCCCAATGCCGTGGCTGCTGTGCGCCAGACGATGGGCGCTACGCGCCCCACCGAAGCCGCTCCCGGTTCTGTGCGCCACGATTTTGGTCTCGAGGTTGGCCGCAATATCACCCACGCCTCCGATTCCCCCGAAAATGGCGAGTTGGAAATAGCTTTATGGTTCAAACCCGAAGAACTCGTCGCCTGGGGACGCGCCAACGACGAATGGATTTTTGAGTAAATCGAAAATTGGGTTGAAAGTTGGAAGTTGAATGTTAAAAGTTCAACATTCAACTTTCAACATTTCACCTTCAACCCACAATGCTCACACCCCAACAAATTCAAATTAAGCTCGAACGCATTCTCCCCACCGTGCAAAAGCCGGGGCGTTATACCGGCGGCGAACTCAATCAGGTGGTCAAAGATTGGGATACGGTTCAAACCAAAGTTGCTCTGGTTTTTCCGGATATTTATGACCTGGGTATGTCAAATCTGGGGATGGCAATCCTTTACGATTTGCTCAACCAGCGCAGTGACGTGTTGGCTGAGCGCGCCTATACCCCCTGGGCAGATATGGAAGCTGCCATGCGGGAGCATCAGGTTCCGCTTTATTCATTGGAGACAAAACACCCTCTGGCGGATTTTGACATCATCGGGATTACGCTGCCCTATGAGACTCTCTACACCAGCACGCTGAATGTACTTGACCTGGCGGGGATTCCATTATTCAGCGCGGCGCGCGGCCCGGAGCATCCTCTGGTCATCGCGGGAGGACACACAACCTACAACCCGGAGCCGATGCACGCCTTTGTGGATGCTTTTGTGATTGGCGAGGGAGAGGAGGTCATTCAGGAGATTGTGGAAGCGGTGCAGATGTTAAAACGTCAAGATGTCGGACGTCAGACGCTATTACATGAACTTTCCCAAATATCCGGCGTTTACGTACCTTCGCTCTACGAAGCCCACTACAACGATGATGGCACTTTCGCATCCATAAAAAAGCTTACTCAAGACGCGCCGCTGCCCATCACCAAGCGCGTGGTTGCCAAGCTGCCCCCGCCAACCACGCGCTTCATCGTACCGTATGTAGATACTGTCCACAACCGCGCCCCCATCGAGATTATGCGCGGTTGCACGCGCGGCTGCCGCTTCTGCCACGCGGGGATGGTCAACCGCCCGGTGCGCGAGCGCCCCGTAGAAGAAGTACTCTCGGCAATTGAACAAGCGCTGGCTCACACCGGCTTTGAAGAAATCAGTTTGCTTTCTCTATCATCCAGCGATTATACAAACGTTGTCGAATTGGTGGAAAAAGTGCATCAACGTTTCGATAGCGAACACCTTTCGGTATCGCTACCCTCGCTGCGCATTGAAAGTGTCTCGGTGGATTTGATGGATGCGCTCAAAGGTGGACGTAAAGGCGGCTTCACGCTGGCCCCCGAAGCCGCAACCGAAAAAATGCGCCAGATTATTAACAAGCCGGTCAGCACTGAGCAGCTTTTAGATACGGCGCGCGAAATCTTTGCCCGCGGCTGGCCGACGATTAAGCTCTACTTTATGATCGGCCACCCCTCCGAAACGCTGGAAGATGTGCAGGCTATCGCCGATTTGTGTAAAGCAGTGCGCAACGTGGGACGCGACACCATGGGCAAGCGCGCCCAGGTCAACGCCGGGGTGAGCACTTTCGTACCCAAACCACACACGCCCTTTCAATGGGTTTCCTGTGATTCGATTGAGCAAATCCGCGCCAAACAAGAATTGCTCCGGTCAGAACTACGCGGTAAGGGACTCAAACTCAGTTGGAATAACCCCCTCGAAACGCAGCTTGAAGCCTGGCTTTCCCGCGGCGATCGACGCATGTCCGAAGTTATTTATCAGGCCTGGAAAAATGGGGCCAAATTTGACGCTTGGCGCGAGTTCTTCAATTACGAAGCCTGGCAAGCTGCCTTTGCCGCCACAGTGTTAGAACCAGAATTCTATACGCACCGCCAACGCCCACTCGACGAAGTTTTCCCCTGGGAGCATCTCAGCACAACCGTGCGCAAAACCTTCCTGACCCAAGATTATCTCTGGAGCCTGGATGGGCGCACGCGCATCGACTGCCGTGAACAGTGCTTTGCATGCGGCATTTTGCCGACATTTGCCAATTTGCGCCGCGAACACCCCGGCGAGGAATGGAAATGCCCGGAAGTGAAAAATAAGCGCGTAGCCGTCAGACGAGAACAGGAAGCCGTAAGTGGATAATAAATTGATAAGGCTAAAGATAACCTTCGCCAAAACCGATGCTATGCGCTATACCAGCCACCTGGATTTACAGCGCACCTGGGAACGCACACTGCGCCGGGCGCGGTTGCCGCTGGCTTATAGTCAGGGATTTAACCCGCGACCGAAAATTAATCTTGGTGCGGCACTGCCGTTGGGCTTCACCGGCGCAGCCGAATTGATCGAAGTCTGGCTGGAGGATGAGATTCTGCTCGAGGAAATAGAATCAACACTGACCCGCGCGCTGCCTCCCGGCATTGTTGTGCAAGAAATCGTCGAGACTATAAATCCCGGCCCTAAGTTGCAAAATCTGATTTACGCGGCCAGTTATCACATCATTTTGAGCGAGACCCCTCAGGATATAGCTTCCACGGTGGATGCACTTCTCGCTCAAGATGAAATCTTGCAGGATCGACGCGGCAAGAGATATGACCTGCGTCCCCTGATCGAGGAATTGCGCCTGAACGAAGATGGTACGCTGCATTTACAGGTTAGCACGCTACCAGGCAAAACCGGCCGCCCCGACGAAGTGCTGCTGGCATTAGGGATTGACCCGCTGACGGCGCGCATCCAGCGCACGAAATTATTACTGAAAGCAAACTAACGCGAAGCCCATTCCCCCCTCTCCCAGTTTGGGAGAGGGGCCGGGGGTGAGGGCAACGGGCTAAATGGGGGATTGCGCACTGGGGGACAAAAACGTTATACTAATTGATGTGCAAAACCAGCCAAAAACATTTCAGGTTATAGCCAGAATGATTTACCACAAAAACACAGAGGCACAAAGAAAAACAATTGGCTGTTCTTCGCGTCTTTGTGGTAAATTTCTTACTTCCTCCACGGAGGTACCTATGAAAACCCGACCCATCATCCTTTTGATCTTCATCACCACACTGACTTTGATCGCTGGCTGCGGCACACCTGACGCATCACCAACCGTTGAGGTTACGCCGACATCCTCTTTTCAAGCCTCCGATGAGGGCGACCCCCTGATTCCGCGCGTCAGCAGCACGATACCCTTCGGCGGGCAGGAAATGCCCTTGGATGGCAGTATCGACATTATTTTTGATCAGGCAATGAATCAGTCCGCCACCACGGCAGCCTGGGAAATCACCGACTCGGATGGTAAATCGCTCGAAGGTGTGATCACATGGCCTCAAGTCGATACGCTGCGCTTCACCCCATCGCAGGAGCTTGAACCCGGCACAGCCTACACAGCCGCTCTCAACACGAGTGCTGAGAGCGAAAACGGTGTTGCCCTCGCCGAAGCTGAAACATTCATCTTCAGCACGCTTGGGGAATTACAAATCAGCCAGGTTTTCCCCGCCGATAAGGCCACCGAGGTTGAGAATAATGCCATTATCACCATCGCGTTCAATCGCCCGGTAGTTGCGCTGCAAATTGCTGAAGAACAGGCTAATCTCCCCACTCCGATCGAAATCTCACCTGCGCTCAGTGGGCAAGGCGAATGGGTCAACACTTCGGTATATGTCTTTCAACCGGATGAGAGTTTGCGAAGTTCCACCACCTACACGGTCAGCATTCCCGCCGGGCTGGGCGATACAAACGGCTCGGCGCTGGAAAACAGCTATAAGTGGTCGTTCACAACTGCCGCGCCGCGCCTTGAAGCCCTTGAACTCACCGATTGGGTTTGGAGCCCCCAAGACTGGCTCACGGATGTTCCCCTGGAACAAACTTTTTCACTTTTATTCTTCCAACCGATGGACACTGCCAGCGTGGAAGCCAATTTCGCGCTAAAAGACGAAAATGGGGAAACTATCCCTGTAGCATTTGAATGGGATGCTGAAAACACTGTTCTCGCCATCACGCCTGAAAATCTGTTTGATTTAGGTATCGCCTACAATATGCTCTTGAGCGATCAGGCCACAGACCAGTGGGGCGGAACACTTGCCGAAGGCCTCGACTGGCATTTTACATCCATGCTGCCCCCCGGCGTGCGCGCCACAGAACCCACCGATAACAGCTCACAAGAATATTTTTCGCGGCGCGTGACGATCATGTTCAACTCACCGATGGATCTCGACTCACTGAAAGATAAGGTGATCCTCTCACCACAACCCGCCGGAGAAGTAGAATGGGTCTACAACGAATGGGATTGGAGTATTTCATTTTATGGTCTGAAGCCTTCCACAAGTTATCTTGTGCGCCTTCTGCCCGGCGCAAGCGATCTATATGGAAATCTGACCACCCGTGATTACGTTTTCAACTTCCGCACTGCGGCCTATAACGCCACTGCCTACCTCGAGATGCCTTACGGCCCGGTGATCTATCGCCAGGGCGGACCCAGTGATTTGTATATTCGCTATGTAAATGTGGATAGTGTTCAGGCCAGCCTGTACCAACTTAATGCTGCCCAGTTCCACGCCCTCGCCAGCGGCAACGCATCGGTGTGGGATTACGCGCCCGCCGAAGATTCTCTGTTGCGCGAGTGGTCGCAGCCCAACTACAATACGCTCAACGACATCGGCCTGCAGCGCTACACGCTCACGAATCAAGTTGGCGAAACCCTGCCCCCCGGATTTTATTTTCTGAATATGGAGGGCTGGGACAATGTAGGCCCAATCACCAACGATCAACGGCTGATTATGATTGCAGGTGCACACGCTACCGTCAAGAGTACGCGCAGCGAAGCCCTGGTGTGGCTAACTGACCTCAACGCGGGTACCCCCCTCGAGGGAGTCCCGCTAAGCCTGTACGATGAATATTTCAACGTCGTCGGGCATGGCACCACCGACGCAAATGGATTGGCGCTCATCGAGATTCCCCAGGCCTTCGGCGCGGCAACCAACACCAAAGTCCGCGCCCGCTATACAGCCGAGATCGCCGATGAAAGCCCCCTCGCTGGTTCCGGCCTGCCCACCTATTACGTGCTCACCGACACTGTCGAGCATCTCGCCTTTGCCAGCACCGATTGGGGCAGCGGCGTTTCGCCCTACGATTTCGGCATCTGGAGCAACTACTACACCCTGCCCAACCAGACCGCCGTCTACGTCTACACCGACCGGCCGCTCTACCGCCCCGGACACCCTGTTTCGTTCAAAGGCGTCGTGCGCCTGAACGACGATCTGGCCTACAGCTTGCCCGCGGCGAAAGAAGTGTTGGTGACGATTGCCAGTTATAGCGGCTCTGTCTACGAGGCCACGCTGCCCATCTCGGAATTTGGCACTTTCGACGGCGAACTGCTGCTCGATGCCAGCGCCGCCCTGGGCTATTATGATATTTATGTGTCGGACCCCGTGACCGGGGAAGATATTGGCTCTGGATATTTTTCGGTGGCCGAATATCGCAAACCGGAATTTCAGGTAGGGGTGGCTGCTGCCCCCGAAGATGTGCTTGCCAATAAAAATTTCACCCTGACTCTGGAAGCCGAATTCTTCTCCGGCGGCTGGGTTAGCGATGCCGATGTAGAATGGGGTCTGTTTGCCAGCACCTACACCTTCGCCCCCGGCGGCGATTTGAGCCGTTACAGTTTCTCTGATGTGGACTACGATGATTATTTCGCCTACGAAGAGAGTTTCGTCTTCAACGAAGAAATTGCTACCGGGCAGGCCGTCACCGACGAAAACGGCCAGCTTGAACTCAGCTTCCCCGCCGATTTGAGCCTAACCGACACCAGCCTGAGCTTCACCTTTGAAGCCACCACCACCGACTTTGCCAGCAACGCCGTCAGCGCCAGCGCCAGCGTGATCGGGCATCAGAGCGCCGTATACGCGGGTGTGCGCCCGCAACGCTACGTGGGCAGCGTAGGTGAGGAGCAAACCTTTGAGCTGGTGGCCGCAAATTGGGACGAAGAAACCCTCCCCGGGCAGCTTCTCGACGTGGAAATCGTTGAACGGCGCTGGAACAGTGTCCAAGTGCAGGGGAGCGACGGGACGATTCGCTGGGAATCCACCGTGGAAGAGATTCCGGTGGCAGCCTTTGAAGGCATCGCAACCGACGTGCAAGGCAAGACCAGCGTAAGTTTCACGCCGCCCAATGGCGGCATCTTCAAGGCCACTGTGACCACCCTCGATGAACACGGCAACGAAGCCCGCGCCGCAGCCCGTATGTGGGTCTCCGGCAGTGACTATATCGCCTGGCGGCAAAGCGACGACCGCTCGCTGGAACTGGTACTCGACAAAGACACCTACACCCCCGGCGAAGAAGCTGAAATTCTCATCGCTTCTCCCTTCCCCGGTGAAAACTATGCCCTAATCACTGTAGAGCGCGGCCATATCCGTGCCAGCGAAGTCGTTCAACTGACGAGCAACAGCACGGTCTACAAACTACCCATCAACAGCGACATGGCCCCTAACGTCTACATCTCCGTGACGGTTATCCGCGGCGTGGGCGAAGACAGCCCGCCCGATTTCCGAATGGGTATGGCCGAAATTCAGGTGGAGGCCGAGCAGCAAGCCCTTAATGTAGAAATCACCCCCGATAAAACCGAAGCCGGGCCGGGAGACGAAGTTACCTACACCATCCGCACCACCGACTATAATGGCGAGCCGGTCAGCGCCGAAATTTCGCTGGCCCTCACCGATCTGGCAACCCTCACGCTCAAGCCCGCCAACGCCGAACCCATTCTCGACTACTTTTACTCGCCGCGCTCGCTGAGCGTGCGCACCGCCATGCCGCTGCTTTTCAGCATCGAAGATTACAACATCAAACTTGAAGAGCAACTCGCCCTCGGCGAGGGCATGGGCGCGGGTGGTGGCGGCGCTAAAGGCTACGACGAATTTGGCGTGGCCGATGTGCGCCGCGACTTCCCCGACACCGCCTACTGGAACGGGGCTATCGTCACCGATGAGAACGGCGAAGCCACCGTCACCGTGACCCTGCCCGACAATCTGACCACCTGGCGCATGGACAGCCGCGCCGTCACCGTGGATACCCGCGTCGGCGAGAACACCGAAGACATCCGCAGCACCAAGCCGCTGCTCGTGCGCCCGCAAACGCCGCGCTTTTTCGTCGTCGGCGATCAGGCGCAACTCGGCGCGGCCATCCACAACAACAGCGATGAAACCCTGACCATCACCGCCACCCTGCACACCGAGGGCTTCACCCTCAGCGGCGAAGCGGCGCAAGAAGTCGAAATTCCCGCTCATCAGCAGGCTGTTATTTATTGGGATGGGAACGTGAACACCGATGCCGAGCGCGTCGATTTAGTCTTCAGCGCACAGGGTGGGGAATTTAGCGACGCCAGCACTCCTACATTGGCGACCCTCTCCGAGGGGGGGATTCCGGTTTATCGCTATGAAGTCCCCGAAACGGTGGGGACCTCCGGGATTCTACCCGAGGTGGGCAACCGCACCGAGGGGTTATCACTTCCCCAGGGGATGGGAACCCTCACCACAGGTGATCTGACCCTCGAGATTGAACCCTCTTTGGTGGCAGGCATGGCCGCCGGTTTGGACTATCTCGAACACTACCCCTACGAATGTGTCGAACAAACCATCTCGCGCTTCCTGCCCAATGTACTCACCGCGCAAGCCCTGCCAGCCGCCGGACGCAACGACCCCACGCTGGAAGCCAATCTGGATACGCAAGTTAATACTGCCCTACAACGCCTGTACAACTGGCAAAACGCCGATGGCGGTTGGGGCTGGTGGTACAGCCTTGAAAGCGACTCTCTGACCACGGCCTACGTGGTGCTGGGCATGGCCGAAGCACAACGTGCCGGATACGGGGTCAGCCCATTGATCTTTAATCAGGGTGTTGGCTATCTCAAAGACCATCTACTCGATATTCAGAGCATGGAAAAAGGCTACCGCCTCAACCGACAGGCATTTCTGCTGTACGCGCTGGCGCGCGCCGAACAGGTCGCAAATGATGAAAACGCCCATACCGGCTCATCACATGTCCTCCTGCGTCCTATCCCCGGCGGCGGGGGCGGCGGAATCACCGCACAAGCGACACTGCTCTACGAACAGCGCCAATCCCTGAGCATCTATGCCCGAGCTTATCTGGCGCAAACCCTGTTCCTACTCAACCCGGAAGACGCGCGCATCGAGACATTAATCTCCGATTTCAACAATGCTGCCATCCGTTCGGCGACCGGCATCCACTGGGAAGAAGAATGGCGTGACTATTGGAACTGGAACACTGACACGCGCAGCACGGCAATTGTGTTGGGCGCTTTGATCGAGATAGACCCCGAGAACACGCTCAATGTGGACGCGGTGCGCTGGCTGATGACTCACCGCTCCGAGGGGCGCTGGAATTCCACCCAGGAAACTGCTTGGTCACTAATGGCGCTGACTGGATGGATGCAATTCACCGGCGAGTTGCAAGCCGATTATCAATATGCGATTGCCCTCAACGGCGCGCACATCGAAAACGGCTTCGCTAACGCCGATAATCTCAACGAAACACACCAAATCCGGCTGGATATTGCCGAGATGTTGAGCGATGAAATTAACCGCGTCACCATCGCCCGCGATGATGGCCCCGGCATGTTGTATTACACGGCGCATCTGAATATCTCGCTGCCCGTGGAGCAAGTTAACGCCCTTGCCCGCGGCATTGTCATCTCACGTAGCTACTTCAACCCCGAAGACCGCCAAATCCCGGTAACCGAGGCTGCCCGCGGCGATATCTTGCTGGCGCGGCTGACGGTAGTCGTCCCCAATGACTTGCACTACGCCATCATTGACGACCATCTCCCCGCCGGACTGGAAGCCATAGACCAAACCCTGGAGACAAGTCCGCAGCAATTGGCCCCTGACCGCTACGACTACGACGATATGTGGCAGCGCGGTTGGGGCTGGTGGTATTTCGACCATGCCGAATTGCGCGATGAGCGCATCGTACTCTCGGCGGATTATCTCCCCGCCGGGACGTATGTTTATACCTATTTGGTCAGAGCCAGCACCCCGGGCGAGTTCCGCGTCATCCCCCCCACTGCGCAGGAGTTTTACTTCCCCGAAGTCTACGGGCGCGGCGAGGGGAGTTTGTTCGTTGTAACCCCCTAATCCCAATAAAACAAACTAAAAAACTATTCACCACAAAGGCACAAAGACACGAAGTTTTTTATCCGTCTTTGTGCCTTTGTGTCTTCGTGGAAAATTTTTTGCACTTACTCTTCCACCTGAAACCAGACCACATCACTACGTACTCGCTCACCCTCCGCGGTAAGGCCCTCAACCCAGGCCTGATGCTCACCGGGCTGCAACATCCACCACGTTTCGTAGGGCGGCGCGGCCAATGTGACGAGCTTTTCCCCATCCAGCCATAAAGTAACTTCCTGCAACCCGCTCTCGCCCACAGCTTCGATGTGCAGCCGCTGCGAATCGGCGGGTACGCTGCCAGAGATGCGGTAGGTGGCATTCGGTGCGGGTGAAAGCAAGCGCAAGGCCGCGGCCTGGGATTTGGCAGGCTGAACATCCGACAGGAGCAAGATACCCTCCGCCCGCGCCCAGGGCTGCGCTTCGGGGGGTAAGTCCAGCACCATCTGAGGGATGCGGCGCTCTATTGGGGTAGACTCATCGGCCAGCAGGCCGGTATCCACATCCAGCCAGACGCGGCGGTAGAAGTGATCCTGTTCATTTGGCGCTGTCCCGGCAATGAACCATTCCATCCGCCGGTAGGGACAATCCTCCGAGGGCAGCAACCCCGAAAGCGCGCAAACTTCCACCTGTTCCAACCCCGCGGGGCGTGCAAACTCGCTCTCCGGGGAACCGGACAACACCGAGCGCATAAAGTTATGCCAGATTGGAGCCGCCCCGCTCAGGCCAGTGACATCGAACATCGGCTCGTGGCTGGTATTGCCCACCCAAACGCCGGTCACAACCTCGGGAGTGTAGCCCACCGTCCAGTTATCGTGAAAATTGGAAGTCGTGCCGGTTTTGACCGCTGCGGGACGGTCGAGTTTCAGAGCGCTGCTGGGGCCAAAGCCGGGCGTGCGGGCTTCATTATCGCTGAGAATATCGGAAATCAGCCAAGCGACGCGCTCATCCAGGACGCGGGTACGGGCAATGGTGTCAGCGGTGTAGAGCATTTCTCCGTCCAATGTGTATATTTCCTGAATACCATAGGGTTCCACTCGCCAACCGCTATTCGCAAAAGTGCCATACGCTCCCGTGAGTTCCAGCAAGCGTACCGCACCGCCGCCCAGGGCAATCGATAAATCATAATCATCCGGATCGTCAAAGGTGGTGATGCTCAAATCGGCAGCCAGCGCAAAAAGCGCCTCCAGGCCAATATAGTCGAGCGTCGCCACAGCGGGGATATTGAGCGAGGAAGCCAGGGCTTCGCGCACCAACACCGGACCGCGTTCTTTGAGATCATAATTGCTGGGGGTGTAGGCTTCGCCCTCGCGGGTAGTGAAAGTTGTGCGCACATCCATCAGCATGGTGGCCGGGGTGAAGGGCTGCGCGCTAGCGTTGGGGTCAAAGGCAGCCGCATAAATCAGCGGTTTGAGCGCCGAGCCTGGCTGACGCGGCGAGAGGGCCATATTGACCGCACCCGCGTTGGCGGCATCGAAATAGTCCGGGCTGCCCAGCATGGCAAGGATTTCGCCGGTGTGCGGGTCGAGGGAAACCAGAGCAGCGTTATTGACGTTATGACCCAAGACCGTGTCGCCCCCGGCGTGCAACTTGGCGAGTTGCTGCGTCACGGCGCGCTCGGCGTGCTGCTGCCAGTCTAAATCGAGGGTGGTGCGCACAACGATGGAGCGGGTAAAATCCTCGGGGGTAAGCAGTGCATCGAGCTGGCCTCTCACCCACAGGACAAAGTGCGGCGCTTCCATTGGGTAAGATGCCGCCGCGTAGACCAGAGCCTCCTCCGAAGCCAGTTTACCCTCCTCGGGGCTGATATATCCAGCCTGCACCACCAAATTAAGCACTATTTCCTGGCGGGCTTTGGCGGCATCGGGGTCCAGCAGCGGATTATACAGTCCCGGCGACTGCGGAATTCCGGCCAGCAACGCGGCTTCGGCCAGATCAAGCTGCGTTGCAGATTTGCCAAAATAGGTTTGGGCGGCAGCCTCGACACCATAGAGCATGCCACCATAGTTCATCTGGTTAAGATAGAGAGCTAAGATTTCATCTTTTGTGTAGCGACGAGAAAGCTGCCAGGCCAGCCAGGCTTCGCGAAGTTTGCGGCGCAGGGTACGCTCATAACGTTCTTCGGGGGTGAGCAACAGATTGCGGGCCACTTGCTGAGTGATGGTGCTGCCCCCGGCCAGCGATTCGCCGCCGCGCAGGTTGATCCAGAAGGCACGCAAGATGCCGGTCACATCCACGCCGGGGTGCTGGTAGAAGTTGCGATCTTCGGTGGCAATGGTGGCCTGCTGCAAAGCGTGGGGGATTAGATCGAGCGGGAGCACGGCATGCCGTCCTTCGCTCTCTGAGAGTGATTCATACAGCAAACGTCCATAGCGGTCTTCGATACGAATGCTGGGTATATGCAAGCGGCTGTTGAGTTCGGTTAAATCGGGAAGCGAACCAAATAACCACCACCAACCCGTCGCGGCAAAAATCAACAGGCTGAAGAAAAAGATGATATATTTAACGGGAATTTTTAAGCGCATGGTAGTATAAGTGTTCGGTAGCCAGTGAACTGTATTCCGTGTACAGTATACTGCAAACTGCAAACAGTCACTGATTATTGATACTGGATAATGAATACGGGTTCCCCGGAGCAAATTCAATGGGCTTCATTCTATCCTTATTTTTTGGCTTCGTGCCAATGCTTATCTTTGCCGGATTTCTCTATTGGCTGGATCGTTATGAGAAAGAGCCAAAACTCCTTGTCGGTGGCGCCTTTATTTGGGGAGCAGTTGTGGCTGCCGGAGTCGCCTTTGTAGTCAATACGCTGCTGGGCATTGGCGTTTATTTGGTAACTGGCTCAGATGCCGCCACCGAACTGGCCACGGGGTCGCTGGTTGCGCCCCCGGTTGAGGAAACCCTAAAGGGTTTGGCCGTATTGCTGGTTTTTCTCTTCTTTCGCCGGGAGTTCGACTCGGTGCTGGATGGCATTGTTTATGCTGGAATTACCGCCCTGGGGTTTGCTGCCACCGAAAATTCCTACTATATTTATAATTATGGTTTTTTGGAAGGGGGTTACGAGGGGCTATTATGGCTGGTATTCGTACGCGTCATTCTGGTTGGCTGGCAGCATCCGTTTTACACTGCGTTTATTGGCATTGGGCTGGCAATTGCACGCTTAAACCGCAGGGTTTGGATTCAATTGCTGGCTGTTCTGGGGGGTTGGGGAATCGCCATCGTGGCGCATTCCATCCATAATACGCTGGCAAGCCTGCTCTCAGGTCTCGGAGGCTTAGCTGTGGGGACGTTGCTCGATTGGAGCGGCTGGTTCTTCATGTTCCTAGTCATCCTTTGGGCAATTAGCCGCGTGCAACGACGCATCCGAAAGTATCTTTTGTCCGAGGTTGAACACGGAATTATCAGTAAAACCCAGTATCGAACGGCCTGTTCTGCCTGGGCACAAGTCCCGCTGCGCCTCAAGGGATTAGTTTCAGGGCGCTACCGGGATACCCGTCGTTTTTACCAACTCTGTGCAGAACTGGCCCACAAAAAATTCCAGTTGGAACGCTTTGGCAACGAAGAGCAAAATCAGCAGATTATTGAGAAAACCCGCGCCGAATTGGCCGCGCTTTCCCCCCGTGCCCTTGCAACCTGACTTCCGTTTGACAACCCGTTTATGGTAAAATCGCATCCGCTACGCCCCCATAGCTCAGTGGATAGAGCGCTACCCTCCGGAGGTAGAAACCTGCGTTCGAGTCGCAGTGGGGGTACTCTCAAAACTACCAACTTTCTTGCCCGGTGGAAACTTCAATCCGTGAACTTCATCCTGCACATGATGAGCAAATCAGTACAAACGTCCTGCTATATATGGCATTCATCATAAAGCCCGACAAAAATTTTATGTTATTATAGGTGGCAATTGGACATTGATAATTTCATATAATCCGATTTAGGTACCTATCCCCCCGGATGGGAAGGTTTAAAGGCGAAACCGGTGCGCTTGTTATCAAGCAAGTCCGGTGCTGTCCCGCAACTGTAAGAATTAGTGAACACTGATTCAAGCCAGGCCGCCCGCCTATTTCGCGATTTCCAACAGTCCTCGCGGCAAGGATATGGGAATAACCAGCAATACTCATCTAAGAATTAAACCCTGACCTCCTCGGACAGGGTTTTTTGATTCGATCACATATTACACAAGGAGACGTTTAAAATGGCACGAAACAACATCTTAATCATGCTTATTTTTGCACTCGTTCTAATTTTGGGCGCTTGCACCCCCCAGTCAGAACCCGAAGGTGAACAACCCGTTATGGAAATCCCCGCGGAAGAAGCCACTGTCGAACAAGCTGAGGTTGTCAATGAAGAAGCTCCAGCGGAGGAACCTGCCGAAGAAGTTGAACCCGCCCCCGAAGTTCTCGAACTCGTTGACGGACTAGGCCGAACGGTGAGCATTGAACTTCCCGTCGAGCGCATCATTTCGCTGGCCCCCTCCAACACGGAGATTCTCTTCGCCATCGGCGCAGGCGAGCAGATCGTCGCGCGGGATGCCTTCTCAGATTATCCTGAAGAAGCTCTCGAAAAAACCGACATCGGCGGCGGCTGGGGCGATATTGATACCGAAACCATCCTCACTCTGAATGCCGATCTGGTCTTCGCAGCCGGTCTGACCGCCCCGGAGCAAATTCAATCGCTGGAAGATTTGGGCCTCACCGTCTACGTTCTGGAAAATCCGACTGATTTGCCCGGTATGTACGAGAATTTGCGCACCACAGCAGTGATCACCGGCCACGAAGAAGAAACCGCAGTTCTGATCGAAAGCCTGGAAGCCCGTGTAGCTGCCATCGAAGAGAAAGTAGCTGGCGTTGAAGAAACCCCCTCCATTTTCTACGAACTGGATGCCACCGACCCCAACGCCCCTTGGACATCCGGACCGGGCACGTTCATTGATACCCTCATCACAATGGCGGGCGGATCCAATATCGGCAGCGTTCTGGAAGGCGCCTGGGCGCAGATCAATCTGGAAGAACTCATCAACCAGGACCCCGACATCATCTTGCTGGGCGACTTCCTTTACGGTGGCGTGACTCCCGAAACCGTCGCTGCCCGCGCCGGGTGGGAAGGCCTTTCTGCTGTGCAAAATGAGCAGGTCTTTACCTTCAATGACAATCTCGTCGGACGCCCCGGCCCCCGTCTGGTGGAGGGTCTGGAAGAATTAGCCAGATTCCTGCATCCGGACTTATTCGAATAAGTCTTATCTTCCTGTCAGGGTCTAAGGGGCTTCACTCACCCCTTAGACCCACCCTATACAAATCATGAGCAAAAAACAAAAAGGTCTTGTCATTATCAACACCGGCCACGGCAAGGGCAAAACTACCGCTGCCCTGGGTTTGCTGTTGCGCGCCTGGGGGCAGGGATTACGCCCTTGCGTGATTCAATTCGTCAAAGCAGGCACCGGGCGCTGGGGCGAAGTCAAAGCCGCTGAAAAATTAGGCATCGAATGGCATAAACTCGGCGACGGCTTCACCTGGAAATCGAAAGATAGCGACGAAAGCATTGCCAAAGCCCTACACGGCTGGGAAATCGCCAAAGAAAAAATTGCTTCTGGTGAATACGATCTGATCGTGTTAGACGAATTCACTTATACGATGCACTTCGAGTGGCTCGACATCACCGAAACCATCGCCTGGCTCAAAGCCAACAAACCCCCGGAACTGCATCTCGTCATCACCGGGCGCTATGCACCAGAAGCGCTGATCAAATATGCCGATCTGGTTACCGAAATGGCAAATATCAAACATCCTTTTGATACGGGCATCAAAGGCCAGCGCGGTATTGAATTCTAATAGACCGGTGACGGAAGACAGAAGCCAGAGAGAACAACCAGTCTTCTGTCTTCCGTCCTCCGTCACCGTAAGGAGTCTCCATGTCCATCCAACAACTCATCGCCCAAATCCAACCCCTCGACCAGGCCGCCATGCAAGCCGCCCGCGCCCGTCAGGATGATTTAACTAAGCCGCGCGGCAGCCTGGGACAGCTTGAAGATATTTCAGTGAAAATCGCCGGGATCACCGGTGAAGTACGGCCCAAACTCACACATAAAGTCGTCACCACGATGGCGGGTGACCACGGCGTAGTCGCCGAGGGCGTCAGCGCCTATCCCTCCGAAGTAACCCCGCAAATGGTGATGAACTTTGTCTTCGGCGGCGCGGCCATCAACGTGTTTTCCCAGCATGTCGGCGCACGTGTAATCATCGTAGATATGGGTGTCGCCAGCGAACTTGATCACCCGGCTGTAGTAAACAAAAAAATTGCTCTGGGTACACAAAACATGGCCCACGGTCCAGCCATGACGCGTGAACAAGCCATTCAGGCCATTGAAGCCGGGGCCGCCGTGGTTGAAGCGGAACTCGAAAAAGGGCTGGATATTCTGGCGACCGGTGATATGGGCATTGGCAACACCACACCTTCGGCGGCCATCGCGGCGGCCCTCACCGGGCGCTCTGTGGAAGAAATTACCGGGCGCGGCACCGGCGTAGACGATGAAGGCTTGCAGCGCAAAATTACTGCCATCCAAAAGGCGCTGGATGTTAACCAGCCCAATGCTGAAGACGGGCTGGATATTCTCGCCAAAGTCGGCGGTTTTGAGATCGGCGGTCTGGCCGGGGCAATCTTGGCCGCGGCCGCACACCGGGTGCCAGTCGTGATTGATGGCTTCATCTCCACCGCCGCGGCAATGATCGCCGTTAGCCTGGCACCACAGACACGCGATTACCTCATCGCCGCCCATCGTTCGCAAGAACTCGGCCACCAGATCATGTTAGAATGGCTGGGCACTACGCCGTTGCTCAACCTGGGCTTGCGCCTGGGCGAAGGCACCGGCGCGGCGCTGGCTATCTCGCTCATCGAAGCTGCCTGCAAAATTCTCGACGAAATGGCGACCTTCAGCGAAGCTGGCGTTTCCGACAAAGAGTAGAAACAAGACCTTAATAAAATGATTCCCTTCCTCGCTGCACTGCAATTTCTCACCCTCAGCCCGCCACTGGTTAAGCGTCTCTTCACCGAAAAAGAGCTTGGCCGGGCGGCTGGCTTCTATCCCCTGGTCGGCGTGCTGATCGGGGCGCTGCTTTACGGCGCAAATTACGGCCTCAGTTTCATCGCTTCCGATATGCTGCGCGCTGCCCTGCTGCTGGCCTTGTGGGTCACTCTCACGGGCGCGCTGCATTTGGATGGCCTGCTGGATGCCTTTGACGGCCTGCTTGGCGGATGGACGCCGGAGAAGCGCCTGGAGATTATGCGCGACGAGCGAGTAGGAGCCTTCGGACTCAGCGCGGGCGTGATTCTGCTCCTGATGAAATATGCCGCCCTGAGCGGATTCAGCCAATCAACCCCGGCGCTGATCCTGATCCCCGCGGCGAGTCGCTGGGCAATGACGCTGGCCGTCTACGCCTTCCCCTACGCCCGCCCTGAAGGGCTGGGCAGCGCTGTCAAAAAGCACACCACTCTGCGCGAAATCATCATCGCCACGCTAACCGTTCTCCCCATTGCGTGGTTCTGTGCGGGCTGGATGGGCATGATCACCCTCGGGGGTACAATCCTGCTCCTTTGGGCTGTCACCAGCTTCGTGCTGGCCCGCATCCCCGGCTTGACGGGTGACATCTACGGCACCATCAACGAGTTGGCAGAGTTGGCATTGGTAGTCGTCTTTGCTACACTTTCGTAACCGAAGACGGATGACGGGAGACGGAGCCATTGGTCTTCAATCCCCCATCATTCATTTCTGAAAGGAAACCTTCCCCATGCTCGAATTTGGCGACAAAGCCCCACAATTTTCCTTGCCCAATCAAGACGATGAAATAATATCCCTGAGCAACTTCGCCGGACAATGGCTGGTACTTTATTTCTACCCCAAAGATGACACTCCCGGCTGCACCAAAGAAGCTTGCGACTTCAGCGACGCTCTGGATGATTTCGCCGGGCTGAACGCGGTAGTGATCGGGGTGAGTGTAGACAATACGCTGTCGCATCGGGCATTCATTGGCAAATACAATCTGGGCATCAACTTGCTCAGTAACCCGGAGAAAACAGTCCATAGAGCCTACGGAGCCTGGGGCCTGAAGAAAAATTACGGCAAAGAATATGAAGGCACCATCCGCTCGACGTTCATCATCTCGCCCGAAGGTGAGATTGCCGCAGTTTGGCGAGGCGTGCGCGTGCGCTCCAAAACCAAAAACGGCGAAAGCAAACACGCCGACAAAGTGCGCGAGAAATTAGAAAAACTGCAAGCAGAAAACTAACCACAAAGACACGAAGACCCAAAGAAATTCGGTAGTGGTCTTTGTGACTTTGTGGTAAATATTTTCTAAGCTTATTATGAAGTTCATCCTCACCCGCCACGGCGAAACCGATTGGAATATTGCCCACCGCTTTCAGGGGCAAAGCGACGTACCGCTCAATGCCCGCGGCCGCGAGCAGGCCAGACAGTTGGCCACACATCTGGCTACGGAGAAATTCGATGCCATCTACACCAGCGACCTGAGCCGCGCCCGGGATACTGCCAAAGCCATCGCCACGCACCACGATTGCCTGCTAATCGCCGAGCCGCGCTTGCGTGAGGGCAATTTTGGCGAGTGGGAAGGCTGCACCTTCCCTGAACTCGAAAAGCTCGACCCCGAACGGGTCAAAGCCTGGATGGAAGATGTCGGGCATTTCACTCCACCGGTCGGCGAAACCTTGCATGAATTAGCTGAGCGCGTTGCCGCTGCTTATGCAGACATCGCCGCAAAACACACCAACGACGAAATTATCCTCATCGTCGCCCACGGCGGCTCTATGCAAATGCTCATCCGGCACTTGCTCAACCTGCCGATCACCAAATTCTGGCAATTCCATCTCTCGCATTGCTCCATCACCAAAATCGCCGTGTATCCCGAAGGCGCGATACTCAATCTGTTCAACGATACCTGCCATTTGAGTTGAAAGTTGAAGGTTGAAAATTCACACTCAACTTTCAACCTTCAACTTGTAACCTTAAACCGAAAGCAAACCATGCCTGCAAAAACCCTCACCATCCTCGGAACATCCTCCTCAGCCGGAAAAAGCCTGCTCGTCACGGCGTTGTGTCACAGCTACGCCCGTCGCGGCGTCAAGGTTGCTCCTTTCAAAGCGCAGAATATGTCGAATAATGCCGCCGTGTGTCCTGATGGCAGCGAGATCGGACGCGCCCAGGCCGTCCAGGCCGCCGCCGCCGGTCTGGAACCGCACGTAGACATGAACCCGATCCTGATCAAGCCCGAGGCCGACTCTCGCTCGCAGGTCGTGGTCAATGGCCGCCCGTGGCAAACGCTCGACGCTCGCAACTACTACCCCACTCGCGCTTATCTCTGGCAGCAAGTCACCGAGGCGATGGATCGTTTACGCGCCGAGCACGATCTCATCATTGTCGAGGGTGCGGGCAGCCCGGCTGAACTCAATCTCAAAGCCAACGACATCGTCAACATGGCCGTGGCAAACTACACCCAATCGCCCGTGCTGCTCGTCGGCGATATTGACCGCGGCGGCATTTTCGCTCAATTACTCGGTACCTATTGGCTGCTGCCGCCCGAAGAGCAAGAATTGCTCAAAGGATTTATTGTTAATAAATTCCGTGGCGACATCACTCTGTTCGAAGATGGAATTCAGATCATCGAAGAGCGCAGCGACGTACCTGTTGTGGGGGTGGTTCCCTACCTTCATGATCTGTTTATCCCCGAAGAGGATGCCGTGGCCCTCGAGAACCTGACCCCGGTGCGGACGCGTGGCGACGAAGGGATTGACATCGCCGTGATTCACTTGCCGCGCATCGCCAACTTCGACGATTTTGACCCCCTGCTGGCCGAGCCCGGCGTGCGCTTGCGCTACGTGCATTCGCTCGAGCAGCTAGGCCAGGCCGATGCCATCATCATCCCCGGTACCAAAAGTACCGTCAACGACCTGGAATTTCTACGCCAGCGCGGGCTGGACAAAGCCATCCAACAGCACGCCGAAGGCGGCGGCGCGGTGATTGGCATTTGCGGCGGCTACCAGATGCTAGGGCAAGCTATCCATGACCCGGAGTACATTGAATCGCGCCAGCTGCACAGCGCCGGGCTGGGACTTCTGCCCATTGAAACCACCTTTGCCGGAGAAAAAGCCACCTATCGCGCCCGGGCAAAAATAGCTAACGCGAGTAAGTCTAATTGGCTATACACAGTTCGGGGGCAAGAAATTGAGGGGTACGAAATCCACATGGGACGCACCTCAGGCGAGAGTCACTGGCTGACAGTCACACAGCGCAATGAACAGGCTGTGCAGGTCGGGGATGGCGCGTTGAGCGCGGAAGGCCGCGTGTGGGGCTGCTACATCCACGGGCTGTTCGGGAACAAGAATCTGCGCCGGGCCTGGCTGACCAGCCTCGGGTGGAACCCGCCCGCCGGTTCTTCTCTCCAGAATGATCCCTTCGCGGCCTCATTGACCTATCTGACGGACACGGTAGAATCCGTGCTGGATATGGCGTATGTGGAAAAAATAATGCAGAATGCAGATTGGTGAATGCAGAACAAATAATTCTGCATTCTGCACTCATCATTCATCATTGGTATCTTATGGGAAAACTGACACTCATCATTGGCGGAGCGCGCAGCGGCAAATCAACCTATGCTGAAAAACTGGCCGCGGCGCGCGGGGCTGAAATTTTGTATATCGCCACAGCGCAAGCGCTTGACCCGGAGATGGCCGACCGCATTAAGAAGCACCGCCAGCAACGGCCCGCTAGCTGGCACACGCTAGAGATTCCTCACGGGGTTGCGAACGCGTTGCGAGAAAATGGGTACGATGCTGATCTTGTTTTGCTCGACTGTCTGACGATGCTGGTCAGCAACTTGGTGCTGACGGCCACCGATGAAGAATTCGAACCCGACGAAGCGCGCTCCGCCGAGATTGTGGATACTGAAATCGAAGCGCTGCTCAATACCATTCAGGCCAGCCGCGCCGATTGGATTATGGTCACGAATGAAGTCGGTATGGGGTTGGTGCCACCCTACCCCCTGGGGCGCGTCTACCGCGATCTACTGGGCTGGGCCAACCGCAAAGTTGCCGCGGCGGCCGATGAGGTGTATCTTTTGATTTCCGGGATGGTATTACCGCTGCATCAATTGGCCGTTTCGGCACAAGCTCCTGTTTGAAACAGCCCAAATGTATCGGACAGGGAGGGGCATAGATACGTATAGATGATCTGCGCGACACGTTGCGCTCCGGCGGGCGTGAAATGCAGCATGTCGTAATAGTAATTTGAGTCTTTTTGCAGTTCATCAGCCAAGTCAATCACCAGGACATCGTTGGCTACTCCGACTTGCCTAGTCACGTCGTTATACAGTTCCAGGATTTCCCACTGGGTTTCACCATCCAAATCTTTCACCGCGATGCGCCCCCAATCGATGCCAGTTTCGGGATCAACACCATTGCCATAGAGCGCAGGTTGGGTAATCAAGACCGGCTTGATGCCGTTTTCTCTGGCGAGGGCAATTAATTGCTCCAGGCGACTCTGATACGGGCTGAGATACTGCTGACGATGCATCTGGAGCGCGGCTTCTTTGGCTTGCTCTGATATCTCAAGCGCCGGGAGATTCACCGTGTCCAGGCTGCCATGCCCAATATCTTGCTGACGGGTGATGACAAAACGGGCCAAATTATATAACAGTGCGGCTACTTCACTATGCCCTGAGGCTGACTTCAACAATCCAGGGAGCGTGTTGGTATTTTTCTCGATGCCACGGTCGTAAGCTCCAGCATCCCCCAGCCCCATATCGTTTGCCCCCACAAGGAACAGGATCACCTTCGGTTGCAGTTGAATCAGATAATCTTCCATCAACACGATATGCCCGTAGGTGGAATGACCGTCGAGACCAGCGTTGTTAATCCACAACGGCGAAAAATTATCTTCCAGCAACAGCCCAAGGCCATCCGTCCAGGTCTGTCCCTCCGAGAGGTAAAAACACTCGGTTGTGCTGCCTCCAACCGTCACCAAAGTTAGATTGGCGTCAAAATCAGTAGGTGGTTCCGCTCCCCGAAAACCGAGGGAATTTTTTTCGTGAATAATTAATTCATCAAGTTGAGCAACTGTTGTGTTGTGGATTTCATATTTCTGGTGGGCAGGCAAAACGATTTGATCACCTTTGATGCGAAATCCGAAAGGGTTGCCAAGAACCCTGAGAAAAACTTCCAGCATTATGAGCGCAAAGCACAAACCTGCAACCATCAAAAGAAAATTCTTGGCAAATTCACTGATACTTTTTTTCACGGCGAGCCATCCATTCATGAGTAGAAAAAAATGGTATTCAAAATAGCGAATAAAAAAGTCGAACTTTTCAACAACGCATACAAAAAGTTCGACTTTTCTTTAGTATTTGATACATCGTACCAGGATTACATGCGGCATTTCGTGTTAATTTATTTTTCAACCCAGTATTGCCCAATGGCGAGGATATCCATACCGCTCTTCGAAAACGTGTTCCAGGCATTGGCCGGGGTAGTGACAATCGGTTCACCGCGCAGGTTGAAGCTGGTATTCATTAACACCGGCACCCCGGTAGCGTCACCGAATTTTTTGACCACATCGTAGTAGCGCGGATTCCACTCGTGACGCACGGTTTGCAAGCGTCCTGTGCCAAGATGGTTAACCGCCGGGATTTTATCACCCATATCGCCCTTCCAGGGCAACACCAGTAACATATAGCGCGCCGAATGGTTATCCTCAAAGTTGGCTGGGCCATCAAAGAATTCGGAGGCGCTCTCTTCCAGAATGACGGGAGCGAAGGGGCGGTATGGCTCGCGGAATTTAATCTTCCGGTTGACGATATCCTTCATCTCGGCCCGGCGAGGATCGGATAAAATTGAGCGATTCCCTAACGCGCGCGGCCCCCACTCGAATTTGCCCTGATAAAACCCGATGACTTTCCCGGCGATCAGGGCGTCTACTACGCGATCCAGATACGCGTCATCATCAGCAACATATTCATAGTGAACACCAGCCTGCTTGAGGGTTGATTCAATTTCATCATTGCTATATTCATCACCCCAATAGGCATGTTCCATCACAAAGCGGCGCGGTTCGTGCAAAACTTGATGATGAACATAAAGCGCCGCACCCAGCGCACCGCCAGCATCACCTGCCGCAGGTTGAATGAATATCTCTTTAAAGGGAGTTTCGCGCAAAATACGGCCATTGGCAACCGAGTTCAACGCCACGCCCCCGGCCATACACAGACGTGTCAGACCAGTTTTCTTGTGAAGCGCATTCGCCATCGAAAGAATTGCTTCTTCTGTCACGCGTTGAATACTGGCAGCTACATCGGCATAATATTGATTCGCCTGAACATCCGGACTGGCAGAGTCTGCTTCATCGGGGTCGGTCAGCGTGGTAATAAAATAGGAATCGGGATCTCGAGGTTGGCCGAAAAGGTTTACAAATTTCTGATTGAAAGTCTTCTCTGGCGAGTAATGGTAACTGAAATAATCCATATTCAGCCAAAAACTGCCGTCGCTCTGAATTTTTAGTATATTGTCATAGATTTTATCGACATAATGCGGTTCACCATAAGGCGCCATCCCCATAACTTTATATTCGCCGCTATTAACCCGAAATCCCAAAAAGGCAGTAAAAGCTGAATATAGCAGACCCAGGGAGTGAGGGAAGCGTTGTTCATGAGATAAAACAATTTCATTTGCATTCCCGTCTTCCCAACTGGCTTTGCCCTGTCCCATCGTGGCGGTCGCCCATTCGCCAACACCATCGATGGTCATAATGGCGGCTTCATCATAGGGAGAACTATAAAACGCGCTGGCAGCATGAGCCATGTGATGATCGGTGAACAAAATCTTATCCGCCGCGACGCCTAGTTCACGCATGAGCAAAGATTTAATCCACAATTTCTCATCAAACCAGGCAATCATAGCCTCGCTGAAAGTGCGCCATGAACGCGGGAATGTGCCTAAAGCCGTGCGCAGGATGCGGTCAAACTTCACCAGTGGTTTCTCGTAGAAAACCACGTAATCCAAATCTGCGCTAGTAATTCCGGCTTTATTCAGACAAAATTGAATGGCCTGATTGGGAAAACCCTGATCGTTTTTCTTACGGCTGAAACGCTCTTCCTGTGCTGCCGCAATGAGTACACCATCATCCAGCAAAGCGGCTGCCGAATCGTGATAAAAGCAAGATATTCCAAGAATATACATTTATGTTCCCGTCCAGTTAAAATTGTTTTCTGGCTTCGTCAAGATTTGTGTTCGCAGGAATTATTTCCGCCCATAGCGAATCGTTACCCGGATGCTTTACCCGCAATGGATCACTCAACAAGCGCAACAAGATACCAAATGGAGCCACAACAATGAAATAGAAAAAGGCTAACAACATGCGGCTCTGGTAATTGCCCATATCTGCAGCAAACGCCTTCCAGCGTTCCCATAGAAGGCGCAATCCCGAAGCGCTTTGATTCAACGATGCTCGTTTTTCATCCGGGTACGCTCTCTTGCGCGCAAATGTCAATATAGCTCCAACAAATATACCGGCCAAAAACCAGGCCAACACAGCAAGCCATTTGCCGAGCATCCCCCGAGAAAGAATGGCCCCAACCCACAATACGATGATGACCAACACATCCAGCAAAAACGGTCGTAGTGCCTTGTTTTTGCCAGCCATTGCAACCCCGCTAGAATAACCAACCAGGGTTAAAAGAATCAGCGCGAGTCCGCTAAAAAAATCCATCAGAAACCTCAATATTGATTAGAATAGAGTATAAATAAACGGCGCTACGGCAGAACCTTGAGCAAAGACCAGCAACATCACAAACAGAACCAACACCAAAATCATGGGAAGCATCCAATATACTTTGCGTTGCCAAAAGAATTGCAGCAACTCGCCAAGGATGCCCAATCTGTTCAAGATTTCCTTACCGCGACCGGGTTTTTGTTCACTCATTTTTGCCTCCTGGGCCAAAAGAACTAGCAGACGATTTTATCTGACGGAGATAGGCTTGTCAATTGACATTCTTTACTCATTCGCAGTTTACGCTTCTAGCAGTTTGTCGGAGAGCAAACAAAGATAGCAAAAACGGTGATAGACTTCGAGCATGGCTAGAAAATTTAAGAAACCCAATTATGAAGTAATGCTCAAGCAGACGATTAGCTTGGAAGAAGT